>WNFI01278108.1_pt2 | contig 11568 bp, 8 predicted proteins | sample 5400471 | NCBI WGS metagenome assembly WNFI01 (sample SAMN13153348, study PRJNA577476) | soil metagenome | isolation source: 100 cm saprolite on Douglas fir-dominated hillslope | place: USA:California | collected 2013-09-17
AAAAAAAAAAAAAAAAAAAAAAAAAAAAAAAAAAAAAAAAAAAAACTCGTTCTCGGAAGATCAAAAACGTCGGCGAGTGCGAGAGGAGAAAAACCCACAACGTACACGTAACTGGTACAACAATCAAGCAGGACTGTACCTCATTTTCAGGTGATCTGGGGCCAAATTACCGAAAACAAAAGAGCCCCCCCAGTGATCGATATAGAAATTACGGTTAAAGTAATTTATCGCATGAAACATTCCGAGGGCCGCGAGGGGTGAACGGTTAAATCCCCAATTCATTACAAGTAAGCGGGCGTGGTCAGCCTTATTAGAGAACCAAGGGACTCACTGCTTTACTGAAGATGACTGACCGTCCAGGGCAACGGTAGGGTAGTACACATGGTACTAGCCCTGCGCCTAGTGCACATTTAAAAGCCAAATCAAATCTTCTAATCAGAACGAAAACGAGCGCGCAGGAAGCAGCCCCACTCGCACGCCATCCCGCATGTCTCATGACCCACGTACCACGTATGAGTTATCCTGGGCCCGAGACCCGACCGGACCCTCGCGGGCATAGCACAATGTGGCGCTTGGTGTAAATACAATACCCCAGACTAATCTGGTCGGCGCTAGCCGCTCGATGCACTAAATCGCTGTGAGGATACAAGTGTGAAATTGTATCCAATTGCCTACCCCGCCGAGCCAATGCATGGGACCTAGCTACATGTAGCAAACAATAGATGTGCTACTATAGGTCCTATCCAACTTGAAATAGTCCCCAGGATGCCCGCGAACAGACCATGATGCCAGTTACCCTAACAGCTTAGCCTACATCACGAGATTCGCCAGGCCATTAGCCTGGTAAGCCATGGGGCGCATGTTCGGATGTGGTTGAGCCTCAAATTGAATGTACTCTTGGGTGCCTTCTGCGTCTATACGGATCTGAGAAACAACAACATTACATGTCGCGAAAGGTATTGCAGGCCAAGTGACGTACAAAAGCTCCCTTGTTGCCTCCTTGATCGACATAATTTGGAGCGGAGAATACCTGAGCAGTGTCAGAACAGAGTATCAAACAAAGAACGATCATTTGGATACCGTTGTGCATAAGCCGTTGTGCTCGACAGCATAACCGTCTTCACACCAAAGTGAGCTATCGAGGAATTTGTAGAGGTGGCGACCTTTCCTACCTTGTCGTACCTCGTGACTGCGTAGGATAGAGGTTACCCCGTTCAACTCACACCATCGCCGAGTCACATCCGGACCAAACGCAGTGCCGACACCCTGATTCCGGTGAATTTCGTTAGTATGTCCTCCTTCATATCATAGTTGACATACGCGTTTACTTGGTCCCCAACCAGGTGTTTCTTGTGGGTCCGTCCAAAGAAGCTGTGATGCTACTCAGTATTCGACCTCCAATAGTGGAGGGTTCGAAGTACGAACCTCGCCTGTGGATATGATTCAAAATCGCGCGCCGTCATGAACTAGAACGAAAACGTACACATCAAGCCTTCTGTCCCCGGCTGACGACCGATTCGACTTATTTTACGGATCTCGTCGAGGGTTATGCCATCCTTGCTGAAAAGACCCCCGTGTGTAACGAAATATCGCTTGATACCTTCAGGTGAGAGAATCACATTCTGCGTTTTTGCAGGAGGCCGCGCTGCGCTGACAAGGGTAGCAAGCGGCACTAAGCCCTTTGTGAGCGACGATGACCAAACGAAATAGATGGTAGAGCGCAATACTTGTAGTGAACACATACGCGAAGAGCTAGATAAGGAATGCGACTGAGAAGGTCATATAAGAACACGAGTGGGCACGACATACCTTATACGTTAGCTCGCCGTGCTTGTGTTTCGCCTCGCCCTCGAACCCGTATGTCCGGTTCATTTCCTTTGCTTCGTGATTTCCGCGATTGATGAACATGTTTGTGGGGTACAGCCCTACAGTTAGCTGCAATTAAGAAATCCATTAGACAGGTGAGAAACAAAGCCTACTGACACTTCAGTGCAAAGGCGATCAGTATCACCTCTACGGACCATGAGCCACGGTCTACGAGGTCGCCATTCATGAGTAAGATGTGCTTTAGTGATGGCTCCCCAGTTAATGACAACAGATGGATCACATCGTAAAGTTGTCCTGCAAAACTTCTCAGTCTGGGAGCCCCGGGGTGCGAAGTGAATGAATGGCACCGTGGACGTCCCCAATTATGTCGATGGTAACATCGTTCTCTACTCTGACATCCACAAGGCTTTCACCCTTTACGAAATGATCGTGTGCTCCGAGTATGATTTCCCATGCGTACCGCCGAGGGAGCGTTTTTCCGTCTTTAAACCATTGGATCATAGATCGAATGAATTCTATACTGATATTATATTTGCCATCGTCCGTCCTCTCGAGCTTTGGGCCTTCGTAGGTTTTCTCCACTTCGCAGGCGCCTTTAGATTGTTCGGGTTTGACCTCGAGCCAAAATGACAATCGGCGGTACGGCGCACCTTCGGCAATTATTTCCAAGCATCTCTCAACGGCACTCTTCTCCTCTTCCATCTCGATCGCCTTTTCGAATTCGATCTTCCGTATGAGCTTCTGCGTCGATTCGAGCTCCTTGCGGACCTGCGCATTCTGCGGCTCGACGGCGAGCACCTTCTTCAAATCCGCAACGGCCAGCTGCGGCTTGAGTATCTGTATATGGCACATCGCACGGCTGCGGGGCAAATCAAGCAAGTTTAGCATCCAGGAGCATGTCTCCCCAGGGCCAAGGAAGGGGAGATCGAAGGGTGGTGCTGCGGACACATACCGGTAGTACGCTTTGGCATATTTTGGATTAAGTTCTATTGCGCGCGCTGTGACAGAAGAAATTCAGCTTCTCGAAATGTGACGTAGAAAATGGGAAAGGAGAGTGCTGAGACCCACAGGCATCCTGCAAAGCATATCCGTGCTCTTCGAGTTTGATGCGCATATATGCGCGATTGCAGAACAACGTTGCATCGCTGGGATTGCGCGCTATCGCTTCGGAATACAACTGCGCGGCTCGCACAAAGTCGCGTGCTATTCGGGTAAGGTAAGGCAGATTAGCGGGGCAAAAGAATGTAATTAGATCTGCCGGGCATACATGAGAAGACTTTATTTGCATCTGCCTTGAGTTTGGCTGCTTCTTGCCTATCGTCCTCTGTGATTTCCTTAGGATCGGCCAAGCTCAGTGTTGATAGCGCCGGAGACGGTGCGGCGGATGAAGGTGGGGTGGTAGAAGGAAGAGAGGGAGGAGACGATTCGCTCATGTTCAATACTCCCCCCAACGGTGCTTGCCTTACTCCATCTGATTTTGAATTTCTATTTGTACGCTTTCTCATCCGGTCCGGCAAAACCCCGTTAAAAGATAGACATGTACAACAACTTGTCGGACACTGGCAACCTCATTACTGTCACTTAGCACAATCCACATTGTGATATTTGCCCAGTCTCATCTCATACGCGTTCACGCCCTGTATCCAGCCATTCAGAAATTGGTGAAGGCTGGAAATACGCATCGGCAACGCTGCTACGCACAGAAGCAAGGGAGGACTCACTAGTCGAGGTTATTCTGACATCTGCAGCAAGTATGGGCGGCACGCGTTGCATCACCCTAGTCCAATGCAATATCAGATAGGCAGTTTCTAAAACGCTTGTCACCTACGTAGGTCATGCCAGGTTTCCAGCCATTATATTCCCCAATGGTGGAGAATACATCGCCGCCATTGGAAGCCAAGGTAGCAACAAAGAATTCTGCGCCGACCCTGATATTGAAATCCTGGGCGATGACAAGTAAAATCAACTCGTAAATTTACGCATCAGCTCAGTGATGCGGGAACATACAATGTCCTTGCAGTTGCCATTCGGGGCACCTTTACACTTGTCTCGCGTAATCTGCATGAGGCCTTGTTCACCAGCACCACCAACGGCAGATGGGTTGCAGCTGCTTTCCTGCATCGCGAACGACGCAAGCATGATCGGAGGGACTAATAAGCGTGATTAACGAAAATGGTTTCAACTCGCACGTCTCGGTAAACACGAACTGCCTAGATGTTGTCCGTACTTCTTGAAGGTAGCAATGATCTTATCGCTGCAGGGAGAAAACGTTGAATGCCTCGCACTATCCAGAGAGACGACTACTAGATCCTCGATCTTAACCGGGGCCGGAGACCAACCAGAGCCGTGGATCCCACAGTTCAACCAGTCGATATGTCCATTAGGGCCACTGACCGCCGTGATCTTCGCTACACATAACAATAACAGTCAAAACCTCCCAGGCGACTTATGAACACTGCGGGTGATACCTGTTGCGCCAATGGAATGGCACTTGCCGGCACTGGCAGGCTTGATCGTCCCGGACCCTTCATAGGCATGCTTTGAAGGCGAATTATGAGATGAACTATGTGCCAGCTTGACCGAGGGTCTGACATGGGTAGAGTGGGAGTACTTCCTAGTATGTGCAAGATCGTAGGAATGGGCGGGCACAGAGCGACTGTTTGGAACGGCGGCGTCGTACAAGGAGGATCCCTCGAGGGTGGCGGCGGCGGCGGCGAGCAAGAGAGAGAAAGTGGCAAACCTGAGGGAGAGTTTCATAGTATCTAAGGAGTGGAATCCAATGGAGAAAACGAATGTGGATGGTTGAACTCAATGTTCAGCCTTTGAAGGACTGCTCGTGTGTTCAGGAAACCAATCGGCGGTGAAACGTAAAGAAAGAGCCCGTAGGTGACAGCCCAAGTTATCTGTGGGAGAGCTTGCGCGACAAAGTTGTGGAATACAAAACTTTGCAACTTGAATACATTCCTGTTAAGCTGCCAAATCACCCTGTCCTTTGTGCCGCATCTTGCGAGTACCCGTGTCTGAGTGAGTTGTGACGAAGAAACAGCAGGTCTATTCACTGTCGATGCGAGATTTGTTGCGAACCTGCGTTAGATTCAGTCAAGTCCTTTAAGCTCTTCACGCGACCTATTTAGTCTCAAGATACCAACGAACGGATTAGGTATGAATGACAGTTATTGCCGTGACTGCGCATCCAAGTCCCATTCCTTCAGTTACTTTGCAATAAGTACCTGCCACCCAACAAAACCGTCAACCTGCGAGGTGTGGGAGGGCCAGGGGTATTTCTCGACACACCTCGTAACTGACTTTATACTTCGGTACAATTGATTTGATGGATACTGTGTAAACGCCATCCATTTGAATCGGAGCTTTACGTGAGCGTGAGTCAAGCCACCGACTCGGAGTCGGCGGGCCTTCTCTCAACCCCCGGGCCCACCCTTCCTTTCAAGTTGAAACAGGTCTAGAATGAAATGGAGACGTATTCCGACTCGGGCCCGACTAATCGGAGACTCGGACCAACCCTAGACCTGGACCAAACCGACAGGTTTTCTATCCAAACAACTCCACTTTTCTATTCCGTGGCGGCGGACAGAAGGAGCTACAACGTAACCGCTTGAAGTCAGCCTTCCAGCCTTCCGCAGTAGCAAAAGCAAAATCGTACAGCATTGCCAGTCATTTATCCGCGCAGCGACTCAGAACTTCCGACTTTGTCTGACCGTAACCCTAGCCGATCGTCGCTATTGCTATTGTATGATGCTGTGTGCTCAGTTCCCAATTCTCATGAAACAGGGCCCTTACCCATTGCGCCCTCGCCCGTCCCGTAAGAGCCTCGACCTTGAGTTGTTGGGTTGCGATCCGGTTGACGATCCGGCCGATATTGCATTGGCGTGTTTGCGGCATTGTCACCCCGCATACTCTCGCCACAAGGTGTATGTATTACAATAGTACAATACTATATGACCGATATCCCCTTCGGCTCTTTTCATAGCCACCTTAGTTTCGCTTTGGGTCGAGCCTGTGGCCGATCTCGCGTGAATTGTACCCTTCACAACGTGTAAATTATGTTTCATAATTTACCCGTCACCATCCTGAGTCAGGTGAGCATTAATTACGCACAACCTGGTCTGTCTTGGCTGTCCGAGGAGATAACAACAGTACAGTACGGTATGCAGCGCTCACCGTTTTGGTAAAGCTTCTCGAGCCGCTGGGGGGAAATCCGCCGTCAGGGGTGACACTGTAGTGATATCGTAAAAGTTGAGCGCCTCAACTTAGTTTGACTCAACCTAAGACTTCGCCACCCTCCGAGTCCGCCATGCTGACCACCCAACAGTTGCGTAAAAACGCTTGGACAACGTGGTGTACTTGGTAAAATGCGAAGTCAGGCGCATCGCATGTCGTGTGCCACGGCACAGACGCTTTGATCCTAGAAACCAACACTGTGCATAGAGCAGGTGTTGGGATCACCTCGGGGGTGACACGTTTCCGAGTACAACGGATACAGTATGACACTTATGGTCTGCCTGGACGGAGTGTTCACGAATAATATCCCCCATCGGGCGAAGAACCGTGACGAAAGACTCTCAATGGAGCGAAGCCAGTCAGTGTGTCCTACTTGGTGGCAAGCAGGCTTCGCTTTCCTTTACAGATAACAAATCTAGGGTATGATCTCGGACTTTGATCGATGCTTTGACCTTGGCGCACAGGCGAGAAAGAACAAAGTGGAATGCACCATGTTCCTCGACAGACGTCACAACTCACCACGCATCCAAAAGCAGAGTCCTCTGCTCTGGAATCAAGTTCCGTCGTATGATGACGTGTGACTAGTAGAACTTGTGTTATTGTTATAGTCAATTACTTTGATCTGCACGTTGAAGTCTGCAGGCAGGATGCGAGGGGAGCGGAGGGTCGAGATCAGGTCACGTCAACCCACATACCCGAGCAAGGGCCATGCTCTGAATCACCCGCCCCGAGGCTATTTTGCTCTAATCAGCCATGTTACTTTTGGTAACCAATAGCAAAAAACTGGCTCTACGTCAGCAGCCATGCACCTGGTGCTAGATTACGACTTCCTCAGATCATTACAATCTGGAGTGACAAGTGAGTCAATCAGGCCATAAACGTGCTTAGACTCCAGCGAGAGGCCTGTGAAGAAATTTTTTACACGATACAAGTGCCAGAACAAGCGCCCGGAGAAAGGTAGGGCCCGAGGCCAAAATGAGCAATTAGCGGGTCGCTCCGGGTCGGTTTTGACTTAGCCGGTCGTCCTTTATCCCAAGAAGACTTCAAGGACCTTTGTACTTCAGATCAACTCGCTCGCAAAAGCTATATAGGATTAAAATTCTGCGTTGCTATGGTACAAAATATTTAATTATACGAGCAGGGTTCTGCTACCTGAAGCCTTTCAATTGGCGCCCAAAGTTCGCGTGGGGCGTGCCCTTGGGGATACGTCCTCGTGATAATCAAAGATGTCAACCAATTAGAGCAAGGCCATTACCGGCCGTCATACGATACGAGTAGTACAGTAGTTGATCGCATTGTCAATGCCTCCGCTGTAGGATGTGCTGGGGATTCCATGAACCATATACCGTGACATCGACAGTAAAAGTTTTACCTAAAGTCCTATGGGTGTAATAATTCCCACAGGCGTTCCAATGGTAACATTCGACGACCTAGCTGGCTCACGGATGACATCCGCATGACTTTGCCGACCACCCTTTCACCAGTACAATTGCCCCAGACGACTATCAATTATGATTGATGACTATCCTGAATCAGCTTGATCATCGAGGTGATTCGATCGAGGTAGACAGCCACGCAAGTATGACTGCATAAGTGTATGACTGCATAATACAACAGAGAGCGGTGCATAATGCATTGTTTCCTGGCAGGAGGTGGATGTCCAGACTCCCCGTCACGGTTGGCTCGCACCGGATTCTTCCAGACCAGCATTTGTTGGTTGCAAGCTCCGTAAGACAATAACCCTGCGTCGTGATGAATCAGTTAAGCGGAGTTAGGGTCAAAATAGTTGACTCAGGACCGCGCGTTGTCCGAATAATAATGGACAACTGGGAGCCAGTGGCGTCATCATTCTGTTCTCATCCGAGATTCCCATTTCCGGCTCGGGGGTGGGTGTGTCACCCTGTCACGTGGAGGCTCCGCCAAGATCACCCTTTGGGCAACGTCCTTACAAATCTGTGCGTCTCGCTTGGGACATGCGTCCTGGGCGCTGCTCAGGTCACAGTAAGTTAACTCAGAATAGCTAGCACCTGGCGTCCATACAACCCGATGCAGACCAGGTGCAGGGGAGGAAGTAGAAGGTTCATCAGAGGGACGCGAATCCACTCCACTTCCCTGAGGGGCAATTCACACATAGTACAATGTATGAACTGCTCGATGAACTGCAGACGTTTAATCCCACGTCTAGCGTTTCAGTGTACGCATGCAGATAGAGAATAAGTATCGCGTAGACTTTTGGAAGCCGTGTACATGAGCTAAGAGCGGGAAACAGGGAAAGAAACGCCACAATGTTTCTGCTGATGACAATGGCGATGATAACTCAAGCCAGGAATCGAGCTAAAGGGCTCCACAGTTGGGGCCCTGGACCGATATCGAGGACGTGACATCGCAGGGGAAGTAAACAAAGACGACATATCGTTAGCCTCTAAGAAAAGTTGTTGATTGCTTTAACGAGGATGGGTCACAACGGCGGAAAAGCGTGGCAATAGGCGACGTAGCCTGTGGATATAGGGCTGTGAGAGACGGCGCACGGTAGAATGGCCCAGTGGTGGGCTGTGAGGGGCAGTACGGGATTTTGGAGAGGAAGACGCCACTATCAAAATGAGGCGGGACCGAAGAAGGAAACAAACAAACACACACGGACTCCCGATGAATCGCGGGTTGCGAACAGTCACGCGTTATGTGACACTGTTGAGTGACTCCACCGTATCGCCCTCAGATACTTAGAGAAAGGTCCAGGTTCAATTTCCCAACTCTGTGCATACGCCCCCTATAAACGTCCCCCGTTGCTCCCCTCCTCCCTCTACCTTGACTCCTCGTTGCTTTTGACCTCTGACTTCATATCGACTCCTCCATTTCCATTAATTCCTTCCGCTTGTTTGCTGAAGGTCCAAATCACCTTCAGTGTGGGTAGCCCAACCTTACAATAAGGTTGGCCATCCACCTCTGATCCAGCCGTGGTCAAAATGTTTGCTATACCGTCACTTCGACTCGTTTCGCTTCCCAAACCAAGTCTCTCTTTCGTCGACTCTATTTCCGGTTCCGTCTACTCCAATAACCCCACTGACACGCCCGCATTTTATGGTATCCTCGCTTAAATAAGTCCACTTGCGTCCTTGCTCGTCTACCTCTTTTTCTCTGCCTCGTAACTACTCACCACTCTGCCTGAAACACCACCACTCAATAGTATGCAAGCTGTTTCCCATTCGCTGGCTCACCGTGGGTCGAGCGCTTCGCGCACTCGTGCTCGGTGGCAGCCCTATGCCTCTATTCAACCCTCTTCTATGCGGACACCATCGGGCGCGTATTTGCATACCCCAGCATCTTCGTCTTCGAATGTATCAACACCTGCTCCAGCCCTTCACAACTCAATATGCGAATCAGATCTCCCAAAGCCTGTCCCACCACGCTCAAATAGCCACATTCCCTCGCAACCCTCGAAGGATATTCACGATGTACATAAACATAAATATGTGACTGGTCTCGTCGGTGAGTGAACTGCGCCGCTTTCCCGCTCCCCGGCATTTGCGCCTATTTGGGAGACTTCTATTTTCTTAGACGCTCATTCCTTCCAGATGCCGCCGTCAGATCTCTGTGTGAAATATGGAATCCCCATGATATCCCTGCAGTTTTCTTGACACAGGCGTGTGTGACGACCCCATCAACTTCCATGCATAGTATCCTTCCCCTTAATGGACCGTCTAATTCCTCTGTTTTCACCGCACTCTCCCAACAATTGCCCTCGCCGCCGATCACACCCCCATACCTACCAGGCACTTCTTCCTCCCCTCACGTTTCCACGGCACCTCGTATCCTTTCCCGCGCTGCAACTCACTGTGACTTGTCTTCTGCTGAGCAGACTCGGGGCAGCACTGCCCCGCTCAAGACCTTCGTGCATGAGGTTTTGCGTCGTTCACGAACTTCGTGTAGCGTGCTTCAAACAGCCCTTTGCTACATTGAGGCCCTTCGGCCAAGAGTTCCAGAGCTCGTTCATCAAGAGCACACCGGAGAAGGAATTCGTGGTGAGGTAGATCAGGGCGTGCGCGTTCTCTCTCAAGATGACCCCCGCTTACTCGAATCGCCAAAAGAAGTTGACATCGATGAAGTAATCGACCCGGTGCACTTTGCTGACTCGGAGTTCGGTGACGACGCGCCACCAACTGTGCGAATGCTGGATGACAGCTTACTCACGATGCCGGATACCACCGCCCCATACCAAGTTGAAAAGAAGTCACGCACATCCTCAGAGGATCTCCCTTCCCTCCCTCCCCTCCCATCACCATTGTTGTGTCCCCGTCGGACTTTCCTGGCTTCATTGATCCTTGCGTCTAAATTCATGCAAGATAAGTGCTACTCTAACCGTGCGTGGGCGAAACTTGCAGGTCTGCCTGCGCGGGAGATTGGCCGTTGCGAGCGCGCTTTGGGAGAGGCCCTTGGATGGAGACTATGGGTTGGCAAGATGCCGGCTTGCTGCATGCTACCGCGCAGCCAAAGTACAGGCGACATTTGTCGTGTCAACAATATTCCATCGGAGGGTCCCTCACCGGCTGCTAACGCTGTGCGGCGTTGTAGCACATTGCCCGCGCCTGCCCTGTCGTTCTCGACTATGGCAACACAACCATCTATATCTACAAGACTGCAAGGTTCATGGATGCGAACGCCCGAGGCTACGGCGTTTGAGTATTCGCCGACTCCGACGCTGAGTGTGTCCCCTGCTACGACGGACGCGTCTTCCGAGAGCCTCAACGAGGAACGCACCGTTCAAATGACTTTTGTCGACCATGTGCCGGACCCTGATGGCTTAAAAGAAAGCGCCCCTGCGATTCTCCCGGCGCTTGCGTATGCGTACGCGGGCGAGGGTGGGATATCGCGTGCGTGGTGTGGGTTTGCCTGGAATGCGACTGGACATGGCTCTGGTTGGGTCCGAGGTGATGGTGACACCCTGCCTGTGCAATCATACTGACTCTTTGTGTCATACCGACTATTTTATTCATTTCGGCCTCGGTTGTCTTGTATCTATCTCCTTCCCTTTCTCCTTTTTTTTCTTGTGTCTAGCGTGCGATTGCGCTTGTGGCTTTGTACAGTACATAAATAGAGAACGGGCTGCTCAACCCGCGCGGTTGGGAGGGTTCTATGTCGGACTTATTCGCGGACTTATTTGCGGCATGCTCAATTTTTTTTATTCGTGCATTGCATCGATGTGAGTTGTCCGAGTTATCGGGATATAGTATATTTTTTTTGAGTTTGTTCTCACGTCGCGCGCGTGGCGGTGGTGAGGCGTTTGGTTGTGATCCAGTGGCACACCTTGCTCGAAGGGGACTTGGCGTAAGGTCATATCCCTAACCCAGCACATTTGGAGAGAAGCCCGCACAGGGAAAGGGACGGCGCTGATATGGACGCCATGACAGCTCAAGGTACTGATAGTTGAGGGTGATGATGCTGTCACGTTCTGTCATATCATACTGTGGCCATAAAGCCGCACACACGGTTGTAACCCTCGTTGAG
>WNFI01387224.1_pt1 | contig 11568 bp, 10 predicted proteins | sample 5400471 | NCBI WGS metagenome assembly WNFI01 (sample SAMN13153348, study PRJNA577476) | soil metagenome | isolation source: 100 cm saprolite on Douglas fir-dominated hillslope | place: USA:California | collected 2013-09-17
ACGGGCAACATTTCCTGGGATATGCGGATCACACCAGCCCCTCCGGCCTGATGATCTGGAATGGAGAGTCGTTCGCGCCGTTCCAAGAATTCGCAGCGCAAGGCGGGCGTGCATACGAATTTTTCCGCGTGGATGGCCAGGCCTGGCTCGCCTTCGCCAATCTGACCGGCGAATCCTTTCTCTATCGCTGGCACGCCGGTTGTTTCGTGCCGCATCAATCTCTGGGCGGTCCCGGCGCTCGCGAGTTTGCCGTGGTGCAGACGGCGCAGGCTCTCTATCTCGTCAAAATCAATTTCATTCACGGTACGCCGGCTGCGCCGAAGACCGATCTCACCTCGTGTATCTATCAGTGGAAGGAGGGACAGCTGGTGGTGGTCGAAGAATTCCCGACATCCGGTGGCACCGATGCCGCAGTATTCGCAGCCGACGGACAGCTCTACCTTGCAGTATCCAACAGCTTGACCCGCGATATCCGCTTCCGGGAGGACACCGTGATTTACCGCCTGCAGGCCTGAGGCACCAGCGCTTACGGGTTCGTTCATCCGCACGTGTTCAGGTAATTGCCATGACATACAGCCCCCATCCCGAGTTCTCCAAGCTCTATAAGATCTACACCGCCGACCCTGACAGCATGGGAAAACATCTGGCGGTTCGGATGGCCAACCTGACCGATGACGATCCGTTGTTGGTCGTCACCGGTGCGGACGCCGTCTTGTTCCGCGGCTCGGGAAAAGCGCCGGTCGTGGAGAGCTTTCGCAAATCGACGCGCGGCTTCATCGAGCTCGCGAGCGTGTCCCATCTTGGCACCGCCGTTGCCTGGCTGATTCGCCTGCGCGAGCTCGCGGATCCCGTGTGGCGTACCGATGCGGCGCGGCTGATCGATCAGATCGACCGCACGCGCCGGATCAACTCGGAAAGGCTTTGGCAGGAGGAGATTGCGGTACCGGCGCTGGCCGGCTATGAATCCAAGATCGCGGACTTGATCGACTACAGCTGTGTCGTCACCAGAGCATTTCTGGTCGCGGGTCTGGCCGACGAATCGCTCATGAATTTCAAGTGTCTTCGCGAGCACTATCTCGAGCCGGTGGGATCGGCTGCAGTCCCCGTTCCCATCAACGACATGATGGTTGCCACCTTCGCCCTCGCGTTTCTCGACATCGGCCATCGAATGATCCGATGGATGCGCGAACACGTGACTGATTGGGGGCGCCTCATGGTCATGCTCAGCGGCCGCTCCGGCCGGGCCACGGCGGGGCTTACGTGGGCGAGCAACAATATGTGCCACCTTCTCTGGAAGGCCTCCGATGAGCGGCTATTGCCGGAGCGCGTCTATATCGCACCGCATGCGCCATCATTCGTCCTGGCCGACATGCATAACGAGGAGCAACTCCGGAAACTCAACGCGGAATTCCGCGACATCTGGAACAGCACGCGGGCCACCGTCGAACTCGCCCGCGGCATGTTCGACGGCTTCCCGGCTTTCGAGGCGACCATGCGTCCCGCACCCACCGTCGATGCCGCCGGAAAAATGATCGTCAGCGAAATGCCGCCGCTGCGCTCGCCGGACGACCGCTTCACGGCGATCACCCGCCTTCGCCTGGTGATGGAAGACCCGGGGCAACTGCTCGCCAACTCTGTGGCGTCCTACATCATCGATCAGCTATGTGAGCATGGCAATCGACCGGCGGAAGTGTTCATCCCGGGGTTTACCAATGTGGCCTATCCAATGCGCCAGAGCACCTGAGCGCGACAGCCGTCGCGGGCCTACAGGTCAGAAGTTGTAACTCAAGTAGCGAATCTGCCCGATGGCCGAGCTCATGAGGCAATCCCGTCCAACTCCGCCAAGGTTTGCGGGTGCCATGCAACTCGCCGGACCCGGCGTATTCGGCCGACGCGGTTGCCGAGCTTGAAGGTGCCGGATTTATTGATGCTAGACATGATTAAAATTCCTCTGGGGTTTACGTGATGTCAGGGTAAGGGTGGCCCGTTCGTTCGACAATTAGCTATGATCCGCACAGGCTGTGCGAGATGGCGAACAATGGAAATCGATCTTGGTGACTTGAACGCTTTCCTCGCGGTGGCGCGCGCGAAGGGCTTTCGCGACGGCGCGCGTGCGAGCGGCGGCAGCGCCTCCGGGCTCAGCGACGCGGTGCGTCGGCTGGAAACGCAGCTCGCTGTCAGGCTGCTCCATCGCACCACGCGCAGCGTCGTCCCGACCGAGGCGGGGCAGCGCTTGCTTGAACGGCTCGGACCCGCGTTGAACGAGGTGCAAGCAGCCCTCGATGTGGTGAATGGCTTTCGCAGCCGGCCGGCGGGCACATTACGGCTCAATGTCCCGGTCAGTGCAGCGCGCTTGACGCTGCCCGCGATCGTTCCGCCCTTCCTCGCCGCTTATCCCGAGATCCGACTGGAGGTGATCGCCGACGATAGCTTCGTCGATGTTCTTGCGGCCGGGTGTGACGCGGGCATCCGCTACGACGAACGGCTGGAAAAAGACATGATCGCGGTGCCGATCGGGCCGCGCGTCCAGCGCTTTGCGACCGCCGCATCTCCCGCCTATTTCGATCGTTACCACCGACCCCAGCATCCACGCGATCTGCTCAACCACGCCTGCCTGCGCGGCCGCTTCCCCAGCGGCGCGATGGCGCCATGGGAGTTCGAGTGTGACGGCGAGGTGGTGCGGGTCGATCCTTCCGGCCCGCTCCTCGTGCAGGTCGGTACGGCGACCGATCTTGCGGTCGAAGCGGCAATCGCCGGTACCGGGATCATCTACCTTTTTGAGGACTGGCTGCGCCCGCATCTCGACAGCGGTACCCTTGAGCCCGTCCTTGAACCGTGGTGGCAGCGCTTCTCGGGGCCTTTTCTTTACTATCCCGGCCGGCGTCTCCTGCCCGCACCGCTGCGCGCGTTCGTCGATTTCATCAAGTCGTCGGCTGACCACCTGTGACAATCCCCACGCCATCGCCGTGGATCGACCTCGCCCAGCACTATCTCACGCAAGCGGCAGATTGTGCGGCCGGACGAGCAGATGCCAGTCCTGGTGCTCCTCGAGTATCAGCGCAATCGCCGCTTCGATCGCCGCCTTGAGCATGGTTACGTCGCGCGTCGCGTCCGCCGCATCGAGCGCCGTGCGAATGCGGCCGATTGCCCCCTGCAACTCGGCCACCAAGCGCTCCGATGTAGTGCCGAGCCGGTAGGCTTCCGATTGCGCGAGCGCGCCGTGCAGCGAGGCGCCGAGCGCGGGGAAGAACGTCGTCACCAGCGACAGCCAGAGCGTGTGAACGGCGAGATGCAGCAGGGCGCCCAAGGCCGTCAGCGCGAACAGAGCGCTGTTCACGGTGTGCACGCGATGCCGCAGCGCATGGTGCTTGCTCGCTACACGGTAATGGTAATGCCGCTGCTGCTCGAGAATGTCGACCGTCCAGCGGGCGTAGCTCGAGATGAACGCAGGATCCGACCAGGCTGTCGCGAGCAGCTTCCGCGCCAGCGGCTCGTTGGCCGCGCACAGCGTCGCGACGTCGTCGGCGCCGCGCAGGTGCTGCCCGGGATCGAACACCCGCAGGTACCAATTGGCATCCTCTGCCGCCGCAAAGTCGAGCAGCGGCGCGAGCATGGGCAGATACCAGCTCAACTCGGCCGTGGTGCGTGCGCGCAGCCACTGCGCCTGCCAGTCGTGCCGGTGTCCCAGCCAGTAAATGGCGCTGACCGTGCCGATCACACCCACTTCAGCCACAGCCCATAATCCCGCGAAAGGGTGCAGGAAGTGGTTCGCGCTGTCCCAGCCGAGTGCCAGCGGCATGACCGCAAACAACACGGCAATCGCGCTCAAGAGATAAATCGCCCAGAAGCCGCTCCGATACCGGTGACCATAGTGGATCGCGAGGACTTGGTGCAGCGCCATAGGCCTCAATCGATGATTTCGTAAGTAGTGGCGAAGATCGGTTGCGACACGATCCCGAGGCTCCCGTCGCCATAATCGACCAGCCACTCGCCGGCACGCCCCGTCAAGCGGGACACGCCATCGGCCAGCAAAACTTCGAACGCTTCGGTCATCGGCACCGCAATGATCTGGTTGGGCAGGCTGATGTAGCGTCCTGCCTCGCCGGCGACCGTCGGCGGCACGGGCCGGTATTTATCGCTGAACCGCGCGCGCGAGACGCGCCAGTGTTCCCCCGCGGTACCGGTGATGATGGCATCGCCGGGTCGTGCATGCACCACCCCTTCGGAGGTTTGCACGGTGCAGGCGATCGGCGTGAACCGCACGTCGATTTCACGCGCCAGCTTGCGCGCAAAGACTCGCCGCGGATCGTTGCTGACCACACTCGAGAAGCCGCGTTGTGCGCTCGAGCGAAACAGGGGCAACGACTTCTGGCTCACCCCGCGCTCCGCTCCCCCGCAGGAGGCGCCAGTCCCGCCGCATCTTTCTGTGCCTGCTGGATGAGATCGCGCCATAACCGCACATCGTGCAGAGCGCGTAATGACGGCAGCAATCCGTCCACGAGGCCGGCGGCCTCTTGAAGCAGAGGCTCTGACTGGCGAAGCTTGTTCAAAAAGGGCGCACCCTTGGCCATCGTCGCGGCCGATCCGGCCGCATCGCCGATCTGCGCCTGGCGGAAAGCCGTTATCGCCGTATCGTAGGAGTGAATGACGACGAATCCCGCGCCACCGGCCGCGGCGCCTGCGTACTCGTCCAGCGATTTCAGGTAGTAGGGAATCGCTTCGTGCACCTTCATATAATGCTGCCGGTCAACGGTTGGGTGCCGCGGGCTTGACTAATTATCGTTGCAGTTTGACGCAGCGCAGTGAACACTGCAAGGCAAGTCGTTCGCCGTGACCGCGGATACCGTAAACTGCGCTGCCCATGACCAAATTCTTCTCCCGCCTGCCCCTGCGGGCGCTCTACGTATTCTCTTCGTTTCTGTACCTGTTGGCGTTTTATGTCGTACGGCACCGGCACCAGGTGATCCGCGGACAGCTGGAAAAGGTCTTTCCCGAGGCGAGCGACGCGGAACGCGAGCGCATCCACAAGCGATTCCTCAAGAACTTCTGCGATGTCGTGGTCGAGGTGCTGAAGTCGGTGTCCATGACCGAAGCCGACATGCGCGCCCACGTGAACATCGTGAACCTGGATGTGGCCCGGCGGCACTTGGACGCCGGCCGATCCGTGATGTTCGTGACCTCGCACCTCTGCAATTGGGAGTGGCTGTTGCACGGGGTCACGCTGCAATTGGGCTACCCCGTTGACGCCGCGTACAAGCCCTTGCACGATCAATGGGCGGAGCGGCTGATGCTCAAGATCCGCTCCCGCTTTGGGGCCCGGCTGGTGCCCGCCAAGGAATTGCTGGCGGATTTTCTTCGGCGGCGGGGCATCGTGCGGGCGGTGGCCATGAACGCCGACCAGGCTCCGGTCTCGACGGACAAGCGCTACTGGACGCAGTTCCTGGGGCAGGATACGGCGTTCTACATCGGTGCCGAGCAAATCGCGCGCGCGACGCGCCTGCCCATCTTGTACGTGGCGGTGCGCCGGATTCGGCGCGGCTACTACGAAGTCGAGCTGAGACCGTTGTGGGACGGACGCGAAGTGACCGAACCCAATGCGGTGACCGAGCGCTACGCGCGCGCCTGCGAAATCGACGTGCTCAAGAGTCCCGCCGACTGGCTCTGGTCTTATCGGCGCTGGCGATTGAAAAAGCCCTTGTACGGCGCCGAATGATAGCATTGCGCCCGACTCCTCCCCAGCATCAATGCCGGAGTGTCCGGCGCGGAGAATTCCAATGAAACTGGACGACAGCCGCCGCAGCGATAATGTCGAAGATGACCGCGGTCAGGACGGTGGTGGGGGCGGTATCCGCGGCATCCATCTGGGATTGGGGGGCACGCTCGCGGTCATTGTCATCGGCTATTTCATGGGCGTGAGTCCGTCGACCTTGTTGGGCTTGTTGAACGGCGGCGGCTCCCAAGTCACCGCGCCGCCCGCTCCGGCGGACCCGGCGGCATCGGCCAACGACCCGCAGGTCGACTTCGTCCGGGCCGTACTCGGCGAGACCGAGGACGTCTGGGGCGCTTATTTCAGAAACATGGGAAGGACCTACGTTCGCCCCAAGCTCGTGCTGTTCAGCGGACAGGTGTCATCGGCCTGCGGCTTCGCGAGCGCCGCGGCGGGACCGTTCTATTGTCCGGGCGACCAGAAGGTGTACATCGATTTGTCCTTCTATCGGCAGCTCGCGACGGAATTCGGTGCACCGGGCGACTTCGCGCGCGCCTATGTCATCGCGCACGAGGTAGGACACCATGTGCAAAATCTATTGGGCATCACCGACAAGGCCGATCAGGCCGAGCAGCATGTCGGGCGCGTCGGAGCGAATCGCGTCTCCGTGCAAATAGAGCTGCAGGCGGATTGCTTCGCCGGAGTGTGGGCCGCGCAGGCCAACAATGCGCGCAAGATTCTCGAGCCCGGCGATTTGGAGCAGGGACTGAAGGCCGCGTCGTCCGTGGGCGATGACACTCTGCAAAAGCGCGAGCAGGGAACGGTGGTTCCGGACAGCTTCACGCACGGCACATCGGCGCAGCGCGTCGGCTGGTTCCGCCGCGGCTTCGGCTCCGGAAAAATCGACAACTGCGACACCTTCAGGGCCGGAATGTCGCTCTAAGCCCGAGACGTCCCTCTAAGCCGGGACGCTGCTTCCGGCGGCGGGCGCTGCCTTGAGCTTGGCGTCGAGATGCCTCGCCAGATCGGCGATGGTCGGGTGATCGAACAGCTCGGTCAGATCGATGAGGCCGGGGAAATCACGGTCGACGTTTTCGTGAATCTCGATCAGCTTGAGCGAGCTCGCGCCGATCTCGAACAAGTTGTCGTTCACGTCGATTCTCTTGCCCGGCAGCGCCGCTTCGCAAATCGATTGCAGCCAATAAATGCCGTTGCACCTTGCCGCTGGTGGTCTTGGGAATGCGCTTGGTCGGGATGACTTGCGCGACCTCGAGACCCGTGTGCTCGTTGATGAGACGGCTGACCGCTGCGGCGGTGGGCAGAAAATCCGGCATGCTGCCGCGATGGAGCACGAACACCACCAATTCCTCGCCCTGGGAACTTAGGCGGGCGACGCCCGCGGCCACCAGCTTGTTGAGATCCAATCCCGGCGCCCGCTGTGCGATGTTCTCCAAATCGTAGGGATAGTAATTCTGGCCGTTGACGAAAATGATTTCCTTGCTGCGCCCCGCGATGTACAGCGAGCCCTCGTGCATGAAACCAAGATCGCCCGTGTCGACCCAGCCGTCGGCGCCGATGGCCAGCGCCGTTGCCTCCGGGTCGCCGAAATAGCCGCGGGTCACGCTGGCGCCGCCGATCAAGATGTGTCCAACGTCTCCGTTCGGCAATGGGGCGCGCGATTTGTCCGCGATGCGCAACTCGACGTTGGGCACCACGCGCCCGACGGACATGAGCTCGAGCGCATCGCGCGCGTCGGCGGGGTTGAGGTCGATCCGCGCACCCACGCCGAGCTTGTGCCGATTCACGCGAACCCAGCGATAGTCCAGCCCCGGTTCGGGAAACGCCACGGCCAGCGAGGCTTCCGCGAGGCCGTAGACCGGGTACATGGCATGGCGCTCGAGGCCCGTGTACGCGAGGGTGCTCATGAACTCGTTGCAGAGCGGCACCGAGATCGGTTCGGCTCCGTTGTATATCTGGCGGATGGACGACAAGTCGACCCCGTCGAGCCGGCGATCTCCCAGCACCTTCAAGAAATGCCGATACCCGAAATTCGGCGAACAGGTAATGGTGACCCGCTTTTTTGAGGCCACTTGCAGCCAGAGCAGGGGCCGCCGCACGAACAACTCGGTACTTGCCGATGGCCGTCGCGCCATCGATGTTGGCAATCAAATTGCCGTGGGTAAGCATCACTCCCTTCGGTTCGCTGGTGGAACCGGAGGAGAACTGGATGAAAGCGAGATCATCCGGCGCCGGCCGATGCAGCTTGCCCGGCCTCGAGATGTCGGTGATGGATCCGACCAGGAAGGCGCGCGATTTCAGCTCGTTGAACACGGCGGTCTCGCCCACCTGGACGGCGAGGGCTTCCAGGCGCTCGAGACTCTTGGCGTCCGTGTACAGAAGGGGCCTGCCGAGCTTGCGCGCCACTCGCAGGAGCTTGTGCCGGTGCTCGTCGCTGATGCCGACGGCGAGCGGCACCGGGACGATGCCGCCGCAGACCGCGGCCCAGAAGCCGTCGAGGAATTGCTCGTTGCTGCTCAAGAAAATGATCATCTTGTCGCCGCGCTGCGCGCCCATGGCCTGCAGGTGGTAGAGGATGCCGAGCGCGCGCGAGTGAAGGTCGCCGTAGGGCACGCGCCGCTCGGAATTTTCCCCGTCGACATAGGTGACGGCGCGATCGACGCCGCGGTTGTTCTCCAGGATGTCGACCAGGGTCGTGTAAGTCATGTTCTCGCTAACGTCATTCATCGTGCTTCTACCGTCATCATGAGGTTGGATCGAGGACGCAAATTGATTTGCGCCTCGAGTTCAATGGGATCGTCGCCGGCGCGAGTCAGGCGAAAGCGGCGTGACATGGCCTGGACATGGACCAGCATTTCGAACATCGCGATATTCTCGCCGATGCAGTGCCGCGGTCCCACTGCGAAGGGTATGTAGGCAAACCGATGCCGTTCTTCGGCATCGGGGCCGGCGAAGCGCTCGGGCCTGAATTCTTCCGGCTCGCTCCAGAAGGCCGGATGCCGATGCAGCATATAGGGACTGATGAACACATCGGTGCGCGGGGCAATGGGGTAACCGCCGAGCTCGTCCGCCTGGAGCGTGCGCCGCGTGATCAGCCAGCCCGGCGGATAGAGCCGCAGCGCCTCCTGCAGCACCTGGTGAGTGAACTCGAGCGACTCTGCGGCGTCCAGCCCGAGCGTCCGATCGGGACTCATGCGGTCGGCTTCGGCGTGCAGCCGCGCCTGGGTTTCGGGATGCTGACTGATGAGATACCAGGTCCACGTGAGCGCCGCCGCGGTGGTCTCGTGCCCCGCAACGATCAGCGTCAATACCTCGTCGATCAGCTCCTTGTCGCTCATGGCTTCGTCGGTCTCGCGATCGCGGCTTGCCATCAGCATGCTCAGGAAATCGAAATGCTCCTCACCCGTGCGGCGCCGCCGGTCGATGAGCTCGGCGACCAGCTTGGTCAGGGAGCGGAACCGGAATGCGAATTTCAGGTCGCGGTTCTGCTCCTTGGCGACGACCTCGAAAGGATTCGCGCCGAACTGCGCTTCCAGGCGCGCAAGGTCCTTGCCGAATATCGAGCGCAGCACGATTTCCAGGGTCAATTCGCTGGTATCGTCGCTCAAATTGACCGCTTCGGCGCGCGCCGCCTTTTCCGCCCAGCGCACGGCGAACTTGTCGTTGACTTCGCGTATCAAAGTGCTGAATTGATCGATGACGCGGCGGTGAAACGAGGGCTGCATCATGCGCCGCTGCCGGCGCCAGAAATCACCTTCGCTGGTCATGATCCCGTTGCCGAGCAGGATCTTGACGCGATCCATTCCTTCGCCCTTGGTGTAATTGCGATGGTTCGACAACAACACCCGCTTGATGTCGTCAGGGTGGTTGATCACGTAGTTATAAACGCCTCGGCCGGGCGCGAAGACTCGATAGATGTCGCCGAACTCCGCGAAATAGCGGTTCAAGCGGGTGAGCGATTCGTCGTTGCCGCCGAGATCGAAGCCTTCGGCGGGGCCGGGGGGCAGTGCCAGGGTTTGCATCGTCATATTGTAACGTAGGAGGGGCGCGGACACCGGGCGCGGGCATCGCGGGCCGGACGTGGCTAGCGGCGCTTTCTAAGCTTGCGGAGCGCAGCGGTGTTCTCGACAATGCCGGTCGTGGAAGAAAAACCCGGTGGCGGCCTTCGCAATACCATTTACGAACAGCAGACCCGTTCCGGCAGGCGGCTGACCCGCGGCCGCCTGTTCTTGTACAAGATTCTCGTGCCCGTGGGCGTGTCTCTGCTGCGATTGGTGTGGCGCTGGTCGCGGATCATACAAGTCACTGGTGCGGAGCACATTACCGCGGCGCTCGAGCGCGCGCCCTCGTTCATACCGGTCTACTGGCACCAACACACGCTTTTCTGCGTGAAACACCTGCTGCGCGAACGCTCTGCCGGGTTGAAATTGGGCTTCTTGATCTCGCCGTCGGTGGACGGCGAGATCGGCGCGATGATCGTGCGGAATCTGGGCGGCGAGGTGATTCGAGGCTCGTCCTCGCACACCGGGGCTCGGGCGCTGCGCGACTATTATCAGGCGCTGGCGCACGACGGCGTGTCGCCCGCGATCACGCCGGACGGTCCGCGGGGTCCGCCGTGGAAGTTCAAACCCGGGGCCGTGCTGCTCGCGCAACTGTCGGGGCGGCCCATGATCCCCTTGAGCTACGCCGCGTCGCGCGCCTGGAAGATCAAGTGGGATCGCTTCGTGATTCCATGGCCGCTGTCGAGAATAGTGATCGCCGTCGGCGAACCGGTGTATGTTGCCAAGGGGTTGAGTGCGGATGGCCTTGCACGTCTGCAGTTGGACATGGAGCATCGCCTGCGGACGCTGTTCGAGGAGGCAGAAAGCGCTCTCGGGTAGGGTTTCATGGTAAGACCTAACAATACAATCGCTTAGCTTGTATTCCTTATAACTTATGCGAGAATCCAGGTGCATGTCCTACAAGCGAAATCAACGGAACTGTGTGCCGCATTCGGTTTTTCGCTTGAATCCAGTGGCAAACTGTTGATTCATAACCGCAACATTTTATCTGGGACCTCCGAAGGCGCATGGCAATAGCACCCCACGATCCCCGCCACCCAGACTTGACCGCCTCGGACATATTGTCGCCGCAGACATGGCCGAAGCGCGGCATGCGTCCGGCGGTGGGGCTCGACGTGATCTGCACCAAGATCGCCGTTGATTTCCAATCGATGACAGCGGTAACGGCGCTCGAGGTCATCGGCGCCAATTTGGAACTGCTGCGCGAGGCGACGCGCACGGACGCTGCCTTCCATATCCACCTCGACGCGGAGTCGGGGATGTTCAACGAGATTCAGGTGGCGCGCGGCATGCTCACCACCGGCAACCCGGAACAGTTGCACGGTCAGTCCTTGGATTCCTTCCCGTGGCTGCAATCGCGCCTGGCGCCGCTGCGGGTATCGGAGCTGCGCGATACCGCCAATCTTGATGAAGCTGGTCGGCAGCAGCATTGCCACCGGCCTCGAACGCATCGAGATTCAGCACCACCTGCGCGACCTGGAAGAGCGCAATGAGCTGGCCTTGTACAGCGCGAACGACGGGCTTTGGGACTTCGACACGATCAACAACCGCGTCTATCTCTCGCCGCGCTGGAAGGCGATGCTGGGGTACGACGAAGCCGACGTGGGGCAGGCGCCGGACTGGCGAACCCTGGTGCACTCGGACGACATGTCGCGCGTGCAGGCCGCCATTCGCGATCACGTCGCGGGAAAGACGCCGATTTTCGAGAGCCTGCACCGCATGCGTCACGCCACCGGCGAGTGGCGTTGGGTGATCAGCCGCGCCAAGGCCAAGGTCGACGAC
>WNFI01395892.1_pt1 | contig 11567 bp, 9 predicted proteins | sample 5400471 | NCBI WGS metagenome assembly WNFI01 (sample SAMN13153348, study PRJNA577476) | soil metagenome | isolation source: 100 cm saprolite on Douglas fir-dominated hillslope | place: USA:California | collected 2013-09-17
ACCAACGTGTGCGCCGAAAACACAGTGATCGCCGATTTCCATTTCGGCTAAGAGCCGGAGCACCATTGGCAACCGTTCCCCGATCTTAATCAGGATAACTATATCGTGCGCCTCGATAAGGCGACGTAGTTCGTGCCTGGCATCTGGGCACGGTGAGATCAGTACACGCTCTTTGCCTTCTCCCAGGGCAAAGCCCGTTGCAGCCGCGAGCGCGCAATAGCTGGTCACGCCGGGATAGGTCCGGCACGTAACTTCCGGGGACCGTTCTTGCAGGGCACGAAGGATATAAATGTAGGTCGAATAAGTGAGCGGATCACCGATGGTAAGATACGCCACATTCTTACCGGCACGCACTTCCTGGCCGATCTCATCTGCGAGACGCAAATAGTGTTCTCCTAACAAAGAGCGATCCGATTCCATGGCAAATTTGATCTCACGGAATCGATCTTCCGGAATCTGATGCGGCGGTAGACAGTTACGCGCAGCCGATCGTTTAGCCGATTTAGCACGCGGCAGTAATATAACGTCAGCCTCCTGCAAAAACTGCCAGGCGATTACCGGTATCAGACCTGGCATACCTGGTCCCACGCCAATTCCGCAGAAGGAGCCAAGCAATCGAGCGGTTGGGTTATTTTCAGATTCCTGGTTCATAGTCCTATAAAGATGTTGCTCCTACGGAGCACGATCTCGTCGTTCGAAACGTTCCAAGCTCCATTCCAGGGCTAAAGCCCTGGGCTATTCTGTTAAACCATTTCATGGTAAGTCATGTGCCCATCTCCTATTGGCTATTGGCTATTGGCTATTGGCTATTCCAAGCGCTTCCCCGTCCATGCGAAACAATCGTACCTGGATGCGTTCAACGCCGGGCACACGCGGGGCGGCCACCGCTGCGATGCGATCTTCCACCATCGTCCAGAAGCTAGGCGAAAGAGTTTCTACCGGTAACAATGCAATTGCTTCCTCAATGCTTCGGCACTGGTCAAGAACCTCCCGTACGGAGGGTGGCAAACCGAATTCTTGGGCGAGATGTGAAATCGAATGGATGGCGCTAAGACTTCGACCGGAATGCGTATCCCAATCGCCAGCGAGAATCTTTGCCAACTTGCCCGGATGACCAACCAGCCACAGCAATGGTAGTTTTTGCCGGTTTTCCTCCAGAGTTTGTTGAAGGTATTCCAGCGCCAGTCCGATGAAATTCGACATCTGGACGACGCGCTTCGGCGGGATACTAAGCGTGCTTCGCGCGAAACGCTGACCAAGGTTGCCAGGCGCCAGAACGATCGCATCGGGAGCATCTCCAACCGCAACTCGAATGTAAACTTGGATGGAGGCTTGGAATGCGGCCTTTGATTTGATTTTGGTTCAACAATCCCGGTGGTGCCGAGAATCGATATCCCGCCGATAATCCCAAGACGCGGGTTAAAAGTGCGTTGCGCAATCTGTTCGCCGTTTTGACAACCGATTTGCAGATCGAACCCAGCACTGATCCTCTGATCGCTTTCGCCCAAGACCTCGTGAACCGCAGTGATCATCATTTGTCGAGGAACCGGATTAATTGCCGGCTCCCCAATCGCCACTTGCAGGCCGGGTTGAGTAACCAGACCAACCCCCTCACCTCGCTGAAAGACAATGCTACTGAGATCGTTTCGGCGGACGCGTGCAAAGATCCTGGCCCGATGAGTCTGATCCGGATCATCCCCGCCGTCTTTTATCACCTCAGCGTAAGCCGCATCGCCGGCTTCGCGCTTGATCCGATCGATCGGGATCGAGAGGAAGTGCAAGCCATCGGGCAGGCTGACATTCACTTCCTCTGGATACTCGTTACAAAGCAGTGCGAGCAAAGCCGCTTTGACCGCCGCCGTGGCGCAAGAGCCAGTGGTATACCCTCGTCGCAGTCCGGCGTCTGTTAGTGCGCCTAAATCAAATCGCTGTAGCGATTGGTCCAATTTCTCGGTGTTCACGCATCCTCCCGTTTGTTCCCGGCGTTCCCGCTCGCTCTCGCTCGTTCCCGCTCGTTCGCCACCTGGATCAGCATGGCATTAACAATGGCCGCCGCCCAAGGCGACCCGCCACGTGTGCCACGGTTCGTAATTCGCGGCACTCGCAGGCAGGTCCGAAGCTTCTCTTTACATTCCCGGGTCCCGACGAAACCAACCGGCACTCCAACGACAAGGTGCGGACGCCAGTTTTGTTCTAGAATGAGCCTTATCGCTTCTTCAACGGCAGTCGGAGCGTCGCCGATGGCGATCAAGAGATTGTTTCCAAAGCGATCCCAAGCCCGTCTGATGCCGGCTGCTGACCGGGTGATGTTCTCCGCTTCGGCAATAAGTCTGGTCTCCTCATCATGGACCGTGCAGACGGTGGTTAACCCCAAACGTTCTAAGAGCACACGCCGCAACCCGCTTTGCACCATGGTGACGTCGGTGACGATGGGCACGCGCCGGGATAAGGCCTTGATCCCTGCTTCAATCGCACCCGGCGAAATAAAGATGTCGTCAACGATATTTGGATCGCCACTGGTATGGATCAGGCGCTGGAGGACTAACTTTTCCGGCTCCGCTATGGAGGTCCAGTCACGTAACCCCTCGATAATATGAAAACTTTCCTCTTCTATCGGGTGCGGAACATAACCTTCGGTTAAGGATTCCGACTTCAAAGGGACAGGGAATGGGGTAGTTGGATGGACTACCTTTGCACTGAAGCCGTTAACATTACTGATCCCGCCTCGCACATGCAGATGGTGCGGCTTTTGAGGTGCACCTAACTCTTTTTCATAGCCAATGATCTGCACGCGATATTTGCATAGGCTGCAGTTCATGGCTGCTTTCCCGGCGACCGTTTCCGCTGCGCGCTCCAGGAAGGCGTCCGCTAACAACGGATCAATACCCAGGTAGTCCGCTTTGAGAAACTCTGTTTTGGGATGATCAACGGCTATGGCATCCGTGGTGTCATAGATCCGTTTGACCAGGACCCCGGTGAAGAGAAAAAACGGAGCGACCACAATTCTTTCGAACCCCAGACGCACTGCTTGTTCCAGTCCGTCAGCGACCAAAGGTTTCGCTGTACCCGAGTAACAGACATAAGACCCACCGAACCCCATCCCTTCCTGGAGCATTCTAGCCAGTTTCGAAACATCGGAGTTAGCATCCGGGTCCGTGGTTCCACGACCCACCACCACCAGACAGCTCTCGGATCGCCTGATTTTCTGAGGACTTCGCGCTTCCGCTTCGATGATCCGCTGACGGAACAAACGCAGGATATTGGGATGAAGATGCAGCGGAGGTCCATAGTGAATCTGAGTTGCCGAAAACTCTTCTTGAAGAGCAAGCACTTCACTAGGAAGATCGTTCTTTGCGTGAGTAGCCGCTAACAAAACGAGCGGTACGATAGCAATGCGCTGCTGGCCGGTCGTAATCAGCGACCGGGCCGCCTCATCAATGGTTGGACGGGCGAACTCTAAGAATCCATGCTGAATCTGTCGTTCGCCCGCGCGTTGCCGGACCAGTTTTGCCAGCTGCTCAAATTCTGCAACCCCTTCCGGGTCACGGCTGCCATGCCCGGCGATGACGATCGCGTAGTCGTTGGTAGGGGAAGTCATGGGGTGAAGACGCTGAAAGGGATAAGAGAACAGCCCAGGAGCCTTTCGGGTTTTGCCGCGAAGCGGCTACAGAACATAGCCCAGGGCTTCAGCCCTGGGTTAGGCAAGTAGTTAAGTCGCCCTGAAAGTGGCGACCGAGGAGTGCGTTTAGGACACATTGGGCGACCGACATACGTGGTGAGCAGTCGGGTGGTCTCATCCTGCAACATCGTAGTGAATCGGTCGCCCTTGCAGGGCGGCATTGATTTGGATCCTCTCCCAGGGCTAAAGCCCTGGGCTATGATCTGTTCGCCCTTCGGGCGAGAGCATCGCAGTTTCACCACACATTCCCTCCTTCCGCGCCTTTCGCAGTCTCGCCCATTCGCCCCGTCGTCGCATCGCCGACACATGCCCGAATAAGCATGATGCTCATGTCGCTAAAATCCGACCTGCATTCGCCTAGACGACCTTTCCAAGCAGCCTCCGACTGGGTGAGATGTTCCCAAACCTCCGTTGGATGGTCGGGAGATATCCCATTCTCCGTTAAGTAGGTGGCAACGGCTGCCGGCATGAAATCCCACGGACGCGGAATGACGATGGCGTTTCGACTATCTTTTAGGACATGTACCAAATGCTTCTGAAATGGAGCAATATCACCTCGCCGATGAAAGGTTATGAAGGTGGTTTCATCAAAACAGACCCGACAGCGAGAAGCTAAAATCTGGGCCGAACTGATCCCAGGGATAGCCTCAACCTGGTGCTGACAAGCTTGTTCTACCCGTTCGAGAAATTGAAAACCGGAGAAATGCGGGTCCCCCATGAAAACGACAACGCAGCTCGACCCGGCGCGATGCAGGTCGGCAACTTCCCGTAGCCGGTCCACTTGGTCTTTGTAACCCATCGTGATTACCCGGGCGTTCGGCTTGACCAAAGAGCGAACCAAGTCCACAACCGCTGTGAATCCGGCAACGACATCCGCCCCTTCAATTAAGTCGTGACCCTTCCGAGTTAAGAAATCGAGATCGCCAGGCCCGACACCCACACAACAGATCATAGAACTTTGCTCCTTTCCTGGTTTAGAAATAGCCGGAGTACGGCGCGGCTGGTTCGAAAGTGCAGATGCACGTAAGAAGCATGCACGTTCGAAATAGAAAATCCTTCGCGCCGAGCAGCACCCGTGCGCTTGCCCCTGACACTCCACAGGTTCGCGTGTTCTGGTTCACCTAACCAGACCGAATGATGGAACTCATGCCCGCGAAACGTATTATTCGAGTGGCTATTAATTTCTGAGCAGACGCAATATCCGAAATGTTTCAGCGACTCTGTCATTTGTACCGCCCCAGGAATGACCCCAACCATCGGATATACTTTCTGGTCGAGGGTAATCAGTTCTTGCGCTAATAGCATCAAGCCGCCGCACTCCGCGTAACAGTTTAGTCCTTGGTCAATGGCCGATCGTAGCTCGGCGCGCATCGAACGGTTTTGAGCCAGATCGGACACGAAGACCTCCGGAAACCCGCCACCGAGGAAAATGGCGTCCAAATTGGCCGGCAAAGCAGAATCGTGCAGGGGCGAGAATTTGATAAGCTCCGCACCGGTGTCAGTGAGGTAGTCGAGATTCGCCTGGTAATAGAAATGGAAAGCTTCATCCATGGCGACGCCGATTCGCTGCTTGGTAATCGGGCCGCGAGATAAGTCGGTCCACGAGTCGCGAGAGTTCCAGCCGCCCCTTTGGTGGCTTCGGTCTGCCACGGCTTGAGGTAATTGCGGCGCGATCACGGTTCTGTTCGCAAGTTCTAGAATTCCGCTAACGTCAAGATGTTGTTCTGCTAGCGAAGCTAATGTCTGCCATGAAGGGAGTTGACGCTCCTGGCTAGCTTGTAACCCGAGATGTCGTTCCGGCCAGACTAGTTCGGGAGAGAACGGCAATGCGCCGAGCACGGGGACACCGAGTGGATCGATCGCTTCACGCAAATAGTCGGCGTGACCGCCGCCACTCACTCCATTCAAGATCACACCCGCAATTCGATCAGCGCCGGCTTCCTGAATGAACCCGCGCAGCGCCACCGCTAGGGACCGTCCGGACTTCTTGGCCGTGACTACCAGCACAATCGGACGGTCTAACAAACGGGCCAACGCCATTGTGCTGCCTTCATCTGACTTGGCATCGCTCCCATCAAACAATCCCATTACTCCTTCAACGATGGAGACCCGATCCTGGCTGGTTGCCAGCACCTCAGCAACGATGCCATCATCCCCCATCAGCCAGGCGTCTAGATTTCGAGAGGTGACACCCGCAATACGTGTGTGATAGCCGGGGTCAATAAAGTCTGGACCCACCTTAAAAGGTTGAACCGGAACGCCGCGAGCACGGAGAGCGGCTAAGAGCATACAGGTAATAGCGGTCTTCCCGTCACTGCTCTGCATGCCGGCCACGATTAATCCGGGATAACAATTCGTCGTCAAAATTCGATTCCTCTCCGCGCCATGATGCCTTGATCAAAATGATGTTTGATCTTCCGCATTTCCGTAACTACCCCTGCTCTTTCGATCAACGAGTCAGGTGCATAGCGGCCCGTGAAAACCAGTTCAACTTTGTCGGGACGCTTTTCGACGAGGCGAATTGCCCGCTCCAGCGGTATCAGTTCGCGATGGATGCAGTAGTTAATTTCATCGGCAATGACAACATCGTATTCCTCACTGACCATAACTGCTTCCAAACTGTCCATTTCCGCCGCGAGCGCGGTTCGCATAGCAGCGACATGTTCAGGAATGTGGCGGCTTTTAGATAGGATCCAATCTTGCTCCACATTTCTAAAAGTTAGATTCGGATGTAAGTCTGCGCAGATGGCCAGCTCTCCGGTCTTCCATCGGGGTTTGACTAGTCGCAGATAGTAAACTTTGAGTCCGCAGCCAAGCGCTCTCAGCGTGAGCCCCATTGAGGCAGTGCTCTTGCCTTTTCCTTCTCCGGTGTAGATTTGAAAAGCACCTTGTTTGAGGCGTGCTCGTTCGGTCTTCATGGGTGGATCTCGAGGGTCGCTTCTTTCGCCCGAAGGGCGTATACAGAACAGCCCAGGGCTTTAGCCCTGGGGAAGGCGCCGACAGGAGCTCGCCCTGAAAGGGCGATAGAATCGGGTCTTTCCCGCCGTGGCAAAAAATGTCGTCGCCAAGATGCAACCCCACGTATATCGGTCGCCCTTTCAGGGCGAGGTTTCTTTTGCCGATTCCCAGGGCTAAAGCCCTGGGCTGTTCTGTTAAACCATTTCATGGTTAGTCGGACTACCGTCATTTTGTTCGTTCCAGGGCCGTGCTTTTTGTCACCCCTCTGGCTGGAGTTAGATAGTTAACGACCGAAAATGACCCCGCCCTGAAGGGGCACTTCGTTCTCGTCCTCGTCCTCGAATCCGGCCGCGCGGAGTGATGGAGTGTTGGAGTATTGGAGTACTCCGCCAAGTCCGAATTGCACCCCGCGTCCGCGGGGTTGGGGATGCTGAAGGGGCGGTAGAAAGTTGTTACCAAACGATTCGTCCGTAGGCAAGACACGGCGGAACGGATATCTTCCGCCCCTTCAGGGCGGGCGATTTTTAGATCAGTACCCGGGGTTAAAACCCCGGGCTGAGTCCTCACGTCCCTTCGGGACAAGCTCCCACCTCCCGGCGATATCAAGGCCAACAATAAGCAAAGCACTCCGGCCGTTACGAACACCACCAACCAAATCCGACTCAAACTGCTCTTAATATCACTTATGGTCGCGGCTCGACCTGATACGTTAAAGATCGGTCCCTGAACGGCCTCACCATCGTAGAAATTGGTACCGCCTAACCGGACGCCTAACGCGTGTGCCATCGCGGCTTCCGGCCATCCGGCATTCGGGCTGGCATGCGCTGCTGCTTCTCGTTGAACCTTCGGCCAACTGGCCGGGAGGCGGAAAAAACAAATTATCAACGCACAGATGCGGGCCGGTACCCAGTTCAACAGATCATCAATACGAGCAGATGTTTTCCCAAATTTCTCGTATGCGGGTGTCCGATGGCCCACCATCGAATCCAGCGTGTTAGCCGTACGATAGACTAACGCTCCGGGTGCACCGGCGACGACAGCCCAGAACAAAGGTGCAACAATTCCATCGACAAGACTTTCCGCTACGCTCTCGATCGTCGCCCGGCTTATCTCTGGGGCATCGAGGTCCCGCGTATCTCGGCCAACGAGATAGGAAAGCCGTTGGCGAGCCACGCTTAGATCGCCGGAAACGAGAGCTTGCAGGACGGTTTTAGCATGCTTGTGCAGATCTCTAGCTGCGACTGCCTGATAGATGATCAACGTGTCGAAGACGTAGGTCGCAATCGGGCTGATCAAGGAGCAGATGAAGCGGATAATAACGTATCCGGCTAGCACCGTTCCTACCACTAGGATCCAGAATATTAGGCCTAGTAAGAGGTTCCGGGAGAAATGCCGGGTAAGCCATCTTTCGTAAGCTGCCGAGAGGACACCGGCACATCTGGCGATATGCGGCCAGCCATGCGGATCGCCGACCACCAGGTCCACGGTAAGAGCGGCAACGATTTGGGAAGGATTAAGCAGCAACATATTTCCAGATTCCATCCAGCTTTACGTGCTCTTCCAAAACGTCGGCCATGCGCCCATACATCTGCTCCAGATGCGCGCGCCAAGAGACTTGAGCCGCCGAGTAACTTTTTAGGCCGGCAAGGGTAGCTAATTCGGATCGCACCGCCGGCGATTCAAAGACTCCATGCAGGTAAGTGCCCCAGACATGATTTCGACGACATCCCTCGGGCTTAGTACCCTGACCATTTTCCACTTGAGTCAGCGCGTTACAGCTCTGAGTCAGAACCGTAAGCCCCATATGTATTTCGTAGGCGCTCCAACGATCAGCGCCCCAATGCACCAGGACCTGAGACACCGATTTGGTTTGAGAAAATGTGGTCTGAATCGGGAGCAAATTGAGCCCGGGCAAAACCCCACGACTACCGGCGACCCCTTCAGGATCGCGAACCCATTCACCTAAGATCTGGTAACCGCCGCAAATACCCACGATGGGAATACCTCGTTTAGCGGCTTGCTGGATGGCGGCATCAAAATCGGTTCTACGGAGCCAATCCAAGTCGGCAATGGTATTCTTGCTGCCCGGCAAAACAATAACTCTGGCATCCGCTAACTGACCCGGATGATCTACCCATTTAACTCGAATGCCGTGGTCTAATAGCCACGGCTGGCAATCTTGGGAGTTGGCTAGGTGCGGTAGCCGGATCCAGGCGATCTTTTCGCCTTGAGCACTCTCTTCTGCTTCCCGGCAAAGGCTATCTTCGCTCTCCGGTTGAAGATGATTGAAATAAGGAAGTACACCCAAATAGTTAACTGGGACGCGCTCCGCCAAATATCTTGACGCATCGGCAAACAGAGAAATATCGCCTCTGAATTTATTAACGATCACGCCCAGACAACGATCTCGATCTGCAGGATTGAGCAGCGTCCAAGTGCCCACAATCTGAGCAAAGACGCCGCCGCGTTCAATGTCGGCAACCAAAACGAATCGGCCATCCAAATAGTGGACAGGGCGTAAATTGACAATGTCTCGCTCCATCAGATTGAGCTCGACTGGACTACCGGCGCCCTCCAGGACCAGGACGTCACATCGATCTCTCCAATACTCCAAGGCGTCACGGACAACTAGCCAGAGCTCATCGACCAAGGTGTAATATTCGGTGGCGAGCAAATGCTGCTGTGGCTTCCCCAGCAGGATCAGCTGTGATCCCAGACTCCCTGATGGCTTAAGGAGAATGGGATTCATCTGAACAGTGGGAGTTAAACCGCATGCCGCTGCCTGCACGGCCTGAGCACGTCCAATCTCGCCGCCATCCAGCGTAGCGAACGAATTGTTGGACATATTTTGTGCTTTAAAGGGAGCGACGCGAATTCCGCGACGCCGCAGCCAAGCGCAGAGAGCAGTGGCCAACCAGCTTTTACCACTATTCGATGACGTACCCAGAACGGTGAGCGCTTTCATCGGACTGAATGACTAAAAACGTTCACTGATCCGGGCAGTTCTTGATCATGAAATGGTCTGAGAGAACAAGCCACGGCTTTAGCTCTGGGATCTGTCCGATTTACCGCGAAGCGGTTATACATCATAGCCCAGGCCTTTAGGCCTGGGTATACGCCCGCCACAGAACTCGCCCTGTAGGGGCGAAAGATGTACCTTTGGACCGTCCCACCGGCAAATATTTGACCTGTTAAGTTCGAACCAACCTTCGGACGCCACTTTCGGGGCGAATTTACTAAAGACCTAACCCAGGGCTGAAGCCCTGGGCTACGATCTGTAGCCGCTTCGGGGCAAAATCCGATGGACACCTGGGCTGTTCTGTTAAACCATTTCATGGTCGGAAACGGGTTTCCAGATTGACGACGCAGTGGAGCCAAGAGGAACCTTTAGTGCCTAGCGATTTATGATCGGTCTGGCGGCTCCGGGCAGCACAAATCACAGACAGGAGATCAACCAGCCGTTCATTTTCGGACGCTGCCCTAACCGCCACGCGAAGGAACCGGCCTTTCGGCATACCGTAAAAAGAGTCGCAGATCCGGACTAAAATCCCTCGGCAACCAAGTTCAAAGTAGATTTGACCGGCGTCCAAGGAAGGGTCAGTCAGTTCTAACAATAGGAAATTCGCGGCTGAGGGATGAACTCTTATCCCAGGAATGCGGCGGAGACCGGCTTCGAAATCATCACGAAGATTCGTTAGCGTCCGCAGCGATGCCAAATACTCGGCGCGGTGTTCTTCACGGAGAAACTCTTTGGCCCAGGCGTGAACAACCCCGTTGACGCTCCACGGCGGCTGCATCCTGGAAAATTCTTGAATCGGGCCGGCCGTCGCTAGAAAGCCTAAGCGAAGGCCAGGAATGCGCCAACTCTTGGTTAGCGATCGTAGCACGATCAGCGAAGGATAATCTCTGAGCCGCCTGAGCAAGGTCTCGAGCTCGAAACCGGTTACAAACTCGATAAATGCTTCATCGATAATCCAGTGCTTCGGCCGTGCCCAACGCCTATCGAATAAGGCGGTTAGGTCCTCGAGTGGTCGGAAAGTTCCGGTCGGATTGTTAGGATTACCTAGAACCACTACGTCAAAGGGTTCTACCCGATCCGCCCATACCTCAATCGAGCTGGCCCAAAGATCGGGCGTTAACAAAATCCTGTGCAGTGAGCAAGGCACTGTACTGAACGCCCTGGTGTAGTCACTGAAGCCGGGCTCTACTACCGCAACCTTGCATCCAGCAAACAGCCGCGCGGAGAGATAGAGGGCCTCGATTGCGCCAGCGGTAGGAAGAATGAGTTCGCCCTCGACCTCGTAGAAGCTGGCCAGCTGTCGGGTAAGATCCGCTGGCTCGGGATAACGGTAGATTTCTGTCATCCATCGTTCCCAGTCGACAGCGGCAATTCCTGGCGCCAACACGTTCAGATTTGAACTGAAATCGACAAAAGATTCGCTGGGGAGCCCAAACTGCTCAGCTGCCCGATGAACACCACCACCATGAAATGCCTGCGTCATGGTTAGGCGCCTCCTTTCAATACCAAGGGCAATCCCGCAACGATTAACTCAACGGTGGTAGCGTGGGCGGCTACTAACTGATTAGCGGAGCCACATAAATCGCGAAAGCTGCGACTCTCAGGCGTTAAGGGCACAATTCCTGCCCCCACCTCATTACTAACAACGATAAAAGATCGCTCCAGCTTGCGAATCAGAAGCAACGTCTGCTCCAGTTCGCTCAAAATCTCTTTGGACGAACGTCCGGCGGTGAGCTGGAAGGAAAGCCATAAAGTCAGGCAGTCAAGGAGGAATAGAACGTCTTTAGTCTCTCTCACGATGTTCTCGAGATCGAACCGGTCCTCAATTGTTTTCCAGTGAGAAGGCCGCCGTTGCTGATGACGTTCCACGCGAAGACGCATCTCGTCATCGGCCGGATCCGCAGCATAGGT
>WNFI01660372.1_pt1 | contig 11567 bp, 11 predicted proteins | sample 5400471 | NCBI WGS metagenome assembly WNFI01 (sample SAMN13153348, study PRJNA577476) | soil metagenome | isolation source: 100 cm saprolite on Douglas fir-dominated hillslope | place: USA:California | collected 2013-09-17
GCGCATCGAGGTGCAGATCCGTACCCGCGAGATGCACGAGGTCGCCGAGCTCGGCGTCGCCGCGCATTGGACCTACAAGCAGGGCGCGCCGAAGACCGATGGCAAGCAGTACCGCTGGCTGCGCGAGCTGCTCGACATTCTCGAGCATGCCTCGGGGCCGGAGGAGTTCCTCGAGCACACCAAGCTCGAGATGTTCCAGGACCAGGTCTTCTGCTTCACGCCCAAGGGAGACCTCATCGCCTTGCCGCGCGGGGCGACGCCGGTCGACTTCGCCTATGCCGTGCACTCGCAGATCGGCGATACTTGCGTCGGCTCGAAGATCAATGGCCGCCTCGTGCCGCTGCGCACCCAGCTCGCCAACGGCGATCAGGTCGACATCGTCACCTCGAAGGCGCAGACGCCGTCGCCGACCTGGGAGCGCTTCGTCGTCACCGGCAAGGCGCGGGCGCGCGTTCGGCGCTTCATCCGCACCCAGCAGCGCGAACAGTATCACGACCTCGGCAAGGCCATCCTGCAGAAGGCGTTCCGGCACGACGGCCATGATCTCGTCGAGAAACAGGTCGAGCCGGTGCTCAAGAATTTCAACAGCGCCACCGTCGATGACCTCTTCGTCGCGGTCGGCGAGGGGCTGGTGACCGGTCGCGAGGTCGTCCACGCGGTCTTCCCGCCAAAGCTCGACGAGAAGGCCAAGGGCGAGGGCAAGCCGGGCAAGGTCGTGTCGCTGGCGCGCGCCCGCAAGGGCAAGGCATCGGAGAACGCGGTCCCGATCCGCGGGCTCATCCCGGGCATGGCGCTGCACTTCGCCGGCTGCTGCCACCCGCTGCCCGGCGACCGCATCGTCGGCATCGTTACGACCGGCAAGGGCGTCACCATCCACACCATCGATTGCGAGACGCTGGAGAGCTTCGCCAATACGCCCGAGCGCTGGCTCGACGTCGCCTGGAAGGACGCCGGCGACGCCGAGCACGCCCATGTCGGCCGCATCAGCGTGACGCTCGGCAACGAGCCCGGCAGCCTCGGCAGCCTGACCACCATCATCGGCAAGAGCGGCGGCAACATCAGCAATCTCAAGATCACCAACCGCTCGCTCGATTTCTTCGAGATCCTGGTCGATATCGAGGTCCAGGATGTCCGCCATCTCACCAATATCATCGCCGCTTTGCGCACCGCGCCAGTGATAAACTCGGTCGAGCGCGCGCGGGGCTGACGCGCGGCCAGCCCATCCTCATATTCTTGCCATCCCGTCCGCCAAGAGGGCATCCCGATGATCCCGCAAATTCCCCTCCGCCTCGGCGTCAACATCGATCACGTCGCGACGATCCGCAATGCGCGGGGCGGTCGCCATCCCGATCCGGTACGCGCCGCTCGCGTCGCCGCGCAGGCCGGCGCCGACGGCATCACGGCGCATCTGCGCGAGGATCGCCGCCACATTGCCGATGACGACATTGCCCGGCTGTCGAACGAGATCGACCTGCCGCTCAACCTCGAGATGGCGGCGACCAAGGAGATGCTGGCGATCGCCTTGAAGCACCGGCCGAACGCCGCCTGCCTGGTTCCCGAGAAGCGCGAGGAGCGCACCACCGAAGGCGGGCTCGACGTCGTGCGCGGCCACGACACGCTGGTTCCTTATGTCCGCGAACTCGTCGGCGCGGGAATCCGCGTCTCGCTCTTCATCGAGCCGAGCCGTGCGGCGATCGACGGCGCGGTCGCGCTCGGCGCGCCGGTCGTCGAGCTCCATGTCGGCGCGTTCTGCGAAGCCTGGACGGAGGAACCCGGCGGCCCGGCGGCGCAGCGCGAGTTGCAGCGCGTCGTCGATGCCGCCGCGCATGCGGCAGCCGCCGGGCTCGAATGCCATGCCGGCCACGGGCTCAGCTTCGATACGGTCGGGCCGGTCGCCGCGATCCCGACCATCGTCGAACTCAATATCGGCCATTTCCTCGTCGGCGAGGCGATCTTCAGCGGCCTCGAGAGCGCGATCAAGCGGATGCGCGCACTGATGGACAAGGTGCGCGCGGAGAGCCATGGCCAGAAAAGTGCCTGAGCAGTCTGTGATGCGATGATCGTCACCACCATATGATCCTCGGCATCGGCAGCGACCTCATCGACATCGCGCGCATCGAGCGGGTGATCGAGCGGTTCGGCGAGCGGTTCCTCGATCGCATCTTCACCGACGTCGAGCGCCGCAAATCCGACCGGCGGGCCAACCGGGCCGCCAGCTATGCCAAGCGCTATGCCGCCAAGGAAGCTTGCTCGAAGGCGCTTGGCACCGGGTTTCGCGCCGGCGTGTTCTGGCGCGATCTCGGCGTCGTCAATCTTGCCTCCGGGCGGCCCAGCATGGTGTTGACCGGCGGGGCTCTCGCTCGTCTGCGCGCCATGACGCCGCCCGGGATGGTCGCCCGCATCGACCTGACGATCACCGACGAGCCGCCGCTCGCCCAGGCCCTCGTCATCATCAGCGCGCTGCCCGGCGGGACGGCGCCGGAGCATGGTTGAGCGGCGCGGCGGAGCGCACTTGACTTCCCCGTGTGGGAGGGGCTTCATCCTTCGGCACGGGCCGGGTTCATGGCATTAATTGCAGGAAAATCAATATCTTGGCCGAAATATTAATGAAGTCGAAGAACGCCGGCGGCGTCCTCGAAACGATCAAGACGGTGGTCTACGCCGTGCTCATCGCGCTTTTCGTGCGCACGGTGGCATTCGAGCCGTTCAACATCCCATCTATTCGCTGCCATTCGGCCTGCCGCTGATCTCCGGACGGATCTTCTTCACGCCGCCGGAGCGCGGCGATGTCGCCGTCTTCAAGTTGCCGCGCGACAACGCGACCGACTACAGCAAGCGTATCATCGGCCTGCCGGGCGACCATATCCAGATGAAGAGCGGCCAGCTCTATATCAACGGCGTCATGGCCAAGCGCGAGCGCGTCGAGGATTACGTCTATCGCGAGGGCAGCACGACGATCCGTCTCGCGCAGTATAACGAGACGCTGCCGAACGGGCGCCAGCATCGCATCATCAAAATGGGCGACAATGAGCGGCTCGACAACACGAAGGAGTTCGTCGTGCCGCCCGGCCATTATTTCATGATGGGCGACAATCGCGACAATTCATCGGACAGCCGCGATCCCAATGGTGGCGTCGACTACGTGCCGGTCGAGAACCTGGTCGGCCGGGCCGAGTTCCTGTTCTTCTCGACCGACGGTTCCGCGCATCTTTGGGAGCCGTGGAAGTGGCCCTTCGCCATCCGCTACAATCGGCCGTTCGAGGCCATTAGGTGAGCGAGGCGGCACGCGTCCCGGACGATCTGTTCGAGACGCTTGGCCATCGTTTTGCCCGTCCCGAGTTGCTGATCGAAGCACTGACCCATGCCAGCGCGGTGTCCCGGCAACCTGCGCGTGGCACGTCCAAACAAGGATATGAGCGGCTCGAATTCCTTGGCGACCGCGTGCTCGGCCTCGTCGGCGAGGACGGCGCGCGCACGCGCGAGATCCCGGGCGTGCTCGCCGACGTCTGCGAGGCGGTGATCGCGGCGCTCTATCTCGATGGTGGGATCGCCGCTGCCGAGCGTTTCATCCATCGCCACTGGGAGCGGCTGATCGAGGCTGGCGGAGCGCCGCCGCGCGACCCGAAGACGGCGCTGCAGGAATGGGCGCAGGCGCGGGGCCATGCCTTGCCGCGCTACGAAACGGTGAAGATCGAGGGGCCGGCACATGAGCGGCGCTTCACGGTGGCGGCCAGCGTCGCCGATCTCGCGCCGGAATCGGCCGCCGGGACGTCGAAGCGCGCCGCCGAAGTCGCTGCCGCCGCCGCGCTCCTCGCCCGCATCGCCGGCGCCGATGGCGAGCGAGCATGACGGTCGCGGCGTCCGAGCATCGTGACGAGAACCCCGGCGGGGGCGGTCAAGGGGAAGGCGAGGGGAGACGCTGCGGCTATGTCGCGCTCGTCGGGGCGCCGAATGCCGGCAAGTCGACACTGCTCAACCAGCTCGTCCGCGCCAAGGTCTCGATCGTCACGCCCAAGGTGCAGACGACGCGCGCCCGCGTCCTCGGTATCGTCGTGGAAGGCACGACGCAGCTCATCTTCGTCGATACACCGGGGATCTTCGCGCCCAAGCGCAGGCTCGAACGCGCCATGGTCGCGGCTGCCTGGGCCGGGGCGCAAGACGCCGACATGGTCGTCCTGCTGGTCGATGCGGCGCGCGGCGTCGACGCCGATACGCGGCACATCATCGATGGGCTCAAAGCGGCCGGGCGCCGCGCCGTCCTCGCCCTTAACAAGGTCGATATGGTCAAGCCGGAGAAGCTTCTCGGCCTCGCCGAGATGCTTGCCAAGGAGGGCATCTTCGAGCCGATCTTCATGGTCTCGGGCCTGACAGGCAGCGGCGTCGACGATCTGCGCAATCATCTCGTCAAATCGCTGCCCGAGGGGCCGTTCCTGTTTCCCGAGGACCAGCTCTCCGACATGCCGCAGCGCCTGCTCGCTGCCGAGGCGACGCGCGAGCAGGTCTTTCTCCAGCTCCATGACGAGCTGCCCTATTCCTCGACGGTCGAGACCGAATCGTGGGAGCAGTTCAAGAACGGCAGCGTCAAGATCAGCCAGACCATCTATGTCCAGCGCGACAGCCAAAAGGCGATCGTGCTCGGCCACGAAGGCAGCCAGATCAAGCGCATCGGCGCCCGCGCCCGGCTCGAGCTCGAACGCCTATTCGGCCACCGCGTCCACCTCTTCCTCTTCGTCAAGGTGCGCGAAGGGTGGACCGAGGATCGCGAGCGCTACGACGCGATGCGGCTGGATTATCAGGATTGAGTGAGAAGTCTTGGCGATGGAATGGCAAGATGAAGCCATCATCCTGGCGGCGCGGCCGCATGGCGAGACCTCACTAATCTTGCAGGTGCTGACCCGCGAGCATGGGCGCCACGCCGGGCTCGTCCGCGGCGCGCGCCGCTCGCGCGGGCGCGGCGTGTACGAGACCGGCAATCGTATCACGGCGGATTGGCGGGCGCGTCTGGCCGACCATCTCGGCACCTTGCGGTGCGAGCTCCTGCGCGGCTATGCCGCCGACCTGATCGACGATCCGGCGCGATTGTCCTGCCTCGCCGCGGCGGCGGCACTTGCCGAAGCGGCGCTGCCCGAGCGCGAGGCGGCACCCGGTGCCTTCTTGGGCCTGGCCGCGCTGCTCGACTCGCTCGCCGCCGGCCGCGGCTGGGCCGCCGCCTATGTCGCCTGGGAGCTGGCGCTCCTCGCCGAACTCGGCTTCGGGCTCGACCTCTCGCGCTGCGCCGCGACCGGCACGACCAGCGACCTTGTCTATGTCTCGCCCAAATCTGCGCAGGCAGTGTCGCGCGAAGCCGGCGCGCCCTATCGCGACAAGCTGCTGCGCCTGCCCGGATTTTTGCTGAGCGGCGACGCTTCGCCGGCGCCGGACGGCATAAGGGACGGGCTCGCGCTCACCGGATTTTTCCTCGCCCGTCACATCTTCGAGCCGCTGGGCCATAAAGTGCCGGCGGCGCGTGTGCGGTTTGTTGACCGGATGGGGCAGGGGACTACAATATCTGGGAGCAAATCTCAATGAGCCCACGATTAGCAGTATTGGAGGTCCATGGCTAAATCCGCAACCGTCGGCGAGATCCGCGACGTCGATTTTGCCGACGCACTCGGCGAGCGCTATCTCTCCTACGCGCTGTCGACCATCGTTTCGCGTTCGCTGCCTGATGTGCGCGACGGGCTGAAGCCGGTCCATCGCCGCGTCCTCTACGCGATGCAGCAACTCCGCCTCGATCCCGCGGCAGGCTACAAGAAGAGCGCGCGCGTCGTCGGCGACGTCATCGGCAAGTTCCACCCGCATGGCGAGGTCGCCGTCTACGACGCCCTCGTCCGCCTGGCGCAGGATTTCGCCCAGCGCTACCCGCTGGTCGACGGCCAGGGCAATTTCGGCAATATCGACGGCGATAACGCGGCGGCGCAACGCTACACCGAGAGCCGGCTGACTGCGGTGGCGCAGGCGCTGCTCGACGGGCTCGACGAGGATTCTGTCGATCTGCGCCCGACCTATGACGGCAGCGAGGAAGAGCCGGTGGTCCTGCCGGCGCGCTTCCCGAACCTCCTGGCCAACGGCGCCGCCGGCATCGCGGTCGGCATGGCGACGAGCATCCCGCCGCACAACGCCGGCGAGCTGTGCGACGCGCTCCTCCACCTCATCAAGCACCCGAAATGCGAGGTCGGCGATCTCGTCGCCATCGTGCGCGGCCCCGATTTCCCCACCGGCGGCACCCTCGTCGAGCCGGCCGAAGCGATCCTGCAGGCCTATGCGACGGGGCGCGGCAGCTTCCGCCTGCGCGCCCGCTGGACGGTCGAGAAGATGTCGCACGGCATGTTCCAGGTCGTCGTCACCGAGATCCCCTACCAGGTCCCGAAATCGCGCATCGTCGAGCGCATCGCCGGTCTGCTCGAAGAGAAGAAGCTGCTGCTCCTCGCCGATGTGCGTGACGAATCGACCGAGGATGTCCGCCTCATCCTCGAGCCGAAGTCGCGCAATGTCGATCCGGCCGTGCTGATGGAATCGCTCTTCCGCGCCAGCGAGCTGGAGACGCGGGTGCCGCTCAACCTCAACGTCCTCGACGCGTCAGGCGTGCCGCGGGTGATGAACCTCAAGGAGGCGCTGCAGGCGTTCCTCGATCATCGCCGGATCGTCCTGCAGCGTCGCAGCCGCCATCGCCTCGCCGCGATCGCGCGGCGCATGGAGATCCTGCGCGGCCAGATCATCGTCTATCTCAATCTCGACGAGGTCATCCGCATCATCCGCGAGAGCGACGAGCCGCGGCCGGAATTGATGGCGCGCTGGGATCTCAGCGAGGCGCAGGCCGAGGCGATCCTCAATATGCGGTTGCGCTCGCTGCGCAAGCTCGAGGAGATCGAGCTGCGCAAGGAACTCGGTGGGTTGGAGAAGGAGGAGGACGAGATCAATCGCCTGCTAGCCGAGGACAAGCGGCAATGGAGGACGATCGCCGGGGAGATCGGCGAGACCAAGAAGGAGTTCGGCGGCGCCACCAAGCTCGGCAAGCGGCGCACCGAGATCGGCCAGCCGCCGGCGGCGATCCTGGTCCCGGTCGAAGCGCTCGTCGAGCGCGAACCGGTCACCGTATTGTGCTCGGAAAAAGGCTGGATCCGCACGGTCAAGGGACATAATGGCGCCGCCGCCGAGGTCAAGTACAAGGAAGGCGACGCGCCGCGCTTCGTCGTGCCGGTGGAGACCACCGACCGCCTCGTCGTCTTCGGGACCAACGGCCGCTTCTATACCTTGCCGGTCGATCGGCTGCCCGGTGGCCGCGGCCACGGCGAGCCGCTCCGCCTGATGATCGACCTGCCGAACGAGCACGACATCGTCGCGCTCTTCCCCTACCGCCCGGAGCAGAAATTGTTGCTCGCGGCGAGCGACGGGCGCGGCTTCATCTGCGGCGGCGAGGAGGCGCTGGCGCAGACGCGAACCGGCAAGCAGGTCCTTGTTCCGGGCCAGGGCGCGCAGGCGCGCATCTGCCTGCCGGTCAACGGCGACGTGGTCGCCCTCCTTGGCGAGAACAGAAAGCTGCTGATCGTCAAACTCGCGGAGATCCCCGAGATGAGCCGCGGTCGCGGCGTCATGCTGCAGCGGTATAAGGACGGCGGTCTCGCCGACGCCAAGGTCTTCAGCCTCGCCAATGGGCTGAGCTGGCGCCAGGGCGAGAACCGCGTCCGCACCGAGACCGTGCTCGACAACTGGATCGGCGAGCGCGCTCAGGCCGGCCGCATCGTGCCGGCGGGTTTCGCCAAGAGCAATCGCTTCGGCTGAGCCTGAGAGAGAGAATTCCCCCGAATGCAGATTGGGACCGTATCCTTCGACTTCGCTCAGGACGAGGCGAGTTTTCCATCAACATCTCATCTCGTCCTGAGCGAAGTCGAAGGACAAGGCAGAGTCCTCGAACGCAATTTGATCCACTACGGCCACTGAAAGAGTGTCTCATGCAGCAGGATAGAGTGGTGAGTACCGTCGATGCCGTGCCGACCTTCATCGGCGCGATCTGGCCGCAACAGGCGGCAAAGAGTTTCCGGATTGCCGCGCTGACGCTTGCCGGCAGCCTCGCCCTCGCGGTCTCGGCGAAGCTCCAGGTGCCGTTTTATCCCGTGCCGATGACGATGCAGTCGCTCGTCGTCTTGCTTGTCGGCATGGCGTTCGGCTGGCGCCTCGGCGCGGCGACGGTGCTTCTCTATCTGTTCGAGGGGCTGCTCGGCCTGCCGGTCTTCGCCGGCACGCCCGAGAAGGGCATCGGTCTTGCCTATATGGCGGGGCCGACCGGCGGCTATCTGCTCGGCTTCGTGCCCGCCGCCGTCCTCGCCGGGTGGCTCGCCGAGCGCGGCTGGGATCGCTCGTGGTGGCGGACCGCAATCGCCTTATCGCTCGGCCACGCCGCTCTTTTCCTGACCGGCGTGGCCTGGCTCGCCGGCTTCGTCGGCTGGTCGAAAGCCATCGCGTTCGGCCTCACGCCGTTTCTCGCCGGATCGCTGGTGAAGATAGCGCTCGGCGTTGCCCTCGTGCGGGCGGGCTGGGCAATGGTCGGCCGGCGTGTCTGAATAAGATCGGACGCGTCGGCTGAACCGGCTGGCGAGGAGGGGGGATCATGGCGCCGCATGCGCCCGAGATAGTCTTCGGCCTCAGTCCGCTCTGGGTCGCCACCGTCCTTCTGGTGCTGACCTATCTCCTGATCATCACCGAATGGCTCAACCGCTCGATCATTGCCCTGCTCGGCGGCGGCGTGATGATCGTCAGCGGCGTCCTCAGTCAGGACGAGGCGATCGCCGGGATCGATTTCAACACCATCGCGCTGCTCACCGGCATGATGGTGCTGGTGTCGATCTCGCGGCGCTGCGGCATGTTCGAGTATCTCGCGATCTGGTCGGCAAAGAGGGGGCGGGCGCAACCCTGGGCGATGCTGCTCATCCTGTCGCTGACGACGGCGGTGCTTTCGGCCTTCCTCGACAACGTGACGACGGTGCTGTTGATCGCGCCGGTGACGCTGGCGGTGACGCGCCAGCTCGACGTGCCGCCTTATCCCTTCCTTTTCGCCGAGATCTTCGCCTCGAATATCGGCGGCACGGCGACGCTGATCGGTGATCCCCCCAACATCATCATCGGATCGGCCGCCGGTCTCAGCTTCAATGATTTCGTCGTCCACCTGACGCCGGTGATCCTTGTCGTCATGGCCGTGCAGGCGCTGGCGACGCATCTCATCTGGGGTCGGGCGATGCAGGCGACGGCGGCGGCGCGTGCCCGAATCATGGCGCTCGACGAGCGCGGAGCGATCATCGACTGGCCGCTCTTGCGCTATTCTCTGATCGTCATCGGGCTCGTCATGCTGTGCTTCGTCTTCGCCCGTCCGCTCCGCCTCGAGGCGGGGACCATAGCGCTGCTCGGCGCCGCGGTGCTGATGCTGCTGCACAATATCGAGCACCACAACGATAAGGAGAAGCAGAGCGTCAAGGTGACGGAGACGTTCAACGAGGTCGACTGGATCACCATCTTCTTCTTCGTCGGCCTCTTCATCGTCGTGCATGGCTTCGACGTCGCCGGGGCGATCGGCGTGCTGTCGCGACAGCTGCTGGCGGCGACCGGAGGCGACTATGCCGCCACGGTCTATGCCATCCTGTGGGCCTCGGCGCTTCTCTCGGCCATCGTCGACAACATCCCGTTCGTCGCGACGATGATCCCGCTGATCAAGGCGATGGCGCCGGCCTTCGGCGCTGAGCATCTCCAGCCGCTGTGGTGGGCGCTGTCGCTCGGCGCCTGCCTCGGCGGCAACGGCACCCTGATCGGTGCTTCGGCCAATCTGACGGTCGCCGGCATCGCCGAGCGCAACGGGATCGAGTTCAGCTTTCTCACCTACACGAAATACGCCTTCGGGCTGATGCTGATCAGCGTCGCCATCTGCCACGCTTATCTCTGGCTGCGCTACTTGTGAGATCGCAGGGGACGGTTAATGGCTGGACACATCGGCAAGTATAGAATATCTCGCTGTGATAAAGCCGGCGTGCGCGCGCCAAGAATAAGCGGGAGGGGCAGGTCTTGCAGGTTCTGTTGCGATTGAGCCGGGCGATCGATCGGCTGAACGATCTGATAGGCCGCAACGTCTATTGGCTGATCCTGGTCGCGGTGCTGGTCAGCGCCCTCAACGCTCTCCTGCGCTACACCTTCGATGTCAGCTCGAATGCCTGGCTCGAGACCCAGTGGTATCTCTTCTCCGCCGTCTTCCTGCTGTGCGCCGGCTACACGCTGGGGCGCAACGAGCATGTCCGCATCGACATCATCGCCGGGCGGCTGTCGCGGCGGACGCAAAGCTGGATAGACGTCCTCGGAGGTCTCTTCTTCCTGCTGCCGATGTCGCTCATCATCATGTATCTGTCGTGGCCGGTGTTCATGGAGTCCTTCAACCGGCACGAGATTTCGGGCGACGCCGGTGGGTTGCTGCGCTGGCCGGTCAGGCTGCTCGTCCCGGTCGGGTTCTTCCTTCTCAGCCTGCAGGGCATATCCGAGATCATCAAGCGGATCGCATTCTTGAGAGGTCTTATTCCGGAGCCGACCGCGGTGGGGCATGCCCCTGAGTTCGAACCCGGACACGGCACGGGAGACTGACCATGACACAGCTCCTTATCGCCAATCTCGCGCCGCTGATGTTCGTGGCGCTCGTCTTCGTCCTCTTGATCGGCTACCCCGTCGCCTTCTCTCTCGCTGCCAACGGCCTGCTCTTCGGCTTCATCGGCATCGAGCTCGGCCTGCTCAAGCCGGAGCTGCTGCAGGCGCTGCCCGAGCGCGTCTTCGGCATCATGCGCAACGACACGCTGCTGGCGATCCCCTTCTTCACCTTCATGGGCCTCATCCTCGAACGCAGCGGCATGGCCGAGGATCTGCTCGAAACCGTAGGGCAGCTTTTCGGGCCGCTGCGCGGCGGGCTCGCCTATGCGGTGATCTTCGTCGGCGCGCTGCTCGCGGCGACGACCGGCGTCGTCGCCGCCTCGGTCATCTCGATGGGGTTGATCTCGCTGCCGATCATGCTGCGCTACGGCTACGATCGCAAGCTTACGGCCGGCGTCATCGCCGCTTCTGGCACGCTGGCGCAGATCATCCCGCCCAGCCTCGTGCTGATCGTGATGGCCGATCAGCTCGGCAAATCGGTCGGCGACATGTATGCCGGCGCCTTCATCCCCGGCTTCACCCTGACCGTGCTCTATGCTGGCTATGTCCTCATCCTGACCTTCCTCAAGCCGGGCTGGGCACCGGCGCTGCCGCCCGAGGCGCGCTCGCTGCGCGAGCCGAACGGCGATAGCGGCACGACTTCGCTGCTCTTCCTCGTCATCGTCGCGATGGTCGTCGCCATCGCGGTCGGCCATTACTACCGGCCCGAGGCGCCGACGGATGAACGTCTCGTCTCGTCGATCTTCTCCGGCGTTGCCGTCGCCTTCCTCGCGGCGGTGGTCAACCGCGTGCTCAAGATCGGCCTGCTCAGCCGTCTCGCCGAGCGCATCGTATTTGTCCTGGTGCCGCCG
>WNFI01035206.1_pt1 | contig 11566 bp, 6 predicted proteins | sample 5400471 | NCBI WGS metagenome assembly WNFI01 (sample SAMN13153348, study PRJNA577476) | soil metagenome | isolation source: 100 cm saprolite on Douglas fir-dominated hillslope | place: USA:California | collected 2013-09-17
TGAGAAAGAGTATCGGCAGGAGTTGGAACGACAGCTCGGTGGAAAGAGCTCATTTGCCTGGGGAAAAGCTGCGGTAAAACTCGACAGCAAGAGCGGCGGGACCGATATTTGGATCGAGTACTGCTGAACGTCAGGCAAGAATAGTCTGCGTTCGCGCGGCCATGGTTGGAGTATCGTGAAGCTATGACGATATCGAGACGTCTCAATGAGTTCTGACGCGGCAGCACCGTTCGTAGCGCTTACGAGCTTGACTGCAATCGCGGCGGCACTTGTGTTCGCGGCGTTGTATGCGATCTTCGGAAAGCCATCGACTCCGTCAGGGGGGCCCGCAGTTAATGAGTTCCAGCGGCACTGTCATAAGCCACTACGTAGCTCCATTATCACTTGACATGCACAGCCCTCCTTCCTTACCATGCTCCACCCTTGGTTCCACAGAGCAGATTAGCTAGGTGCCCTGAGAAACGCCTGCAGCCGGAGGAACTACCAGGGGAGCGAGATCAAATGAAAAAATGGTTGTTCCCAAATAAGCGGCCTTACATTGACAAGAATAAAGCACGCGTACGACAAGAAGCCGAATTCGCTGTGAAGGACATCATCGAATACGGCGAGGAGGCCGATATCCTGGCCCAAGCCAAGATCTGGAAACCCGATATAACTGCCGAGGAGCTAGCGGAGATTTCTACTTTGTACCGCGCCGCGAAGCGCGAACGCGCGAAATGAGTTGATGACTTTTCTTCTCAGCTGTCTCGAACTCTTTGTCGCTCATTCTTGAAGCAGCCTGGTCCACCAACTCACGCATTTTTTCAGCGAGGAGTTCAGAGGCAGTCTTGCGCTGCTGCTTTGGAGAGGTCGTTGGAGTTGTTGCGGAATGCATTTTTCTGTCCCTTTGTCCTGCTTGGCCCATAATTGTAACCCCAACTGTCAAACTTCGTTTCAGTACAGAAGTCATTCCTCTTGAGGCCTCAACATTATCAACAAGTTAGAGGAACATCGTAGTAGTGATGTTAGCTCTTGTCCAATTAGACGCGCGAAATTCTTTTTCGACTCCCCTCTCCGCGATCACGCGCGACGCCTGCGAAACCAAAGACCCACTCCGCCGCTAGCGAGTCCGAGCAATCCCAGCAAAGGCAAAAAACTCGACGTTGCGGGAAGACGGCTGGTGTTCTCTGAGGTGCTGTTGGCTGGCGGTTGATTGATCTGGGGCGTTGTCCCGGTATTGCCTTGCTGTGGCTGAGGGTTGCTCTGCGGCGCTGATGGCGCTGGTTGCTGGGGCCCCGGCGTCGGAGGCTGGGCTTGCGCTACCGTCACTGGCGGGGCTGGCTGCGGAGCTTGCGTTGCAGTCGCGGTGGTCTGCTGGCCACCCGATGCCGCTGGCGACGGCGGCGTGCTTGTTTCCAAAACAATTCCGGTGCCCTGGTTGCGCAGTTGGGCGATGTCGGCGTTGGTATAGCGATGCGCCGTGGTGCTTCCGTGCCGCGCGCGGTATTGCGCGGCAACCTCGGCCAAACTTGCCTCGGGCGACACCGCGGCCGGCGTGTTCGAGAAGTAGGACGGGCCCAGGTCGTTGGTTGGGCCAGCCGAATTTTCGGCATTGGCATTCCCATTGCCGGTGTACGTGGACGGCGCCGCACCCAGCGGAACGGTGGGCGCGTTTTCAATCACCCCGATGACCTGAGGCTCAGAGGGAACGAGGGCGCTGGACTGTATAGGAGCGTTGTTGGTGATTCCTGCGCGATCGCCATTGCTGATACCGGCAGTTGGCGCGGGCGTGCCGTAAGCGGCCTGGGGCGTGACGAGCTGTCCGTTGCCAGCCGTGGTAACGTATCCGCCATTGTTCACATAGCCGGTACCGGGTACAGGCGCCGCTGTGTTTGTGGAACCATTGGTCCCGTTTTGGCCAAGCAAGTGGACGGACGTTGTCAGAGTTACGACCAGCAAAAAACGGCGAAGCATAAGAAAGTCCTCGGGCCACCGTCTTATTGGATTACTAATGAGTAAACAGGGGATGTCCGAGCAGCTCGCGGTTATCGGTCTCAATGTCTGATGTTTCGCGGAAGATTCCTCTCAGGGCACGACTTGAGCGAAGCGGAGTCGTGCGATGGTCTCTTCGAACCCGCCCGGTCTCAGTTGGCTGGGTTCAATTCCCAATGAAACGCGCATACAGGCTGCGTGCGATGGCGGTATCGGTGGTGCCTTTGATAATCGCGCGGCCGTCCTGGAACAGCGTGATCTCGTAGGGGTCGCGCCAGAACTTGAGCACGAAGTCGTTGTACTTGACCGGACCGTGCGGGATGAGCCGGACCGTGAGATCGGCGAAGTTGACGGGCCGATGGACCTCGTGGATCTGCACGGAATTCCTCCCGCACATGGTGATTTGCGGACGGCCATCTCCGTTCAGGTGGGGAAACTCCAGTCGGCCGCAGGTTGCGCATCCGGCGCGCGGATGGCTGGCGGAGATTTCGGCGGTCTGGTTGGTCCACACGTCCCAGGAGAGCAACGTCCGCCGCAACCTGTCTTTTGCGGCGACCAGGAACTTGATTGCCTCCGTCGCCTGCACTGACCCAACCAGGTTCACTGCGGAGTTCAGAATTCCCGCCGTATCGCACGTTTCCAACGAGCCCTCGGGTGGCGACGGAAAAATACAGCTCAGGCACGCCGTTTCGCCGGGGAGCACATTCATAGTGACCACGTAGGAGGCGACCGCGGCGGCGTAAATCCAGGGACGCTTGTGCTTCACGCAAAAATCGTTAATCAGGTAGCGGGCCTCGAAGTTGTCAGTGGCGTCCAGGACCAGATCGGTGTCCGCCAGCAGCTTCTCAATGTTTTCCGGAGTCAGGTCCGCGACCTGGGGTTCAACGTGGATATCCGAGTTGAAAGCCGCGATCTTTCTTGCTGCGGCAACCGCTTTGGGTAGAGACTCGGCTGCGTCAGCCTCGTCGAAGAGCACCTGGCGCTGGAGGTTGCTGGGTTCAACATAATCGCGATCCACGATCCGCAGGCAGCCCACTCCGGCGCGGGCCAGCAGGCTGGAAACACACGCTCCGGTGGCCCCACAGCCTATGATAACCACGCGACCTCGAGCGAGCTTCTCCTGTCCCTCGGCGCCGATGCCGGGGAAGAGCACTTGCCGGGAATAGCGGTCGTGAAATTTCACTTTATTTATTATAGGTGGAGGAGAGCGGCGGCTTTTGGCGCTTTCGGCGGACTCCCTCAAGCTGGCAGGGATATTCAGGGAAGGGCAATTACGACAAAACTTCAGGTGCTGTCATCGCATTGAGCAGAAGAGCTTGTTTCCACAAGGAAAGAGTCTTGGCGCTGTGTATCCGGCCAGCCTTGCTGGCGTTGGGATTGCTGTGTGCTCCGCTCTCTGCGCAGCAGCCGCCACCTGTGTCTTCCGCAGTACAGTCGCCAGCGTCTTCCGGGCTCAATCAACTGCAAGGCGTGAAGGTGGCGGAGGTGAGAGTGCAGAGCCAGGGCGTTGCGCATCCGGAATGGCTCATCCCGCTGCTGCCGCAAAAAGCCAATGAACCGCTGGACAAGAACAAAGTCCGGCAGTCGGTGCAGGTGCTGTACAACACCGGCCGCTTCTCCCGTATACAAGTCGAGGCCGAGTCGGGCGCAAACGGCGCGATTCTGATCTTCAACGCGCAAGGGAACTACTTCTTTGGGTCGGTACGGCTTGAAGGCGCGCCGAATCCGCCGAGCGAAAACCAGCTCCTTAACGCGAGCCGGCTGGCGCTGGGCGAACAGTTTTCTGCTGAGGCGATCACGGCCGGAATTGCCGGAATGGCGCGCGTACTGCAAGACAACGGCTACTACCAGGCGAAAATCGAGCCCTTATACGACTACGACGCGCCGAACCAGCAAGTGAAAGTCCTCTTCAGGATCGCGCGAGGCCCGCGGGCGAGGATCGGCAAGATCAACATTACAGGTTTGCCCGGCGAAAATGCCGCCGAGGTTGTTGCCACCACAAAGCTCGAACCTGGAGAGCACGTGAGTTCCAGTAACGTGACTCGCGCGCTCGGGCGTTTGCGAAAGAAATACCAGAAGCAAAACCGGCTGGAAGCCCAGGTAGTGCTGGCGCAACGCGACTATCATGCGCAGAGCAACACGCTGGATTACACCTTCGACATAAATCGCGGCCCGGTGGTTGTCGTAAAAGTGGAGGGCGACAGCCTGCCTTCGAGCGTGATCAAAAAATACGTCCCGATTTACGAAGAAAACGCGGTGGACGAAGATCTGCTCAACGAAGGCCGCGCGAACCTTCGCGACTATCTGCAAACGCAGGGCTACTTTGACGCCAAAGTTGAATACACACAGAAGAGTGATCCGGCCGCCGGCCGCTATGACGTGGTCTTTACCGTCGAGAAAGGCGAGCGACACAAGGTCCTGGATATTGACGTTGTGGGCAACAAGTACTTTTCGCGAGACCTGATCCGCGATCTCATGGAGAGCCAGCCGGCGGGAGGGCTGCTGCTCACCGGAACAGTCAGCCAGTCCATGGCGGCGCGCGACGCGCAGGCGATCGAGAACCTTTATCACAGCAACGGCTTCCTCCACGCCAAGGTCACGCCGAAAGTGGAGGACGACTATCAGGGCAGGAAGGCGCAGCTGAAACTCACGATGATGATTGACGAAGGCCCTCAATTCACTGTCGGCAAGCTGACGATCGTGGGCAACACAGCGGTTTCCGATCAGGAGCTGCGCGCCCTGATTGCCGCATCCGAAGGCCAGCCTTACTCCGACACCACGGTGGCCAACGACCAGTCGCATGTTGTCTCCGAGTATTTCAATCGCGGATTTCCTACGGTGAGAATGGAGTACTCCGTCAAGCCTTCGGCGAGCGATCCGACCAAGCTCGATCTAACTTATAAGATTACGGAAGGCCAGCGCGTCTATGTCGATAAGGTGCTGATCTCCGGACTGCACTACACGAAACCCTTTGTCGTGGACCGCGAGATGAAGATTCGTTCCGACGATCCTCTGAACCAGAATCTAATGCTGGAATCGCAGCGCCGGTTATACGATCTTGGCATCTTCAACGCGGTGGAGATGGCGATCCAGAACCCCGAAGGCGACGCCGCGCGCAAGAATGTCAACTTCCAGCTAGAGGAGGCGCGGCGCTATACATTCAATTACGGTGTAGGATTTGAAGTACAAACCGGACAGCCGGCGGCAAGCACGCAGCCGCAGGGACAGCCGGGCGCCAGCGCGCGCGTGTCGTTCGACGTGACAAGATTGAATTTTCGCGGCCGCGACCACACCATCACGCTCAAGACGCGCTACGGCAACCTGCAAAAGCGCGCGCTGTTGAGCTATGACGCTCCGCGGCTGTTCGATTCGGAGAAACTCACGCTCAACTTTACCGCGCTTTACGACGATACTTTCGATGTCCGCACGTTTGAGGCGAAACGGCTGGAAGGCTCGGCGGAGATTCGCCAAACACTGAATCGTGGGACCACATTGCTCTATCGCTTCACCTACCGGCGCGTCAGTATTCCCCAGGGAAGCCTGGTGATCGATCCCAACCTGGTCCCGCTTTTTTCGCAGCCGGTGCGTGTGGGGATGCCGTCGTTCACGTATGTCCGCGACACGCGTGACGATCCGACTAATTCGCACAAAGGCGCGTTTTCCAGTCTTGACGCGGGAGTTGCCGCCGGTTTCTTTGGCTCACAGACGAGTTTTGGCCGCGTGCTGCTGCAAAATGCGACCTACTATCAATTCCATAAACGTCGCTGGGTGTTTGCCCGCTCCACCAGGATTGGCGTGGAATCGGAATTCGGGTCGACAACGTTCATTCCCTTGCCGGAGCGGTTCTTGTCGGGCGGCAGTAACTCGCATCGCGGCTTTGGATTGAACCAGGCCGGCCCGCGCGATTTGACCACGGGATTTCCGCTGGGCGGCGAAGCGTTGTTCGTGAACAGTGTGGAACTGCGTACGCCGCCGCTGCCCATACCCTGGGCGGGCAATAATATCAGCGGTGTGGTGTTTCACGATATGGGCAACGTGTTTGCCACTACGAGCGACGCGGCACACAGCTTCTTCCGCTATGCCCAGCCCAATCGCGATGCGTGTCTGGATCCCGCGCTGAAGACTTGCAACTTCAACTACGTGTCGCACGCCATTGGTTCCGGGATTCGCTATCACACACCCATTGGCCCGGTGGGCGTGGATGTTGGCTACAACCTGAACCCGCCGGCGTTTCCCATCGGCCAGCAGAACCGGTCAGACACGCTGCACCACTTCAACTTCTTCTTCACGATTGGACAAACTTTCTGATGCGCACACGGCTGCCACTCGCGCTGCTCCTGATCTCTTCGGTGCTTGGCTCCGCTGAGGTGGTGGACCGGATGGTGGCCGTGGTGAACCGCCAGGTCATTCTGCAAAGTGAAGTGGAGCAAACCGCCCGCGTGGAGTTTCTGTTCAACGGAAAACCGCTGGACCAGCTTAACGCGGCCGCGTTGAAGGCCACGCTGGAACGGCTGATCGACCAGGACTTGCTGGAGCAGCAGATCATTACCGCGACACAACTGGATGCGAGTCCGGCAGAACTCGCGGCGCGGTTGCACGAAGTGCGGGCGCAAATTCCCGGGGCCACAAACGACCAAACGTGGCAGACGATGCTCACGGCTTACGGGTTAACAGAGCAAGACGTTGAAGCACAGCTTGATTCGCAGATCAGGATTCTCCGATTCGTGGACCTGCGCTTCCGTGGCCTGGTACGGGTCGACCGGACAGCGATCACTGTCTACTACGATGAAACCTTTGTGCCCGAGTTGCGCAAGCGCGGGGCCGACATTCCGCCGATGGACCAGGTGTCCGACAAGATCCGGCAGATTCTCGTGGAGCAGCGCATCGACGGGCTGCTCACTGCCTGGCTGCAAACGCTGCGCGCGCAGGGCCATATTGAAAGAATAGCGGAGAGCAATCCGGCCGCGCATGCCGCATCGGGGGCGAAATAGTCATGCGCTTGTTTCGCCGCTCGCGCAAGCCATGGGCGCCAAAGGCGGCCAAGGCGGTCAAGTCGCCTAAGAAGCCGAGGTCGCGGCGGGAGAAGCGGATTCGCAGAATGATTCTCTCCGTAGTCCTGCTTGCAATCATTGCGCTCGGCTTTTATCTCCGCGCTACTTTCAGCGAGCGCATACGCAGCCACGTGATTGCCGAACTGGAGCTGGTTACGGGCGGCAAGGTTGAAGTCGATTCGCTGAACTGGAAGCTTTCCAAACTGGAATTCGATGTGAACGGCCTGACCGTCCACGGCAAGGAGCCCGCGGGGCAGGCGCCTTATATCCATGCGGACCATATGTTCCTTCAGGTACGGTTCAGCTCTTTGTTTTCGAGAGCGATACGGCTGCGGTATATTGCGATCGACCATCCGGTGATTCATCTCATTTTGAATCCCGACGGGACCACGAACCAGCCGGAGCCGCCGATTTCCAATGGCGGCGGATTGAGCGCGGCGGCGCAGCTGTTTGAGCTCGCGGTGGAGCGATTCGACGTCCGCAACGGCGAGCTGCTGCTCAATGAAAAGAAGTTGCCATTCGAATTTGCCGCGGACAGCGTTGCGGCCGCGATGAGTTACTCGGCAAAAGACAAGACATACGACGGCAGCCTGGCTTTCAGCCTGAATGTGACACCCACTCCGCATGGGACACCTCGGCGCGGAACCTTTGAATTGCTGTACCTTCTGCATCCGACCTCGGCCGACATAAAGTCGCTCAAGCTCAACGTCGGGCGCTCCACTCTCCAGGCCCATGGCAGCGTGACGGATTACAGCAGTCCAGATATCTGGCTGCACTTTGATTCGTCGGTTGATTTGGCGGACGCCGCCCGGGCAATGAAATTTCCGCAAGTGCAGGCAGGACGGCTCGACGTCAACGGCGCGGCGGCATACCACCGCGGACAGTACTCAGTGCAGGGCAATATGGCCGTCCACAAACTGGGCTGGCGCGATGCCTCGTTTCATGTAGCCGACGTTGAAATAAGTTCGCCGTTCTCGCTCACTCCGGAAAAATTTGCGATGCCGCATCTGGTGGCGCACGCCTTCGGCGGCAGCGCGCAGGGTGATGCTGAAGCCGTGAACTGGACGCTCCGGGGACCGGAAAAACCGGGCAAGCAACAACAGGGAAGCGTGAACCTCAAAGTGCAGGGTCTGCAAGTCCACCCGATCGCCGCTGCCGTCTCCAGCGCCCGGATGCCGTGGGAGAAGCTGAACGTTGCCGGCGCGGTTTTTGGGGACATCAAAGTTTCATGGTCGGGGCCGCCATTGAATGCGGTGACCACATTGGCGCTCGATGTGAATCCGCCCGCGAAGCCAGTTCCGTCTCAGATACCGCTCACCGCGAGACTGCAAGCTACGTATCACAACAAAGGCGAATACCTGGAAGTCACGGCCCTCAATGCGGCTACGCCGGACATGCGGCTGAACGCCACCGGCAAGCTAGGCTCGCAGACTACGCAGCTGAAGGTCGCGTTCAACGCCGACACGCTGCGTGAACTCCAGCCCACTCTGGACGCGATCAGCTCCGATGCTTTTGTGCTCGCGGTCCTTGGTCGCGCAAGTTTCAACGGCACGGTCTTCGGTAAGCTGGCAGCGCCTTCGGCAAAGGGGCGTGTGGACCTGGCAAACTTCGATATGTTGTTTTCCAATCAGGCGCCGCAGTTGCCACCGGGTTCGTCGGTGATTCAAAGGACAAGAGGCGTTCGCAGCATCCATTGGGATTCGGGTGTTGCCGACATCACGTACACGCCGTCCCAACTCTCAGCCCAGAATGGAATTCTGCGCCGGGGTGCGGCGCAGGTTGCGTTCTCCGGAAGCGCGAGCCTGAACCGTGGCAGATTTAACTCGAACACCAACCAGATCTCGTGGGACCTCAGTGCGCAGAACGAGAACCTTGCGGACATTCAGGCGCTGGTCGGTCTGAGTACTTCAATGGGCGGTGTGGTGAATGGAAGCGTTCATGGCTCAGGAACACTCAACGACCTGCGCGGCGGCGGCAACATCCAGATAACGCAGTTGCAGCTTTGGGGCGAGCCCTTCCGGCTCTTGCGCGCCGACATGAGCCTCAACGGCAGCGAGACCCGTTTCTCCAACATTCTGCTGACGCACAACGGCTCACAAATGACCGGCTCGGCTGCTTACAACTTTGCCAGCACGGCGTTTCAGTTCGATGTGAAAGGAACGAACATTGAGCTGGCGGATTTTCGGCGTTTTATTTCCGCGCGGTTCACCATGACCGGCAACGCAGGATTTCATGCCACGGGCTCCGGCACCACGTCCGCTCCGATCATCAACGGAGAGGCGGACCTTCGCCAGCTTGTGTGGAACGGCGAGCAGGTTGGCGATCTTCATGCCAGCGTTGAAACCAAGGGCACAGATATGGCCCTGCGCGCTCGCTCCAATTTTGAAAATGCGTCGCTCTTGCTGGATGGCAATATCCACCTGCGGGACAACTTTCCGGCGCAGCTGACGCTGAAGTTCGAGCGCTTCGATATCGATCCCATCATCCGCGCCTACTTTCAAGGACGCCTCACCGGACACTCCACCATGGCCGGGACCATTGATGTCCGAGGACCGCTTGGCTCACTGAACGAGCTCACGATAGCGGGGACCATCAACCAGCTTTCCGCCGACGTGGAAAACATCAAGATGCAAAACAGCGGGCCCATCCGCTTTTCGGTCGCGAACAAAGTTGTTCACGTAGACCAGTTGCATCTCAGCGGCGAAGACACCGATCTCTCGATAAGCGGAGCGGCGCAGCTTGACGGTCCCCGCGCGCTGGACTTGCGTGCTGAAGGCCGCACGGATCTGCGGTTGTTCCAGGGCTATAACCCGGGAATGGTTTCGAGCGGAATGGCAACGCTCACGCTAAACCTGCGGGGCACCGTGAGCCAGCCGCAGATGCACGGCGGCATGGAAATTAAGAACGGCGCGGTTTCGATAGAAGGACTGCCGAATGGTCTAAGCCAGATCAACGGCAGGCTGACCTTTGCCCAAGACCGCATGCAGATTGAAGACCTCACAGCGCACAGCGGCGGCGGCGCGCTGGCCCTGGGCGGATTCATCGCGTACCGCAACGGCCTCTACTTTGACGTGACCGCCACGGGCAAAGACGTGCGCCTGCGCTATCCGCCGGGGATCAGCGCGTCGGCCGACGCACGGCTGCGCTACACCGGATCAGCGCAAAGCTCGTTGCTCAGCGGAGACATTACGATCCTGCGCTTTGCCATGAGCCCGCACTTCGATTTCGTGCAATACCTGGCGCGGAGCAAGAGCGCGATGGCGTCGTCCACGCAGAATCCGTTTCTCGATAACATGCGGCTCGACATTCGCGTTCTCTCGACGCCGGAACTGCGCGTGGAAACCTCGCTGGCCAAGCTCTCCGGCGACGCCAATCTGCGCATTCGCGGCACGGTGGCCAACCCCGGCGTGCTGGGGCGAGTCAACATTGCGGAAGGCGATATCTTCTTCAATGGCACACGATATCGCCTGCAGCGGGGCGATGTGACGTTCAGCAATCCTCTCGTCATACAGCCGGTCATCGACGTAGAGATGGCCGCGCGGGTTCGCGACTATGAGATCACGATTGGCTTCCACGGATCGTTTGACCGGCTCAACGTGACGTATCGTTCCGACCCGCCGCTGCCCAGCGGAGACATCATTGCCCTGCTGGCGTTTGGCCGCACGCGACAGGAGAGCGTCTATACCAGCCGGACTACGCAGCCGCTCGATGCGCCCTCGGCTGTGGTGCTCGACGAAGCGCTGAGCGGGGCTACCACCAGCCGGGTGCAGAAAATATTTGGCGTGAGCCGCATCAAGATCGATCCCCAGGCCGGCGGGCCGGAAAACAATCCCAATACGCGCGTCACCATCGAGCAGCAGATCAACAACAATCTGACGCTGACCTATCTCACAAACCTGGCGCAGTCGCAGTCGCAACAGGTGATCCAGGTGGAGTACAACATCAATCGCAATCTCTCAGTGGTTGCGGTGCGCGACCAGAACGGAATTCTGGGTTTTGACGTCCACTTCCGCCAGCGCAAGAAATGAGCAGCAACGGAAATCCCGCAATCTCACTCGACGCCCAGCGCGCGGCCATGGTGGAGCGCCAGCTTCGCCAGCGCGATATCCGCGATGAGCGCGTGCTTGCGGCCATGAGCAGAATTCCACGCCATGAGTTTGTCTCTCCCCAAGACCGAGCCACAGCCTATGCGGACCATCCGATTGGCATCGGCGAGCAGCAGACTACCTCGCAGCCATACATGATTGCCGCGATGCTTCAGGCGGCGGAAATCAAGCCTGAAGACCGCGCGCTGGAGATCGGAGCGGGCTCCGGCTATCAGACCGCTTTGCTGGCTGAACTGGCGCGCGAAGTTTTTGCCGTGGAGCGTTATCCAAGCCTGACTGATTCCGCGCGCGAGCGGCTGCAGCGCCTCGGATACACCAACATTACGGTTGTCGCCGGCGATGGCTCACTTGGATTGCCGCAGTCGGCGCCGTTTGACGTGATCATCGTCTCCGCGGCCGCGCCGCATATCCCTCAGGCGCTCCTGGACCAGCTCGCGC
>WNFI01510693.1_pt1 | contig 11566 bp, 19 predicted proteins | sample 5400471 | NCBI WGS metagenome assembly WNFI01 (sample SAMN13153348, study PRJNA577476) | soil metagenome | isolation source: 100 cm saprolite on Douglas fir-dominated hillslope | place: USA:California | collected 2013-09-17
AGCGTATCCCGCTGGAGATTTGTTTGCTGAGCAATGTGCACACGGGCGCCACGCCGAGTTTGGCGGAGCATCCTTTCCGGATTCTTTACCGAGAGAAATTCCGCGTTACGCTGAACACCGACAACCGGTTGATGAGCCAGACAACCATGAGTAAGGAATTTGAAGCAGCCGCCGAGACATATGGCCTGGCACTGGACGACTTTGAAAAGATCACGATCAATGGGATGAAGAGCGCTTTCCTTCCCTACAAAGAACGGTTGGATTTTATCTATTCCGCCATCAAGCCTGGTTATGCCAGGATTCGCGACTCGATCAGGGCGAAGTAAACTGATAGCCAGACACATGGACAACCCTTTCATGGCCCGCGCCATTCAGCTCTCGATTGATAACGTCAACTCGGGATGCGGCGGACCGTTCGGTGCGGTAGTCGTGAAAGACGGCGCCATCATTGGCGAAGGCTCGAATCAAGTGACTTCCACGAACGATCCCACCGCCCACGCGGAAGTGCTCTCCATTCGCGAAGCCTGCAAGAAACTCGGCGCTTTCGATCTGGAAGGCTGCGAGATCTATAGTTCCTGCGAGCCGTGCCCCATGTGCCTGGGAGCGATCTACTGGGCTCGGCTGTCTCGAATTTATTTTGCGAATGCCGATGCGGATGCGTCGAAGGTTGGATTTGACGATTCGTTGATCTATCGCGAACTCGCGCGACCGCATTCGCAGCGCAAGATTCCGATGATCCAGATGATGCGCGAAGAGGCCCTAGCGGCGTTTCGCGCGTGGGAAAACAAACCTAACAAGATCGAGTATTAAACCGGTTTGCGCGCGCCGCTCCATCTTAGCGAGGAGAAATAATTGATCGATCGCTACTTTAAACTCGCCGAGAATCAGACGTCGGTCAAGCAGGAGATGCTGGGCGGCCTCACCACTTTCGTCACGATGGCTTACATCATTGTGGTGAATCCCCAGATTCTCGCTCAGGCGGGGATGCCGGCAGATGGGGTGGTCTTCGCGACCTGCGTCTCGGCCGCGGTGGCTACGCTGGTGATGGGACTGTATGCCAACTATCCCATTGCGTTGGCGCCGGGAATGTCGCTGAATGCCTACTTCACTTATTCTGTTTGCATCGCCATGCATGTGCCGTGGCGCACGGCGCTCGCGGTGGTTTTTTTCTCCGGCGTGCTATTTCTTGTGCTCACCGTGACACGGGTTCGCGAACAGATTGTGAACGGCATGCCCGATTGCCTGAAGCACTCGACTGCAGCGGGGATTGGGATGTTCATCGCGTTTGTAGGACTGCGGAATGCGAAACTCGTCGTGGCCAAGGGATCACGGACTGGCCAAAGGCATTCTTCGCGATGCCGCATGCCTCTTCTACTTTTTTGCAGCTTGATTTTCGCGGCGCGAGCCACCTTGGCTTACTTGAAATCCTGTTCGCATTCCTGTTCGTCGATCTCTTCGACAACGTCGGCACCCTGGTGGGAGTATGCGAACAGGGCGGCTTCATGAAGGATGGAAAGATTCCCCGCGTAGGCCGCGTGCTGGTTGCAGATGCTGTGGGAACCATTTTCGGCTCTTTGACGGGAACTTCGACGGTGACGAGTTACATCGAAAGCGCCGCCGGAGTGGCGGCCGGAGCCCGAACCGGCCTGAGCAACGTTGCCGTCGCCGCACTCTTTCTGCTGGCCACATTCTGTTCGCCGCTGGCCACCGCGATTCCTGCCTATGCGACTGCCCGCGCGCTGATTTTGGTTGGCGTTCTGATGACGCAGTCCATTGCGCAAATTGCCTGGCAGGAATTCAGCGAAGCAGTCCCGGCATTTATTACGATGCTAGCCACGCCTCTTACATTCAGCATCGCAACCGGCTTGAGCCTCGGCCTGATTTCTTACACTGTGGTGAAAATTGCAGCGGGAAGGTTCCGCGAGGTCAACGCGCTGGTATTGGTCCTCACACTCCTGTTTATTCTGCGTTACGTTTATCTGGCCGCTGCCTAATGAGCCTGTGCCAGCCCTGGTGGAAGCTGCCGGCTACGGCCGTAAACTACTTGCCTGCCACGACCGATGACACGGAGATCGTGTTGCCATTGGCGATGCCGACAATCCGGACGCGCTGCCCCGCCACTCGCTTCAGCGCCTCCCGGTCGCCCTCGAGTATGTAAACGCTATCGCCATCGACCAGAGCGAACTGTTCGCCGCCGTGGACGCAGACTCGCGTGCAGTCGGCGGCCGCCATGCCAATGTCGGCCGAATGTTTAGCGCCGCAATGCGTGTCGGTGATCATGCCCTCGTTAGGGATAATTTCATAGGATATTTAGTTTGGGCGCCGGTTCTGCCCGAATTACCGACACCGGTCGCGAGTGCCGAGAAGCGCCTTTTAACCTTTAACCGGCGAACCACTTAGGAAATCAGCTCGATGCTAATGACGTGAAGGCTATTGCCGTTCGCACCGAGCGTGCCAGCAACCTTGACCTGTTTGCCTTCGTATTGTTCCGCCCTCTCCTGATCATCGAGTTGATAGGTGCTGGTACCGGATACTTTCAAAACGTACCGGCTACCATCCTTTATGATTGTGCCGGTGAGCGTTTGGGCGGCTGGTTCTTGTTGTGGCGTCTCCTGAGCCGGTTGGTTGGCGGATTGCGCCTCCCGTTTCTGTACCGGCTGATCGGACGGGAGTACAGGCTCCTGCACCGGCTGGGGCTTCTGCATTTGCGACCAAGCGATTAGTTGAGGCCCCAAAATCTCCGACGGAAGCACGGGGCTCGGCTTGCCCTGCAGGTCCTGCGAAAACATCAGAGGGGCGGTCGCGAAGAGGAAAATCAACGCCGCTACCTTAATCTCTCGTTTCATAGAACCTCCACACAACCGAAGCGGCCCATGGTAAGCAACGCAACTGCGGTACCATTCCAAGCCATTGATTGCAAACCCGCACTAAGAGCGGGCGCATTCGTTGGGTGAAAATCCTGCCTCACACTTATTCGTTTCTACATGGGGTATTTATTGCCGTCTATACACCGGTTCCCGTAACAACCCAGGGATGTCTTCGAGGGCGTATCAATTTCGAGAATCGCGTAACCGAAGGGTGTGAATAACCTGCTTTTAATTACAAGATTTACTGTATGGGCATGAATGTGACCTTGGGCTAGTCTGAGAGTCTACTCGACAGACGCCCCCATCGAGCAGGTGCCAGTTCACTGGGAGAACAGGCACCTGCTCTCCTCTTTTGGGCGGTTTACAGGGCTCGAAATCAGCAAATACAGATTGAACAGGATTCGCTCGGCTGTACTGGACCGCTACAGTCTGAGGCAGGACCACAAAGGAGGGCCTTATGCTCTATTGGACGCTCGTATTCCTGGTGATCGCACTGATCGCGGGAGTGTTGGGGTTTACCGGCGTCGCAGTGGCGGCTGCTGCTGTCGCGAAGCTGTTATTTGTAGTTTTTCTGGTTCTGTTTGTAATCTCCCTGGTGACTCATCTGGGCCGCCGACGAAGCGGCGTTTAGGTCGAGTAATCCGCGGGATTCACACACCGAGGCGCTGCACGGCTGCACGGGGATTCGTTCCCAACCTTTGCAATCTCTTGCAGCAACTAAGTTTGTAGAAGGCGCTTAAATTTCAAAAGCGCGGCACGCTCGCGCTCTTTCAGGAGAATGTTTTTATGGCAGACGATATGGAAAAGAAAGGTAACCAACCCGGACAGGGCCAACAGGGCGGTCAGTCCGGACAGCAGGGACAGGGCCAGCAGAGCGGTCAGTCCGGCCAAAACCAACAGAAAAAGGGCGGTCCGAACCAGAACGAGGAAGAGGATCAGAACCGCGACCGTCAGCGTCGCGCTTCCTAGTTTCCTTTTCGATGCAATGATTGGAGTCCCGGCCTTGTGCCGGGACTTCATTTTTGGCGGGCGGAGCTTGTGCGCTTGGAAGGAGCAAAATGACATCCAAGAAACAGCCTGTAAAAGAAGAACCGTTCTTGAACACGGTAGCGCGCAAACTGGGCTATGCGGCCGGAACCTTTACCAACGTGGCCCAGGAGTTAACGGAGAACCTTTCGACACTCCCCAAGGCCGTTTCCACCAAGGTGCGGTCGACTGCCGGCACGGTCGCTGGTTTGCGGAGTCGTCGTAAACAGTCCAAGAAGAAAACCCGCCAGGCCGCTCGCCCACAGAGGACGAAGGTCTCCGTAACTGCCCGCAAACGCAAGCCGGCGACGAAGAAACCAAGTGTTCGGGTAAAGGCCGTAAGTAGAAAGAAGAAGGAGTAGCAACGCCCCCGCGGCCGCAGATTAAAACTTAGTCCACACGCCAGCTTACCTTGGCATTCAGCCTTGCTGCGTACGGAGTCCGGGGTATTGTACCGGTGCGCATCTTGGCCTACTTTCGACAACAGCGGCGCAGAATTTTATGAAAGCAAGAGTCATTCGCACGATAAAACCCCATTCTTAGGAGGAAATACACAGTGCCAAAGAGCTCATTGCAAGACTTGTACGTCGACGAACTTCGGGATCTTTACAACGCGGAAACGCAGCTTGTGAAGGCTTTGCCGAAAATGGCAAAAGCGGCTGCGAATAACCAATTGCGTCAAGCCTTCGAAGAACACTTGCGGCAGACCTCGGAGCATGTTTCCCGTCTGGAGCAAATCTTCGAACTGCTGGAAGAGAAAGCCTCTGGTAAGAAGTGTCTGGGCATGGAAGGTCTGGTCAAAGAGGGATCAGAAACGATGAAGCAAGACTACCCGGAAGAAGTGAAGGATGCCGCCATTATTGGCGCCGCCCAGAGGGTCGAGCACTATGAAATGGCCGGTTACGGAACCGCTCGGGCTTTTGCCGAACTTCTGGGCGAGGACAAGCACGTTACCTTACTGGAGCAAACCCTGGAAGAAGAGAAGCAAGCTGACGAGAAACTGACGCAACTGGCGGAGCAGATCAATCCCAAGGCCGCACAAGGCCAGGGACGCGCTGGGGCGGGTTCCTCCGGAGGACGCTCGATCTCAAAATCCCGGAAAGCAGCCTAAACAAAAACAAATACTTAACCACGTAACAAACGGTATGGAGGGGATTCGAAGTATTCCCTCCATTTTTTGATCTAAAAGGCAGGATACAGTATTTACCGTATAGCATTTCGACCGAGAGAATTGGTACAGTGTTTTCCAGTCACACCTACAGTGAATCCGCCACGTGTTAGAGGTTTTATGACGAACCAAACTCCCCAATTCCTGTTGCAACAAGGCTGGCGAGGTCTTTATAGCGCTGCTCTGTTCGAGACGGACAAAAACCGGATTCCCGACCGGATTGCCGATGCCGAGAAGGCGATTGTGGCCCGGGCACGGGAGCTTTTTTCTGCCTGTGCTGACACGATCGAAGAAGATCAGGCGTTGGACGATGCTCTCTATGCCTTGCGCGCTCTTCAGAACTGCCTGGAGTTCCGCGCCGCAGCCTAATCTTCCCGCTTGCCTGGGACGGCACGGAATCAAACCTTCCACAGTTGGGCTAGGGCTCGAGCCGCGTCCGAAAGGGCTCGTGTCTGCGCGCCGGCTTGGGAAAGACCCAGGATCCTGGCGCGCGAAACGATAGGAACGCCGTAGAGCAATTTCTTCTTGGCTTTGACATCTGCCTGATGGATTTCGCACACGGCTGTCTCGAATACTCGCTTCAAATCCTCGGGAGAGGGTGAGCGTTGCGCTTCGATGTGTTGTTGGGTCATCTTGTATGCCATGGGAGAGGCTCAACTTTCCTGCGTGTTTGAGAAATTCAACTTTCTACTGTCTGACTTTAAAATGACCCTCTGTCGCCAGCAATACTGTGTACTCCCCGTTGGCGGGCGATAGTTTCCCCTATTTGCCGCAAGCCGCAGATGTAAGGTTTTCTGAATAAACATGTGCGTAGCACTGGCACAGCGCGATCAAATCCTCCATCAAGTTCAGAGAAGTCGCTGTAGCGGGAACGGCCGCGGCAGGGTTTGGCGGAATCTTCGTTTGGTATCGAACTGAAAGGCAAACTGCGAGAGAAAATTCGAGAAGGAGGGCTCGATCATCCACGCCCGGAAGGCGCGTCACTCTCGAATCCTCCTTTTACTTCCCTGGGCGTGTGTAGAATCGAATCGGTCGAGTGCTGCTTGTCACCGAAGAAAGCGGTTTCCACACCCCGCAAAAGTGCATCTAGCTGGCTTTGCGCTCCGAACGAATATTCTCTTCTCTTTCGGCCTCGATGGTTTCATCGATCGGTTTATTTGTTTCAGCCTGGTCGGCCGCTTTCTGTCCGGCATCTTTCACATCGCCCCAGGCATTTTGCACTTTGCCCTCAACTTGCTTCGCCGCGCCTCGTGCTTCTGCCTCTTTGCTTCCCGTCCATTCGCCGGCCTGACGCTCAACGCGACCGGCAACATCCTTGATTTTCCCTTCCACTTGATCTTTATTCATGACGTTTCCCTCCGGGGCTGTTTGGATTTTCAAGGGATGTGCTTGTAGCACTTCCCTACGACATCAAATCAGCAGCGCAAGCTGCGGACTGCAAGCGTCAGAGCACCGGGCTACGACCTTGAATGAGGCGGATCAAAACCGCAACCACAGCCAAGACGAGCAGTAAGTGAATGAATCCACCCAGGGTGTATGAGCTGACCATGCCCAACAGCCACAGGATCAACAGCAAGACCGCTATAGTCCAGAGCATTTGGCTCTCCTTTCTTGAATCTATCTACCAGCTGACAGGTGAAGTGTAGAGTGGCCGGTTTCTGAGAGGTATCGAGTGAAGGCCCTATTCGGTGTGCAATCTCCCTTTATGCTGTGGGGTGCCGATAAGTCATGACACGTCAGTCTGGCGGCTCTGCAGTTTCCACAGAGAGCGATAATCCTTTAGTAGATTTGGACGATTCCGTTCCGCACCGCATAGAGCGTGAGGTCGGCGACCGAATGCAGGTCGAGCTTGCGCATGAGGTTGGTGCGGTGAGTCTCTGCGGTCTTGACGCTGAGGCTGAGAGCGGTAGCGATCTCCTTAGTAGTCTTACCCTCCGCGACCAGTTGAATTACCTCCCGTTCCCGCGGGGTCAGCACATTTTGGCCGGAAGAGTCACTTTCTTCATGAGGGCGCAGGTAGCCATCGAGCATCATCTGCGCCACTTTGGGAGTGAAAAACGTTCGCCGGTGTTGCAAGGCCTCCACGGCGGCGAGCAAATCACGGCCGGCATCGGACTTCAGCAAAAAGCCTTTCGCTCCGGCCGCCAGCACTTCCCGCACTACCTGTTCCGAATCATGTATGGTGAGGATCAGAATGCGAGCTTCCGGCGCCATTGCGAGGATTTGTCGCGCCGCATCCAGCCCATTCAGGTTCGGCATGCCGATGTCCAGCAAGAGGACGTCAGGCTTGAACTTGCTGGCACCTTCGACCGCTTCACGACCGTCTTTGGCCTCGGCACAAACCTCCCATCCGGGATGGGATTCCAATAGGGAGCGAATGCCCTGTCTCGCGACCTCGTGATCATCCGCAATAAGGATTCGAAGAGCGCCCAAAGCTCCACCCCTTCAGAACAGACCACGAAGCTTGCCGGACGATTCTCGCCAGAAACAACTTCGTATCTAAGATAGTTGCGCTCTGCGGCAGCAGCGGTTGCAAAGAGATCGCGAGAACCCTAACTTATTCATCAAATTGAAATCTTAGGGCCGAAAAACCATAAATCAGGTGTTTGCGGTAGTCCTAATATCGCTTTCTTACTTCGGACGCGGCTTCCACTGGGCGCGAGATGGCATCTAAAAGTGCGGAGGAATTCCCATGCGTTCAGCCGCTTCCTGGCCGTCTGGCTCGATTCTGTCGGTCGGTCTTGTAGTCATCGTTCTCATGTCGATGGGGTGGGCCCAGGCTCCCGCGCCTGCGGTGCCCCCGGCTGTCCCAGGCACTGCCCCGGCCGGCCAGCAAGCGTCTCCTAATGACGCCGGCGCGCAAAGCCCTTCCGGGGCAGAAGCACCGATCACGGCGGAACCGAGCGGCAATGATCAAGGGGGTATGTTCGTCTTCAAAAAGCAGGTGGAAGAGGTTGTGTTGCACGCCACCGTCTACGACGAGCAGCGAAATATGGTTCCGGGCCTGGATAAGAGCGCCTTCGTTGTCTATGACGAGGGCGCACTTCAGCCCATCACCTCTTTCCGCCGGGAAGACGTTCCGGTAGCCATGGGGATCGTGGTGGACAATTCGGGGTCCATGCGCGATAAGCGGGAAAAGGTGAACCAGGCGGTCTTGAATCTGATCCGCGCCAGCAATCCGCGCGACGAGATTTTCGTGGTGAATTTCAGCCAGAACTACTACCTCGATCAGGACTTCACCGGCGATGTAAAGCTGTTGCAGGCCGCGTTGCACCAAGTGTCATCGAAGGGAAGTACTGCTTTGTACGACGCGATTGTCGCCTCCGCAGTTCATCTCAAGAACAACCCACGGCTGGAAAAGAAAGTGCTGCTGGTGATCACTGATGGGCAAGACAATATGAGCCAGGAAACTCTGCAGGAGGCCGCACGGAAATTGCAACAGGCGAATGGCCCAACAATCTATGCGGTTGGCCTGTTAGGGGGCGGACTGCAGAGTTCGGGCCGCGAAGCGTTGCTGCACCTAGCCTCAGGAACAGGGGGAGTGGCTTTCTTTCCCGACACACTGGATCAGGTGGATAACATCACGCGAACTGTCGCGCACGATATCCGCAGCCAGTACATGTTCGCCTACAAGCCGAAAAACCAGAACGCCAAACCGGGATACCAGTCGGTTCGAGTCGAGGCGCATGCCCCGGGATATGGCAAGCTTACGGTCCGCACCCGGAGCGGATATTTTCCCCCCGAAGGGGGCCACTAGACGACGCACCGCGACCTACGCCATTGGTACTTCCGTGGTATTTCGCAGCTGCGGCGGCATCTGGATCTGGATAATGTTGTTCTTTATTGCGTAAACAACCAGATCGCGGATGGAATGCAGGCTTAGCTTCCGCATAATGTTGCTGCGATGTGTTTCCACGGTCTTGGTGCTCAGGTTCAGCAGTGTAGCCACTTCTTTGGAGCTCTTCCCTTCAGCCAGAAGTTGAGTGACTTCGCGCTCCCGGACCGTCAGGGTCGGTAAATTAGGAGGCTCATTCCGCGATATGGCATGGCCTTTGTCGAGGAAGCCAGCCAACACCAGATCATTGACGCGGGGCGTAAAGAACATTCTCTTGCTTTGCAAGGCTTCAACCGCTGACACGAGATCGCGAGCCGCATCGGACTTGAGCACAAAGCCCCGGGCTCCCGCGTCCAAAGCCTCACGGATGACCTGATCGGAATCCGTGATGGTCAGAACGATAACTTTGAAGTGGGGGTCATGCTGCAGCAGTTGGCGCGTGGTGTCCAAACCGTTGAGGTACGGCATGCCAATGTCAACGATCACCACATCCGGCTTCAACTGTTTGGCCATTTCAACCGCTTCGCGGCCATCCGATGCCTCGCCGCACACCTCCCATCCTTCATGCTTCTGGAGAAGCGCGCACAAACCGCGGCGTACAATTTCGTGATCGTCGGCTAACAAGATACGGAGTTTCATGGCAGATTCTTCCTCCACAGCTCAGAGACATGACCAACCCGGAACCACGGTCCAAACTTCAACACGCAGCGCCCGGACTTCTTGCGAGCGCGGTAAATACTCGATGCTGGCTTACCGCCTCTACAGCCTCCAAAAGATCCCGCGCGGCATTCGACTTCACCACGTAACCCCTGGCTCCCGCATCCAGAGCCTCACGCATCATCTGGGGAGAGTCATGCTGGGTAACGAATAGAACCTCGAGGCCGTTGGTTTTCGGCTTTTGCTGAATCAACCGGCAAGCTTCGAGTCCATTCATTCGAGGCATAGTGACGTCGAGCACCACGACATCCGGCTGTAAGGTGTCGACTTTTTCCAAAGCCTCAACCCCATCTGACGCTTCGCCCACGACTTCCCATCCAGAACGCCCTTCTAAAAGTGTCCGGAGACCTTGCCTTACGATCGGATGATCATCCACAAGCAAGATCCGGACTGACATCACTCTCTGCCCCCCTGAAGAAGCTGCGTGCGTAGGCGCGCAGCGGCTGGTTTTCCACTGTGTTAAATCCTTGCCGCAGGGGGTCTCCCTCACCAGGCGGAAGGGCAATTCCAAAGCAACGCAGGATGAAACTAGCATGGCGGTGCCATCCGACCGAATACAGGGAATCCTGTATCTTTGGCCGCGGCCCAATCCCTACCCGTAATAGTACCTTTAATTGCCCATCGAACTGATGGGCGGAAAAGCAGGAAAGTAAGTTCCCTCGTGCAACAGTGCGTCTACTGCTTCGACAATCGAGCCCACATCTGATTTCGCACAGGCTCCGCGAATCCCCGCGCGGCGGGCCTCCTCGGCAAGCTGTTTCGACAAATGAATCGTGACCATCAGGATCGGAATTTCAGGAAAGATCTCCGATATTTGCCGGGCAACGTCAAGTCCATTCAAATCAGGCATTTGGAAGTCTAACAAGATCATGTCAGGCGGATTTTTTCTAACTCTCTGAATCGCCTCCTCCCCGGTGCGAGCCTCGTCGCATACTTGCCATGTACCCTGCTGCTCAAGCAGAGCCCGAAGGTATTGGCGCACCGCCGGGTTATCGTCTGCCACCAGGATTCGGACCAAGCGCCACTTCCCTTCCATTCCGATTCAGCATCAGACATGTCCCCTCACCATAGAGGGCCGCTGTGGTGCTCACAATACCGTGAACTCCTTAGCAACCAATGTGATATCCCTGCCGGATTACCAGATACCTTTGTCTGTTCCGGTGAATTTGAATTCGAGAGCGGCAGCGGCAGCCAAGGGAGGGAGCAAGCTGAGGCGCAGCGTGCTCTGGAGTTCCCCGTTAAGTAACAGTCTCGTCCACTCGGACGCGTAGAGCTTCGCGGCCTGGGGAAAAATCGGGATTCGCAGGAATTTTCGACGGTAGCTAACTAGTTCGTTGCCAAATCGCGCGGCATTGGTTACCAGAGAAGGCAGTGGCAAATCATCTCCACGATACGATTTAATATAACCAGACACCGTGACTAAATATGTGGCCAAACCATCCCACAGGCCCGCTGAGCGAGCCAAAGGTTTGAGATAGGCATAATCGATTGCGCCTGATTCCACGAGCCGGGTGGTATCCACCACATCGCAGAGCCGGAGATAAAAGTGACGGTACATTCTCTGCAGGGTGCTGATAATCAGGCGCTCTTCCGGCGCGGGGACTGGAAAGGTGTACCCGACCAATTGCGCGATGCGGTCTCGCGTGCTCAGAGATTCCGTGATCGCGACTTGTTCTCCGGTCTGGCCCAACCGTCCCACATGCACTTCTACGAGTTCAGGCAGACCGGGAACAACGAAGTTCCATTTGTTGGCCAGCCGATCGCCCCAGCTCCGTTCTTCCAAGTGCGCCTTGAAGCGGTCACGCATAATGGCGACGACATCGGCGCTCTCCGCACTCGAATACAGATCCAAATCGCTTCCCAAGTCCGGCCAGTGATCGAGAGACTTGATGACAATGACCTTGCCGACTTCTTTCAATGCTTCGCAAATAGGAGATAAAAAGGACAACGCAT
>WNFI01674480.1_pt2 | contig 11566 bp, 17 predicted proteins | sample 5400471 | NCBI WGS metagenome assembly WNFI01 (sample SAMN13153348, study PRJNA577476) | soil metagenome | isolation source: 100 cm saprolite on Douglas fir-dominated hillslope | place: USA:California | collected 2013-09-17
GGACCGACATACGAGCCATCAGGTGCTTGTGCAGAATGACCGGACAGATAGATTCGATTGCCGTGCTTGCGTATCCAAGCGAACGAAATTTTGATACCTGGTGGAACCTTCGGGGCTGCGGGAAGCACGAGTCCGAGTGTCTGAAGTTTCGCTTCAACCTGCATAGGACAATCCTCCTGACTTTCGTCTACCGAATTTGCCTGATACCACCAAGATGGCACCAGGCCTCAATCATCTCCATCATAGCAGAGTTGATCATCCTGGTCTAGATGGGCAGCTTAAACTTTGCCAAAGACCCTGTTCATGTCATGCTCGCGCATGTTACCCCTCTTTGGGACAGCACAGACCGAGTTCGTGTACACGTTGCTTGGAAATACTCAGGCCCGCAAGCGTCCTCGACAGATGACGCGTGAGGTCGATCCCAAGTATCTGGCGGTCTGGACCCTGGAACGGTTCTCTGCACGGCTTTGCCAATATGTCCGACACGGGTGTACGACCAGATGGACCATCCGGCATTGGGGCAAAGTCCGCGTGAAGCGTTTGCCCAGGGAATACAACTGGCGGGTATGCGCACCCATCCTTTGATCCCCTATTCAGAAGAGTTTCTCATCCTCACCTGCCCCACAACGCGCACCGGCTCTGCCAAACTCGACCCCGCGCGTGGCATCGTCGTGAATGGGCTACGCTATGGCCACCCGCTGATGCGTTCCTCAAGAGATGCCGGAAAGCTCGTCGAGGTGCGGTACGAGCCCTTTGATATGAGCCTGGCCTATGCCTTTGTCGATGGGCAATGGTTGACGTGTACGGCTGATGCCTTTCTTCAGGTTCAGGGACGTTCGGAGCGGGAATGGGAACTGATCCTGGATGAGTGGCGCGAACAGCAACGAGTCCATCATCGCAAGCGGATGAGCATTGATAGCTCATTGCTTGCCACGTTTTTGGAAGAGGTTCTCACCGAAGAGCCGCTGTTGAAACAACAGCAATGTGACCTGGAAGGGATATCCCTTCGTGAAGCGATTGTCGGCCAGCCGAAGATGGTCAGTCTCCCATCGAGCAATACCAATGTTGAGATGGACGATGAGGTGGATCTGGCCACCCTTCCGACGTTAGAGGAGTATCGCTAGCATGGCACAGTTGACACCAGAGGACAGAGCACAACTGGATGCCTTTAAGGCCGTCATCGTGAAGCATGCGCACCTGCAGGAGGTGGATGATCAACTCTCCTTGTGGGTTGAGGAGCATACCGATGCCACGCATGTCCTACTCTGTGGACCGGGTGGCGGAGGGCGCGTCAAAAGCCCTGAGCGTTGTGGCAGAACGGTTCACGAGAGAGGAGTCAGATCGCTTCGTGGTTCCGATTCTCTCGGCTTGTGCCAATCCCACCGGATCTGGGACCCTACCTTCGGCTGGATTACTACTGGCAAATCATCGATGCGCTCAAAGAGCATCTGCTGGTCAAAGAACTGGTGGGGAACGTGGCTCACCTCATGGCTGCGCCTAAAGCCACCCGCTCAAAACTGGGCGCAATCGATTGGCTCAAGATGCGTGGAGTGGCAGAGCAAGCGCTAATCCGGGCACGCGTCAAAGCCGTATTGGTCCACTCCCTCGATGGTTGACAAGAATCCCCTCATCTGGATGCTGGAGGTCAATGGGCTGATTATCGATGTGCGTCATGCCCCACGTGAGATCCAGGAGGCAGCCTTCCGCCAAGGCTTAATCCCCTACATTCCCGAGACGTGAGTGGTCGCTTCCTCAAGCAAGCAGGCACACTGAATGTGATATTGTTGGCGAATTCAAAAATCAAGCTCGTTTTGAGCTGGAGTTTGCAGTGTTCCAGGCGTGAAAACCGAATTCGCCAACAATATCAACCCACGGGTTGCGCAACGAGCTAAGCTCAAATAAATCAGGGAGCAAGAGGCTACCATTGACGCGATGTGGGGAAAAAGCAGAGGAAAGCACCAACCACTGATGAGTATCAATGCAAAGGAGCTGCCAGGGAAGACTACATCGAGGAAAGAAACCAGGCTCGTGGTCATCACTTACGCTGTGGCGAGGAATGCAAAACCGAAGGAGCGTGCAAAGGGAGCGGAGAGACCATGGAGCGTAATCGTCAGTGGAGAAGCATCAGAAGGGCGTGCATTGCGTGCCAACCGCTGCTCCCACGAGAGACGCCAGTGGGCGCGTTGCGCTCGGGTAGAGACTTCTGAAGTTTCTGTGGTGATTGGCGATGGCGTCGGCGTGGCGAAACTTTCTCATCGAACCGTTTCGCTCCGCATAATCTTCAGCCATGCTCGTCGGATGTGACAGCGAGGCCAGTCTTTCCACAACACCGGAGCAAGAGGAAGTGGAAGAGACGTGGGATCGTGTGGGGGAGAAGCATCTGAGGGTTCAGAAGCAAGTGGCCAAAGCACCGCACTCACCCGCCGGGGTTTGACGCTGGAACTGCTTTCTTGACACTGCGGACGCAAGGGACAGCCTCGACAATGAGCGATGCGCGCAGCATACAACACCCGAAGGGAGCCGTCGTGCTCCGGCCTGCGCTCTTGTGGGTAGAGGGGGCGATCGGCGGGGCAACGTAGCGTCCCATCCGGTTGCAAGGTAAAAGCGGAACCGGGAAAGCCTCCCGTAAAGGAAGGACGTGCCCACTGAGGAGGGCCATACTCAACCTGCGGCGTTGGTTCCTCAGAAGGCACAAGCTCGACGGCAGAAGCTGGCTCGATAACACATGGCGGCGAGACCTCCATGGCTTTGGCAAATTCCGTCATGCGCGGCTCTGACGGGGAGAGCGTCTGCCCCAGTTCTAGACGGAGGTTCCACGCCCATTGCGCGAGGATCTGACAAAACTCCTGGCCACAAGGCGTATGGGAGTACCACCGATCTGAGTCCTGTATAGTAGACGCCTTTGTGTGTATGTGATGCTCAACACACATCGCAAGCTCGTTTCCCTACCCACTACCAGTGCCTAGAGACGCTCGCCGCCCGGCACCGGGCGGCGAGCGTCTCTAGGCACTGGTAGTGGGTAGGCGATGGCAATTGTAGGCGGGTTGCACGGCATCTTCCTGGCTAATGGTTAAAATGCTCCTGGTCCTCATCAGCGAGCACCGTTTCAAACGACCCGCGATGTAGATACAGATCAAGCACATCCGAGGGCTCGAAAGCCGGAGCAGGAAGGGTGCTGACAAACAGCTCGTAGACCGTGCCGTCACGCTCGAAGCCAATTTTCGGAGGAGAGGCGGTGACAGCATGGGTAGCGACCACCAGGCGAACCTTGGGTCCGGTTGGCGTTAAGGGAACGGATGGGCAATCGTAGAGCGCACGTTTCATCCCGCTTGTCTTCATGGGTGCTTACCTGATCGGGGGAACGTGCAAGTGCCTGCTTGACCACCTCCAGATTCAGCAGGGTGTAGTCACGACTTCGGGCAATGACCCCAAGGTCGGCAGTGAGGACATCGATGAGCGGAGCAGCGTCGCCGTAGAGGCTGTCGAGACGCAGCAGCACGGAAGCAGGAGAAAGCCCCAGTTTGGTCGCATAGCTGGTGATCACCTGGATGGCTCGTACCAGTTCTCCTCGGTAATCCCCATTGCCTGGCCCCCCAAAGGTGCCCAGAAACTGATGCGTATGCGCTTGGAGAATAACCGTACGGGTGCGCACGACTTCTCCCCGCTTGCGTCCTAGATATCCTGGTGCACAAACTGCATCGAAGCGCCGATGGGCAGGAGGCAGCGACTCCATCTGCGGGAGCGCCCGTTGACGGGCGGATTGCCTCGTGCCATCCACATCCACTACCATCCACTGCTTTCCTGTTCGGTCGAACACGCCACCGGGGGAAGGAAACGGTTTGCGGGCGAGCAGATCCTCTTGAAAAAGCGCGCGCAGGGCTTCCACAGTGCTCTGGTCAAGGGCGGCAAGAAAACGGGAAAGGGTCGAGCGATGGGGTAACTGGTTTCGCGGCATCGAGTGCCATGAACGGCTCAGCAAATGGAGCGAGCCGTTCATAAAAGGCCAGTAGCGTGGGTTCACCCGAAACCGCATAGCCGATGAGCACAGCGACAAAATCGATCAGATCGTAGGTGCCAAAGCGCGCGCGGGCGAAACGCACCTGCTCTTGAATGGTTTTCAAAGCACCAGTATGAGAGAGTCCTTGAGCAAAGACAGCTACTTCTGCCAACCAGGGTGGCGTGGAGGGAAGGGATGCTTCTGAGATCTGGATACAGACCGAAGAATGCTCCATACAAGATGCCTGCTGCACTCTGCTCAAAGAATCTCCTTTCCCAATGAGAGCCACCTCACACACGAATCGCGCGCAACTCATACCAGAGGGTCGCACCTACCATGCAAAAGCGGCAGCGTTGCGCTGGCACCAACGCTCAAAGCTTGCAGGCGGCTCGCCAGTGACCCGTTCAACATCGTCAGTGATGACCGCCGCTCCATCGGCACGCAGCACTTCATTGAGGTCCCTGATAACCTCCACAATGGCCTGGTCTGTTCCTCTTGCCAGGGCCGCCAGGGCCTCTTCTTCAGGAGTGATTGGAAGGTAGGTGATCCTTCTGCCCAGCACAGCAGCCAGGATCTCGACCTGTTGCGCCACCGTCATGAGTTCGCTCCCGGTCAGGGTATAGATCTGACCACCATGGCCTTCTTGCGCCAGCGCGACCGCCGCCACGGCAGCGATATCTTCAGGGTCGATAGGGGCTGTGCGCCCTGGGCCAACGGGATCGCGGACGACTCCTTCTGCTTTGAGCGAGGGCAGCCACCAGAACGCATTGGACATAAAGGTTGACGGGCGCAGGAACGTCCAGGCTATCCCCGACTCGTGAATCAGGGCTTCCCGCTCAGCGAACGAGCGACCCATGATCGGCATGGGATCAAGTCCGGCTCCAATGGATGAGAGATTGACGATCCGTTGCACTCCGGCATCTCTGGCGGCAGCCACTGCATTCTTGGTGAGGTCCAGGCCGTGGCTGGCATCCATCAGAAAGACACGCTCAACCCCGGTGAGGGCGGCTGGCAGGGTCTCCGGGTGCTCCAAATCGCCCACAACAACTTCGACTTCATCGGGCAAGCCAGCGGCTCGCGCGCGGTCGCGCACCAGGGCGCGCACAGGGTAGCCCTTCGCATGAAGCAGGCTGATCAGATGCTTTCCGACGTGACCGGTCGCCCCGGTAGTGAGGATAGGTGACATGTTTTTTCTCCTTCTTCTCTGAGAATACTCGATGGTCTTTGGGTCTACGAACTAGATGGTTGCTGCGCCGTTGACCAGTAAGTGCTGGCCACTGACCCAACTGGCGTCATCGCTGCACAAAAAGGCGACCGCAGCAGCGATTTCCTCAGCGGTCCCAATGCGACCAAACGGCGACGCTGCGGCAGCTTGAACCTGCATCTCTTTGGAGGCGTGGTCAAAACTGCCAGGGCTGGTTGGGCCTGGTACCACACTGTTCACGCGTCTCGCCACGCGGTCCCAATTCCCTGGCCCAGACGATAGTCGAAGAGCTTGAGAATCGTTTTGCTGCCGGCGTACAGGCTACTGCCCACCATGGGAAAGAGCGTGGTGCTCGAAGAAATGTTGACGATGCGCCCACCCTGCCCAAGTCGTTTAGCGGCTTCCTGGCTGGCCGTGATCGCCCCTTTGATATTGACGGCAAACACGCGCGTCCATGAGCGCTTCGGTGATATCGGCAAGCGGAGCGCCTTTGGTGATGGCAGCGTTGTTAATGAGGATGTCGAGCTGATCAAAGAGCCGATCGACCTCGACAAACATGGCTCGTACGTCGTCCGGATTGCCCATATCGGCTTTCAGGGAAATGGCTTTGCCTCCCTGCTTGACCAGTTTTCGCGGCCTCGGCTTCTGCCTCAATCTGGCTGTGCGCATAGTTGATGATGACGATGATGCCATCTTGACTCAAGCGCTCGGCAATCGCCTGACCAATGCCATGGCCGGCCCCTGTCACCAATGCAACTTTCGTGTGTACCTTGTTCATGGCCCATTCTCCTTTCCTTTGATTCGTGAGAGGGACAAATCATTCCAGTTGACGCGCACGCGCGCTGATGTCGCTCCCAGAGAACCTCGCATGACTGAGAGATGCACGCCGCAGAAACGCAAGGCTCTTCTTTTCTCAGCCGTCTTCATGCTACACTAAGAGCATACGTACTTTCTCATCGTCGTACCAGCACGTGAGTATCGTATGATTGAGAGTAGTAGGATAAGGAAAGGCAAAGATGGAAGAGACAGGACGCCGACAAGCGCTCGCGGCTTTCTTACGCACACGTCGAGCGCGGCTCTCCCCCACAGAGGTGGGATTACCGGCCCGCAGCAGACGCCGGACGCCGGGGCTGCGGCGCGAAGAAGTGGCGGAATTGGCGAATATCGGGGTCTCGTGGTACACCTTGCTGGAGCAGGGACAGGACATTCATCCCTCACAGCCTGTCCTGGCAAGCATCGCGCAGGCGCTCAGGCTCACACCCGCAGAGGAGCAGCATCTATTCCTGCTGGCAGGCCACACCCTGCCAGCGCAAGTGTCAACAGAGGAAGAAGAGGTCCCCCCAGCATTGCGGCGAGTCGTGGACGCGCTGGCTCCTCATCCGGCCTTTGTCATCGGGCGGCGCTGGGACGTCCTGATCTGGAATCGGGCGGTAGGCTTGCTCTTTCGCTTTGATGAGCCCTTTCCACCGCACTCGCGCAATGTGGTCTGGCGCTTCTTTCAGCGAGAGGTACGCTCGCTCGATTCTGACTGGGAGGCACAGGCGCGCAATCTGGTGGCCCAATTTCGTGCCGATTACGCCCGCTATCCTGGCGATGCTTCTTTTGAGGAATTACTGCACGATTTGCAACACATCAGCTCATCGTTTCGGAGATGGTGGGAACAGCACGATGTGCGAGGGCTGCCCGATGGCCCACGATCCATGATCCACCCGGCGCTTGGCGCTCTGGAATTTGACCATGTGACCTTTCAAACCGCTTTTTCTGCTGATCTCCGCGTGAAAGTGTATGCGGCTTCCCTTTCAACCGCTTCAAAGTTAGAACAGGCGTTGTATGCTTCCTCTTGAGGAAGGCATCGTAAGCCGGTACAGGTCTCGTTGCGCATCTCGTGGGACTGACGGCGTAGCCGAAGAGCACCGCGAGAAAGTCGATCACTTCGTAGTGGCCGAAGCGACGACGGGCAAAGCGCACCTGCTCACAGATGGCCGTGAGCACGCCCAAACGACGCAGATAGTGCGCGATCATCGTCACTTCCTCGAACACGTCATAATGCCTCTCTCCTTGATCGTCTGGCTCGTCGAAGCCATTCGTGAAGCCGTGTTACATCTTCTTCTGTCAAATATACCTTCCAGGGCATGCCTTTGGCCAGGTGCTCTCCGGCGAGCTTGCCTGTTTTCAGCCAGGTGAAAATCGTGCTCTGGTCAACTCCCAGCTTTGCTGCAGCGCCTTCCACCGAGTAGGAGCCATCTTCCCATTGAGCAGGATTGCGCTCGTTCCTGTTCAGTTTGACCGTCGGGATCTCCCACTTCTCACGCAAGTGCCAGACCATTTTGCTTGTAATGGGGTGAATGAGCCCTGGTGTCTGATATCCCTCCGTAGTGAGCGTTGCTGCAATCTGAGCATCCATCAGCCCTGCTGCGTTGAGCTCGCGCACGCGTTGCTCGATCGCCTGCGCACCAGCAAACACGGCGTAGCTGCGCACCCTGCGTTGGTACCAGAACTGCTCATGGGCCCCCGTTTGCCAATTGATTTGTACCCAGACCTGGCCTTCAACTCGCTTGCTATCAACGATCACCTCCCGAATCACCAGGCGCAGCATTTGCTTGCGCTCAGTACTGGTGGTCGTGGGCGCTTGCCAGAGCGTCGGTAAATCGCTGCCAAGGGCCACAATGGCCTCTCGGTCCGCCTGAGTGAGGGTACCAAAGCGACTGGATTTCCATGCGTGGTACTCTTTCTCCACGGTTTCCACTGCACGAAGCTGCTCTTCCCATTGTTTCTCCAGCGAGCGAGCCACTAACCGGTTTTCTGGCTCCACCGCTTGGTACTGCCGCTCGGCTCGCTTGGCCTGGTAGCGTGCGCGCTCCAGGCGTAGCTCCCACTGCTTGCTTTCGGCTTGCTCCTCCTGTTCCAATTGAGCAAGGGCCGCCAATGCGAGCGTCAATTGATCTGGCTGCAGCATGCAGTAAGGCTCCGCACCGCCCACAGCGCACGATCCCCTGCAGTAACGCTTGGCCTTTGCGTGCCATCCCAGGTTGCTCCTCTCGATAGTTCAGGCTATTAGCGTGCAGTTGTGCCTGGTTCGCCACACATTCTTCCCACGCAATATACGCTGGATATCTATTGTGTAAACAAATATCCCACTTGTCAATGGGCTGGAGAATTCGCCCTCCACGTGGATGCGCTGAGGTGCGACGTGCGGGGTCAAATTGCTTGCGCCCATAGACATAGGCCCCAGCATAGGCCGGATTGTGGAGCATATCGAGAATTGCTGAGGTGCGTGCTGGTTGCCAGATCACCTCGTAGGGAGCAGGGCCGACTCTGGGGCGCGCTGGCAGAGGTAAGTGTGCTGCCCGCAGATACCGCATCACGCCGCTCGCCGAGCGGATTTCACGGAACTTCTCAAAGACGAGCCGGATGCGCGCCTGCACTTCTTCGTCAGGATTCAAAATCACTTCTCCGGCTGGCCCGCGAGCTAACCCCACAGGCAACCCCTGGTGCAGTTCTCCCCGCTCGGCTTTGTGCCGTGCTCCGGCTTGCATCCGCTGTTTGAGCTGGTGCAGCTCGGCCTCGCTCATCATTCCCGACAACCCCAACAGTAATCGGTCGTGGTAGAGTCGTGGATCGTAGAGCCGTTCACCGTCGGCGATCAGCGCACCGAAGATCGAGCAGACCTCGAGCAGTTGATACCAATCGCGATTGTTGCGCGCCAGGCGGGAGGCATCAAAGCTGAGCACCAAGCCAACGCGAGCTAAACTAATCTCTGCAAGGAGCCGGCTTCCAGCCACCACGCGCCTCAGCGTGTGCTCCTGATTTGCCCAGATCTTCATCAATGAGTTCCACGCGCTCACGAGGCCACCCCAGTGCTACCGCTCGCTGGACTAACGAGTACTGCAAATCGGTGCTCTCCGCATGGCGCGTTACCTGCATGAGGGAAGATTGGCGGATGTAGACATAGGCCATCTTGGCACGCTGGTCGGTGGTCGGCGTGAGAGGCAACAACTCAGCGTTCATGGTCGTCCTCCTTGGTTTGTGTGGCTGTGCGCACGCGCCGAATGAGGTCGGCGATCAGGTGCGCGAGTTGCTGTTGGTGGCTTTGGGGAAGCCGCTGAAAGATTGTCGTGGAAACGGGGGATCGAGATTGGTTGCAGCTCGTGGAACCGTGTGCCGCCGCCCGCTTGGCAAAAGCACCATCACATGGGGAGTGCTGCGATTGATCCGTACAGGAAGCTGCGGGAGGGTTTGACCATAGAGGGGGTGGGCCGGATCAGTTACCGTGACCTCACCACACACCTTGTCTAACAGTGGGGTTTCTCGTTGGGTTTGATTCGCCAAACCAGGAGGGGGTTGAGGGAACAGACTCGGTAGAGGTCTGGATGATTACCGATCCATCGGCGATACTTGTCATATGTGCCTCCTTGAGAGAATGGAGTGGTTTTTCCCTCTCAAAGAGACACATTTTTATTCTTGCTCGCTACTAGTTAGTAGCTCGTTGCGCAATTCGTGGGATACTCGACCTCTCTGCCCAATTTCTGATCAGGATAGGAACTGGCAAGATGCAACCAGTTGGCCAAGCGATCATTGGTGACTCCTTGCGGGATGTTCTCGTTGCGTTCGACTACCAGCGGCACAGCCGAAAGCAGGAGAATGACCCCAAAGATAATGTTGAGCAGCTTCGGAACCAGCACACCAACGAGAGACACTCCGCTGATTGCTCCGATTGTGGTAGCAATTTCCAGAAACATGCCAACGCGTAGATTGGTCATGCGATCATGGACATAAGCCGCCGCTGCACCGCTGGAGGTCGCGATGACCGAGATAATGCTCGCGCCAATGGCAAATGTGATAGGCAGTTTGAATACCAGGGTGAGCAGCGGCACGATCAGCACACCACCACCGAGCCCAACCAGTGAGCCAAGCAGCCCTGCGATAATCGACGCCAGGAAAATCAGTATGGGAACCAGCATGGAAAACTGAATCCCTCGCGCAAGAGCAACATGTTGCCCGGAACTCCAGGTGCCTACGCCAAAGATACTGAACAGCAGAATGGCCAGCACCAGGCAGGTAATGATCACATAGGTGCGATCATGTTCCATTACAAAAGTTACAGAGAACGGCCCAGAAAGCCCCGGTCTTTCTAAGCCGGGGATGAATGGCCGTTCCTTGTTTGGGGCAGGGGTGGAGGCAGGACGGCCTTAGTGTTCGCTTTACTGTTGAATATATCGTTCAACGGTTTCGCTGCTGACGTTGCCTGCTGTCGAGAGGAAAGAGGAAGGCGACCACAGCACAGGCAATCTTCGCAAATGGGCAAATTCGTGGCGCAAGAGGCGTGAGGAATGTCCTTTAATGAGCCTGGGAAGATCTGAGGGAAGGGTAGATGGATTGGTTCGCACAACCAGATGAACATGATCGGGTTGAATCGCCAACTCGATAAGCTGCCACTCGTGTTTGTATATAATCTCATGAATAATCTGCTCAAGCCGCTTTTTCACATGTCCTTCAAGAGGAGTACGCCGATACTTTGGACAAAAAATCAGATGATAAACAAGTAAGTGGACCCTATGCCGGTCGTGCTGATATTCCATCCGATGTCATTTTTCTCTTGTTCATCTGATGGTCTCGCTTTCTCCATCTGCCTTTGAGGGCGGCTACCGCTTTGATCGTATGGCTTTGCCCGGTCCCTTCGACATCCTGGGTTTCGCGTCTTCGCTACATGAGTGGCCCAATCATGGCAGAATGCCAGGAGGAGAAGGCGCGTCACAGTCACGTTGTGCAGTTACCGGAAAAGTCTGCACCGGAAGAATAGTTTTGTAGAAGCAGGAGAGAAGAGCAGGAACAAGGGGCGGGCAAGAGTTCTCGTCCCTTGTTCGCAAGACATATCACATTCAATGAAAAGGCAGAGCACACCATGAAGCGAGCGAAGACACCAACCTTTCTTCTCGAATTGCCCTTGCAGGTCGATTGGAGCCAGGAACGCCATGTACGTGCGCACCTGGAAGCGGCAAGGTCGCTGTATAACGCTCTGCTTGGTGAAGCCATGAAGCGGCTCAGGTGCATGCGCAACGACCCGGCATGGAGCAAGGCACGGGCAATCCATCGCTCACACAAGCAGGAGCGCGCACAAGCTTTTTCTGCTCTGCGCAAGAAATACCGCTTCTCAGAATACGAGCTGCATGAGTATGCCAAACGTGCTCGCGTCTTGTGGATCGCTGACCATATCGATAGTACGATGGCCCAAACGCTTGCCACCCGCGCCTATCAAGCAGCCAATCGCGTCTGTGCCGGCAAAGCCAAACGGGTGCGCTTTCGCAGCAAAGGCAGAGGCATTGATAGCGTGGAAGGGAAACGCAATGATGTCGGCATGCGCTTTG
>WNFI01278663.1_pt1 | contig 11564 bp, 9 predicted proteins | sample 5400471 | NCBI WGS metagenome assembly WNFI01 (sample SAMN13153348, study PRJNA577476) | soil metagenome | isolation source: 100 cm saprolite on Douglas fir-dominated hillslope | place: USA:California | collected 2013-09-17
CGGAAGCGAGATTGAACGAGATGGTCGTGACCGGAAACTGCCCCTGGTGATTGATGGCCACGGGCGTGCTGGTCGTGACGATGCGCACGAAGCTGCTGAGAGGAATGATCTGCTCGCGAGCTGCCGAGGCCACGGGCGCCGTCGAAGAAGTGAGACCGCCCACGGCCGCGGAACCGGTGCCCAGCCCGACAGGCGAGCCGGAGCCGCCTCCTGGAGAAGCATGGATGTAGACGTGCTGCAATACCTCGGGGGTGATCTGAAGCTCGGGCTTCATCTCCATCACGACGTGGTACTGGTTCAGTTGCGTGAAGATCGTGGAAATCTGGCGTTGACCGAACGCGTCATAGAGCGTGTCGTCGATCATTTGCGGTGTCACACCGAGCCGCGACGCGGTATCCCGATCGACGACGAGATCCGCTTCCAGACTGCCACTGCCCTGATCGGATGCGACGTCACGCAGCTCGGAGATGCCGCGTACCTTCTCGAGAATGCGCGGCGCCCATTCCGCAAGCTCTGCTGCGTTGGCGTCTTCCAGCGTGTATTGGTATTGCGTACGACTGACGCGGCTCTCCACGGTGATGTCCTGCACCGGCTGCATGTACAACGTGATGCCCTGCACCTCCGCGAGCTTCGGCTGCAAACGTTGAATGATCTCGGACGCGGACGACGTGCGGTCCTCGCGCGGCTTTAGGTTGATCTGGATGCGGCCGACGTTCGGCGTCATGTTCGTTCCATCGACGCCGATGAACGAGGAGAGGCTGGCCACTTCCGGGTCCTGCAGGACGACCCGGGCCAGCTTCTGCTGTCGCTCAGCCATCGCGGTAAAGGAAGTGGTCTCAGGCGCCTCGGCGATCCCCAGGATCACGCCGGTGTCCTGAACCGGGAAGAAGCCCTTCGGCACGATTGCATAGAGCAGCAGCGTGAGGACGAGCGTGCCGAAGGTAATGAGCAAGGTGGTGGTCTGATGCCGCAACACGAACTGAAGCGTGCGACCGTACGCTTCAATGATGCGATCGAACCAGCGCTCGGACGTGCGATAGAACCATCCCTCCTTCGCCCCGGCGTTCGGCTTGAGCAGCCTGGCCGACATCATGGGAGTGAGGGTCAGCGAGACGAAAGCCGAGACGAGGATGGTGACGCTCAGAGTGACGGCGAATTCGCGAAACAGACGTCCCACGATGTCGCCCATGAAGAGCAGGGGGATGAGCACAGCGATGAGCGAAACGGTCAGAGAGACGATGGTGAAGCCGATCTGCTTGGAGCCCATCAGCGCGGCCTCGAGTGGCGGATGACCATCCTCGATGAAGCGACTGATGTTCTCGATCATGACGATGGCATCGTCGACGACGAAGCCGGTGGAAATCGTCAACGCCATGAGCGAAAGGTTGTCGAGCGAATAGCCGAGGAGATACATCACGCCGAAGGTGCCGACGATGGAGAGGGGGACGGCAACGCTGGGGATGATGGTGGCTGAAAAATGGCGAAGGAAAAGGAAGATCACCATGACGACCAGAGCGATGGTGATCAGCAGCTCGAACTCGACGTCCTTGACTGAGGCCCGGATCGTGACTGTGCGATCGGTGAGCACGTCGACTTTCACGCTTGGCGGGAGCGTGGCGGTGAGCTGCGGGAGCAGTTTTTCGATGCTGTCGACGACGCTGATGATGTTCGCGCCCGGCTGGCGCTGCACGTTCATGATCACCGCTGGGGCGTCGTTCTTCCATGCTGCCTGGTTGGCGTTCTCGACTCCATCGGTAACCTGCGCGACGTCGCGCACGCGCACAGGTGCCCCATTGCGATAGGCGATGATGATCGGCTCGTAGTCGGAGCCGGCATAGATCTGATCGTTGGCGCCGATGCTGAAGGCCTGTTGCGGCCCTTCCAGGTTCCCCTTGGCCTGATCGGTGTTGGCGGAGGCAAGACCAGTGCGCAGGTCTTCGAGGCTGAGACCGTAGGAGGCGAGCGCCGTGGGGTTGGCCTGGATGCGGACGGCGGGCTTCTGTCCACCACTGATGGTCACCAAACCGACGCCGGGAAGTTGAGAGATCTTCTGCGCTAGCGTCGTGTCGGCGAGGTCTTCGACCTTGTTGAGCGGCATTTGCTTCGACGTCAGCGCGAGCGTCAGGATCGGCGCATCGGCCGGGTTGACCTTGCTGTATATCGGTGGGTTCGGGAGGTCGCGCGGCAGGAAGGTCGCCGCGGCGTTGATGGCGGCCTGCACCTCTTGCTCGGCGACGTCGATGTTCTGATCGATGTTGAACTGCAGTGTGATCAGTGATCCGCCGAATGAGCTGGTGGACGTCATCTGATTCAGCCCTGGAATCTGGCCGAATTGACGCTCCATCGGCGCGGTGACCGAAGAGGTCATCACGTCCGCGCTGGCGCCCGGATAGAAGGTGAGAACCTGAATGGTCGGGTAATCGACTTGCGGGAGCGCGGAAACCGGCAGTTGCCGGTAGGCCACGATCCCGGCCAGAAGGATACCCACCATCAGGAGCGATGTGGCGACCGGTCGCTCGATGAAGATTCGGGAGGGATTCATGCCCCGTTTCCGCCCGGAGCCCCCTTGCCGGCGCCGCGTTTGGACTTTTGGCCGGGCGGTGAACCCTTGCCGGACGGCGAGCCGCCGCCGGGCTGTGAGCCTTCGGCATGTGGCTCGACCTTGCTGCCCGCCTGCAGCTTGTCCTGACCGTCGGTGACGACCTGCTCTCCGGGGTTTACGCCTTCAACGATGGCAACGTTTCCTTCTGTCAGTGAGATGGTCACCGGGCGGGTCTCAACCGTCTTGTCCGCTTTCACGACATAGACGTAGATCCCCTGGGAGCCGCGTTGAATCGCGGCCGCCGGCACGGTCGTGGCGTTCTGCCGCGTCTCGACCTGCAATCGGGCGTTGACGAACTGGTTGGGAAAGAGGGCGCCGTCGCGGTTGTCGAAGATGGCCTTCAGGCGGACCGTGCCGGTATTCGGGTCGATTTCGTTGTCCAGGCTGAGCATGCGTCCCGTGGCGATCTTCTGTGAGTTGTCGCGGCTCCACGCTTCCACGGTCAGGGAACCAGTCTTCAGGTGTTGGGCAACGGTAGGGACGTTGTCTTCCGGCAGGGTGAAGAGCACAGTGATGGGCTGGAGCTGCGTGATGACCATCAGCCCGTTCTGGTCGGAAGCGTGCACCATGTTCCCGGGATCGACGATCCGCAAGCCGACTGTCCCGTCGATTGGCGACTTGATGTGACAGAAGGTGACGTTCAGTCTCGCGCTCTCGATCTGAGCGTCGTCGGCGTGAGTGATCCCCTCGTCCTGCGCGACAAGCGACACCTGGGCGTCGTACTGCTGCTGCGGGATCAAACCATTTCTGTAGAGGTCCGCGAACCGCGCCAGATCGCGCCGGGCGTTCTCGAGTTGCGCCTTATCCTTGAACAGGTTCGCCTCGGTCTGGTGTTGCGTCGCCTCGAATGGGCGTGGGTCGATGAGGGCCAGCTCCTCCCCCTGATGGACCTGCTCCCCCTCGCGGAAATTGAACCGGATGAGCTGGCCGTCGACACGCGTCTTGACCGTTACCGTGTTCGAGGCCAGCACGTTGCCGAGGCCCTCGAGCATCACCGGGACGTCGCGCTGTTGCACAGGAGCAACGGCTACCGGCACCGAAGGTCGCTTTGCTGAAGCGGCCTTGGCAGCGTCGTTCGCGGCCGCGGTGCGACCCGAAAACCAGCGAATCCCCAGGAACAACACCACGACCGCGGCAATGACCGCTACGATGATCTTCCACTTCGAACCCCGCGCGGGTTGTTCGGGCTCTTGAATGTCTCTTGCTTCTGATCTCGCTTGTTCTTGCAGCATATTCCTCTCGATCGGACACGTAGCCCGGGTCGCGAAACCGCGATCATCAGACGACGATCGCAGCTACCGCCTCACCCGCTCGATTCACAAACCGTGCAAAAGAGCATCCGATCGACTCGGAGCCGCTGAGTCCCCATCTCCGCGTCAGGCCAAGCCGGCCTGCGACTGCGCTAGGGACTTTACTCGCATTTGGCCTGATCGTTGAAGCGCCGCGGGGCTCCTGGGAGGATTGAGCACGAGTTGTGTCACCCGACCAAGGGCATCTCCCCAGCAGACCCGGGTTCTCGCGGCTGCGCTTCCGCGGTGACGAGACATTACGCTGTGATGGTCATGTAGCGCCCATGCGCCACCCTACGCACGCGTCCGTCGCGTGACATGCGGGAGAGCAGTACCCGGACGTTGGTGAAGTCCCCCGCGCTGTGCAAATTCAGGATCCCGGCAATGTCCATGGGCGCCAGAGCCCGGTCCTGAAAGCGCCGCAGAGCCCAGAGGATCTGGTTCGTCAGGCCGCTGCTTGCAGGCGGCATCACCTGACCTCCGGCCGTCGAAGCAAGCTTCCCCATGCATACTGAGATCTGCTCCTGGATGGCAGCGCGCTCGGTGTCGAGCTGAACAAGCCGTTGACGGAGCTCCTGAAGCTTCTGCGAGACGTCGAGAACCTGCTGGACTGGGTCGCTCATCGAGAGATCATAACATCAAGTTGTTCTTGACAGGTCAATTAGAATATGAATCAAGTCAAAGCTTGCTTCTAAACAGGACTCCAGGATACTACATAAATCACTTGCGACCTGAATTAAGCCGTGAATGTCTCGAAATATGACGATGGTTACGTTCCTGAGCTCGAAGTCGATGCGAACAAGCAGGTTCAGAAGTTCACCGAGGTCGTCGACAACCTCTCAGAGATCAAGAACAACCTACTTCATGTCGCCAGCAGCCTATTCGGTGTCGTCCAGAATGTATTTCATGTCATCAAGAATGTATTACAGGCTCTTGATTGATACTATCTATCATCATAAGACCTGATTCATGTCGTCCACGGCTCCGAGAAGATGTTGTCAAGCGACAAATGGGCTCGTGCCTGAACCCTGGACCTCAACGCTCACCATCGGACATCTCATCACTGACCCTCCGCCTCTGCCGGCAGTCTCTCTTCCTCAACCCAGAGGCCACTGGAAACCGGCCATCGGCTACCGGAATAGCGCTCCTCTGGCTACCGTTGCGAGCCACGCAACCGTGTGACTCATCCGAACCCGTTGGGATGAGTCCGGGTCCTGTGCAGCAGGCGCTCCGAACCTCGTCAGATCCGGAAGGAAGCAGCGATAAGGTGCTCAACCTGCGTGCCGCAGTCAACCTGGGCTCTTCCGAACGGGTTCTGTCATACTGCCGCCCGCTCATGTCTTACCAGGCTCTCGCTCGGAAATATCGTCCTCAAACCTTCAGCGACATCATCGGCCAGGAAGCGGTCGTCCGTACGTTGCAGAACGCCATCGAGCAGAAGCGGATCCATCACGCGTTCCTCTTTTCGGGCGTGCGCGGAGTAGGCAAGACGACATCGGCGCGCATTCTGGCCAAAGCGCTCAACTGCGCCCAGGGTCCTACGATCGAGCCGGACAACACGTGCACGATCTGCCAGGAGATCACCGAAGGGATCGACCTCGACGTGCGGGAGATCGACGCCGCGACCTATACGGGTGTCGACAACATCCGCGAGTTACGCGACATCACGCAATTCCAGCCGGCGCGCGACCGCTACCGGATCTTCATCATCGATGAAGCGCACATGCTCTCGACGGGGGCGTGGAACGCGCTGCTGAAGATCCTGGAAGAGCCGCCGCCGCACGTAATCTTCATGTTCGCCACCACGGAGATCAACAAGGTTCCGGCCACGATCATCTCGCGCGTGCAGAAGTTCATGCTGCGGAAGATCACGCTCGATGAGCTGATTGGCCGGCTGCAGCAAATCTGCGTTTCCGAAGGGATCGAAGCGGATCGCGGCGCGCTCGAGATCGTGGCCCGCCGCGGCGAGGGGAGCGTCCGTGACGCCCTGTCTCTGCTCGACCAGATCATCGCCTTCAGCGGGCGCACGGTCAGCGCCGGCGACGTAGCAACGATCCTCGGCCTATCCGACATCACGTTCTTCGCCCGGATCATGACGTTGATCGGCGAAGGCGATCACGCCGCCATCCTCGAGGCGCTGCAGGAGGCCACGGACGGCGGTCGCGATTTCAAGATGCTGTATCGCGACCTGCTCGGCTTCGTTCGAAACCTGATGCTTCTGGCTAGTGGCGCCCCGGTGGCGATGCTTGCGGTCTCCCCTGAGGATCTCGCAACGATCCAGGCGACTGCTGGAGCGTTCTCCTACACCGATCTGCTGCGCATCGCGAATCTCCTTCTTCGTGACGACGAGACCGTCAATCGCGCGGAGCATCAGCGGCTGGCCGTTGAGCTGGCGCTGCTCAAGGCGGCCACCTTTCCCCGACTCAAGTCCGTCGAGCAGGTGCTCAGCGGAGAACTGGCCGGTGGCTCGGCGAGCCCGCCTGCACGTCCGCAAGCGCCACGCAGGAATGAGGGGCAGAATGCCGCGGCGCCTCCCAAGGCCGAGGCGACCTCGCGGGCAACCGAGCGTCCGTCTCGAAGCGAAAGCCAGCCCGGCTCCGCCGCCCGCCAGGAACAGGCGCCCGCGGGGGACATCGATCAATTCGTTCAACGGGTGCAGAAGACACGCCCGGCCATCGGCAGCTATCTCGCCGGCGCGAAGGAAAGAAGCAGGAGTGGGAACCGTCTCACATTTCTCTTCGCAGAAGATTTCTACGCCGAAGCGGTGACGGAAGCGAAGACGGCGCTGGAGGAGCTCGCCTCCGAGGTCTTCGGCGAGACGATCTCGATCGAAGTGAAGACCGAAAGCGCGGCGCCGCCGAAGAATCGCCGCGCCGAAAGCGGGACCGCGGCGTTGCGCGAGGACCCTATCATTCAGGCGTTCGCCAAACACCTGGGCGGCGAGGTCGTCGAGTCACGAAAACGTTAGACCGGCACGGCCGGATTGACGCGGAAGGCATCGGACGTTGCGGCACGCATCATCATCATTCCGCCGCGCAAAGACATTGGGGAGGTTGACCGGATGAACATCAAACAACTGATGAAGCAGGCGCAGCAGATGCAGGAGCAGATGCAGCGTAAAGTAGCGGAGATCCAGGTCGAAGGCTCCGCGGGCGGCGGCATGGTCAAAGCCCAGATGTCCGGCAACAAAGAGCTGTTGGCCATCACCATCGACAAGGAAGCCGTCGATCCCAATGACATCGAAATGCTGCAGGATCTGGTCGTGGCCGCGGTCAACGAGGCCGCACGCAAGGTCGACGAGGAAATGCAGTCGCAGATGGGAGCCATGACGGGCGGGATGAAGATTCCGGGATTCTGAGGGTAGTGATCGGTGATCAGTGAATGGTGATCAGGGGAACGAGAAGCTGATCGACGCGACAACCGATCACGGACAACCGATCACGGATCACACCATGACTGCCCCCCCACTTGCCAATCTCATCAACGAACTGACGAAGCTTCCGGGCATCGGAGGCAAGTCGGCGTCGCGACTCGCCTACCACATCCTCAAACGTTCCACCGCGGAGGCGGAGGCGCTGGCGACGGCGATTCTCGACGTGAAGACGAAGATCTTTCGATGCTCGGTGTGCAACAACATGACCGACGTCGAGCCGTGCGCAATCTGCTCGGATCCGCGCCGCGACCCGGCGGTCATTTGCGTCGTCGAGGAAGCATTCAACATCCAGACGATCGAGCAGACGCGGGATTTCCGTGGCGTCTTTCACGTCCTCCTCGGCGCGCTGTCACCGCTCAAGGGCGTCGGTCCGCAGGACATCGATGTTGCCGGGCTGCTTCGCCGGGTGCGGGAAGGCGGCGTACGGGAAGTGATCGTGGCCACCAACCCGAACGTCGAAGGAGAGGCCACCGCGCTCTACATCGCCCAGCAGCTCCGGCCGCTCGGCGCGAAGACGACCCGGCTGGCATTCGGCCTGCCCGTCGGAGGCGATCTCGAATACGCCGATCAGGTTACGATGGCGAAGGCGCTGGAAGGGAGACGGGAAATTTGAGTCTTGTGATCGGTTGTCGGTGATCAGTGATCGGGGAAACCACGAGCGTGTGTTCTGATCCCCGATCACTCGCGCCACTGGACACCATCTCCGGGGAGCTGGACTTAATGAGCGGCTCGTCCACGGATCACGGAAAACCGATCACCGATCACTTTCACCCTAGGTTCCAAGTCATTCCTGTGCTATACATTTGCGTCCCGTCCGTGGGGTTTACGGTGAAAAAGAATGGCTGCTCCTGATCTCGTGATGTACGAGGAGGAGTACCAGCAGATCAAGGATATTCTCGCCCGTCTGCAGGTCGACTCCAACTCGAAAATCGTGTTTCTGGTCGATAAAAACGGCCAGCAAATCGCCGTCCAGGGCGACATGCGCGGCGTTGATGCGACCTCGCTCGCGTCGCTCACGGCCGGCAACGTTGCTGCCACCGACGGGCTCGCCAAGCTGATCGGTGAGAAGGAATTCTCGATCCTCTTTCACGAGGGGGAACGGGACAACATCCATATCTCACTGGTCGCCCAGCGCGTGATCCTGGTCGTAATTTTCGACGAGAAGTCCTCTCTTGGCCTCGTCCGGCTTCGTGTCAAAAAGGCGTCGGTCGAACTGGAGAAGACCTTCGAGCAACTCCTCAAGAAGGCCGAGGCTGACCGTGGCAATCTCGCGAACAGGTTCGACTCACCCTTCGCCGAGATTACGGATGAGGATATCGACAGCCTCTTCAGTGAGTAGCGCCAGAGCCCATGACTTTCATCAACTACGCGGCGAGAGAGATCAACTGCAAGATCGTCTACTACGGCCCCGGCCTGTGCGGTAAGACGACCAACCTGCAGTGGATCTACGACAAGACGAATCCGCAGGCGAAAGGGAAACTCATCTCGCTCGCCACGGAAACTGACCGGACGTTGTTCTTCGACTTCCTCCCCCTCGACCTCGGCACCGTGCGCGGGTTCAAGACCCGCTTCCATCTCTACACCGTGCCCGGTCAGGTCTTCTACGACGCCTCGCGCAAGCTCATCCTCAAAGGGGTCGACGGAGTGATCTTCGTCGCAGACTCGCAGGAAGCGCGCATGGAGGCAAACGTCGAGTCGCTGCAGAATCTCGATAAGAATCTCAAGGAGCAGGGGTACGAGCTGAAAACCGTTCCCTACGCCCTGCAGTTCAACAAACGCGATCTTCCCACCGCCCTGGCCCCCGAGGAGATGTACCGCCAGCTCAACTTCAAAGGGGAGCCGACGTTCGAGGCAGTGGCGATGAGCGGCACCGGAGTCTTCGATACCCTGAAGGCGGTCGCCAAGCTGGTGCTGACCGAGTTGAAGAAGAAATAGGATTCGGTGGCCCGACGTGTCGGATCACAACCTCTCACTCTTCCAACCGTTCCCCGCTTCTCTCCCGAACGGGCGGGACGACCGAACACGGGGATGACCAGAAAAGGCCTCAACATCGTTGCCATTGGCGGCGGCACTGGGCTGTCCACGCTGCTCCGCGGCCTGAAACGCTACGTCGGCGCGGACAGCGCCTGGTCGATCGCGAGGCTGGCTGCGATCGTGACCGTCACCGATGAAGGCGGCAGCTCAGGCGTCCTGCGAACGGAATTCGGGATGCTGCCCCCCGGGGATGTACGCAATTGCATCGTCGCGCTCGCCGACGAGGAAGAGCTCCTCTCGCGCCTGTTCAACTACCGCTTCAAAGCGGACACCGCGCTCAAAGGTCACTCCCTCGGCAACATCCTGTTGACCGCCATGACCGACATCACGGGCGGTTTTGACCGGGCCATCCTGGCGGCATCACAGATCCTGGCCATTCGCGGCGAGATCTATCCTTCCACCCTGCAGCAAGTGCGTCTGAGAGCTACGCTGGCCGACGGGACGGATCTCATCGGCGAGGTCGCCATCAGCGGTTCGTATCTCGGCCAGCAGGCGAGCACCGAAACGCGGCATGCCCGGATCGTTCACCTCGGCCTCGACCCGCCTGACGTAGAACCGGTCGACCGGGCGCTCGAGGCTCTCGCCGCCGCCGACTTGATCCTGATCGGGCCCGGCTCGCTGTACACCTCGGTTCTGCCGAACCTGGTCATCGGGCCGATCGCCGAGACGCTCCGCCATGCCAGAGCGCTACGCGTCTACGTCTGCAACGTCATGACGCAGCCGGGTGAGACGGACGCGTACACAGCCGAGGAACATCTGAGCGCGATCATCGAGCACGCGGGACTGGTCGTCGACGTCATGATCATGAACGGCCGTCGCCCGTCGGAGTCGATTTTGGGCGCCTACGAGGCGCAGAATCAGTTTCCTGTCCCGTTCGATGTCGGCGCCATCCGAGAGCTCGGAGCGACTCCGTTCTTCGGCGACATCATCGCCGAGGGAGACTACGTGAGGCATGATTCGGCAGCGCTAGCCGACACGATCTTCCGCCTCTACGATCGCTATGGGCGATCGGTCGAGCGAATGCGGATGCGCGAAGGGTGAGGGACCCATGGCCAATGACCTGGTAGTGATCATCCTCGCCGCGGGCCTCGGCACGCGGATGAAGTCGTCGACGATCAAGATCCTCCATCGCGCCGCGGGCCGGCCGATCATCGACTATGTCCTCGATCTGGCATCCGTGGTCAGCGATCAGCCACCAGTGATGATCGTCGGCCATCAACGGGAGGCAGTTCAGCAGGCTGTCGACGATCGGGCTCGGTTTGCGGTCCAGGACCCGCCGCGCGGGACTGGTCATGCCGTCCTGCAAGCCGAGCAGGTGCTCGGCGATCTGGCAGGACGCAGGGTGCTGATCCTTTCAGGCGATGTGCCCTTGACCAGGAGAGAGACCCTCGAACGGTTGATCGCACAGCACGGGGACGAAGGGAACGCGCTCACGCTCGTCACGATGCGGCTCGATGAACCAGGCATGTACGGCCGCATCGTGCGCGACGCCCACGGCGCCGTGGTGAAGATCGTCGAGGCCAGGGACGCGACCGCGGAGGAGATGCGGATCGACGAGGTGAACGCCGGGATCTACCTCGTCGACGGCGACCTGCTCTTCGACCGTCTTCGTTTGCTTTCCCCGAGCAACTCCCAGGGTGAGTATTACCTGACGGATCTCCTGGCGGTCCTCCGTGACGCTGGAAAACGCGTGGGCGCGCATCTGCTCGACGATCCGGTCGAGGCTCTCGGGGTCAACTCCCGCGCCGAACTGGCCACGGTCGAGGGCGAGATTCAGCAACGCGTCGTCCGCAAGCTGATGAGCGACGGCGTGACCTTCCGCAATCCGTCGACGGTGGTGATCGATTCGACGGTCACGATCGGTTCCGACTCCGTCGTCTATCCCTTCGTCACGATCGAAGGAGCGACGACGATCGGCAGAGGCTGTGTCATCGAGCCCGGGGTGCATCTGATGAATGTCACGGTCGGAGACGACGTCCACATCAAGACGGGTACCGTGGCTGAGCAGACGACGATCGGCGAAGGCGCGACGATCGGTCCCTACGCACACCTCCGACCTGGGACACTCCTCGGGCGGAATGTCAAAGTCGGCAATTTCGTCGAGACGAAGAAAGCGACCGTGGGCGAGGGCTCCAAACTGCCGCACCTCTCGTACATCGGAGATGCCGAGATCGGAAGCGGAGTCAACGTCGGAGCCGGCACGATC
>WNFI01096224.1_pt2 | contig 11562 bp, 7 predicted proteins | sample 5400471 | NCBI WGS metagenome assembly WNFI01 (sample SAMN13153348, study PRJNA577476) | soil metagenome | isolation source: 100 cm saprolite on Douglas fir-dominated hillslope | place: USA:California | collected 2013-09-17
AGCACGGCAACTGCATTTCCTCGGATTGCTCAGCGACGGCGGCGTGCACTCCCACATTCAGCATTTGTTTGCGCTGCTGGAGATGGCCAAACAGCAAAAAGTGGAAAAAGTGTTTGTACATTGTTTCATGGACGGGCGTGACACGCCTCCCAACAGCGGGCGCGACTACGTGAGGCAGTTGCAACAGAAGATGCGCGAATTGGGCGTGGGAGAGATCGCCACGCTGGTGGGGCGCTACTACGCGATGGACCGCGACAACCGTTGGGAGCGCGTGGAACTGGCTTACCGCGCGCTGGTTCACGGGGAAGCGGAAACGCGGACGGATGATCCCATTGCCGCGCTCCAGCGAAGCTATGAAGCGAACGTTACGGATGAATTTATCAAGCCGATCGTAGCGATCAAGGCAAATGGAGCAGCGGCCGCTCCAGTAGGACCTATTCACGATGACGATGCCGTGATTTTCTTCAATTTTCGCGCGGACCGCGCGCGCCAGATGACATACGCGCTGGCGGCGCCCGACTTCGATAAGTTTGTGGACCCGAAGAGGCCGAAAAATCTATTTTACGTGGGAATGACGCAGTACGACAAGAACTGGCCGTGGTTGAAGTATGTGATTGCGCCGGAAAAACTGGAGCATATCCTGGCGCAGGTGTTCGCGGAATTGCAGTACAAGAATCTGCGGACTGCGGAGACGGAAAAATACGCGCACGTGACGTATTTTTTCAACGGCGGCGTGGAGAAGCCGTTCGCCGGAGAAGAGCGGATTCTGGTACCGTCGCCGAAGGTGGCGACCTACGATTTGAAACCCGAAATGTCGGCGGCGGGAATCACTGACACAGTGGTGAAAGCCATCGAGAAGGATGAGTTCGACGCCATCATCATGAATTATGCGAATGCGGACATGGTGGGTCATTCAGGCAAGCTGGAAGCTGCGATCAAGGCGGTCGAAGCGGTTGACGCGGGCCTTTCGCGGATTTATCAAACGCTGAAGCCGCGCGGAGGCGTGTGGATTATCACCGCCGACCACGGCAATGCGGAGACTATGATCGATCCGGTGACCGGAGGGCCGCACACCTATCACACCACCAATCCCGTGCCGCTGATTTTGGTGAGCGATGATGACAAGCTGCGCTTGAAGCCCGCCGGATCGTTACGCGACATTGCTCCGACCATGCTGAGCGCGCTGGGGCAGCCTCGGCCAGCTGACATGACCGGAACTGATTTGCGCATAATTTCGTAACCTGACCATGAGCCGTACAACACCTGCAGAAACAAAACTTGTGATTTGTGTTTGGCATCCCTTTACGGAATGGCGGCCGAAGCCGGCGGTGGCCGAGGCCATTCGCAAGCGGTGGCCGGAGATGCGTGTTTTGCATTTGCCGAATTACGACCACCTAGCCGAGGAACTGCCCGATACGGACATTTTTGTCGGATATTCGCTGCGCCCCGAGCAGTTGAAGGACGCGAAGAAGTTAAAATGGATACACTCGACGGCGGCGGGCGTGGCGCAATTGATGTACCCGGAGATCCGAGAATCCGGAATCATGGTGACAAACCCCAGCGGAATTTTTTCCGTGCCCATGGCTGAGCACACCATGGGACTGCTTCTGGCGCTGGCGCGGAATTTTCCGGACTCAGTGCGAGGACAGGACCGCGCGCGATGGGGGCAGCAGGAAATTTGGGACCAGCCGCAGCATTTGACGGAACTGAACGGGAAAGTGTTGCTGATTGTCGGGTACGGATCGATTGGCAGAGAAGTGGCGAAGCGGGCGAAAGTGTTTGACATGAGGGTTTGGGGAGTGACGCGATCAGGCAAAGGCGAACAGGCGCATGCGGAGAGGATTTTTGTCGCAGGGCAACTGCGGGAAGCGCTGCCGGACGCGGATTATGTTTTGATTTGCGCGCCAGAGACGGCTGAAACGAAACACCTGATTGGTGCGGCTGAGATTGCAAAGATGAAACGCGGGGCGCGGCTTATCAATGTCGGGCGCGGGTCGCTCCTGGATGAGGCAGCGCTGGTGCAGGCGTTGGACACTGGCGCGCTGGGCGGCGCGGCGCTGGATGTGACAGCGACCGAGCCGCTGCCGGCGGAAAGTCCGCTCTGGAAAGCACCGAATTTATTCATAACGCCGCATACCAGCGGAGTGAGCGACAGGCTGTGGGACCGCCAGGGGACGATTTTGATCGACTTGCTGGAGAGATGGTTCGGCGGGCGGGAATTGTTCAACCGGGTTGATTTTGCCCGCGGCTACTGAGGTGAAAATAGAAATTAGAAAATCGAAATTAGAAATTCAAAACTGAAAAAGGCGCAAGATCCCGCAAGCTTCGAGTTTCGAATTTCCATTTTCCGGTTCAATCAATCGCCGACGCCGCCTTTGGGAGCTTGATAGCCCTCGCGGGCGTAGACCTGGTATTTCTGTTTTTTCCCTTTTTGGTCCATCACCGTAAGTGGACCACCATCGGGCGCCACCAGCTCCACTTTAAGCTTATGAAATTTGCCGTCCTTGGCTCCATTGGATGGTGAGTAGGAAAGGCTGTATTGGTGGCGCAGGAAAGCGGCGACGCTGCGGAAAATGTCGGGAATTTCGCCGTCGAACTGCGGAAACCAAGCGAAGCCACCGGTTTCATTGGCAAAAGTGCGCAACTGATTTTCGGCTTGCAGGTAGTTGAGGTTCGAGCCGCGATAGCCATGGGTCTCGAGATAGTTCGTCCAGGTTTTACCAAGGCCGACACAAAAAATGGTGACGTCGCTGCCGCGAAGTTGCTTCATGGTTTGGTCGAGAGTGTGATGGGAAAACGTGTCCACGCCGCTGGCAAGAAGGATGATGGATTTTTTGCCGCTGACATCCTTGAGGCGGTCGACCGTTTCAAGGATGGCGTCGAAGACGTTGGATTCGCTGAAGCCCGGAAAATAGAGATGGTAGATGGCGCTGCGGACTTCATCCTTATTTTGCGTGAAATCCACTTCGAGGCGGGTCTTCATGTCAAAAGTTTCGAGGGCAACCCAGTCCTTGGGCTGAAGATTGGGAAATAGCGCATCGGCCCAATACTTGGCTGTGCCCGCAAACCAGCCGTAAGCGTTTCCGCTGAATTGCATGAGCACGACTGTGGTGATGGGAGCTTCGGTGGGGGCGAAGTTGGTGACGGTCTGGGGAACGCCGTCATCAAGGATGCGGAAGTTTTCTTTTTTGAGGCCAGTGAGAATGTCTCCGTGCTGGGTCGTGGCGACGACATCGACGGTAACAATGGGGACGTCAACGGCGATGGTCACGCCCGCTTGCGGTGGCGGCGCAGCGGCAGTCGGGGGTTTTTGCGAAGCGGGATTCTGCTGCTGTTGCGCAGGAGGAGGAGCGCCACCTTGCGGACCGGTGGGGGCCTGGGCAAACGCAGAATTCTCGGCCAGCGGTAACACCAGGCAAGTAGCCAGTGCCGCGAGCAAAACCTTGCTAAAAATGACCTTCATGATGCACCCCTCGATTGCAATCGACCAATGCTAAACTGGCGTTGACGTCCGCATGCCGGCAAAACTGGCGGCCGAAAAGTGGTTGAATTTAAGCAACCCTACGGCATTTGCCCCAGCCAAGCGCCCACACCTGCATGTTAGTATGAAGCACATTTAAGACAAAACGTTTACTGAGGCGGCCGGGTTGCGGCCAGACAGGAAGAGGAGGATGGATTCGTGAACTGGAATCGCATGGTCCGGGTGTTGGCGGGGGCAGCGGCATTGTTGATGGCCGCAAGTTTGCCGGTTGCGGCGCAGGTGGCGCCAGAAAGGCCGGGGATCCCGGCGGGGAATCCGCCGGTCAGCCCGTTGCCAACCGGGGATACTTCCGCGATTGCGAAGGAAGCGCGTGGCTGGCTGGCGGACCTCATCAAGATCAACACGTCGAATCCGCCGGGAAATGAGCAGATCGCCGCAATGTACATCACCGGGATCCTGGCGAAGGAAGGGATCAAGGCAGAAATTCTCGACATGGCGCCGGGGCGGAGCGCGGTCGTGGCGCGGCTGCGCAGCTCGGCGGTGGCGCAACCGTCACGAGCGCTATTGCTCGTGGCGCACTTGGACACCGTGCCCGTGGAGAAGTCGCGGTGGAGCGTGGACCCATTCGGCGCAGTGGTTAAGGATGGATATTTATATGGACGCGGGGCCATCGATGACAAAGGCATGCTGGCGGCAAACCTGGCGGTGTTCATTTCGCTGAAGCGTTCGATGGCGCATCTGAACCGCGATGTGATTTTTCTGGCAACGGATGACGAGGAGGCCGGCGGCAACGCCAGCATTCGCATGCTGATTGCCAAGCACTGGGAAAAGATCGCGGCGGGGTTCGCCATCAACGAGGGCGGAAACGTTTTCTTGAAAAACGGAAAAGTGCAGTACGCCGGCGTGCAGGCGGACGAAAAAGTTGCCTTCAACATTGCCGTCATTGCGCGCGGGCCGTCGGGGCACGCTTCACAGCCGACGAAAGACAATGCCGTGGTACACCTGGCGGCGGCGCTGGCGAAGATCGGAACCTATTCCGCTCCGGTGCACTTCACATCGATTGTGCGGAGATATTTCGAGGGACTGGCGCCGCTGGAAGATGATGAAATGGGAAAGTGGATCCGCTCGATGGAAACGTCAGACCGCGGTGAACATGCGCAGCGCGTGATCTCCGATGCCAGTCCGTTGTGGAATGCGATGATGCGGGACACCATTGCGCCGACGATGCTGACCGCCGGAGTGGCGAACAACGTGATTCCGGCGGAGGCGCGGGCAAACCTGAACGTGCGGCTTCTGCCGGGAGACACGATTGATAAAGTGTTGAACGATTTGAACAAGCTGGTAAATGATCCGCTGGTGAAGCTGGAGTTGCAGCCAAATTCGGGACTGGCCGCGCCGTCCTCGTCATTGGAATCGGAATTTTATGCCGTGATTACCAAAGTGGTTTCCCAGGAATTCAGTGGCGCGCCGGCGCTGCCGTTTCAATCGACGTGGCTGACGGATTCGGCTCAATTGCGGCTGCATCAGGTGCAAGCGTACGGGCTGGTCCCGTTTCCGCTGTCGCAGGAAGATTTGAAACGGATGCATGGAGACGATGAGCGCATTCCACTCGGAGCGTTCGACAAGGGCGTAGACGTGCTGGCGAAGATCGTTACCGAATTCGCAGTAGCGCATTAGCGCAGAAACGAATTGAATCGCGAGCAGAAAAAAAACAGCCGCAATTTCGCGCGCTTCCCGTAAAGAATAAAAGCAGTCTACAATCGTTGCCGTCAAAGGACGCATGAGCTTCCGTCATTCCCATGCGAAAAACATATCGATGCTGCGAGCCACGGCGATCGAGCATGAAAAACCGATCGCGATTCTCGCAGATCTTCAGGGGCCGAAAATCAGGACCGGACCCTTGGCGGGCGGCGGGCCGGTGTTGCTGCGCAGTGGACAACGCTTCGTGATTACCACGGCAAAAGTGCTGGGCGATTCGACGCGCGTGAACACGGTGTTCACGCCGCTGCCGCGCGAAGTTCACCGCGGCGACCGCATCCTGCTTTCCGACGGGTTGATCGAATTGCGGGTGGAAAAGGTCAGCGGCCGCGAAGTGATTTGCGAAGTCGCAAACGGCGGAGCGCTCGGCGAACACAAGGGAATCAACCTGCCCGGAGTGAAGCTGCGCGTGCCCGCGTTGACGCCGAAAGACCGCGCGGACCTTGTGTTCGCGCTGAAACATGGCGCGGATTACATTGCGGTGAGCTTCGTGCGGCGCCCGGAGGATGTGCTGCTGGCGAAACAATTGATTCGCCGCGCGGGGAAAGACGTTCCGGTGATCGCGAAGCTGGAGAAGCCGGAGGCGATCGAGAATCTGGACGCGATTTTGCGGGCCGCGGACGGCGTGATGGTGGCGCGAGGCGACCTCGGTGTGGAGATGAATCCGGAGCGCGTGCCGGTGGTGCAGAAAACGATTATTGCGCGAGCGCGCGAATTTCGTCGCCCCGTGATTACCGCGACGCAGATGCTTGAATCCATGACTGAGAATCCGCGGCCGACGCGCGCGGAAGCTTCGGACGTGGCTAACGCGATTTTTGACGGCTCGGATGCTGTGATGCTCTCTGCGGAGACGGCATCGGGAAAATATCCCGTCGAGGCCGTTGACATGATGGCGCGCATCATCGAAGAAGCGGAAGCGAGCATCCGGGAATTTCCGCGACCGGCGATGCACGAGAAATTGAAAGTGGCGGAGACCGTAGCGGAGCTGGTATGCCATGCTTCGCGCGAGCTGCATATGAAACTGATTGCGGTGTTCACGCACAGCGGATTCACGGCGCGGCTGGTGTCGCGCTACCGGCCGCTGGTGCCGATTGTGGCATTCTCGCCGGAGGCGGAGACGCGGCGGCGCCTGGCGCTGATCTGGGGCGCGTTGCCCAGGATGATTCAAGACGTGCAAAAGGTGGACGGGCTCGCCAAGGTTGCGGAGAAGCGCTTGCTGGAAGAGCGGCTGGTGCGCAAAGGCGATGTCATCGGGATTGTGGCCGGTACACCGATGGGCATTCGCGGGACGACCAACTTCATGAAGTTCCACGTCATTGGCGGGCCGGCATGAGGCAGTGAGTAGCATTCGGTTTTCAGTTCTCAGGTTCAGTCTTCGAGTTGGGAGCGGTAACTGGCTTAGCCGTTTTGAGATTTTGGCCACATCGTTCGCGTGGCATTGTCCGGAGCGGCTGCCCAATTTCCAGTTCCTTTTACCTTTGGAACGAATGCACTGGCAAAGGTAGATAGGTACCCCCCAGTGTTTTTGGTCGAAGAGTGCATAATCGCTTGAAAAGAAAAGAGTTGTGATTTTGGAGAGTGCAAAAAAGCGCAAAAGAGTGCGCAACATTATGAAATAAAAGAGAATACGGGAAACGGATAGCAAGCCGAGGTCCTGGGGGAGTGTACACCTCGGCATTTCGCATGAATATCAAAATAAAGGACATACAAATTTGCATTTCGCAAATGATTGATTGCAAAGGGCATGTTTTTGGTTGCTTAAAGCGAGAAAAAGCCGAAAAGGCTTGCTCCTAAAAAGAAAAGCGGGAGCAAGCTCCCGCACTACAAACGGAGTTTTCTACAGGGTCAATTATACCAGAGGGCGGCGGGGAGTCAAGGGAAACTTTGTGTAGTTCCCGATTTGAGCGTTAGTCCGGCACTGACCGGCGAGGACTTTCGGATCCTAGCGAGCCTGCGAGTACCTCTGCAGGGATCGAACGCAAATCATTTCATCATGTATTGTGCACCAAGCAGCTACGGTTCTGGCGAGCGGCTGATAGACTGGCTTTTCACATGCCCGGCGCGAATACTACGTTGCGCTTACGAGCCGCTCGATGGGGATTCTGCTTTCGAGCGATTGCCTGGTTGGAAGCCCCGGCCGGAATGAAGCGGGCTGCGAGCTGCGTTTTCGCGAGCTTCTTTGCCGGCGGCTTCACTGGGTAAACGTCTTCGACGCCGGTGTCCGTGAAACGCGCCGGACTGACCTCCTGCGCCTTGCAGGATGGAGTCCAGCCGAGCAGTATCGTGGCAATTCCGATCGTCCCCAGCCACAGCGCCTTGGGTGTCAAGAGTTTGAAGTAATTCATCGCGGTTGTCCTTTCCTCTGTCGATTCTGCGACGCCCGAAGGCGCGTACATAATGAATGAAGCATTCTTCGCACACTCGGCTTTTCCTGCCAATGCACGCCATCTGGAAAAGCAATAAACAAAAGGTGAACACCTAGGTCATACATTCCACAGGAGATTTCTGCTTCCAGGGGCGCTAACACGAGGGCTGGATTGGGCTTACAAGAGGCCGAATAAGGGTGGCCAGGTCGAATCGTCACCGATTTGCTGGGGATTCCTCGAACCAAGGACTAAGAACGGAATCCTTCCTAATTGACCCAGTTGTCGGGGCGGGAGGGTGGTTCTTTTTTGTGTTTGTTGATGTAGACCTCGAAGCGCTTGCGATTGCGGCGGTACTGCCAGTCGGTGACGGTGTTGCGGACGCTGTAGAGGAAAGAACCTCGGCGGAAATAGACCCATCCGACCAGCATGCCGCCGAAATGGCAGATGTGGCTGACGTTGTCGCCACCGAATCCGAATGTTGAGATGAATTCCACCGCAGTCATGACAATCACATAGGTGCGCATACGCATTTTCACGGGAATCGGAAACATCACCACTTGGCGATCCGGAAAAAGAATGGCACAAGCGAGCAGCACACCGAAGATTGCGCCGGAGGCGCCGATGGTCGCTATATCAGCGGATGGCCGGCCCCAAAAGAGAGATACTTTCACGATTACGTTGATGATTCCCGCGCCGACGCCGGTCAGAAAGTAATACTGCAAGAAGCGATTGCGGCCCCACGCCAACTCCAGCTCGCGCCCGAACATATACAGGAAGAACATATTCATGAGGATGTGCCAAATGGTGGAACCGTCATGCAGGAACAGATAAGTGAATGGCTGCCAGATGCGCAGGCCCGGCAGAACGGCGGAAGGCACCAATCCAAAGTGTCCAACAAACCAGTTGTACGCGGAGGGCCCTGAAAAGGTTCGAAGCAAAATCTCGAAAATGTAAACGGCTACATTGGCAACGATCAGCCACTGGACCGCGGGCGTAAGGTAAAAATTAAAGCTGAACCTGTAGTTTCGGATGCCCGCGCGAGAAGCCATGACAATTTAAGTTTACGGCGGGAAAGCGCGCGCGTCAAAGAGCAGACCTCGTAACGGGCGCGCCGGCTTGTTCTTCAACGATGCAAGCGAACCGCTGTGGGTTAGTCGAGCTTCTTGCGGGCGAAATAGAAGAGCGAAGCTGCGAGAAGAGCGAACATGAAAACGCCAAAGAGGTTGCTGGTCGCGAGCGGTCCCATCAGTTTGGGACCGAAGGAGAAAAGGTCAGGACGCCAGGGGAGACGAAGAATGGAGGTGACGAAATGGGGAACGCGATTGGAGATTTCCGGGTCCTGTAGAAGGGCGATGATGATGCCGAGCAGGCCGAAGACGCCGCCGGCGGCAATCAGGCCGCTGGAATAGAGAGCACCGGGACTGGCTTCGCTTTCATCTTTCTTCTTGGTGGTTGCTTCGATGAGAACACGGACGAGGCCCCCCGCGAACATGGCAGCGGTGGTACCAAGGGGAAGATACGAGCCCGTGGCGAACGCCAGCGAGCGCACGCCCAGAATTTCGACGGCGACCACTAGCGCCACGCCCATCAGCACCAGATGCCATGGCAATCGCTGATTGAGGATGCCGCTGATGACCGTGGCCATAAGGCGCGCTTGCGGCGCGGGAGCTTTGTCGCTGCCGATCCCTTGTGCCCACTGGAACTCGATCTGTTTTGTGCCCGCGTCATAGAGATATTCGCCGTCGGGAACGTCATGCGATCCCAAAGAATTGATCAGCGTATAAGTTTTTCCCTTGTAGACAAAGATGTCGCGCTCGACCTTCACGCCAGCGGGCAAAGTTTGGAGATTGACGGGTATCTGCGTGGGAAGATATTTCTCCAGCCCCTTGTTCATCAGATTGAGGGTGGTACCGATGGCGAGCGTCGAGACTGTTACACCGATCAGGAGCCCCATCTGCTGCCAGAAAGGCGTGGAGCCGACCAGATAGCCGGTCTTGAGGTCCTGGGAGGTGGCGCCAGCGATGGCTGCGGCGATGCAGACTACGCCACCAATCATGAGCGCGAGCACCTGATAGTTGGGCGCGGTCCATCCGGCGAAGAAAAAGATGGCACAAGTCGCCATCAGTGTGGCGATGCTCATACCACTAATGGGATTCGAGGAATTGCCGAGCAAGCCGCTGATGCGTCCGGCGACAGTGACAAAAAGAAATCCGAAAATGACGACGAACACACCGGCGAAAGCGTTTTGATACCAATTGGTGCTTGCGCCTTGCATCGGATGGAATGTCAGCAGGATCCACATCATGGCGATGATGACGATCGAACCTAATACTACCCAGCGCATGGGCACATCGCGATCGATTCTAGAGAAAGAAGTGGCCTGTCCTGCACCTTCGGCGCGCACGTCTTTTAAGCCGGCGCGCAGTGCGGAAATGATGGTCGGCAACGTGCGCAGCAGGGTGATCAATCCAGCGGCGGCGACGGCGCCTGCACCCATCGGCCGGATGTAAGAACCCCAGATCTGGTCCGGTGACATTTGCGCAATGGGGATTGTGGACGGATAGATGGGCGTATTGCCGCCAAGCTGCCCGTAGAACTTGATGGCGGGCATCATGACCAGCCAGGAGATGATGCCGCCGGCGAAAAGAATGCCGGAGACGCGTGGACCGATGATGTAGCCGACCCCAAGATATTCGGAAGTTATGGTGGCGCGGAAAGAGGCTCCGGGGAACCACCTGGGGCGCGCCTCGGGCTGTTCGGTCCAAGCGAGGACCGTTTTCATTAGGAAGGTGTAGACGCCGCCGAGACCGAGTCCCCAGAACACGCGGCCCGCAAAGGAGCCGCCGCGTTCGCCTGCCACAAGCACGTCGGCGCACGCAGTGCCTTCGGGAAACGCCAGGTTGCCGTGTTCCTTGACGATGAGCTGACGCCGCAGGGGAACCATGAAGAGCACGCCGAGCCATCCACCGAGAAGAGCTAACGGGAAAATCCGCCAAAAGGTAAATTCAGATCCAAAGCCGAGAAAAATCAGCGCGGGAATCGTGAACATGACGCCAGCGGCAAGCGACTCGCCGGCCGAGCCAGTGGTCTGGACGATGTTGTTTTCAAGGATCGTGGAGCGGCCGAAGGCTCGAAGGATGCTGATGGAGAGCACGGAAATGGGGATCGAAGCGGATACGGTGAGACCGGCGCGCAAGCCGACGTAGACCGTCACTGGACGTTCGCTCAAAGAATCCTCCCCATTTAGCGGAATCGAATGCCAATGCGGCCTGTGCGAGGGATTATGCCGCAGGTGGGCGAAGCGGGGAAGAGAATCCTCGCGCGGAGGGAGCGGGGTTCGGGTCTATTGACAGGGGGATAGCATCCTTGTAATGTCCGGCGGTATAAGTTGCTCAGGTCAGCAACAGAGCCCATGGAAAGGGACCCTCTCAGAACGCGGCTGACCGCGAATCCGTCAAGACGACCTGTGACCGGCGAGCGGTTGGCTCTCCGAAGTATGGGCTCCAGTGCCATTTCTGCGGTCCTTAGAATTCTACCTTCCTCTAAATTCAACAATGGAGACCGGCCGTGAGATACCGTCGAGTGTTTTTGCTCGTCGTAGTGCTGCTTGTGGCAGCCACGCTGCGGCAAGTGGGGCAAGTGAGTGGCGATGAATGGCTGCCGATCTCGCCAGAAGAGTTGAAGATGACCAGCATGCCGGAAGCTCCGGGAGCACCGGCAGTGTTTCTGTACCGGCAGGTGGACCGGAACGATTTGGGGATTCAACGCGGGCGCGGTGCCACGGAATACAATTACGTCCGTATTAAGATCTTTACGGAGGAAGGGCGAAAGAAAGCAAACGTGGAGATTCCGTTTGTGCGGCAAAGGACAAATGTAAGCAACATTCGAGCACGAACCGTGAGGCCGGATGGAACCATCGCCAACTTTGACGGCAAAGTCTACGAACAGACGCGGGAG
>WNFI01278774.1_pt1 | contig 11562 bp, 5 predicted proteins | sample 5400471 | NCBI WGS metagenome assembly WNFI01 (sample SAMN13153348, study PRJNA577476) | soil metagenome | isolation source: 100 cm saprolite on Douglas fir-dominated hillslope | place: USA:California | collected 2013-09-17
GCCTCGAGACTTCATTGATGAGCAAGAAACCGAGTTAGATTTGATCAAGAACTGAGTTACGAGTCGGAGAAAGCATTGGCCCGTTTTTGCTTCTCGATGACTTACGTATGTGTTGATCTTCCCGCTTCGCGGCTGTTATCCGGTGATTTGTTCCCAGTTTCGCCGACTGCACTCCTGTACTGAGATAGTTTTCTATGGGCGTACTTGCTGTTTTGACTATTCCTAACCTCCCGACGCCTACTTCTCAAATTGCCTTGAGTCCATCGTTCTAGATTTACCCGGAGGTGCCTTAGCTGGCCCGAATGGCGTAGTATTGCCAGCACGGTCAGAACTCGCAGAGCGGGGCATACAGTTCTACGGGAATCGCGGGTGGCACTTCGATGAGGTCGAGACTCCTACTTCTGCCCCTCCCCATTCTCTTCCTGGCTCTCTTTTCAGCGCATGACTCATCCGCACAGACAACGACTTCTGGCGGATTGACCGGTGTGGTGAGCGATCCGAGCCGTGCAGTGGTGCCCAATGCGAATGTTGAGATCCAGGACAACACCAAAGGAACAATGCAAGTGACCAAGACCGACAGCGACGGCGTATACCGATTTTTCTTCGTGGCGCCGGGGAGCTACACGCTGATCGTGAGGCACGACGGCTTCCGCGAAGAGAGCCAGAAAATCAACGTGCTGCTGGGACCAGCGGGAACGCGCAACGTGACGCTGAAACTGGCCGGGTCCAGTACGACGGTCAAAGTTACGGATGAAGTGCCGTTGCTGCAAGCGGAGAACGGCGACGTGTCCACCACTGTGAGCCGGCAGCAGATCACTGAGGTGCCCAACCCGGGGAATGATCTGACGTACATCGCGCAGACCGCGCCCGGAGCGATCATGAATACCGACACCATCGGCGTAGGCGGCACGGGCAATGTTTCTATCTTAGGGATGCCGGGCACTGCAAATTTGTTTACTATAAATGGAATAAATAATAATAATATATTTGCGAACGTGAATAATAGCGGCGTAACCGGAATGATGCTGGGAACGAACGAAGTGGAAGAAGCGACGATCGTCAGCGATGGCTATTCCGGGCAATTCGGTGGAGCGGCGGGATCGAACATCAACTACCTGACCAAGTCCGGCGATAATTTAGTTCACGGGAATCTGTTGTACTACTGGAATGGCAGCGCACTAAACGCCAACGACTGGTTCAGCAATGCGCAGAGCAATCCGAAGCCGTTCGATATCGCGCATCAATGGGCCGGCTCGCTTGGGGGTCCGATTAAGAAGGAGAAGTTGTTTTACTTTTTTGACGCCGAAGGGATACGGGTACTACTCCCACAGCAGCAGCAGGTGGAACTACCGAGCGCAAAATTTGAAGTCGTAACGATGGCCAATATCGATTCCGTTTTCGGAGCGGGGTCGGCGTCGCACAACTTCTACCGGCAAGTTTTCGATATCTACAACCAGACGCCGGGGGCGAATAAAGCTGCGCCTGGCGGCTTTGCACCCGGCGATTTAGGATGCAACGGCTGGCAAGGACCGCAGGGGCTAGGCACCACGGACGACTGCGCGGTGCATTTCTATGAAAATATTGATGCGCCGTCCAACGATTCGCTAGTGTCGGGCCGGGCGGATTGGAACATCGCCGCCAATGACCGCGCTTTCCTGCTGGTGCAGCATAACTTCGGGAAGAAGCAGAACTATACCGATCCGATCAGCCCGCTCTTCGATTCCTTTGCCCGGCAATCCGCCTGGCAGGGTCAGCTGAGCGAGACGCACACCCTCGGGCCAACGGCCGCGAACCAGTTTCTGCTTGCCGGGACGTACAGCTACTACGTACAGGGAGTGGCAGACCCAGCGAAGACGCACGCTTTTTTCCCGAATGAACTGAACTTCTTTAACGCCAATGGTCCGTTTTACGCGATTGCGGCATTTAACTTTGCCTATGCGTACCCGAACGGGTCGGGAACAACCACCTTCCAGATATCCGATGACCTGGTGAAGACGTATGGCAAACACAAAATTGGAATAGGCGGCAGCTTTTTGCGGGCCTACGGCACAGGATTCGGTTATACCTTCAGTGGCATCGGGCAACTGCTGCCGCTGTCAGTTGACGCATTTTATTGGGGAGGGTTGGACCCGGACCCAATGAAGCAAGGGACCGACAAAACACTTTTATGGCAGTCATTTCCACTCACGACCGAACAACGGATTCAAAACTATAGCCTCGGGCTTTACGTTCAAGAAGAGTGGCACGCACGCAGCAATCTGAAACTAACCGTCGCATTGCGAGCCGACCATGAATCCAATCCGGTTTGCGCGGCTGGTTGCTTCGCGCGGTTCGCCGGACCTTTTGCATCCATCAGCCACGACCCCGCGCAGCCTTACAATCAGGCAATCCTGAATCATCAAAAGCAGGCATTCCCGAATACCGATAGCGTGGTCTGGTCGCCGCGGTTCGGTTTTGCCTGGCAACCTTTAGACGTCTCGCACAACACGGTGCTGCGGGGCGGGATTGGAATTTTTTACAACCCGCAACTTGCTAACGTTGCCGGAAATCTGATTTATCTTTCCAATTTCTACAACATTGCTGGATTTAACCTCGCTCCAGGAGAAAAGAACAGTCTCACCAAGAACGCGGCAGCCTTTAATGACGCTTATATGAAGGCACTGGCCAACGGCCGAACGCTTGCGCAGATTCAAGCCGTGGATCCGTTTTTTGTTCCTCCCGGGTTTAACAATCCGGCAAACATCATGCACTCGCCGCAATATCAGAAATGGAGTCTGCAAGCCCAGCAGAATTTTGGCTCCTCCACTTCGCTGACCGTCAGCTATATCGGAAATCACGGGATACATGGTTTTTATGCAGATCCGAATGTGAATGCGTGGGGCTTTGGTGGTTACCCCGCCGGGTTGTGCTCGATCCCGCCGGTTCCACCGTGCGCCGACCCAAGATTTGGCATCGTAACGGAGCTGAAAACTTCGGCGATATCCAACTACCACGGGATGGTGGCATCCTTCGAACACCGGTTTACGGGGTGGGGACAGGGATTTCTCCAGGCGAACTACACCTACAGCCACGCTTTGGACGAAGCCTCGAACGGAGGCCTTGGCACTTTTACTTTCGCCGAGAACGGGAACACGAACCCCCTGGATGCCAGGAATCTCCGAGCAAGCTACGGACCGGCGGAGTACGACGTGCGACACTCGCTGAATGCGAACTACGTTTGGGAGTTGCCGCTTGAGAAACTCTTTCGTGTCCATGGGCGAGATTCCGTGGTCACGGGCTGGCAAGTGTCGGGGACAGTCATCGCCCGAACTGGTTTTCCGTACACCGTGTTTGATCCCCTGGAGCAGAACAAACTCAGTAGCCAGAATTTCGGAGGACCAATTTATGCAGTACCGGTGGGGCCTCTCCCACGTTCCGGATCTTGCGCTGAGAAAGCCGCCTATACTTCGCCGACTCTACCGTGCCTGCCTCCACAATTCGACGGCAATGGTACACCCAGCAAGGGCGCGTTATTTGTACAAGCAGGCTGCGAGACGGGATTCAACACCGGGAATCTGCCGAGCCCGCTGAGTCCATGCGGCGGTCCAAGTGTGACTTTTGCCCAAAGCCGCAATCATTTTCGTTCGGAGAGCTATCTTGACACCGACTTCGCACTCGTGAAGAACACCAAGATCCCCCGGTGGGAAAATGGAGTGCTGACCATCGGCGCGCAAGTCTTCAATCTCTTTAACCATCCCAATTTTGGATTACCGGACCCACAGATCACGGACGCGGGCTTTGGTCAGAATTTCTATCTGGAGCAGCCGCCGACTACGGTCCTCGGGTCTGGGCTCAGCGCGAATGCTTCGCAACGCATAATTCAACTTAGGGCCCAGCTAAAATTCTAAAGCGTCCCGCTCAGAAGTTTTCCATCAACCACAAGCTGGTTTCCACGACCCACCCGCGCATCGCCAAATGGCGGCCATCGGGGGAAGGCACACCGTAGGTATCAATGCCGCCCTTGTGCTCCCACAGGAGCCGAGCCTTACCTTGCAGATCCACGCTCAGAAGCACGGCCCCTCGCTCTGTGTAGCTGGAGACAAACAGACCATTGCCATCCGCCGCCCAAGTCGCGGTTGACAAAGTATCCCATCCCTCCACGGTGATCTCTTCCGGCGCTCGGCCATTCAGCCAAACAATTTGGATTCGCCCTTCATGGCTTTTAAGAATGGCGATGCGGGTACCGTCGGGAGAAAGGTCCCAATAATAGTCAGCCGCCGCGTCAACGTTCCATTTGGCGAGTTCGTTTTCTCGGCCGTTCGCATGTCCGAATGGAGTGAAGACGAGTTGTTTGCGATCCGCGCTTCGTTCCGCGACGGCACACAAATTTGCCGGGGACTTCGCGCATCGCGGTGCTCCATCTAGGTGACCTGTCAACACCAATTCAGGTGATCCTCCGGCGGCCGGGATCCGCATCAGTTTGCCTGGCGATTTGTCATGCGGTGTAACTCCGTAGAAAATCCACGAGCCCTCAGGGCTTACGCATTCGCCTCCTAAGTCTTCATCCTTGCTGATTGGCAGGATGAGCTCAGCTATGGCCTGGTCGAGCGGCTGTTTGAATAGAACCATTGCATCCATGCGGCGATTCGAATCAAAAAAAACAGCCTTGCTGTCGGCCGTCCATCCGAACGGCTCATTCCAACTCTGTTCCGCTGTGAGGCGGATTGGGGCGGCGGTGATACCCGTCCCGTCGGCTTGAAGGTCAGCTACGTATACGTTGGTGTTGGGTCTCCATTCAAAGAATAGAAGCCTTTTGCCGTTTGACGATACGTTTCTGAGGTCGGCGCAGAATCCCGCGAAGTTCGTAAGGCGCTGAGGCTTCCCGATGAATTCAGTACCTCGCGGGTCCAAGCGTATTTGCCAAAAATTGCACGCATACATGGACCCTGGCTCGTCCATTCCGAAAATCATGCGGCCATCGGGCAACCACAGATAAGCCCGGATTCTTTTGGGGTCAACAGGCGGGAGGATGGTAGTGAGAGGTCCGCCTTTCAGATCGCCGCTTACAAAGACAAAGTTACCCTTGCTTCCGTCCTCCCTGCCGTAGATGATCCGTTGTCCATCCGGCGACCATTGGAACCCGCCAACCGTGCCGTTCTCATCGACGGCGAAGAGTTTGCGCGCATCCACACCATCTGGCCGCATCACCCAGATTTCGCGGTCGCCGAGCCTGCCGGGGTTTGTTTCAAAAGCGACTAGCGAGCCATCCGGCGAAACAGAATCGGTGACGGCCTCCCCGCGAAGCTTATGGGGAGGCCCACCCGACACGGAGACGATCCAAGCGCTGGTACCCTTGGAATTCCGATCAGTAGTGTCACCCCGGTGCCGATAGGCATTGGCGAGAAACCCGGTGCCGTCAGGTAACCACGCGTTGATCTCCCAGCTGACCCAATTGCTCTTGACCTCCTCGGGCTGAGGGATGTCCTGTGTCTCGCTGGTCTCGATGAGTTTGAGGTGCATCCCCACCCGATCGGCGTAGGCCAGGTATTTCCCATCCGGTGAGACGGCACCGTTGTCCACGGCGTTGTCGCTAGTGCTACTGGTGAGTTGCCGCAACCTGAGTTGTGGCAGAGCCTCAGGGGACTGCAGCTGGCGTTTGGTGAACCAGAAAGCCGCGATGGCGAGGAAGAGTACTGCGGCGCCTGCCGCCGCTACAACCCATCGCCGGGCGCGCGTTCTTGGTCCGATCTGCTGCTGCAAGCTCTCGAGATCAGTGCGCATCTCCGCGGCGGACTGGTGTCTTGCTTCGCGAGTTTTTTCGAGCGCCCGGTGAACGATTTTGGCGAGCTTTGCGGGAACGTCCGGATTTACTTCCCGCGCGGGACTTGGCATCTGCGTGAGGATGGCTTCCTGAAGCTCTGGCCCGGTGTCCCCAACGAAAGCGCGTTTGCCCGTGGCCATTTCGTAGAGCACTAGTCCAAACGAGAATAGATCCGTGCGTGTATCCAACTTCTCCCCGCGGACTTGTTCAGGCGACATATAGCCGACCGTTCCCATGACCACTCCCGTGCGGCTGAGGAATCTATCTGCAGTTGACAGCGGCATTGTCTCGCGAGGGATCCCCGGTGTGGCGCCGCGTAATTCCTGTTCCGAGTCCTCTCCCTCGGCCGCTAGCAAGCTCGCCAGTTTCGCCAATCCGAAATCCAATATCTTCGCTTGGCCCTCGGCAGTCACGAAAATATTTGCCGGCTTGATGTCGCGATGGATGATGCCTTTCTGATGCGCCGCGTCCAACCCATCCACAATCTGAACGGAGAGGTCAAGCAGTTTGCTAAGTTCCAGCGGTGGCTTCCCCGGGCCTGCGGCAGCGATCAATTCCCGCAGTGTCTGCCCTTCGAGCAACTGCATGACCAGGAACGGCTGTCCCTCGTGTTCTCCGAATTCATAGATGGGGCAGATGTTGGGATGTTCCAACGATGAGGCTGAGCGCGCTTCGCGCTCGAACCGCCCCAGCGCCGCGGGATCCTTAGCGGATTCTTCCGGCAAAAACTTAAGCGCTACGCGGCGTCCCAGCTTTACGTCCTCCGCGCGGTACACCATGCCCATGCCGCCGCCACCCAGCCCATCCAGAATGTGATAATGAGAGATGGTCTCGCCCGTCAGCGGGAACCCGACGGTTTCCAGCCCTCCGAGCACGGCAGCCTGCACGGAATCGCCAGCGTTGTCATCATAGGAAAGCAGCGCCTCTACTTCCCGACGCAGCTCCGCGTCCTTGCCACAGGCTTCGCCGAGCAGGGCAGTGCGGTGTTCCGGGGCACATTCCGCGGCGCGATGAAACAACTCCTCGATCTGCGTCCAGCGTCCCTGGGTTAAGTCTTGCCTCAGCATCTTCCATTTCCTGGTGCAATCCAGGAGTTCCTCACGCTCTCTCTTGCTTACACATGCGCAACGCGGTGGGAAAACCGATCATGGCTATTGGCATTTCCTTAACAGCGTCGGGGCTGAATGGAGTTCCTCTCGGTATCTGCTACGCGCCTCAGTTCCTCGATTCGCGACCAAAGTTCGAGAGTTACTCCGCACCTAGCCGTTCTGCATTTCCTGGTGAAGCCAGGCTTCTGCCATCCTCAAATCGCGGCGGACGGTAATCGCGGAAACTTCCAATGTTTGTGCGATTTCCTCCATGGAGAGTCCGCCAAAATAGCGAAGTTCGACAGCTTTGCATTTTCGCGGATCGATCTTCTCGAGTGCTGTCAGACCGCTGTCGAGGGCTATAAGGTCCCGGCTGCGCTGCTGCTGAAAGCCGATTGCCTCATCCAGCGGCACTTTGATCCCTGCGCGCTTGCCTGCATGCTTCCGGCGCGCGTGGTCCACCAGGATCTGGCGCATCAATCGCGCCGCCACGCCGAAGAAATGCGAGCGGTTCTGCCAAGTCGGATTGGTCTGATTGACAAGCCGCACGTAAGCTTCGTGGACAATCGCGGTTGGTTGCAACGTGTGCCCTTGGTGTTCTTTGCGCAGGTAGCTGGCGGCAAGTTGGCGAAGTTCGCGGTACACCAGAGGCGTCAGGTCATCGAGCGCCCGCTGGTTTCCGTTCGCCCATTCAGCCAGCAGTATTGTTACTTCGTGGGTATCAGACATAGCTCCCGCATTGATAACACTGAACTTCCGTCGTGGGCGGAGTATACACCAGCCTCCCCTTGAGCCCCAGATTTGCTTAACCTCCTCGCGAAAAGAAAGCTTCGAACCATGATCGATTTCGGTCTTGTTTCGCGCATGTGTTGATAGGAAGAAACGCAATCGTCGCTTCGGAGCGCCGCAGAGTTTAGCGCGGCTGGTCATCGATGGGGTGTGAATCATGCCTTCACGAAGCGAAGGCAATCTTGGGAGACGTCATGAAAAAAGCTCTGTTGTTCTTTATTCCAATCTGCGATCTGGTTCTGCTTAATGGGTGTGGCACGACGACTACGCCGCCTCAACAGGTGGCCACTCACTATTCCGTGACGTCCGCGCCGCTGCCGACAACCGCCGGAACGGCTTTTAACATTACTGTCACCGCGCTTGATGACAACAACGGCCCCGTGACCACATACTCCGGTACAGTGCATTTCTCGAGTTCGGATGGTCAGGCGGTGTTGCCAGCCAGCGCCACGATTACGAGCGGGACGGGGACCGGATCGGTCACGCTGAAGACCGCCGGGCCCCAAACCGTCACGGCTACCGGCACGGATTCGCTCACCGGTGTTTCAAGTGCGATTCCCGTCGGCCCGGCTCCCGCATCTACGCTTTCCGTCTCCCCGACTGCTGCAACTGCAAGCACTGGGACGCCATTCAATTTCACGGTGACCGCGGTCGATCCTTTTAGCAACACGGCTACGACGTACGCGGGCACCGTCCACTTTTCCAGCTCCGACGCCAGCGCGACGCTGCCAACCGACTCAAAACTAACAAATGGGTCGGGATCCTTCTCGGCTACGCTGAAGACCGCTGGGAGCCAAACGATCACGGCGACCGACACGGTCACTGCTTCCCTCACCGGCACTTCATCGGCGATCAGTGCCAGCGGTCCCGCCACTCATTTTTCTTTCACCGCAGCGACCTCCGTCTCCACTCGCAGATCTTTCAATATAGGTGTCACCGCGCTTGACGCCTCGAACAACACGTCCAACGGCTACAACGGAACGGTCCACTTTACGAGCACCGACGGCGCAGCCATCCTGCCAGCAAGTGCAATCCTACAAGGTGGATCTGTGAACTTCCCGGTCACACTGGAAACCCCCGGTAACCAAACTGTGACCGCTACCGACACGGTTACGTCTTCCATTAAGGGAACTTCAAGCGCGATCGCCGTTACTGCAACGCCCGCACTTGCCATCACTTCGGGCGCTCCGCCGGCTGGGACTGTCGCTTCAAGCTACGGATCAACCAACACGATATATTTCAAGTGTGTTTTTAACCCTCAACTTGGCCACCGCACGTGCCAGCCGTGCGTACCAAACACTGCGGCGTGTGGCGGATCTTATCAGAGTTGCTCGCGCGCACCACAAACCGCAACATGCGTCTCAAGCCAGACGTACTCCGGGTTCCCGTTGACTGGCGCAGGTGGGGTTCCACCCTATATGTGGTCCGCAGCCTCTCTGCCGCCCGGACTGAACTTAATGTTCACGGACCCGGAAGAATTGATCAACGGCACACCGACACCCGGGTCGGCCGCAACTTATAACACGATGATAACCCTTAGCGATTCAGGGATGCCGCCCGCGCCGAAGACCGTTCTTTTCCCAATCACCATCAACAATCCGCCACCCCCAGTTGTCAGCACATCTCCTGCGTTCCCTGGCGCAACAGTAAACCAGCCATTTAGCTACACGTTCTCGGCAACCGCAGGATTGCCTCCCTATCAGAACTGGACAGAGAAGGGCGCGCTGCCTCCAGGCATGTCGCCACTCACCAGTGCCGCCGTTCTCTCCGGCACACCAACGATGACTGGAACGTTCCCCATTACTGTCACCGTGGACGACTCGGTCAACCAACTTTCCGCCGCCCAAGCGTTCAACTTGGAGGTTTACCAGCATGGTTTTAGAGCTGACGGCAGCATGACAACTGTGCGTTACCAACACACCGCCACCTTGTTAAAGGACGGAACGGTACTGCTTGTGGGAGCCCCGGGGCTTAACACCGCCGAGAAATATGATTCTGGCACCGGAAAATTCACGGCGATCACGGGCAAAATGAACATAGACCGCGATAGTCATACAGCGACGTTGCTGAACACCGGGAAAGTCCTTATATCCGGCGGAACTGATGTTTATAACAACAACGCTGCTCTGGCGACTGCTGAATTGTTCGATCCGGTCACTGGAATTTTCACCCTGACGGGCAGCATGAGCGTCTCCCGAACTGGTCACAACGCGACTCTACTCTCCGATGGAAAAGTCCTCATCACCGGAGGAAACACCTTAGTCGCGGAGCTATTCGATCCTGGCACCGGGATGTTCACGCCAACCACGGGCAAGATGCTAACCGCGCGTACCGAGGACACGGCGACTTTGCTTCCCACCGGGAGAGTCCTCATTACGGGAGGTCTTGCCCCAAACGCGGCTCTCGCAACAGCGGAGGTCTACGATCCCACGACGCAAACTTTCTCGGCAACCACCGGCACCATGACGGTCGCGCGAAACCTCCATACCGCGACTCTTCTAACCACCGGGCCGATCTCCGGCAAAGTGCTCATAGCGGGAGGCAACGCTAAGAACGCCATTGCCGAGCTATACGATCCGACAATTGGAACTTTTTCGACCACCGGCACCATGCTAAGCACGCGCCAGCGACAGACGGCGACACTGCTCAGCGATGGACCTGTACTTTTTGTGGGAGGATCTGAATTTGACGCCAACGTGGATATCCTCGCGGCTTCGGAGATCTTTGATCCCAACACCGGCGCTTTCAGCGGGACAGGCGGTCTGCTAACTCGCCGCATCGTGCACACGGCAACTTTGCTGAAAGACGGAACCGTCCTAGTGACCGGAGGACTCAACGACGTAGGAACTCTAGCGACCTCGGAGCTGTACCAGTAGCCGGGCTTAAGGAAACCGCGGACGTCCAGGTAGGAGCTCGGCTATAAGTGGCGAATAACGTGGATGATGAAAAGTGGGTAACGAAATTACTAGCAGGGGAGAATTTTAGAAGTTTTCCATCATCCACATGTTGTCTTCGACGGTCATCTTTTGCATCGCCAATGGCGGCCATAAGGGGAAGGGACACCATAAGTCCCGGTGCCACCCTGGACTTCCCAGAGGACTCGAGCATTGCCTTCTAGATCGACATGCAGCAGGACGGGCACGCGCTCCTTAAAACTGTTGACAAGTAGGCTCTTCGAATCCGACGACCAAATCACATCATCATCCAGGTTCCATTCCTTCAAGGTGATCTGTTGCAGCGCCCTACCGTTGACCAAGGAATATGGATGCGATTTTCTCCGGGACGATAGATGGCGATGCGGGTGCCGTCCGGAGAAAGTCTGGATTGGTAACCGACTTCCGGAAGTGTGGCAAATTCCGCGAGCTTGGGTCCGATTCCCTTTGCCGGATCGAAAGCGTTAAAAGAGATCTGTTTGCGATCGGCACTTCGCTCGCCGACGACACACAAAGTTGCCGGGGAGCTGGAGCACTGCGGCCCAAAATAGTGGTCACCCGTGTAAATTACTTGTGGGGCGCCACCGGTTACCGGGACTCGCATGTATCTGACCGGCTGTGCGGGACTTTTCACCGAGCCGTAGAAGAGCGACAAGCCATCGGGCAGAAACCGCCTGGCGAGCTTTCATTATCTCTTGTAGCAACGACCGCCCCCGCAGTGTCCTGACCAAGTGTCTGGTAAACGCTTTGGCTGCTCTGGTGGCAAATCCGTGTGTCGAGGTCAGGAGAAGAGTATGCTGCGCAAGCCAGAGGCCCAAATCGTAAATTCCGGTTAGGATGGGTGGCCAGGTTTCTAGTTACTGGCATCGTCAAAAACGAAGGAGGAACACTATGTCCGGCGTTGCCCTCGCTTTAGCGGGCGCGTGCCTGCTCGTTACTCCGTATACCGTCC
>WNFI01494034.1_pt1 | contig 11562 bp, 10 predicted proteins | sample 5400471 | NCBI WGS metagenome assembly WNFI01 (sample SAMN13153348, study PRJNA577476) | soil metagenome | isolation source: 100 cm saprolite on Douglas fir-dominated hillslope | place: USA:California | collected 2013-09-17
GTCCGCCGACTCGCTCATCTGGGCAAAAAGCGGCTGCCAGGAACCGGGAGGAGAGGTGCGGCCGTAGTGAACATCGCCAATCGCGGCGATGCGAACGATCTCCTTGGGCGGCATGCTCCAGGTGTCAGAGCAAGGGTCATACCCGCCGTTCGAAGCCGGCGCGGGTCTTATGGACGAGCCGGCTACACCTTGCCGAGGGACTCGGACAAGGGACCCCGGACAAGGGACCCCGGACAAGGGACCCCGGACAAGGGACCCCGGACAAGGGACCCCGGACAAGGGACCAGGGACCCCGGGACCGAGTCCTATAATAAAGATACATGCCGTCCCTTGGATCAAGCAGGGCCCTGGGTTGGGGACTCGCTGTCCTCCTTCTGACCGCCTGCAGCCGCACGCCGCAAACGCCGCCGCAGCAGGTGGCGCGGGCGCCGGCGGCCCAGGCGGCCGCATCGATCAGCCCGAATGATTCAGCCCACCCGAAGATCGTCGTGCTGGGAGACAGTCTGAGCGCCGGCTTAGGCCTTCTCGAGGTGCAGTCGTATCCCGCGCTGCTGCAGGACAAGCTCAACGTCGAAGGCTACGGCTGGGATGTCGTCAACGCCGGCATCTCGGGGGATACGTCGGCCGCCGGTCTGCAGCGGATCGACTGGGCGCTGAACGAGGGGAACGTGCGCATCCTCGTCCTCGAGCTCGGCGCGAACGACGGCCTTCGCGGGCTGCCGGTTCCCGAAATGAAGAAGAACCTCGCCGCCATCATCGAGCGCGCGCAGGACAAGCGGATTTCCGTGCTGCTCGCCGGGATGGAGGCGCCGCCGAACTACGGGCCGGAGTACACCGTATCGTTCAGGCAGGTGTACCGCGATTTGGCCAAACAGTACAAGGTGACCCTCCTGCCATTCCTGCTGGACAGGGTCGCGGGGAATCCCGCGCTGAACCAGGCGGACGGCATCCATCCCAACGCCGGCGGCGCGCAGATCGTCGCCGACACCGTCTGGAACGCGCTGAAGCCGATGGTCGACGCCGCCGCCGCTTCATGATCGAGCTTCACGGCGTCTCCAAGACAGTCCCCAGCGGCGACACCATGCTCACGATCCTGCACCCGCTGGATCTGCGCATCGACTCCGGCCGGATCGCCGCGATCACCGGGCCGTCCGGGAGCGGCAAATCGACGCTGCTCGGCCTGCTGGCCGGGCTCGACGCTCCCTCGACCGGACGCATCGAAATCGACGGCTCCGACATCACCTCGATGTCGGAAGACGATCTCGCGCGGTTCCGCGGCAAGCGCATCGGCTTCGTCTTCCAGTTCTTTCACCTCCTCCCGTCGCTGACCGCGTGGGAGAACGTACGGGTGCCGCTCGAAATCGCCGGCGCGGCCGATCCCGCCGCTCGCGCCGACACGCTCCTGGCGGAAGTGGGCCTCGGCCCGCGCCGTCATCACTACCCGTCGCAGCTCTCAGGCGGGGAGCAGCAGCGCGTCGCGATCGCGCGCGCGCTGGCCAACGAGCCGGCCATCCTGCTGGCGGACGAGCCCACCGGGAATCTCGACTCCGGCACCGGCCACCAGGTGATCGATCTCCTGATCGACGTCAACCGGCGGCGCAAGACGACCGTCGTCCTCGTGACGCACGATCCCGAGCTCGCTTTGAAGGCCGATGTGACGATCGCGCTGCGCGACGGCCGGGTCGTGTGACGATGCGAACGAGCGACGCGAGTGAGCCACGCGCACGGCGGGAGCCGGCGAAGCGGCGAGGGAGTGTGCGTGTAGGGGAGTCCGAGGGGCGACAGCCGGGTCGTGTGACGATGCGAACGAGCGACGCGAGTGAGCCACGCGGACGAAGCGAGCCGGCGAAGCGGCGAGGGAGTGCGCGTGTAGGGGAGTCCGAGGGGCGACAGCCGGGTCGTGTGACGATGCGAACGAGCGACGCGAGTGAGCCACGCGGACGGCGGGAGCCGGCGAAGCGGCGAGCGAGTGCGCGTGTAGGGGAGTCCGAGGGGCGACAGCCCCTCGGAAGATCATGACGTTCGTCCTCCTGATGGCGTGGCGCGAGATCCGCGCCTCCTGGCGCCGGCTGATCTTCTTCTTCGTCTGCGTCGCGATTGGCGTCGGCGCCATCGTCGCGCTGCGCTCGATGATCCAGACGGTGCGCAACGGCCTGACGCGCGAGTCGCGCGCGTTGATTGCCGCCGACGTCGCCATCGGCACTGCGGCCGCCCGACGGAAAAGGGTCGGCGGTCGCGCGCATGGTGGAGCTGCGCGGAGTCCAGGCGGGCTTTCCCTTCTATGGCAAGGTCCTGCTGCAGGACGGGAGCGAGTTTTCGCACGCGCTGCTCGCGGATCACGGCGCTCTGGTCCGGCCGGAGCTGCTGTCGCAGCTCGGCCTTGCCATAGGCGACCCGCTGCTGATCGGCGGCGTGCCGTTCACCATCCGCGGCGTCATTTCACAGGAGCCCGGACGCCGCGTCGGTGCGTTCAGTTTCGGTTCGCGGGTGCTCGTGGACCTCGACGATCTCCGGAAGACAGGCCTCATCTCGTTCGGCAGCCGCGCCAACTACCAGATCCTCCTCAAGATGGACGAGCCTGGCGTGCAGCGGCTGGTCGAAGACGTTCGCCGCGACTTCCGCTCGCGCTTCGTCAACGCGCGCTCGTTCCGGTCCACCGAGGATCAGATCGGGGAGGATCTCGTCCGCGCCGAGAACTACCTGAGCCTGGTCGGGTTCGTCATCCTCGTGCTCGGCGGCATCGGCGTGTGGAGCGTGACCCGCGTTTTCGTACGGCAGAAGATCCGCAGCGTGGCCATTCTGAAGTGCGTCGGGGCCACGACCCGCCAGGTGCTCGCGGCCTACGTGCTCCAGGTCCTCGTGCTCGGGCTGATGGGGAGCGCGCTGGGCGTGGCCCTGGCCGGCGCGGGGATTTCGGCCATCCCGTCGAGCCTCGGCGCCGCGCTCGGCGCGGACCGCTATACTCTGACCGCCTCCGCGGTGATTCAGGGGGTCAGCGTCGGCCTGCTCGTCTCGCTCCTGTTCTCGCTGGTCCCGCTCCTCGAGGTGCGCCGCGTGAAACCGTTGCTGCTGCTGCGCGGCGGGACGACGGCAGGGCTCACCGGGCCCGCGGGCTATCCGGGATGGTGGACGGCCGCGGGCATTCGCGCGCGGCTCGCCCGGGTGGACTGGACGCAGGCCGGGGCCGCCGTCCTCGTGGGGGGGGCGCTGGTGGGCGTCGCCGCGTGGCAGGCCGCCTCGCTGCGCGTCGGGCTGATCGTCTGCGCTGGATTCGCCGGCGTTGCGCTCGTGCTGCACATTGCTGCCGCCACCGTCGTTCGGGTGGTGCGGCCGGTGGCACGCTCGCGCTGGTTCCCGCTGCGCCATGCGGTCCTCAACCTCGGGCGCCCGGGCAACCAGACGCGCGTCATCCTGCTGGCCGTCGGTATCGGCAGCTTCTTCGTCATCGGCGTCCGCTCGCTTCAGTCCAGCCTGCTCCAGCAATTTTCGCTCGAGCTGTCTTCGGGCGGGGCGGACATGTTCCTGATCGAGATCCTGCCCGGGCAAGTCGAGCCGGTGCGCGCCTTCTTAGATGCGCGCCGGGCGGTCAACGCCGCGCCGCCGAAGCTCATTCCGGTCATGCGCGCCAGGGTCACCGGCGTCCGCGGACGCGCGACCAACCTTGACTCGTTCGAGGACGTCCGGCGGCAGGGATCGCTGGGGCGCGAGTACACGATCACGTATCGGGACCATCTCGAGACGAACGAGAAGGTGGTCGACGGCGCCTTCTGGACAGGCCAGCCGGCGTTGCCGGAGAACGCGCAGCCGGCCGAAGTGTCGATCGAAAAAGGCATGCACGAGCGCTTCAAGATCGACGTCGGCGACGTGATCCGCTTCGACGTCGTCGGACGGATCGTCGAGGCGCGTGTGTCGAGCATCCGCGAGGTCCAGTGGGAGGACGCCCGGAGCGGCGGCTTCATGTTCGTGTTCCGGCCGGGTCCGTTCGAGCATGCGCCGCAGACGTGGATCGGGATCCTGAAGGCGCCGGAAGATCCGTCGGAGCGCGGCCGGCTGCAGCGCGATCTCGTCGCGCGGTTTCCGAACGTGTCGGCGATCGACTTGCGCGAGGTGCTCGCGACCGTCAAAGGCGCGGTCGGCAACGTCACGCTCGCCATCTCCATCGTCGGGGGCATCGCGCTGCTGAGCGGCGTGCTGATCCTGGCAGGGGCGGTGGCCATGACGAAGTTCCAGCGCGTCTACGAGGCGGCGATCCTGCGGACGCTCGGGGCGAGCACGCGGATGCTCGGCGCGATGCTCGCGCTGGAATACGGCGGCCTCGGCCTGCTGGCCGGCGCCGTGGGCGCCGCGGCCGCGATCGCGCTCACGTGGGGCGTCTCGCGCCACGTCCTCGACATCCCCTGGCGCCCCGCACCCGGCCTGGCGGCGCTCGGCGCGCTCGTCACGATGGCGCTCGTCGGAATCGTCGGCGTCGCGTCCAGTTATGATGTCCTGCATAAAAAACCACTAGGCACTCTTCGAGCCGAGTAGCAGTTGGTCACCTAAGACCGAGGACCGAGGATCGAGGACCGGCGCCTCCGGTCTCGAACTTCGAACCGCGAACTGTGAACTGTGAACTGTGAACTTCAATCCTCGGGAAGTGATAAGATGGCTGTTTATCAGGCGGGCCGTCGGCCACGTCTGAGGCTCCTCTGGGAGATTGGGCATGGATACGACTGCCACTTACAAGGAATCGCTGCTGAAGAAGCGCGCCGAAATCCTCGCGGCGGGCGGCGGTGTCAAGCCGCTTCAGGAAACGATGGGGGACGTCAACTCGCGCCAGGGCGATCTTGCCGACCAGGCGAGCGGGAATAACGAAGTCCACATCCAGCTGAAACTGAAGCAGACCGACGCCAAGATCCTGCAGGCGATCGAAGAGGCGCTGCGCCGGATCGAAAAAGGGACCTTCGGGATCTGCCGCGACTGCGGCGAGCCGATCGCCGCCCCGCGGCTCAACGCGATCCCCTGGACCCGCGTCTGCATCACCTGCAAGGAAAAGCAGAGCGCGTGAAGCCTGCCGAATTGCTCCAGTTGCTGCGCGAATTCTACCGCGAGAAGTCCACGCTGCGGCAGCGTCACGTGGCCGCCGCACGCTTCGTCGTGGACTACGACTTCAACAACGCCTACCAGTACGTGATCAACCGCGAGGATGTGCACCTGACGTGGGTCTACGACGCCATCACAGATCATGGCGGGACCGCGGAAGACGTGTCCGAGCCGGCGATCGAGGCCGCCGGCAAGAAAGAGGACGCGCAGGCGCGGGTCATCCGCGAGGACCGCGACCAGGCTCAGGCGTTCGTCGACCGCTGGCGCGATCGCGTCGAGCAGATGACCAATGCCCGCCTCCGCACGATGCTGCAGGTCGTCCTTGGCGAGACCCTCGAACAGAAGCGCTTCTTCGAGCAGGCACTGGCGGGCCGCACCGACCTGCTCGGCCGCCGCGCGGACGGCGCCGGCACGCCAGGTGTCGTGCTGCCGACCCGCTGGGTCAATTAGAGACGGCAGACGCAAGACCGACGATGGCAGGCCGGGTTGCGGTGGCCTTCGGGAGCAACCTGGGAGATCGGCGGGGCCACATCCTCTGGGCGGCCGACCGCGTCGCTGCCATGCTCGACAACTTCACGCTCTCCCCGCTCATCGAGACCGCACCCGTGGGTCACGGCCTGGAAAGCGATCCGCCCTATCTGAACGCGGTCGGCGTCGGGGACTCATCCCTGCCGGCCGCCGCCGTTCTCGCGGCGCTCGGTGCCCTCGAGGCTGAGCGCGGCCGGACCCGGCCGCATCCCGGGGCGCCGCGGACGCTCGACCTCGATCTGATTCTCGCCGGCGACCAGGTCGTGGAGGAAGGGGATGTCCGGGTGCCTCACCCGCGGTTCCGGAACCGGCTGTTCGTGCTAGAGCCGCTCGCCGCGATCGCGCCGGACCTCGTCGATCCGGTCACCGGCCGGACGATCGTCCAATTACTTGCGTCCGTACGTGAAAAGGGGCCAACTCGCTAACAGTTTGCAGTTAACAGTTCACAGTTAACAGTTCGCAAACTGCAAACTGCGAACTGCAAACTGCGAACTGCAAACTGCGAACTGCAAACTGCGAACTGCGAACTGCAAACTGCAAACTGCAAACTGCAAACTTCCCCTACGTACTCTTCTTATACGCCCGCTTCTGCGTACCCATTCCGCCCTTGGTCTCGACCCAGAGGACGCCATCCTTGTCGAGGGAGTAGGTCGCGGTCATCGTCATCGGGGTTCCGTCTTGGCCGGACCGAATGGTCTCGATGACGATCTTGTCGCCGTCCCACTTCGCCCTGACCTTCGCGGTTGCCTGGCCCATCGGGACTTCCTGCTCGCTGCCGTCCAGCTTGTAGGTCGTCGTCATCGGGTTGCCGCCACGGCCCGCACGCTCGATCGAGAGCGAGTCGGCCGTCTGCTTGATCGTCAGCGGGCCCTGCGCGCCCATGCCGCGTCCCATTCTGCCGCCGGGCATGCCGCCGCCACTCGGGGGCGGAGGCGGCGCCGTCGTGGTGGTCGCCGCCGCGTCGGTGGCTGCCTGATCAAGTGTCCACGTGCCCGAGAAGTCCTTCTTCTGCGCATAGCCGGTGACGGCGAGCGCAACGGCCAGGATCGCCGTCAGTGCGAATTTCCGATGCATGCTCTGACTCCTTGTGTAAGTACGAATATCGCCGAGCTCGCGAACCTTGAGGCGCGCTCTACTCGAAGCGCAGCGCCTCAATCGGATCCAGGCCCGCAGCCTTGCGCGCCGGATAGAAACCGAAGAACACGCCCGTGATCGCCGCGAACCCGAACGCCAAGGCGATCGCGTTCGGCGAAATCACGGCCGGCCATTCCATGAACTTCTGGACCCCGGCGCTCAGGCCGAAGCCCAGGCCGATGCCAATCAGTCCGCCGATGAGGCTGATCACGATCGCCTCGACGAGGAACTGCAGGAGCACGTCCTTGCCCCGCGCCCCGATCGCCATGCGGAGGCCGATCTCGCGCGTGCGCTCCGTCACCGACACCAGCATGATGTTCATGATGCCGATCCCGCCGACGAGCAGCGACACGCCGGCGATGCTCGCCAGGAGGGTAGTCATCGTCTTCGTGGTCTCGGTCTGCACGCTCGCCATTTCCTCGAGCGTGCGCACCATAAAATCGTCCGAGTCCCCGGGCTGGATCTTGTGCCGCGTCCGCAGCGTGGCGCGGATGGTCTCCGCCGTGTCCTGGATTTCGCCGGCGCTGGCGGCCGATACGGTGACGTTGTTGATATTGCGCTGGCCCTGCAGCTTCTTCATGACGGTCGTGTAGGGGACGAAGATGGTGTCGTCCTGATCCTGGCCCATCGACGACTGCCCCTTGCTTATCATCACGCCGATCACCTTGAACGACTGGCTGCGAATGCGGATGATCTGCCCGGTCGGATCGACGTCGGGCCCAAAGAGCGTGTCGGAGACGACCGTGCCCAACACCGCGACTTTCTGCGCGCCCGTAACGTTCGCGGTGGTGAAGAAGCTGCCGTACTTGACCGGCCAGCTGCGGATGAGCGGCAGGTCGACGTCGGTACCCTGCACCGTGGTCGACCAGTTCTGATTGCCGGCGATGATCTGCCCGCGGGTCATGGCGCCGGCGGTCGCGTACTGGACGCCCGGGAGGGCCCTGATCGCCGCCGCATCCTCGGGCGTCATGGTTGTCGAGTTGCCCTGGCCCTGCCGGACGCCCCCCTGGGAGAAGTTTCCGGCGTTCACCAGGATCATGTTGGTGCCAGCCGACTTGACGCGATCCTCAATCGTCGTGCGCGCGCCGGTGCCGAGCGCGACCATCGTGATGACCGCGCCGACGCCGATGATCATTCCAAGCATCGTCAGGATGGTGCGCATCTTGTTGCGGTTCAGCGCCTTCAGGGCGATCCGCAGGGTCATGAAGACAGACATATGTTTCTCAGTGAGCCGGAGCGGGTTCCGCCGTCTCTCCTGGCGCGTGCGACACGTCGTGGTCCGACGGCGGCAGGAGCTTCAGCTCGTCAGACGCCATCCGCCGGTCTTTAATTTGTTGATCGATCTGAATCCGGCCGTCGCGGAAGCGCACCAGGCGCGTACCGTGCTCGGCGATGTCCATTTCGTGCGTGATCAGCACGACGGTGATCCCGCGCTCCAGGTTGAGCCGCTGGAAGATGTCCATGACCTCGATGCTCGTCCGGGTGTCGAGGTTGCCGGTCGGCTCGTCCGCCAGGATGATTGAGGGCTCGTTGATCAGCGCCCGCGCGATCGCGACGCGCTGCTGTTGGCCGCCCGACAGCTGGTTCGGGTAGTGATCCATGCGCGTGCTGAGGCCGACGATGTCGAGGACGTCTTTCGCGCGGCGGTGCCGCTCGGAGGTCTTCATCTTGGCGGTGCCGCTGTTATAGAGCAGCGGCAGCTCGACGTTGTCGAGCGCCGTCGTCCGCGACAGCAGGTTGAAACCCTGGAACACGAAGCCGATTTTCTTGTTCCGGACGATGGCCAGATCGTCCTTCGACAGCTTGGAGACGTCCTTGCCGTCCAGGAGGTACTGTCCGTCCGTCGGGCGATCCAGGCACCCGACGATGTGCATGAAGGTCGACTTGCCGGAGCCCGACGGGCCCGTGACCGCGACGAACTCGCCGTGGCGGACGTCCAGCGACGCTCCGCGCAAGGCGCGCACCTCGATGTCGCCGACCTGATACGTTTTGGTCAGGTCGCGAACGGAGATGACGACGTCGCTCATGACTAGCCGCCTCCGCGTCCGCCGAAACCACCGGGGCCGCCGGGGCGGCCGCGCTGAGCCGGTAGGAGCGGGTTGCCGTTGGCGTTGTTCGGCGTGGTGGTCGTCTTGCCCGCCGCCATCGCCGGCGTGATGATGCTCGTGACGAGCTCCGCGTCGGGCGGGAGCTCTGTGTCGTTCAGCACTTCGGTGTAGGTGCCGTCGCTGACGCCGAGCCGCAGAGTAATCGGCTTGAGCTGCTTGTCGATGAAGAGCCACGCGCGGCCGCGCGTCTCGATCGTCTGAAGCGGTGCGAACAGCGCGTCGATCGTCGTCGCATTCGTGGTCGCCGCGGATTTTGACGTGCTGGCGGCCTGATCCTGCCGACGGCTGCGAGGGGCGCCGGGCTGGCCGCCAGCGCCGCGGCCGGCGAAGTTGCTGCCGCTACCGTCGCGGCCGCCGAAGTTGCCGCCGCCGCGGCCGCCCTGGCCGTCACCGCCGCCCGGGCCGTTACCGCCGCCATTGCGGCCGGCAGCCTGCGGATCTCCGCCGTCCGGCCGCGTCTGCCCTGAGCTCTCGCGGGGAGATCCCTGTCGCTGCGGCGTCCGTGCTTTCGCTTCAACCTGTCCGGTCGTCGCAGTCCCGGCCGGCTGCGGCGCCGCACCGGGCTCATGCGCTGCGGGTGCAGGAGCCGGTGCACCGGCCGCCTGGCCAAATCCGCCGTCCCGGCCGCCGCCGCGATTGCCGCGGCCGCCCATCCCGCGCTCGAGCTCGGGCGGCATGGTCTGGTTCAACGCCTCGAAGATGTCCTTCGTAGGCCGGAATCGGAGTGCCGCGTTCGGCACCCTCAACACGTTCTCTCGGCGCGCAATCTCGATGGTGACGTTCGCCGTCATACCCGGCTTGAGCTTCAGCTCGGCGTTGGGGACGTCGATGACGGTCGAGTAGGTCACGACGTTCTGCACCGTCTGCGGATTGAGGCGGACCTGCTTGACGGTACCGCGGAACGTCTCCGTCGGATACGCGTCCACGCGGAACGAGACCGCTTCACCGGGCCGCATGCGGCCGACGTCCGACTCGTCGATGTTGGCGTTGACCTGCATCTTCGTCAGGTCCGCGGCGATGATGAAGAGCTCAGGCGCGGACATGCCGGCGTTGACGGTCTGTCCTCTGTCGACACTGCGCTTGATGATGATGCCGTCGATCGGCGCGGTGATGATGGTGTGGTCGAGGTCGACTTTCGCCTTGTTGACCGCGGCGTCGGCCTGGACGATCTGCGACTCGGTCGACTTGAGCTGCGCGTCGGCCTGCTTCAACGTCACGTCAGCGTTCTCGAGATCGACCTTGTTGATCAGCTGCCGGTTGGCCAGCTCCTGCGCCCGCGTCAGCTTCGCCTTCGCGTCGGTGACGGCGACCTTCTGCCGCTCCAGGTTCGCCTGAGCGTTGGCCAGGTTCGCCTTCGCCGTCTCGACTTGTGTCTCGAGAATCGAGGGATCCAGCCGCGCGATGATCTGGCCCTTCTTGACGATCGAGTTGAAGTCGACGCCTTCGAGGCTCTGGACGATACCGGACACCTGCGTGCCGACCGTCACGGTCGTGACCGCCTGCAGCGTCCCGGTGGCGCCGACGGCGTCGATGATCGAGCCGCGCGAGGTGCTCAGCGTGGAGACCGTCGGCTCCTTGTCGCCGCGCTTGGCGTAGAACACGGCGCCGCCCGCGCCGACCGAGACCAGAATGACAATAATCGTAATGAATTTTCTCATAGCGGTAACCGAATTTGCATTAGAGTCCGCCGCCGGGGCCACCGCCCGTGCCGGTCGTCCCCGTCGTGCCGCCGGTCGTCCCTGTCGTGCCGCCGGTCGTCCCCGTCGTGTTGCCGCCGACCGCGGCGATGCCGCGCGTCCCGACGGTCTGCGCGGTTTCGAAGTTCACGAGCGCTTTCCGGTAGTTGAGGAGGGAGCGAAGCTCGTTGTTCTGCGCGTCGGCGAAATCGCGCTGCGCCTGCACCACCTCGTAGTTCGTTGACATGCCGACCTCGAACTTGCTCTGCATCGCGTTCAGCTTGTCCTGCGCGAGCTCTCGCGCTTTCGCCGACGCCTGCACGCTCTCGAGGCTGCTCTGGACGGTCAGCGCCGCGTTGGCGACGTCGGTGGCGATCTGCAGCTGCAGCGCCTTCAGGTTCGCCTGCGACTGCTCGAGCGACAGCTTCGAGCGGGCGAGCGTCGCGTGCTGCGCGCTCTGACCCAGCGGATACGCGAAGGTGAAGCCCACCGTGAACTGGGGGACGTCAAGTCCCAGGATGTTCCGGAGCGCATCGAGGTACCCCGAGGGCACCGGCGCCTGAGGCCGGATCTGCCCGGTGATCGGATCGCGCACCGTCGGCGTGAACGGGCCGCCCAGCCCCGTCAGGCCGTAATTGGCCGTCAAGTTGAGCGTCGGCTTGATGGCGTCGGCCTGGGTCTGCAGGTTGATGTCGCTGATTTTCAGGCTGTTCAGCGACTGCTGCAGGTCCGTCCGCTCCCGGAGCGCACGCTGCACCGCCGCATCCACGTTGATCGGTTCCGCAGCCGCGGCCGGACGGTCGACCGGATTGATCGACGAGGTCCACAGCGGGTCGTCGGTGCCGCCGACGATGAGCCGCTTCAGCGCGAGCTCCGCGGTGCGAACGGTCGCCTGCGCCTGCACCAGCGTCAGTCGGCGGCTCGCCTGCTCTGCCTCCGCCGACTTGATGTCAATCGGGGCCAGCGTGCCGATCTCGACGCGCGCCTGGTTGTCCTGCACGAGCTTGCTCGAGATATCGAGGGAGTTCTGCGCC
>WNFI01246458.1_pt1 | contig 11559 bp, 10 predicted proteins | sample 5400471 | NCBI WGS metagenome assembly WNFI01 (sample SAMN13153348, study PRJNA577476) | soil metagenome | isolation source: 100 cm saprolite on Douglas fir-dominated hillslope | place: USA:California | collected 2013-09-17
GGCCACCCTGGCCGCGTGCACGGACACCATCCTGAAGCAGGTCCGGACCCTGCGCGGGATCGTGACCGAGTTCTCCGCTTTCGCCCGCCCTCCCGCCCCCCGGTTGGAGCCCCAGGATCTGGCCGCCCTCGCCCGGGACGCGGTCGAGCCCTACCTGGCCGGCCTGCCCCCAGGGGTTCGGCTGTCCGTCGACGTCGCCCCCCACCTGCCCCCGGTCCGCCTGGACCGCCGGCTGGTGGAGCGCGCGCTCCTCAACCTGGTCGAGAACGCGCTGCAGGCGGTGGGCGAGCGGGGGACGATCACCGTCCACGTGCGCCCGGGGCCCGGTCGCGTGGAGCTGGAGGTGGAGGATTCCGGCCCCGGGCTGGAGCCGGAGGCTCGTGAACGAATCTTCGAGCCCTCCTTCTCGACCAAGACCAGCGGCAGCGGCCTCGGCCTCGCCCTGGTCAAGAAGATCGCCGAGGACCACGGGGGGGGCGCTTCCCTCACGAGCGCGCCCGGCACGCCCACCCGCGCCGTCCTCTGGCTGCCCATGGACGGCGCGGCCTGAGGGGGTCAGGGAGACCCCGACCTCCGCCGGAACGCGTCCCGAACGACCTCCAGAGCCTTGGCGGGCAAGTCGTAGTCGGGGAGGTCTCCGGGGGCCACCATGGCGACGGCCTCCGCATCCGAGCCCGCGCGGGGTGCGCCCGACACGTAGTCGCAGAGGTAGTCCACGATCACGTAGTGGTAGAGGACCCGGCTGCCCTCGCACTGGATACGGTCGAAGACGGTGAGCAGGTCGGCCGGCCTCACCCGGATTCCCGTCTCCTCCTCCATTTCGCGTACCAGGGCCGTCTCCAACGTCTCCCCCACCTCGACCGTGCCCCCCGGCACCACCCAGCGGCCGCGCAAGGGTTCCTTGCCCCGGCGTATGAGAAGCACCCGGCCCTCATGGATGAGCACACCCCCCACCCCTATCGAGGGGTGCGCGACGGCCGCCTTCGTCACGGCGAGGAGTGGGCTTCGCCCGTGGCCACCGCGGCCGGCGGCTCGTGCCGCCGCCGGAGCGTCCCCACCAGGTAGACGGTGGGGCCGGACACGGTGTAGAGGCTCGCCAGGGCCAGCAAGGAGAACCCGGGATGGGTGGCGATGGACACGAACACCACCGCGATGAAAAGGATGGTGATGTAGCTGCGGCGCTGGCGCAGGTCCAGGCCCTTGAAGGAGCGGTAACGGAGGGTACTCACCATCAGGAACGCCAGGATCACGACCAGGGTCAAGGCCAGCGAGGAGTGGAGGCGCGAGGTGACCGCTTCGGGAGCGAAGTAGACGATGGCCGCGATCTGTCCGGCCGCGGCGGGGATGGGCAGGCCCACGAAAAAGCGGCCGTCCACGGCATGGCGCTGGACGTTGAAGCGCGCCAGGCGCAGGACGCCGCAGACCACGAAGAGAAACGCGGCCAGCCAGCCGACCCGGGGGAGGGGTTCCAGGGCCCAGCGGTAAGCCAGGAGGGCGGGGGCCACCCCGAAGGAGATGGCGTCCGCCAGGCTGTCGAGCTCTCCCCCGAACTCGCTCGTGGTCCCGGTCAGGCGGGCAATGCGGCCGTCCAGCATGTCGAGCACGATGGCCAGGCCGATGAGGGGCGCGGCCTCCCCGTTCCGGCCGTCCAGGGTCTTGATGATGGCCCAAAACCCGAGGAAGAGGTTTCCGGTGGTGAAGAGGCTGGGCAGGATGGAGGCCCCGCGCCGAAAGCGGCGCGGCCGGGGCGGGCCTTGCATCATTCGATCCGGCGGGGGCGCGCTCACGGGGCCGACCGCGCGGCGAGGATTGTGGTGCCCCCCTGCACCCGCTCCCCCACCTTGACCCGGGCCTTGAACTCGCGGGGCAGAAACACGTCCACCCGGCTGCCGAATCGGATGAGTCCCACCCGCTCGCCGGGGGCCACGAGGTCGTCCACGCGCTTCGCGAAGACGATCCGCCGCGCGATGAGGCCGGCGATCTGCTTGAAGATCACGCGGGTCTGACCCTCCTGGATGGTGACCGCATTCTGCTCGTTGCGGAGGGACGCCTTGTCGTTGAAGGCGGGCAGGAACTCGCCTTTGTGATAGTCCACCTCCACGATCCGGCCCCCCACCGGGGCCCGGTTCACGTGGACGTCGAAGATGGAGAGGAAGATCGAGAGCTGCCAGGCCCCGGGGCCCAGGGGGTGGCCGGGGGGCGCCTCCGCCAGGAGGACCACCTTGCCGTCGGCCGGAGAGAGCACGAGCCCCGGGTCCTGCGGCGCCTGACGCTCGGGGTCGCGGAAGAAGAAGGCCGTGAAGAGGCCGAGGGCGGCGGCCGCCGTGGCCGGTCCGGGCAGCCGAAACCCGAACAGGAGGGCGCTCACCAGGAGGGGGATCAGGATGAACGGCCATCCGTCGCGCGCGATCGCCATCTCTTTTTTCGGCTCCTCCGCCCGCGCCCGGCCCGCGGGAAGAAAGGCAAAGGGCCCGTGCGGGGCCCTCCGCCCGAAGCATCGTCGTCTTGCCAGTCCCCCTCCCGTTTTGCGGCCACGGGCCGGAAGGACCTAGGGGTGCGCGGCGCCTTCTCGAACCTGACGGGCGATGGCCTGCATCCGGTCCTTCACCTGCAGCTTCTTCTTCTTGATGGTGATCTCTTCGACCTGCTCTTCGTCGGTCAAGACCGCCTTCTGCGTCAAGGAGTTCAGGCGGATCTCGTACTCGTGGTGTTGCTCGTCCAGACGGCGGTACTCCTCGTTGTGCCTGAGGAGATCGTCCCTGACCGGGTCCTGGGACATCGGCACCTCCTGTCGGTGTCTTGAGTCGGGGTCGGCGTCCTCGACGTGCCGTTCACGATTCCCGCGGCCGCCCGCCAGGGGTCGGCGGAAGTCTGGCCGCTCCACGTGCTTCTACGTCCGGCCCTCCTGGCCGTAGCGCCCGTCATGCGCGAATCAGGGTGCCACGCTACCACGAACGGACGCCGAGTCGAGTCCGCGAGCCTGGGGCCGCCTCTGCTTCGTCGCAACCGGCGGCCGGGGCTCGCGGTCGGTCAAGCGCTCTCAAGCTAAAACCTGATACTGGGTCGGGGGCGTCAGGCGAACCATCCGGAACCCTTCTCCCCCCCTATGAGACGGACGGTAACACGCGGTTCCCGGGATTTCAAGGATCATCCCGAACCCCCGCGGGGGCCCCCGGGGAGAGCTGGGCATGGACGAGAACGAGGCCGTCCTCGCCGGGGTCCCTATAGTAGCCGCGGCGGTGGGACTGGATCTGGAAACCCAGGCCCTGGTACAGGGCGAGGGCGGCGCGGTTGCTGCTCCGCACCTCCAGGAAGGCGCGCCGGGCCCCGCGACGGGAGCCCGACTCGAGCGCGAAGGAGAGCAGCCAGCGGGCCAGGCCGCACCGGCGGTGCGGAGCCGACACCGCCAGGTTCAGCACGCTCAGCTCCTCCCCCACCACCCGGAAGGCGCCGTAGGCCACGATCCCCGGCCCGGGCGCGAGGGGCGGTGCGCCCCCGCGGAGGACGAGCAGGTCCCCGGGCGGGGCGAGCTCCTCCCGGAAGTGCTGCGCGGTCCAGGGGTGCGTGAAGGAGCGGCGCTCCAGATCGAGGAGGGCTTCGAGGTCGTCCTCGCAAGCACGCTCCAGAAAAACAGGAGGCGGGGTCAGGGCGATGCCTTCCGGATCTGCGCTTGGCGCAGGTAAAGGGGCCGCAGCGCCTCCGGGCCCTGCCCCTCACCCGCGGCCAGGCGGGGCTCCGCCAGCCGGCCCAGCGCGGCGGCCACGAACCAGGGGCCGGGGGCGAAGAGCGCTCGGGGGAGGGCAGCCTGGATCTGGGCACGGTAGCGCTCCGCGCCGTCGCCCACGACGACCACGTCGCCCCCGATTTCCTCCAGGAACGCATCGACCGCCCCCACCCGCCGCTCTCCCCGCAGGGGCCCGTTGGCCTCGTAGAGGGCGGCGTAGACCTCGTCCCGCCCCGCGTCCATCATCGCCAGGCGGGGAGCGGCGCCCTCGGTGACGAGCCCGGCCAGGGCGTCGAGGGTGGACAGACCCAGGCAGGGCCGGGGGGAGGCCAACGCCAGGCCCTGGATGGTGCTGATGCCCACCCTGAGCCCGGTGAAGGAGCCGGGACCGGTGGCCACGGCGTAGGCCTCGACATCCGACACCGCGAGCCCCAGCCCGCCGAGCAGGGAATCGATGGCGGGTAGGAGCCACCGGGAGTGGCCCTGGCCGCCCTGGAGGCGGACCTCGCCCCGCGTCTTTGTCCCCTCGTGGAGAGCCACGCTCCCCCAGGGGGTGCTGGTGTCAACGGCCAGGACTCGCAAGACCACTCCCCGCCGGCCAGAAGGGCCACGCGCGCGGAGCTAAGCTTAGACCAATCCAAACCGCACTCGGTCGCGGGCCGGGGTCTCACGCTCGCGCGGGAGCTGGGTTATGCTTTGGGAGCATCCCCTTGCCCGCCTCTGCTGCCGTCCCCACCCCGGCCATGCTGCAGTACCACCGCTTGAAGGCGGAACATCCGGACGCCCCGCTCGAAGGACAAGGAGGGGGCGCCCGTGCCCATGTGCGGCGTCCCCTACCACGCGGCCTCCACCTACATCGCCCGTCTGGTCAAGCGGGGCTTCCGGGTCGCGCTCTGCGAGCAGATGGAGGATGCCCGGTTGGCCAAGGGGGTGGTCAAGCGGGAGGTGGTGCGGGTGGTCACGCCCGCGACCCAGCTCGAGGCCTCCGCTCTGGAGGCGCGCGAGACATCCTTCGTCCTCGCCGTCGATCCCGGGCCCGCGGCCCTGGGGGCCGCCTGGCTCGAGCCCACCACCGGCGAGTTCTTCGTGGCGGAGTGGGAGGGGCCCGGCTACTGGGAGCGTCTCCGGGACGAGATCGGGGCCACCCGGCCCCGCGAGATCCTGGTCCCGCGGGGCGTGGCCCTCCCCTCCTGGCTCACCGACCCCTCCCAGCCCGAGGCCTCAATCCCGCGCGCGGAGATGGAGGAGCGTGCCTTCGACCCCGGCGGCGCGCGGCGCCAGCTCCTCGCCCAGTTCGGGGTCCTGACCCTGGAGGCCTTCGGTTGCGAGGGCCGGCCCCGGGCCACCGCGGCCGCGGGGGCCGCCCTCCGCTACGTGCAGGAAACCCAGAAGCGGGACCTCACCCACGTGACGGGCCTCGTCACCCGGGGGCCTTCGGAGGTTCTCGTCATCGACGGCCTCACCCGCCGCAACCTGGAGATCGTGGAGAACCTCGCGGACGGGGGCCGCCAAGGCACCCTCCTGGAGGTCTTGGACCAGACGGGCACCGCCATGGGCTCCCGCCTCCTGCGCGAGTGGATCCTCCGCCCCTTGCTGGAGGTGGAGCGGATTCAAGACCGGCTGGACGCGGTGGAGGAGCTGGCGTTCCGCACCCTCGAGCGCGGCCGGCTGCGCGAGGCCTTGGGCGGGGTCCAGGACCTGGACCGAATCCTGGGCCGCGTCGCCCTCGGCACGGCCGGGCCCCGCGACCTGATCGCCCTGGCCGCATCCCTGCGCGCGCTGCCCGCCGCCCAGCAGGCCCTGGCGGAATGCCAGGCCCCCCTCCCCCGCGGCCTTGCCAAGGAGGTGGACCCTCCCCTGGAGGTCGCGGCCGACATCGAGGCCACGCTCATGGACGCTCCCCCCGCCTCCCTCGCGGATGGAGGCGTGGTGCGCGACGGGGTGGACGCCGAGCTGGATGAGCTGCGCGGGATCAGCCGCGGGGGGCGCACCACCATCGCCGGCATCGAGGAGCGGGAGCGGATCCGGACCGGGATCGGCTCCCTGAAGGTGCGCTTCAACCGTGTCTTCGGCTACTACCTCGAGGTCAGCAAGCCCAACCTCGGCCTGGTGCCCTCGGACTACATCCGCAAGCAAACCATCGCCGGCGGCGAGCGTTTCATCACCCCGGAGCTCAAGGAATACGAGGACAAGGTCCTCCGCGCCGACGAGCGGATCCAAGCGCGGGAGGAGGAGATCTTCGAGGCCCTGCGCGGCCGGGTGGGGGCGGCCGGGCGCCGCCTCCAGGCCACGTCGCGGGCGGCGGCCGGTCTGGACGTCCTGGCCGCGCTCGCGGAGGCGGCCTGCCGCTACGACTACGTGAAGCCCAGGGTCTCGGGAGGGGACGAGCTGTCCTACGCGGAGGGTCGCCACCCGGTGATGGAGCGCGTCCTCACCGAGCCGTTCGTGGCCAACGACCTGGCGCTCGGGGAGGGCAGCCCCCGCCTCTTCATCCTCACCGGCCCCAACATGGGCGGGAAATCCACCTTCCTGCGCCAGACCGGCCAGATCGCCCTCCTGGCCCAGATGGGCAGCTTCGTCCCCGCCCGCGAGGCCAAGGTGGGGGTGCTGGACCGCATCTTCACGCGGGTGGGGGCCACCGACCAGATCCTGCGCGGGCAGTCCACCTTCATGGTGGAGATGCAGGAGACGGCCCACATCCTCCGGCACGCCACTCCCCGCAGCTTGATCCTGCTCGACGAGATTGGCCGGGGCACGGCCACCTTCGACGGCCTCTCCATCGCCTGGGCGGTCGCCGAGCACATCGCGGAGAAGGCAGGGGCCAAGACCCTCTTCGCCACCCACTATCACGAGCTGACCGATCTCGCCGCGGACCGCCCCGGGGTGGGCAACCTCCACGTCTCCGCCCGCGAGTGGCGCGACACCGTAATCTTCCTTCGGAAGATCGAGGCCGGCGGCTCCGACCGCTCCTTCGGGATCCATGTGGCGAGGCTGGCCGGCCTCCCCGCCCCCGTGGTGGTGCGGGCCCAGGAGATCCTGGCCAACCTGGAGCGGACCGAATTCGACCGCGAGGGCCGCCCCCGCCTCGCCCACGCGGAGGGGGGAGCGGCCGCGTCCGGGCGCCAGCTCGCCCTCTTCTCCGGGCGGGACGACTCGGTCTTGGACGAACTCCGCCGGGCGGACCCCGACCTCTTGACCCCCCTTCAGGCCCTGGCCCTGCTGGCCGAGCTGAAGAAACGCCTGGGCGGGTGAGCCCGTTGCCCGGCCCCCTGGACCGCCGTACACTTGGGGTGTGCCCCTCCACCGGTCCGACCCCCTCCAAGACCTCCTGAACCTCCAGGAGCGCATGAACCGCCTGTTCGAGGCCTCCCTGGACCGGGGCCGGATGGAGGACTCGTTCACCCTCTCCGGATGCTGGGTCCCCCTCGCCGACGTGTACGAGACGGGAGAGGCCTTCGTGGTGGAGATCGAGCTGCCCGGGATGGGGCAGGACGATATCGAGATCCAGGTCGACGGCGACACCCTGGCCGTGAAGGGCGAGCGGCGGGCGGGGGGCACCCGGCCCGAGTCCTTCCACCGGATGGAGCGCAGCTACGGGTCGTTCTCCCGAACGTTCCAGTTGGGAGAGGAGGTGGACCCGGCCCGGGTGACGGCCACCTTCCGTGATGGCCTGCTCCGGCTGGAAGCCCCCAAGGCCCGCCCCCGGGCCGGGGGGAGAGGCGGGCTCGACTAGCCTTCCCGCGCCCTCCCGTCGTGGACGCGGCCTCCCATCGGGACCTCCCCACGCTCGAGCGGCGTTCTAATCACAGAAGCGAAAATGATCGAGAAAGGTGTGCAGCGCCGCTTCGTCGGCCGGAGATCCGGCCAGCGCAGGCGGCGACTCCCCGATCCCCGCCGTCTCCGGGGTAAACCAGATGCCGATCCGTGCCCCCACGTCGGAGGGACACTCGATCAGGAGCAGCGCGTGAAGCCCCGAGTGGGAAAGCCGGGTATAGGAGACCTCGCCGCGCTCCACCGCGTAGGTGACGGTGGCTCCGGCTACGGACAGACGGCCGCGCTGCAGCACGCTCCCGCGGACGGCGATCTGCTCCTGGGCCAGGAGGCGCGCCTGGGGCCGCCGGCCGTCCACCACCTCGCGCAGCTCTTCCTTGTCCGCCGATTGGGCCCACCTCATCTTGGTATATAGGAAGCCATGCTGGCCCAGCCCCCCGCCCCCGCCCCCCCCCGACCGTAGGTCCGACAGCAAGACCACGTCGAAAAGATACAGGACGGAAACCGAGATCACGGCGGGATACCCGCAGGCGGCCAGCACCGCGCAACCCAAACCGGCGTACAGCCAGGGAGAGCGCCCCCGAGCCGGGGGCGGGCTGGCCGCGGGCGCCGGCGGCTCGACCGCAGGCGGCTCGCTCCGCGGTCGGCCCCGGAGAATCCCGGCCAGCGCGACCACCGCCAGAAGCTGCACCGCGCCCACGACCGCCGACGACTCGAGGCCGAAGGACCCGCCCGTCACCCAGGCCGGGAGGCGCCCCGTGAGCTCGAGATCGATCAGCCCGTCGGTGGTGACGCCGCTGATGGGCAATTGCAGGAGGACGCCCTGCCCCAGGTTCCAGCCGAAGTGGAGCGTGGTGGGGAACCACAGGTCGCCGCCCACCCGGTAGGCGAGGGCCAGAAGGACGCCCGCCAGCAGCAAGTTGATGGAGGGGAGCGGAGACGACCAGACGCCTTGGTTGACGCTGTGGAACAGCCAGAACACAACCGACGAGACCAGGACACCGGTGGTCGGCCGCCGTATGTCGATGAGGTTCTGCAGAATATAGCCGCGACAAACGATCTCCTCCTGGAAGGCGGCCAAGAGCAGGGTGGGGATGAGGGCAGCGGTCTGAAGAGAAGCCGATACTCCGATGAACCGATAGCCCCCGATCGCGATCAGCAGCCCGGCCGGCAGCGTGATCAGGGCCAGCCCGGCGGCAAACCCCGTGAGGGCCGAGGCCCGCGGTCGCCCCAGGCCCAGAGACCGCATCGATCGCCGATCGAGCACCCTCCGGCAGAACCAGACCACGCCCAGGGTGAGGGCCGCGAGCGGAAATGCGGCCACGATGAGTCCCCACACGCGCCCATCCGGCGTCTGCAGCATCTGCAGGTTCTTCCCGCCCAAGAGAAGGAGAGCCGCGACCCCGATTCCGACCAGGAAGGCGCCGCCGACCTCCGCCCCGATAATGCTGGCCAGGAAGATGGCGATCCGCCAGGGTGTGCGGAGACGCCGCTCTTGATCGATGAAAACCGCCAAGCGACCTCAGGGGGGCGAGCAGGATAGCACGGCGCGATCCCGCCCCCGGCGGAGCCGCGTCTTCCCCGGCAAGGGGCGGTGGCGCCACCGCTCAGGGTGGGATGAGCGGTCAGGGGCGAAGGCGATCCGGCGGGGGTGGGCAGGGCGCCGCGGCTGGGCTAGTCGAATACCTTCTCGAACCCCGGCTGAAGCACGATCTCCCGCCCCTCCACCCGGATCAAGGCCTGGCGCTCCAGGTCCTTCAGCATGCGGGTCACGGTCTCCCGCGTGGTCCCGATCCGGTTCGCGATCTCCTGGTGGGTGGCCCGCCGGAAGGCGATCCGTCCGTCCTTGAGCCGTCGCCCCTCCTCCCGGGCCATGTCCAGGATGACCCGCGCCACTCGCCCGTAGACGTCGAGCAGGGCGAGGGTGGAGATCTGGTGGTTCGCGTGCCGGAGCCGGGCGGTGAGGACCCGGATGAGGGCGGTGGTGATGGCGCGGTTGTCGGAGAGCGTGCTCTGGAAGTCCGTCCGGTGGAGCGACAAGAGCTCGCTCTCCTCGACCGCGATGGCGGTGGCCGAGCGCGGCTCGTTGTCGAGGAGCGCCATCTCCCCGAAAAAGTCGCCCGGCCCGAGCACGGAGAGGATGATCTCCCGACCATCGTCCCCCAGGATCGTGACCTTGATCCTCCCCTCCAGGATCATGAAGAAGAAGTCGCCCTCCTCGTTCTCGAAGAAGACGACCGTGTCCTTGGGGAACTTTCGCTTCGTGGCCAGGCGCCCGAGGCTGGCGATGTCGGTGTCGCTCAGTTCCGAGAAGAGCGGGACGGTGCGCAGGAGCTCACGCTCGTCCATAGGGTGCCTCCGAGGCGGATGGTATCAGCATTCCCGGGCGGGTGTTACCCCGCTGGCCCCGGGGAGCGCCGTCCCCGGGAAAGTCAGGGCCCGACCAGGCGGACGAGGGCCTCGAGTACGTCCAGGGCCTCGCGGCCGGAGACCGGGCGCCAGGGCTCGAAGGCCCCGCTCGGGCTCAACTCCAGCAGCCCCGCCCCCACCGCCCTCACCGCGTCGTCGTGGAACAGGTTGCTGGCCGGCATGTCGGTCAGGGCCGGGGACGGGGAGCGGGGGTAGCGGAGGAGGTCGAGGGTGCGGCCCACGGCCCGGGCCAGGTCGCCCCGCCGCACGATGGCCCCCGGCTGGAAGGTGTGGTTGGGGTAGACGTCCATGATGTCCAGGGCGAGGACGGTGACGATGTGCTCGCGGGCCCAGGAGCCCGAGATGTCGACCGCCACCTTCGGCTCGCGGTTCGTGACCCGGGCCAGCACGGTCACCTTCACGGACACCAGGGCCGCCAGGTCGGCACGGGTGATGCGGGGGGCGGCGGCGATGAGCCGGTACTCCTCCGGCATCTGCAGGAGTTCCAGGGCCTCGCGCGCCTCCCGGGAGCGCCGGAGCGCCTCCGGGTCCCGCGGGTCCCGGGCCAGGAGGCGCCGGTAGGCCTCGAGAGCCCGGGGATATTCGCCGAGGCCGATCAGAACCTCGCCCAGACGGATGAGCACCTGGCGGTCCGCCTCCGGATCGCCCTCCAGCACGGCGGCGGCGGCGGCGGCCTCGCCCCGCGAGACGAGCAGGTTGGCCAATTCCAGACGCAGCCCTCCCACCTCGGGAGCGGCCTCCAGGGCCAGCCGGTACATCTCGACGGCCCGATCCCCGTCCCCGGATTGAAGCGCGGCGTGGGCCTCCGCCACCCGCCGCTCCGTGACCTGCAGCTTCACCTCCGCCAGCCTCCGCCGGGCCACCGGATCCTGGGGGGCGACCGCCTGCGCCCGACGGTAGAAGCCGAGGGCGGCCAGGGCCTCGCCCCGCCGCGAGGCCGCCGACCCCGCCCCCAGGAGGGCGGGCAGATAGTCCGGCGCGCGGGCGAGGACGGAGTCAAAGAGGGTACCCGCCTCCGCGAAGCGGCCGGCCCGCAGCCGGGCGTAGCCCAGTCCCGTCTCCGCGGGGACGAGGCCCGGCCGCTGCGCGAGGAGCCGGCGGAAGCTCTCCGTGGCCGCGGCGGCGTCGCCCGAGGTCAGGCTCCTCCAGGCCTTCTCGATACGGCGGCTCTCCTCCTGCTCCCGGTACCGCGGGAGGAGGCGCTCCGGAATCTCGGCGTCGATGCGGACCTCCTCCCCCACCACCTCGTGGGAGAGGACGCGGCCGCAGGCGTAGACGCCGGCGACGGCGCGCGCTTCTTCGACGCGGAAACGCAAGCGCACGCTGCGGGGCAGGAGCTCGAGGCGGGCGGCCAGCTCCGCGGTGAGCTCGGAGAGCCCCTCGCCCGTCTCCGCGGAGACCAGGAGCGATCCCGGGCGGGCGCCCCTCAGGGCAGCGGCGCGGGCGGGGAGCGTGCGGTCGCACTTGTTCAAGACCAGGATGGAGGGACGCTCGCCGGCCCCGATCTCCCGGAGCGCCTTCTCCACCGCCCCCTCCCGCTCCTCCACGTCGTCCGCGGAGCCGTCCACCACGTGGAGGAGGAGGTCCGCCGCCACCACCTCCTCCAGGGTCGCCCGGAAGGCGGGCACCAGGGA
>WNFI01279329.1_pt1 | contig 11555 bp, 13 predicted proteins | sample 5400471 | NCBI WGS metagenome assembly WNFI01 (sample SAMN13153348, study PRJNA577476) | soil metagenome | isolation source: 100 cm saprolite on Douglas fir-dominated hillslope | place: USA:California | collected 2013-09-17
CAGAGCCTGCGGAAGGGCGATGGGAGCCGTATGACGGGAGACTGTCACGTACGGTTCTGCGAGAGGCTGGGGGCGAAACTCCCCCGGCCTACTGACCGGTCAGTGTCGGACGCGTCGGTGGGCAACAGTGCGCATGATTTGCATCAACCACTGAATCGGCGCTTACGCTGCCTGCCACCAGCCATGGAAGCTCATCGGCAAGTGATGGCGGAGTTGGACCCTGGCGATCGGCCCATCATTCAGATGGGCCGCATCGAAGATCGCTATGAAACTCTTCTCACTCCTTCCATCCAGGACCTCGCACAGCAGCCAACCGTAATCCTCCGCGGTAGAGGGGGCGGCGTGTGGGTCGGGGGCAAAGACCGGTTCGCCTACATAATGATCGGACCCGAAGCGGAAGTCGGTCACGGCGCCCGTTTCCGTGTCGATCCGCGCGATTCCGTTGTGGAACCAGCCTTGTGCGATCGTGCCGGAGGCGACATAACCATAGCGGTACGGGCGGCCCGCCCGCGCGGCGTTAATGGTGGGGAACTCGAAATGGCCGCCCGCGACGGTCTCCATTCGTGCGCGCTTCGCCGCTAGATCGATGGTAAAGCGCCGCAAGGTTCCGGGCGCTTTTGCGATTCCCTCCCGGCCTTGCATGATCGCGCGGATGGCCGCGTCCGGTCCGAGAAAATGATCGGGTGAGTCGTAGCCCACGAAGTCGGCAATGATGGTGTTGCCTGATGCATATGCGTTGACGGTGTGCCACATCCAGCTGGCCGGCACCTCGAGGGTCATGGCGGGCCGCTCCGCTGCGGGATCGACGATGAGCAGCAGGCTGCCCTTCTCCGGCCGCCAAGTCAGGCTGTCGGCGAAGGGGCGAAGACCCATCAGCGTAGGGACCGGCGATAAGAATGCCGGCTGCAGATGAAATACGGCGAAGCGGCCGGCCCAGAAAAAATCGTGGTAGTAGGTGTAGGCATCGCGCGGATTGGGGACAGCGGTGTGCGCAATCTGCCGGCCGGTTCGGTCCTTGACCAGCACCTGCAAGTTCGGGTTTCTGAGACCGCGGAAACCGGCCAGCACCCAGTCGCCGGTCTCACCATCCGTCTTGGTGTGTGCCTTGTATCCAGCAGGTCCCTGCTGATGATCGTCATTGCGCTCATACGGATCGACGGGACCGGTCGTCGCGAGTGTCTGGGGATCAAGGCCGTAGGGGTTGCCCACTTCGTCGAAGGCGAAGAGAGTGCCGTTCTTGATCACCGGCGTTACGCCCGCCTGGCTGCGGGTGGGGAAACCGGGAAGGTTGCCGAAGAAACCCGGAGCGGGCGTGGTCCAGGTCGGATAGAGAAATCGTCCAGCCCGATTTTCCTGTTGATACTTCTGGGTCTGTACGAACCGGTTGCGGAACCGTGCGGTGCCATCCGCAAAGGTGGTGGCGCGAATCATGCCGTCGCCGTCGAACAAGGTCCGCTTGCTGAAACCATTGCGCTCGAACAATCCGGGGCCATTGCGGTACAGCGTGCCGACAAGGCCGCGCGGCAATGTACCGTCGACGTCGACAACGTAGTCATGCTCTTCGCCAAGCCCGACGCCGAGCTTGGCGAGCCAACGGCGTTCAGGCGGCAAGACGGGCTTGGTCGGGTACTCAGCGGAACCCATCGCACCGTCCATGCCAGCGCGGGCGGTGAAGCGGGTGGACAGCAGGGCGCCGGCCGCCGAGCCGGCGAGGAGGGCGATAGTTTCGCGTCGAGTGGTCATGATGCATGTGTCCTTTACGTGCGGCAGATCTCTGCTCATTCCTGCGCTAGAAGCGGTACGCGGCAAGTAGTTGAAATTCCCCATCATTCCGCCGCTCCGTGATGGGGCTGTTGCTCACCTTCGGCGTCAGGTGCACGGCGGCAATGCGGCCCACGGCGAGCCAGTGGCGATCGAGGGCGAAGCTGGCACCGAGAAACACGCGCAGCTCATCCAAGCCACTGCCGGGTGAATATTCGGGCAGTCCGGAGGCCATGCTTTGTGCTGAGGTCACGCCAAAAAACGAATCATTGAAGAGCCGGTTTGCCCACTGCGCGGCGACACCGCTTTCGATTTGCAGCCGCCCGCGGACGGGATAGTGCGTGGCCAGCGTGAGATCAACGATCGTGCCCTGACCACGATGCGCAATGTCGGTGGCAACATCGCCCTTGGCCGTGAAGCAACCCGCTGCGTAACCTACTTGGAATTCCGAGCGGGCCGTACGGCGCACGTCGCCGAGTCCGCGCAGGCGCTCGTCGTCGGACTCCCGGCGTTGCCTGAGCTCCGGCGCAATGGACACCGCGGCCCACCCGCCATGGCTATGAAACAGATAGGCACCGAAGCCGTCGCCAGCGACGAGGAATAAACGGCCGTAGTGCACGTCAAAATAGGGCAGGGGCTGCACATAGGTTGCATCGCTGCCGGGAAACCTCGGATGCACCCATGCCCCGCCGCCGAGCGCGGCGGACCACGGCTCGTTGGAGGCCGTCTCGTTGGCGTCGATCGCGCGGGCGGCAGCGGGCAGCAGTGCACAAATCAAGCCGCCCCAGGCCACCGCCCAAGCCAGGATTGCGGTCAACTGCTTCATTGCGGCGACTCCCCGCCTGGGTAGCGCAAGCGAATTGAAATGCTGGTCAACCCATCGGCGAGTTGCACGACGCTCTCAGCGAAGTCGGGTCCTTTGAGAGCATAGGTGTGATTGTTGGACACCCCGTAGCCCTCCTTCGGCATGCCGAACAGACTCTTGTCGAGCTTGCCGTTGTCGTTCTCGTCGTGAACGGCCGAGATCATGTAGGCGCCCGGCGCGACATCGTGAAATGTGCAGGTGGTGACCGGCTGCACCGGGTCGACCACGAGGCGCGTGGCCGGTCGCAGATGCTTATACGCGTCCTCAGAGTCGAACAGGGCGCACAGCACGTGACCTTTGGAACTGTGCAGCGTCGCAACCTCGACTCGTACCTCGCCGGGGGCTGCCGCTGCGATCTTCTGCGCTGCGCTCACGAGCGACACCAGCGCCAATGCTGAACTTGCCAGAGAGCTTTTCATCTTGACCTCCTGATATGTCCCGCCACGGTAGAAACGTGATGCCGTCGCAGGCACTGCCGGACCTTTCGACCGGGCGGGCAACTAGACAACGTCTAGTTGTACATATTAATTATTTACTAGACGTTGTCAAGCGGAGACTAAAAATCGACGACAGCGCTGCTGCATAACGCTAATAATTAGCGACGTCAGGTCGTACATGAAGCTAGTCAGCGTCTAGTTTTATTGATTTTGATTGGGCGGATGCCAAGATCCATCCGCCCGTCTATGCACGCGCGATGGAAGCATTTATGCTGACTCGATGAGAACAAAGAGGCCCGGCACGGCCGCGCCACGCGGACCAGCCAAGAAACCCGCGAAGAAACCCGGCGTGCCGCCGAGGCGCGACGTCGATCTTCGCGCTGGTTTGTTGCGCGCAACCGAGGAGATTTTGACCGAGCAAGGTCTCGACAAATTCACGTTACGCGAGGCGGCGCGCCGATCCGGCGTATCGCACGGCGCACCGGCATTTCATTTCGGTGATTCCGCCGGATTGCTGACCGCGTATGCGGCGGAGGGCTTCAACGCCATGACGCGCTTGATGCTGCGTTATCGTTCGGAGGCGAAGCGCGACCGCAAGTCTCAATTGGTCGCGGTCGGTCTTGCCTATGTCGACTACGCCATCGAGCATCGCGCGAGTTTTCAGCTCATGTTTCGCAGCGATCGGCTGAAAGCGGAGGATCTGTATTTCAAGGAGGCCTCGAAGCGAGCGTTCGAGCAGCTCAAAGAGGTCGTGTCGCCGTTCCTTGCACACAGGGATACGAGCGAACAGGAGCGCATGATGCGGCTGCTAGGGGCGTGGTCGCTCGTCCACGGCTTCGCGACACTCGTGCTGGAGGGCCATTTGGCGCACTTTCAGGACGGGGCTGCGGCCGCCGACGCCGCGCAGCAACTGGGCCGTGCATTGATTGAAAAGTTTGTCGATGGATGGTCGGGGCAAGGGTCGTAGTGAGTGCTGAGTGCGGACCAGCGTTACTGGCCGAGCGGTGTCACGGGAGGCGGATTGCGCTCCAGAAACTGCCCATTCCAATAGGGATAATAAGGATACGGGGGCGTCACTTGCGGATTCGGTTAAGCACCGCCCGTTACCGACCTATCCGGTAGCGGCGGATTGGCCAGCACCACCGAGGTCTCGATCTGACGTTCCGTGATGGTCCAGTAGGTCTTGAGGAGCTCGGTTTTGCGCTCGGGCGTGACCAGCTCGAAACCGTGGTGGCCGTAGAAACGGATCGCCCAAACGGCGGCGGCCCAGGTACCCACCAGCATCTGCCGCGCGCTCAGGTGCCGTAGATGATGGAGCAGCGCGGCGCCGATGCCGCCCCGCTGGCTGCCGGGCAGGACGTAGGCGTGACGGATCAAATCGACGTCGCGCACCGACTGGATACCCATCACACCGATCAGTTTGCCCTCTCCCTCATAGCCCCAGAATTCGACTCCGGCGGCGATTTCGCCGTCGAACTCCCGCAAGGACATATAGGGTTCGTGCCACCGATCGGCCGGGATGACACCACGATAGGCCTCGGCGGCAGCGTTGACGATGGCGAGAATGGCCCCGTGTTCGTCGGCGCGACAGCGGCGGACGTTGCTCATGGCTTCAAGTCTCGATCGTTGATCTTGCGCGCAACGGCCGCGAGACGCAGAAAGCCGGCGTATTTGGACTGCATGATTTGCACCCTCTAGGGACGAGGGCGCAAGTGTGCCGTCTTGCGAGGCCGGCGATCTTGGACGAAATTGCAGCAGTTACCCGCCGCCAGAGGCGTAGCGACTCGGTGTCACGCCGAACTGCCGGGTGAAACAGCGGTTGAGATGACTCTGATCGTAGAATCCAGCGGTCACTGCCGCCTCCGCCAGCGCCTGACCCGCTCGGATGAGCCGGCGCGCCAATGCGATCCGCCGCTGGAGGATGTACGCGTGCGGCGTGAGGCCCAGCTCGCGCGCGAATCCCCGCAGCAACTGAAACCGGCTGAGGCCAACCTCTCCGGCGAGTCCGACGAGCGTCAGGCGCGCCGACGGGTCGGCGTCTATCCTGTCCCGGACCCGCCGGATGGATGCTGCCGGACCGGCGGAACTGCGCGAACGTGCTGTGGAGTTGACCTCCATCCGCGCGGCTAGACGCAGCAGAGCCGTCTCATACTCCATGGCATTGCGAAACCCATCATTCGCAGCCGCGTGCGCAAACGCAGCATCGAAGAGTCGGCGTAAATTCTCATCGACAAACACCGGGGCGCCAAACGTGAAGGACGGGTTCGCGCCATCGAGAACGTCGGCCCGCAGTTCCTCCATCAGGGTTGGATCCAGGTAAAGCATCCGCCACGACCGGGCTCTCCGGCCGATTGGACGCCCATCGTGCACTTCCCCAGGATTCACAAAGATGAGACTACCCGGCCCGGCTTCCACCTGACCTCGGTCGCTGGATGAGGCATGTCCACCGGAATCGACGACCCCCATGCCGTACTGATCATGCGTATGCCGCGGGAACGTGCGCTCGGTGGCCGCGGCCATCGCATCGATGCCGGCCAAGGGGGAGCAGTGAAAGCGGATGTGTTCAGTCAGTTTCACGGCCGCTCGATCGCTTCCAATCTCAGCATCTCCGCGCACTCGGTTACATAGCTTGCGTAGCGAAAGTCCCGAATATTGACGATCAAGTCGTTCGTCCACTCCAGAAGCACGAAATGCCGCCATTGGCACGCGGGGTCGCGCGGGTTTTGCACGAGAACAGCGGGGCGTCGATCCACGAAGCCGGCGACCAGCTTCCAGTCATCGACGCGGCTGTAATTGTGAAAATATCGACCTGCCACTTCGCGAACACCGTTCACCCGAGTCCGGTTGACCAATTCCAGCTTCACGTCATCGGCGAGCATTTCCCGAACGGCGTCGAACTCACGCGCGTTGAACCGATCGACGTAATCCATGAGCCGCGATCGAGTCACCGCGTCCAGACTTGGGGATGGCAGATCGTCCGGTTCCAGCGCCAGTTCGCGAAGTTTTGTGCGCCCCCTGTGCAGAGTCGCTTTCACGGCCGGAATACTCGAGTGGATGACCTGCGCTATTTCGCCGAGGGAATAGCCGAGGACGTCCATGAGGATCACTGCGCTTCGCTGGGCAATCGGCAATCGCATAAATGTCCGCAGGCTGGCGACCGTCGCTTCACGATTTTCCGTCATGGAGACAGGATCGACGAGCATGTCCATGTCCTCATAAGCACGCGCAGCCTCCATTCGGGTGCGCCGACGCAAGAAATCCAGCGCAGCGTTGTGCGCGACCCTGAACAGCCAGCTCTCCGGGCTGTCGATCGCTGCGGATTCTCGAAACGCCACCATCGCCTTCAGGATGGCCTCTTGAACGACGTCCTCTCCGTCCACGACCGAGCCCGTCATGCGGGCACAATATCGGTGAAGCTTGGGCCGCAGCTCGCCTAGGAGTCGATCGAACGCTTCCCGCGACAATGTCGCTGCAACCGGCGACGTGCTCATGCCATCTTCGGTCCAATTTTTGGGCTACGCAGCATCGGAATGCCTTGCCTCCAAACGGTGATCCAGCATCCGGTAGCTCCCGACGATGGTCATCGCCATTGACTCCGGGCCACTGACGAGTCGCTCCTTGACGCCGCTTTGGAACGCCTGAAAAGCCTCGACTTGGCGAAGCGGGCTGCCGTCGCCATCGGTCTCGTTCAATACAATATGCAGGAAGGAACCATCCTCCAGACGCAGGACCAGGTAGCGTAGGTTCTTTGGCGGTCCGGCGTGCAGCTCTTTGAACACCTGCTCTATGAGACGGGCATTGGTCTCGGTCGATTCCGGTTTCGTCTTGTAGCGCACAACTGTCTGTTTCATATGGCGATTTCCTTCGAATTCCGTAGCGGACCTTGAGAGCGGAACGGCTCATCGTGGGCGATCGCCCGGCCTCGCTCTCTCTATAAGAAGGACGCCTGAGAATACTCGAAGGATTCGGGCCGACAAAAATAATTTCAGATGAATCCTGTCGGTATCAGCGATCGGCGAATCCGCGGTCGATATCGAGGACGTTGCCAAGATTGCAGTCGCGCTCCTGCGGAGCGGCGGTCATCGGGGTAAAACCTGCGATATCACAGGTCCCAAAGTACTGGGCATGGCTGACATCGCTGAACAACTCTCACGGGCGACGGGGAAATCCGTTCGCTACGTTGCGATCAGTCCCGAAGAGCGGCGAGACACTCTACGTGCCGCCGGCACGCCGCGCTATTTTGCCGATGCGCTGTACGATCAGGCGACCGAGCGGCTGCGTAATCCCCGGGCTACGGTCCACCTCGAAACGCACGCCGCTTTCGGGGTCAAGCCGACAACGTTTGCTGAATTCGCGAAACGGAATGCGCCGGCGTTCAGGGGCGAAGCGGCTGCCTTTACCGGCGGCGGCGCACGGGGTCCTGCTTCGTAGTTCTATACTCACTCCGCGGATCTGGTTACTCTTCTTTCCTGGCCGACCGTTTCGGGGGTCCCCGGGGAGTACAACAATGGAAATCGCTCTTTCACCGCTTGAATTCGCCAGGCGAGCGCGGCGTCTGTATGCCGATCGCGAAGCCGTGGTCGACGGCGATCGCCGCTGGACCTACTCTGGATTCTTCGACCGATGCGACCGTTGGTCGTCGGCCCTTCAGAGCATGGGTATCCGGCAGGGTGACCGAGTTGCCTACATCGCGCCCAATACGCACTCGCACCTGGAGGCTTACTACGCGATACCTCAGATCGGCGCCGTGCTGGTGCCGATCAACTATCGGCTGACACCGGATGACTTCGTCTATCTGATCAACCACAGCGGCGCGCGGATCGTGTGCGCTCACTCGGACTACCTCGACGGGTTGGACCGCGTACGCGGCCAGTTGGGCACCGTCGAGAATTTCATCGCCCTGGAGGGCGGAGCAGATCGCCCGGGTTGGTTGGATTACGAATCGATCCTCGCACACTCAACGGCCGCTTTCGCCCGACCCGAGATCGCAGAACGCGACTTACTGACCATCAATTACACGAGCGGTACGACGGCTAATCCGAAGGGAGTCATGATCACGCATCGCAACGCGTACATGAACTCGGTCGGCACTCTCATCCATCACCACATGACGTGTGCGGACCGCTATGCCTGGACCTTGCCCATGTTTCACGCGAATGGATGGACGTTCGTCTGGACCGTAACGGCCGTCGGGGGGACTCATCTCTGCCTCCGGCGGGTCGATCCTACGAGGATCTTTGACATGCTTCGACGTGAGCGCGTAACGATGCTATGTGCTGCGCCGACCGTGCTCATCGGTATCGCCAATTCAGACGCTGATCTTCGGCAGGGGGTGCCTCGCGGCGTACGCGTTCTGACGGCGGGTGCGCCGCCGGCCGCCGCCACCATTGAGCGGGTAGAGGTCGAGTTGGGTTGGGAGCTGACCCAGTTCTACGGGCTCACCGAGACCGCTCCATTCATCACGATGTGCGAGCCGCGGCCCGAACATGCGCCCCTCGCCGGGCATGAGCGCGCCAAGATCAAGGCCCGTCAGGGAGTCGAACTCATCACGTCGGGCGAACTGCGGGTCGTTGACGAGTCCGGCGCCGAAGTGCTTACCGACGGTTCGACGGTGGGAGAGATCGTCGTTCGCGGAAACGTCGTGATGCAAGGCTACTACAATGACCCGGCGGCGACCGCTCGGAGCATTCGCGACGGGTGGTTCCATTCCGGCGACGCAGCCGTCGTTCACCCGGATGGATACGTGGAGATCCGCGATCGACTCAAGGATGTGATCATCAGCGGCGGCGAAAATATTTCGAGCGTAGAAGTGGAGGGGACACTCCTTCGTCACCCGGCCGTCCAGGAAGTCGCCATCGTCGGAATGCCGGATGAGACATGGGGTGAGGCGCCGCACGCGTTCGTGGTCCTGCGCGCCGGGTGCTCGGCGACGGAAGTGGAGCTTCGAGAGTTCGCTCGGGAACGCATGGCCCATTTCAAGTGTCCCAAAGCCGTTCGATTCGTGCCGGAGTTGCCGAAGACGGCGACCGGGAAAATCCAAAAGTATGTCCTTCGCGGGATGCGGCCGGGGATTGCGAAGCAGTAGCTCTCGACCCAGGAGCCGCCGACCCAGGAGCGATTGAGGCCGCCGTACTGGCGGATCGGTCTATTGACTGCTTGCTTGGGCCGGCCGTTGCCCGAGAAATAGATTGACAGGGCTTTTTCGTAGACACGCATCAATGCCTCGTCCAGGGGAATTGCGTCGACGAGCGCATCGCGCATCGCGACATAACCCATGCTCCAATAGTGCCGGTGGAGCGGCCGATTCTATACATGGGTTGCCGGCACTTGGATCGTCGAACACCGGGGACACTGGATTCCCGATCAGTGGGAGCAATCGGGCACGCAGTGGCACTATCTGCGCGGCCATTGGGAGCATTGAAGTGTGCTAACCGTGGCGCCGGGGCAAAGCTTGTGAAAATCGCCGCCGGTACTCAACCGGACTCACGCCAACCTTCCTGCGGAAGTGATGCCGCAATGTCGTGGATGTGCCAAGGCCCGTCCTTGCTGCGATCAGATCAACCGAGAGCGCCGTGCTCTCGAGTAACTCGCGGGCGCGGTCCACGCGCATTCGTGTGATCCAATCCGCCGGGCTCATCCCGGTGGCCGCTTGGAAGCGCCGCATGAACGTGCGCTCACTCATCGCCGCCAGCTGCGCCAGCTCCGCGATCCGCAGAGGCTCGCCGAGCCGGCGCCTCATCTTGTCCATCAATGCGGACAACGATCCGCGCTCGAGCTTGTCGACCGGGCGTTGCAGAAATTGCGCTTGACCGCCATCACGATGCGGCGGAATCACCAACCGGCGAGCCACTTGATTGGCAACCGCCGGACCATAGTCTCTGCGCACGAGATGCAAGCAAAGATCAAGACCGGCGGCACTGCCCGCCGACGTCAAAATCTCTCCTTCGTCAACGTATAGCACACCCGGATCCACCTGAATCTGCGGGTAGCGCCGGCGCAACTCGTCTGCGTAACGCCAATGCGTGGTCGCACGCCTGCCATCGAGCAATCCGGTCGCGGCAAGCACGAACGAACCGGAGCAGATGGAGAGCAAACGGGCGCCGCGAGCGTGGGCCGCACGCAGGGCGTCGACGATCGATTCAGGTACAGGCACATTGACGCCTTGCCAGCCGGGAACCACGATAGTGCCGGCTGCAACGAGCCGGTCCAAACCGCCGTCGACGCGCACACTGATGCCGTATTGCCCGCTGACCTTGCGGCCCTTGCTTGCGCTCGTTTCAAAACGATACCAGCCGGGTCCGAGTTCCGGTCGAGGCAGGCCAAAGACCTCGGCGGCGCAAGAGAACTCGAAGGCACATAGTCCGTCGTAGGCCAGCGCCACGACCAGCGGATTGAACGGGCGGGATCGTTTCACAGGCTTTGGCATGATTTGATCGAGAAGTGGCAGTTCTGCCAATTGTGCGCTCCTGCCCCGACGGTAACAATGGCCTCGTCGTCAATCTGGAGCCTCGCCATGCCTAACGCCGTCACCAGCGTACCCGCCGCCGCACCTGAAGCGGCAGTTCAACATTTCGAATCTCAATTCACGTTCGAGACAGACTGCTGGGATACGCACGATGCGATGCGCGGCGCCGATCCGGGGTTCATCCTGCTCGACGTTCGCAGCCCCGCCTTATTCGAGAAAGGCCATGTGTCCGGGGCAATCAATCTTCCGCACGGTAAAATTACCCCTTCCCGGATGGGCGTCTATCCACCCACGACGCTCTTTGTCACCTATTGCGCAGGTCCTCATTGCAACGGTGCGGCGCGCGCCGCCGCGAAGCTGGCACGTCTCGGTTACGCCGTGAAACTCATGGCTGGCGGCGTTACCGGATGGCTCGACGAGGGCTTCACGTTGGAATCCGGTTCAAGCAACGCTCGAGAAGTTGCTGCGGGTCAGCCCGGATAAATGCCATGCAAGATCAAGGCTCGGTCGCGTACACCATTCGATGTGCGCGTCGGCAGGATATTGCGGAGCTCGTCGCCTTGTGCAAGGAGCACGCACATTTCGAACGAGTCGCCTACGACACTGAGGCCAAAGCCGATCGACTGGCCGAAGCGTTGTTCTCCGCATCGCCGCGGCTATATGCGTGGGTTGCGCTGGCGGAGGACCGCGACATCATCGGCTATGCGACCGCTGCGCCGGAGTACTCAACCTGGAGCGCACGCGAGTACTTGCACATGGACTGCCTATTCGTGCGTTCGGCGCGACGGCGAGCCGGGGTGGGGGCAAGTCTGCTAGATTCAGTCATACGGCTCGCGCGCGAACTTGGGCATCATGAGGTTCAATGGCAGACACCGACGTGGAACGTCGACGCATCCCGTTTTTACCGGCGCCACGGAGGTGTTGGTCAACGCAAATTGGGGATGGGTAAAGCTTAACTGTTGATCTGGCGGCCGTTACAAGTCACCTTGGGTCGCAGGCGAATGAGCGCTTTTGCCCAGAGCAAGAC
>WNFI01448773.1_pt1 | contig 11554 bp, 10 predicted proteins | sample 5400471 | NCBI WGS metagenome assembly WNFI01 (sample SAMN13153348, study PRJNA577476) | soil metagenome | isolation source: 100 cm saprolite on Douglas fir-dominated hillslope | place: USA:California | collected 2013-09-17
CCGTCAGCCACTGCATCACGGGCACCAGGTTCAGCGAATCCGGCGGGTGGGGCCGGTACTCCCGCATCTCGGCGATGCTGGGCGCGCTCATCGACGCCGGCGTGGCGCCGCGCATCGGCTCGAAATCCTTCATCCACCATTCCATCTTCATGGTCAGGCTGCGCGTGTCCATGGCCTTGCCGCGCACCTCGACATGCTCCTGGAACCGGAGCTGGTCGGCCAGCGCGGAGGGGTCGTCGGCATAGACCGAGCGGTAGGGCCCGAGGTTGAGGCGCGAGGCGGCGCGCGGAGCGGGGGAGGCGGCGGGCGCAGGCGGCGCCGGCCCGGCCGCGGAGTCTTCGGCCAGCGCGCTGCCAGCCAGGAACAGGACGCCGAGGACCGCCGGCAGCGCCGCCCTCATATCCTTAATCTAGTGCGGGCCGGCGCCCGGCGCCACCCTCACCTCAGGCCACCTTGCTCGGTTCGGGCAGGGTCGTCCCCATCACCCATCCGATGGCGGCCGCGATTGCGTTCATCGCGGAGGTGATGACCACCCCGCCGATGCGGCCCACCAGGGCCGCGCCGAAGGGAAGCGGTCCGGGCGCATTGAGCGCGCGGGGGTTCACGAAGTAGGTGTCGATGTGCAGCGCGTACGAGAGCACGGTCATGGTCAGGATCACGATCTGGCCGATCAGGCCGATGGTGAGCCCGAGCCCCATCGCCTTGGTGACGCTGTAGCCGAGCCACTTGCGCGAGAACGCCCCGTAGAGCGCGGAGGAGAGGAACGACATCGTCACGAGGCTGAAGATGGCGTGGCCCCGTTCGTACGGCACGCCGCGAAACCCCGTGACCAGGCGGCCCATCGTAAAGATGGCGAGCACGATCATGTAGAGCCGGGCCAGACGCAGGTACTCTTTCATCCGACCTCCTCGGGGATCTTCCCCAAAACGGGGGCTCGCCGCAAACGCGGTATATTTGCGGACGCCATGCTGGCTCCCCTCGGCGACGTCCGGCCCGGCGAGCGGCGGGGAGCGGTGGCGGCGTTCCTGACCATCTTCGGGATCCTGGCCGGCCACACGCTGCTCGAGACGGCGCGCGATGCGCTGTTCCTCGCGCGCCTCCCGCCCTCCGAGCTGCCGGGCGTGTATCTCGTGATGGCGGTGGTCGCCATCGCGTTGTTCCAGGGCCCGTGGCGCGCCCCGCGCATCGGCGGACGATACGGGCTCTCCCTCGTCCTCGTGTCGTCGGGCCTGGCCACCTTCGTCTTCTGGGCCCTGCATTCCTCCCGCAGCCCGTGGGCCCTGCGCGCTCTCTACGTCTGGACGGGCATCCTGGGCACGATGGCCGCGCTGCAGTTCTGGATCATCCTGGGCGAGCTGTACACCGTGACCCAGGCCAAGCGCATCTACAGCGTGGTGGGGCTGGGCTCGGTGCTGGGCGCGATCGCGGGAGCGGCCATCGCCCGCGCCCTGACGCAGGTCTGGCCCACCAAGCACCTCATCCTCGCCGCCGCGATCGTGTTCGTTCTCACCGGGCTCGGTCCGGCCATGCGCATCCGCCGGCCGCGAACGGCCCTGGCCACCGCCGCCGGCCATGCCGCGTCGTCGATCGTCCAGACCGTACGCCTGTTCCGGAACGACCCCTACATCAAGGCGCTGGGCGGGCTCGTGCTCGTCTCCACGGTGGCCCTCACCCTGGCCGACTACGTCTTCAAGAGCACGGTCGCGCACACGGTCGCGCCCACGCACCTCGGCACGTTCTTCGCCGGCTTCTACATGGTCCTCAACGTGCTCGCGCTGGGGGCGCAGCTCGTCCTGGCCGGCTGGCTGCTGCGCGTGCTGGGCCTGCACCGCACGATGTGGGTCCTGCCCGCCTTCGTGTTCCTGGGCGCGGCGGGCGTGGCCCTGGGCGGGGGCCTGCTGGCCGCGCTGCTGCTGAAGGGCGCGGACGGTAGGCCCTGGCCTCGCTCCTCATCCTGGCCGAGATCACGCAGAACCGCGGCAACACCGTGCTGGCGACGGCGGCGGCCGCGCTCAGCGTGGTGTGGATCGCCTGGGCCACCGACCTCAAGGGCCATTACCTCGACCTGTTCCGGTCCGCGCTGCGCGAAGGCGCGATGCGCCCGCGGGGCGATCTGCCCGCTCTCGACCTCGGCTCGCTGGAGGCGCTGTTCACCGCGCTCAACAGCCGCGACGATTCCGAGGTGATCGGGGCCATGGAGCTGCTGGCCGAGGGCGGACGCGCCCGCCTGATCCCGGCCCTCGTCCTGTTCCATCCCTCGCGCACCGTGGTCCTGCGCGCGCTGGAGGTGTTCGCGGCGGCACAGCGCACCGACTTCGTGTCCGTGGCCGATCGCCTCCTCACCCACGAGGACGCGGAGGTGCGAGCGGCGGCGTTGCGCGCCCGCACTGCGGTCACGCCGGACGAGTCGCTGCTGCGCCGCGCCGCCTCCGACGCGGATCCGCTGGTGTCGGCGACCGCGCTCATGGGGCTCCTCTCCGGCGGCTGGATGACCGACGATGCGCGGGTCGCCCTCGAAGACCTCATGAAGAGCTCCGCGGCGAGCAGCCGCTGCGCTCTGGCCGCGGCCATGGGCGCGCAGCACGTCCCCGTGCCCGCCTTCGAGCCGCTGCTCCTGCGCCTGGCCGAGGATCCGGACCAGGGAGTCCAGGCGGAGACAGCGATGGCCATGGGCGCCCTGCGCCTGCCCTCGTTCGTGCCCGCGCTGATTCCCATGCTGGCCGCGACCCATCTGCGGCCGGTCGCGCGCGCCGCCCTGGTCGCGATCGGACCGCCGGCGCTGGCCGACCTCGACGAGGCCCTGCGCGATCCGCACCTGCCGCACGAGGTCCGCAGCCACGTGCCGCGCACCATCAGCCGCTTCCCGGCCGAGGACGCCGCGCCCCTCCTCCTCCGCCAGCTCGTCCTCGAAGGCGACGGGATGGTGCGCTACAAGATCCTGCGCGGCCTGGGCCGCCTGGCCGCGGAGAACCCCGGGCTGGCCCTGGACGCGGCCGTGCTGCACTCCGGCACCGAGCGCACCCTGGAGGCCGTCTTTCGCCTCATCCACTGGCGGACGGTCCTGGAAGAGGGAGCGGCCGCGGACGCGCGGCGCGCCACTCCCGGCTACGAGCTGCTCGTCGCGCTGCTGCGGGACAAGGAAGCGCATGCCCTCGAGCGCCTCTTCCGTCTGCTCGGCCTCCAGTACCGCGGCGAAGACTTCGAGAAGATCTACCGCGGCCTGCGCAACTCGAGCGCCAAGGTCCGCGCGAGCAGCCGCGAGCTGCTGGAGAACCTCGTGCGGCCCCCGCTGCGCGACGCGATCCTCGCCGCCGTCGACGAAGTGCCGGACCGGGCCCGGCTGCCGCGCGCCGGCGCCGTCTATCGCGCGACCCCCCTCCTCTACGACGACCTTCTCGCGCGGCTCATCGAGGAGCCGGGCGAGACCGTGCGCTGCCTGGCCGTCTATCACGTGGGCGAGCTGGGCCTGGCCGCCCTGCGGCCGCGCCTGGAGGCGGTGCGCGCGGAGAGCGGGGCCGGACTGTTCCTCCTGCGCGTGGTCGAGCGTGCGCTGAGCCTCTTGCGAAGCGCGCCCGGGAGGCTCGAATATGCTCGATGAGGGCCGCCTCCTCGGGCACGAGCAGCGGATCTCCGGGTCCGTCGAGCGCGTCCTGCTGCTCAAGCGGCTGCCCATGGTGAGCACGCTCAGCGGACCCCAGCTCGCCTTCGTCGCGGAGCAGATCGGCGAGCGCTTCTTCCCCAAGGGGTCGGTGCTGCTGCGCGAAGGCGAGGCCCCCGGCGCGCTGTACTTCCCGGTCGAGGGCCGGATCCACCTCACCAGCCGCGGGCGGGTGATCGGACACGCCGGTCCCGGCCGTGCCGTGGGTCCCTTCCACGTCCTCGCGCGCGACGAGCGGGGCCTGGGCGCGGTAGCGGAGACGGATACCGTCGCCCTCGAGCTGAGCGCGGAGACCCTGTTCGAGATCTTCGACGAGCAATTCGCGATCCTCCAACACGTCCTGCGCGAGGTCTCGCGCCAGATCGTCGAGCACGTCGTGAGGTTTCCGGACGCGGTCGTCTTCCTCACTCCCTCGACCGAAGGCCCGCCGACGCCCCCGCGCGAGCTGGACCTCGTCGAGCGCATCTTCCTACTCCGGAAGTCGCCGGTGTTTCTGAATCCGAGCATCAGCGCCCTTGGTCAGCTCGCACGCGGGCTGACCGAGGTGCGTATGCCGCCGGGGACCCGGCTGTGGCGGGAAGGCGAAGCGACGGGCTGGGGTTCGATGATCGTGAGCGGCTCCATCCGGTGCACCTCTTCGCGTGGACACGACTTCGTCGCCGGTCCCGGCATCGCGCTGGGCGCGCTGGACGCGGTGGCCGAGGTGCCGCGCTGGTTCGACGCGGTCACCGAGACGCCGGTGGTTGCGCTCCAGGCGAACATGCAGTACCTCATCGATGTGTTCGAGGACAACTTCGCCATGGCAATCGACTATCTGGCCGTAACGGCGCGCTGGCTGCTCGAGATCCTGGACCGCTCGCTGGCCTCGCGCGACCGCCTGACGCGCGTGTACGGGTGCGAGCCGGAGGCGGAAACGATACCCGCGGTGGATCCCGCGGCCGCGATGGCGGGCCCCGCGTGACGGACGACGCGGCGGTGCTGGCGGGCGGGGTCCCCGAGGAGGGCAGCGCCGTCGACCGGTTCCTGCGCATCTTCAGCGACGTGCGCCCGGGCGAGGGCGCGACCGTGCTCCTGCTGACGCTGAACCTGTTCCTCCTGATGGTCGGGTACTACATCTTCAAGGTGGTGCGCGAGCCGCTGGTGCTGGTTGGCGGTGGGGCGGAGATGAAGTCCTACGCGGCCGCGGCCCAGGCCCTGACCCTCATGGGCTTCGTTCCCCTGTACAGCTGGTTCTCGTCGCGCGTGAATCGGATGCGCCTGATCATGGGCGTGATCTTCTTCTTCATCGTGTGCATCGAGGCCTTCTATTTCGGGTTCCACGCGGGCGTGCCCATGCTTGGGTTCTTCTTCTACGTCTTCGTGGGGATCTTCAGCCTGGCCACGATCGCGCAATTCTGGTCGTACACGAACGATCTCTACGACCGGCCGACGGGCGAGCGGCTGTTTCCCATCGTCGCGGTCGGAGCGACCGCGGGCAGCCCGCTGGGCGCGATACTGACGGAGCCGCTCTTCAAGGCGGGCATCCGGCCCCACACGATGTTCCAGATCACCGCCGCCCTCCTCCTCGTTCACTTCGCGCTCTACCGCGTGATCGACGCGCGGCAGTCGGGTCGCCGTGCCCAGACCGCGCAGAAGCAGGAGCCGCTGGCCGGTCCGGGTGGGTTCAGTCTCCTGCTGCGCAATCCCTACCTTCTGCTCCTGGCCGCGCTGCTGCTCGTCCTGAACGTCGTGAACACCACCGGGGAATACGTGGTGGCGCACACCGTTCTCGAAACGGCGGCCAGCGCGGGCACGCCGGAGGCGAAGGAGGCCATCGTGGGCGCCTTCTACGGCGGGTACAACTTCTGGACGTCGGTGCTGGCGCTCGTGCTGCAAGCCTTCATCGCCTCCCGGCTCGTGAAGTACCTCGGAGTCGGCGGCGTCGTCCTGGCCCTGCCCCTGGTGCGCCAGATGCTGTGGCTGCCGACCAGCCGCGAGGAGAAGTACAAGGCCAAGCAGGCCGCGGACACCTTCGTCGTGCGCAGCGGCGACATGCTCTCGGGCGTGGCCGTCTTCCTGGGCACCACCTACTTCGCCGCGGGCGTCCGCAGCTTCGCGATCATGAACCTCGTCCTCATCGCGCTGTGGCTGACGCTCGCCGTACGCCTCGTCCGCTACTATCGCTCGCTCTCCGCCTCGCGCGGGTGAGGGGGCTCGTGGGACGCGCGCGCCCGCGGGCATGAGGCGCGTCGCCTCCACCCTCGCGCGCGCCGGCGTCTCCGTCCTGGTCGGGCTGCTCGTGCTCGCGGTGCTGCGTTGGCCGCCGGTGTGGGCGCGCCCGCTCCTCGACGTGCGCGCGCTGTCCCTGGCCGGCCCCGCGGTGATCCTCGCCGTCGTGGCCGCGCTCACCGGCCGTCCGCGCCCGCGGCGCCCGGTGCGTCCGTTGCTGATGGCTCTTCTCGTCGTCCTGGCGACGCTGGCGGTGGTGGTTGCCTTGCGGCCGGCGGCGGGGCTGATGGCTTCCGTGGCCGACCCGCGCGGACCGATCGGATCCTCGTCGATGGGCGCGGTGGACGTCGCCGGTCCCGATCTGCGTCACCTGCCCCCCGCGCGCAAATGGACCCTGCGCTGGGCCGGCGAGGTGCGGGCGCCGCGCTCCGGTTCGTACCGCCTGTGGGCGAGTGGCCGCGGCGAGGTGGCCGTGGCGCTCGACGGCCACGTCGTGCTGCGCGCGGAGGGCGATCCGCTCGCAAGCGGCGCCGACGTGCCGATGGCCGCGGGCCCGCACGTGGCGGAGATCGTGCTCACGCGGACGGGCCCGGGTCCGCGCCTCCGGCTGGGATGGACGTGGCCGCGCACGGACGGCCGGGCGGGAACGTACGACGAGGTCCTGCTGCCGCGCGACCTCGGTCCGCCCATCGCCCGTGCCTGGTGGTGGCTGATCGACGGGCTGGCCTTCGCCGCCGCCGTGCTCGCCGCGGCGCTGCTGTGGCGCTTGCCCTGGGACGTTCCGCGTCCGCTGCCGGTGGCGACGCCGGTCACGCGTGGCGAGATCGCCTGGTCGCTCGCCGGGTACGCCGCGCTCGTGGCGCTGATGAGCTGGCCGCTGGTCACCGATCTCGCCGGCCTGGGGGTCACGGATCGGCCGGATGGACGGCTCAACGCCTGGATCCTGGCCTGGGATGCCCACGCGCTGGCCCACGCGCCGAGCCGCCTGTTCCAGTCGCCCATCTTCCATCCGCTGCCCGACACCCTCGCGTTCTCGGAGAACCTGCTCCTGCCCGCCGTGATCGGCGCGCCCGCGCAGGCGCTGGGTGGGCCGGTGCTGGCCTACAACGTCGCGCTTCTCGTGAGCCTCATCGTGTCGGGCCTCGGTGTGCAACTCCTCGTCCGTCGCGAGAGCGGCGATCGCGTGGCCGCCTTCGTGGCCGGCGCGTTCTTCGCCGCGGGGGCGCACCGCTGGATCCGGCTGGCCCACCTGCACGCGCAGGTGACGCTGTTCCTGCCCTTCGTCCTGCTGGCCTTCGACCGGTTCTGGCAGCGGCGCACGCTCGGGCGCGCCGCCCTCGTCGGGGTGCTGCTCGCGCTGCAGGGCCTCTCGTCCGTCTATCTCGGGGCCATCGCGGCGCTGATGGTCGCGGTGGCGGTGGCGCTGGCCTTGCTCGGAGGCCTGCGTCCGCGCGAGATGGGACGACTCGCGGTCGGTCTCCTCCTCGGCGGCGTTCTCCTGGCGCCAATCGTCCGGCCCTACCTCCGCATGCGCGCGTTCGAGGGCGTGGAGCGGCCTCGCCTCCGCGCCGCGCCGCTACCGTGCCTTCGCCGTGACCGCTTCCGTCGTGGCCATCGTGTTCTCGCTCGGTCCGGAGACGGCGGCCTACCGCTTCCTGCACGAGCACCTGGTGCTCGTGCGGGGCGTGCGCGCGCTGTCGCGCTTCTCGCTCGTGCCCGTGCTCGCGCTCTCCGTGCTGGCCGGGTTCGCGCTGGCACGACGCGGGCGCGTGGCCCTGCTCGCCCTCGGCGTGTTCCTCGTCGAATCGAGCAACGTGCCGATCCGCTACGCGCCCGCGCCGGTGCCGTCCGAGACGGCGCGTTGGCTGGCCGGCAAGCCGGGCGCGGTGGCCGTCCTGCCGCTGGGCGAACGCGACACCGAGGTCATGCTCGACGGGATCGCGCACTGGCGCCTTCTCGTCAACGGCGACTCGGGCTTCATGCCGCGGCCGTACACGCGGGAGATGGAGCTGCTCACCGCGCCCGCCGGAGAAGACGCGCTGCGGTTGTTGCGCGCGGTTGACGTGCGGCACGTCGTCGCACGCGAGGAGCTGCCCCTGCCGGTGGCCTTTCGCGCCGCCGAGGAGCGGGTGTACGAGGTGCCCGCGGGCCCAGCGGCCCGCGTGCCGGAGCAGGGCGCGGCGGTGCCGACGGTGTGGACGGCGACGGGGGTGATCGCCGATCTCGGGGCGCCGCGTCCCGTGGAGTCGGTCACGCCACCCTCGCGCTGCTCCGCGACCCGCAGCACGGCGACGGCGAGGTGACGTTCCCGCGCGTCACCGCGCGCTTCGTGCGGGTACCCTTGGCGGTCCCCGCGCGCCCAGGGTTGTTTTGGGTGCGGTGAGGTCCTCACCGCGTCGGGCCGTAGACCGTTCTCGCGAAGGTTTGACTGTACTTGATTTGCGTACGATGCGTCGCCTCATGGAGGGGCGCCGGACCGACGAGACCCTCCGGACCATCAAAGGCGTCTCGTGAAGTCCCCAGCGGCCGATTGAGGCGGCGGCACGGGGCTCCTGGACGATGTCCGGATGACCACGACGATTGTACTCGATTTGAGTACGGTCATTTGTCGTCGAGAGGCACCCGCTCGGGCGGCCGCACCCTCGCGCGCACCGCTTGGCCGACCTCGGTGCTGACGCGCTAGCTTCCGCCGAGCAGGACCTGACGCGCGCCGGTGGCGACGTCCAGGCGCACGAGCGCGCCCCGGTCGTCGATGAACAGGGCCCCCGCGTCCGCAGCCGCCTCTGCTCCGGGCGCGAACCACGACGGCCCGGCCGGCTTCAGACCGTGCTCGCGCCGAATCACGCGTCCGGCGGACACGTCCACCAGGACGGAATCGGAGCCGGTGGCCGCACCGGGGAATGGCAGTTCGACGGCGAGTACGCCGGGTGCGACCTCGGCCACCTGTGCGAAACCGAACGTGGGCGTGATATCGAGCGACAGCGACTCCGCGCCCTCCGTCGAGAACACGCGGAGCACGACGCCGCGGCCGTACTCGACGACGGCCAGCCGGCCGTCGCGCATGAACGTGCCCGCGATGCCGCCGGCCCTGCCCTCCGGAACGAGGGTCGCAATGAGGGCGCCCGTCGACCCGTCATGCAGCGTGAGGCTGGGACGACGCGCCTCCGAATGGACCACGGCCACGCGTGCCGCACCCGGCCCCCAATGCTCGGACGCGTAGCCGCGTGTCGAGATGCGCCCGCTCGTTGCCGCCCTGCCGGTGGCAGGATCGAGAACGATGACGTCGAGGACCCCGGGGGAGAGCGGATCCGCCGGTCCGCTCAACACGTGGGCCCGGCCATCGCTCGTGAAGACGATCGGCCGCCACCAGTAGGCGCGCAACGGCGCGACGACCGTTGTCCGTGAGGATCCCAACTTGAACACGGTCGCTTGCGCCCGTTGTACGACGGCGACATTCTCCCCGTCCGCGGAGAGCCCGACACTGACGACGGAACCGGGAGGCACGGGGAGCGGGACGCGCGAGACCGAGGGAGGGTTCGACCCGAGGTCGGCGGCCATCAGGCGCGGCGTGTCCGTCCATGCCTCCGCGACCCAGACCGCTCGTCTGACGTCCTGGGAGAAAACGGGGCCGCGCACCGATGGGGCGCCGCCCACGCGCAGGAACCGTTGCGCGGCGGCATCCATCAGCACGGTGGGTGTGAAGGTCTCAGGCCGCGGCCATCGCGTTCGGCCCGCGACGGCGATCCATGAACCGTTGGGTGACGGCCAGGCGGAGACGACCGTCCTGAAGTCGGCGGGTGCGAAGCCGCCGACCCAGGTTCCCCAGGCGGCGGGATCCAGAGCGCGGCCGCCGCGTAGTCGACGTGGCCGGCGTCGACACCCCACACCATCAGCCTGCGGAAGGTCCGCGCGACCAGCCAGCCGAGCGCAGTCGCCATGGCGAGGTCGGCGGCGAACCAGCCGTTGCGCGCACGGTATCCCACCGCCACCACGTGCATGCTTCCGATGAGCGCGACCAGACCCGGAACCAGGATCTGCATCCACCATGCGCCCGCCGGAAGCCGCCAGTCGCCGCTGAAGGCGGTCGGTCCCAGAACGATTGCGCCCGTGGTGAACGTGAGCACGACAGCGGCGAGCATCTTGCCGCCCCAGATCGACCACCACGGCAACGGGCGGGCCAGGAAGAACCCGAGGCGGCCCTCGGCCAGGTCGCGCGCGATCACCGACGTGCCTGTCAACATTGCCGCGGTGAACACCATGACTGTCCCCAGGAACCCGCCGAGCAGAGGGCGATCTCCGATTCCAATCCGGGGCGCGACGAACGGGACCACGGCCAGCGTCGCGGCCAGGCCGAATAGGGCGGCGCGCTCGGAGACCTCGCGTGCCGCGATCGCCATGAGCCCTCGTATGGCCACGCGTTCGCTCATCGCGCCCCTCCCGCGCTCGTGACTTCGGCGAAGATGCGCTCGAGCGGGAGGGCGAAGCGCTCTTTCATCGCCTCCAGCGGCTCGTCGAGGACGAGGCGCCCGTCGTACAGCACCCCCACGCGGTCCGCGATCCCCTCGATGGCGGCCAGGTCGTGCGTGGTCACGAGCACGGTGGTGCCGCGGTCGGCCAGCTCGCCGATGATCTCGCCGAACACCTGGTCGCGCGCGACCACGTCCAGGCCGAGGGTCGGGTCGTCGAGGATCAGCAGCTCCGGCGCGTGGCCCAGGGCCAGCGCGAGCTGTACCGCGCCCTTCTGGCCTTTCGAGAGGCGTCCGAAGGGCGTGTCCAGCGGGATGGCGAAGCGGCGCAGCCGCTCGCGCGCGTCGTCCTCGTCCCAGCGCGAGTACAGACGGCCGGTGAGGGCGAGGAGGCGCGCGGAAGAGAGCTCCGGCGGCGCATCCGGCTCTTCCGGCACCAGGCCGACGCGCGCCATCAAGCCCACGCGGTCGCGCCAGGCGTCGCGGCCGAAGAGGACGGCGCGTCCGGCCGTGGCCCGCTGCTGCCCGACGAGGCATCGCACCAGCGACGACTTCCCGGCGCCGTTGCGGCCCAGCAGCGCATAGACGCACCGGGCAGGCACGACGAAGGAGACGTCTTGGAGCACCCGCGTCCGGCCGTACCGGATGGTCAGGTGCTCGCAGGACAACGGACCCGCTTCCGTCTCCGCGTTCATGCCGGGTCTCCTTTCTTCCCGCGCATCAGCTCGTTCCAGGCCGCGCGTAGCTCGTCGAGGGACTCGTCCCGGCTCGCGCCGAAGGTGGCGGCGACGCTCGCGTACCGCAAGGCCGCCTCCCGCAGCGCGCGTGACCGCTCCCCCCGCGACAGGGAGGGCGCGGTCGTGGAGACGTAGGTGCCGTCCCCGCGGCGCACCTCCAGCACGCCGGCGTCGGTCAGGTGCTGGTAGGCCTTGGAGACGGTGGCGGGGTTGACCCGGAGATCGCGCGCGAGGTCGCGCACGGACGGCACGGCCGCGCCCGCGGTCAGGCCGCCCGAGGCCACCAGGCGGCGCATACCGTCCTCGATCTGGCTCCAGAGCGGCGCCGCCTCTGACGGATCGATGCGCAGCCCGCGGGCGATGGTCACTGTACCACAGTAATAGTACACCGATGCAGTGAATGTCAAGCGGTATGCTGAGCCCGCCATGGCCGCGGCCGGTCCCCCTCCCGAGTTCCTCCAGGACCCGCCCCGCCTGACGAACAC
>WNFI01169154.1_pt1 | contig 11552 bp, 10 predicted proteins | sample 5400471 | NCBI WGS metagenome assembly WNFI01 (sample SAMN13153348, study PRJNA577476) | soil metagenome | isolation source: 100 cm saprolite on Douglas fir-dominated hillslope | place: USA:California | collected 2013-09-17
GGAAGTTTCACTGGGCGGCTTGTCACTGCCCCTTTACTATGCGGGACTTGCGCCGGGCCTCGTTGGGGTCTATCAGATTAACGCCCTGGTGCCCGGGTGGGCGCCCACTGGCATGCAGGTCCCGCTCGTCATTACGCAGGGATCGGTCTCCACCACATTAACGGTACGCGTGATCGACTGATTGAGAAGACACAACATCATGAAAACTACTTACCGATACATCTTGACCGCGCTGGTTGTTCTCGCGCCCGCCTGCCTGGCTCAAAAGTGGGAGGTTGGAGGCGTGACCGGCGGCGGTTTCACCAACAGCCTGACGGTCGTGAATACCACCGGAACCGCCAGTGCGGGATTCGACAAAGGTTTCGCCTTTGGCGCGGTGCTGGGACAGAACCTTTATCCGCGCGTGAGTGGGGAATTGCACTATACCTACAACATGAGTGATCTCCGCGTCTCAGCGGGAGGCGAGTCCGCCACGTTCAAGGGCCTGACGCATTCGATGCATTACGACATCCTGCTTCATGCCGGCCGGGCGCGCTCCCGTGTCCAGCCTTTTGCCGCAGCGGGCGGCGGCCTGCGTGTCTTTCGGGGCGCCGGAACGGAATCCGCGTACCAGCCGCTGAGCGGCTTTGCCCTCCTCACCAAGACCAGCCAGTGGGTGCCCATGGCCACGTTCGGCGGTGGTATCAAGTACGCCATCCGGCCGCGCGTCGTGCTGCGCGTCGAACTGCGGGATTATTTCAGCCGTTTTCCCACGCAAGTGATCGCGCCCGCACCGGGGTCCCATCTGGCCGGGTGGCTTCACGACCTGGTTCCTATGGTCGGGATGAGCTTTATTTTCTGATATGGTGCTCCCGACTCCCTACGACTCCCAGCCGCTCCGCCGGATGGACATCGGCGGGCTCAGCAGAGACACGGTTGTTGGCGCTACGACAGCGTAAACAGAATGCAAACCGCGCAGAGTGGGCTATACCCGTTTGGGGGTCACTACTCGATGCTGGGCTGCGGTGCGGCGTCCTTCTGCAATCCCGGTCTGCTAACGTCGCCCGCAGCTACCAGCCGCGTTCGTGAAAATTGCCGATCCGCTCGATTGCGCGATTCAGCGGGCCGGCCCATTCCCCTTGTCGCCAGCTCATTTCTTGCTGATTTCGCCTTCGTAATCATCTGGACGCCACTAAGTGGAATCGCCGATTGAGACGAAACACATTTTGCCCGTACTATCGTTACCGGGAGGACTTTGGGCTGCTCATCACACTCCAGAACTGTCGCGCGCGTGCGGAATTCTCGAGCCTCCTATGGTCGTTCTGACCGATGTATTTTCAAATCACCCTGTTCAACGTCGTCACGCTGTTCCTGATGGCGGCTACTTTGCTGGTCGCGGCTAAGCGGCTTTCGTCCGCAGTGGATAGTAACTGGCCAATCGCGTACTACGGTGTCCTCTTAGCCTATTCGCGTAGTTACGCCTATACTGTGGACAACTACTGGGTGATGGGCGGCCTGCTTTGCGGGTTGCTGCTCCGGTTCGAATTCCTCGGCGGCGCGGTAGAGAAATTAATCCGCGCGCTCGAGCTGTTGGTGTTTGTCTACGTGACCTGGTGCTGTATGAAGTTGATCCTTCGCTGGTGAGTCTTCAGGGCTCAACCGGCAAGCCCGACTGCTGCCACGCCCGCCATCCGCCATCGAGCGACATGGCATTTCGATAACCCATCTTTTGCAAGTTATCCGCCACCAGCGCGGAACGAAATCCGCCGCCGCAATAGAGCACCATCGGGGTCAGCTTGTCCGGCACCTTGGCTTCGATGTCTCTCTCGATGATGCCTTTCGAGATATGCACTGCCCCCGCCGCGTGCCCCGCCGCCCATTCGCTCTCTTCGCGCGTATCAATCAACAGCACTTTCCCACCCTGGGCCACCATTTTTTGATATCCGACGATATCGGTCTCCCGGATGCGTGATTTCGCATCGTTGACCAGCTTGAGGAATTCGGGACTGTGGGTCATGATAGAAAAAAGCTCCTGAGCTCAATCCAGGCGCCGGATTTGCGCGCCGACGCCCGCTAATTTCTCCTCGATTTTCTCATAGCCCCTGTCGATGTGATACACGCGGTCGATGACGGTCTCACCCCGCGCCACCAGCGCCGCCAGCACCAGCGAAGCGCTGGCACGCAAGTCGGAGGCGATCACCCCGGCGCCCGTCAACTCCTTTCGCCCCGCCACAATGGCCTGGTTGCCCTCCAGCCGGATGTTTGCGCCCATGCGTGCCAGCTCCTGCGCGTGCATAAAACGGTTCTCGAAAATCGTTTCTTCGATGATGGCGATGCCCTCGGCCTGCGTCATGAGGGCCATATACTGCGCCTGCAAATCGGTGGCGAAGCCGGGATACTCGGCGGTCGACATGTCAACCGACCGCAGTACGCTCTCCGCGCGCACGCGTAGCGTCGAGCGATCCACCTCCGTCACCTCGGCGCCGGCGGCTTGCAGCTTCGTGATCAGCGCGCTGTTGTGTTCGGGAACGCATCCAGTCACCGTAAGGTCGCCGCCAGTGATGCGGGCGCCCATCTTGATGAGCAGGTCGGCGAGGTCCGCCACTTCCGGCTCGCGCGCCGCGTTTTCGATGACCGTTTCGCCCTGGGCCAGCACCGCCGCCATGATCAGATCTTCTGTGCCGGTGACGGTGATGCGCTCGAAGCGGATGGCCGCTCCGCGCAGTCCCTGCGGCGCCACCGCCTCGATGTATCCGTGAGCCTGCTGAATTTGCGCGCCCAGTTGCTCGAGCCCCGCGAGATGGAGATTGATCGGCCGTGCGCCGATACCGCAACCTCCAGGCAGAGAAACGCGCGCCCGTCCTGCCCGCGCCACCAGCGGCCCCAGCACCAGGCTGGATGCGCGCATGGTTTTCACCAGCTCGTACGGCGCTTCAGGCGAGCGGACCCGGCTTACCTGAATGCGCACGCAGCCGTTATCCACGTCGACCGTGGCGCCAATATCCACCAGCAGCCTTTGCATGGTGCGCACATCCCGCACGTGAGGGATGCGCCGCAACACGACTGGCTGATCCGTGAGCAGCGTGGCGGCCAATGCCGGCAGCGCCGAGTTCTTCGCCCCGCTCGTTTCGATCGGCCCTCGCAGGGGCACGCCGCCTTTGACGACGAATTTGTCCATGGTTTATTCCCGCGGTCTCATTTCCGCAGCGCTTCCGAAATCCGCCCGTTGCCCGCCGCGAGGCGCCGTTCGGCCTCCTCACGACTCACTCCGGCTCGAGCCATCACGATGGCGGTTCGCACGCCGTTTCCAGACGCTATCAGCACTTCGCCGGCCGTTTCGTAGGAGATTCCCGCTGCCCGCGCGACGATGCGCCGCGCGCGGTCCGCCAGCTTCGAATTCTTCGGTTGCACGTTGACCATCAGGTTGCCGAAAACATAGCCCATACGTATGAAGCTGGCCGTGGTCAACATATTCAAGACCATTTTGGTGGCTGTGGCCGCCTTCATGCGTGTCGATCCGGCCACGATTTCGGGTCCGACCAGCAACGTGATGGACAGTTTCACAGCGCGCGCCAGCTCCGAGTCCGGCGTGCAGCTGATTCCGATGGTGAACGCTCCCATGCGATTGGCCTCGGCGATGGCGCCCAATACGTATGGCGTGCGCCCGCTCGCCGCAATTCCCACTAGCACGTCGAATGCCCGAAAACCTCTGCCGCGCAAATCGTGGGCGCCAATTTTGGGATCGTCTTCGGTGGCTTCGGTGGCCCGTGCCAGCGCCGCTTCGCCCCCGGCGATAATTCCCTGCACCATTTCCGGCGGAACGTTGAATGTGGGCGGGCATTCGGCGGCGTCCAGCACACCGAGCCGCCCGCTCGTCCCTGCCCCGATGTAGAACAACCTGCCGCCACGCTCGACGCCACCGACGATCACATCCACGGCACGCGCGATGGCGACAAGTTCCTTTTCTACGGCTTGCGCGACCTTCTGGTCTTCGCCGTTTATGATGCGCACAATCTGTTCGGACGGCAGCGCGTCAATGCCTTCCGATGCGGGATTGGGTTGTTCCGTGAGCAGGTGTTCCAGCACGGCTACGACGCCACTCCGGCTTTGCGCATCACGGCGCGTGTAGTATCGAGTCCCAGGCGCGCTCCCTCCTCGGGCGGAATATCTTTCAAGCCTCGTCCGAAAACCTCGGGACTCACGCCATCGGCGTACCCGATTTCCTTCAGCGCACCGAAGAAACCGGCAAGATCGATCACGCCTTCACCGGGCATGAGCCGCTCGTCGTCTCGAATTTCTTCCGGCGGCAGACGCGGCGAGTCATTCACTTGTACGTTGATGATGTTTTCCTTTCCGGCCGCGATAATGTCCTTGACAGTGGCGCCGGCGTGATGCCAGTGCCAGGAATCGAGCTCGAGGCCCACATTCGGCCCGCACTCCTTGGCGAATTCGAGCATCTCCTCCATGCGCCAGATGAACTCGTACGGAAACATCTTGCGCAGATGCACGGGGCCGAGAAATTCCAGACCGAGCCGCACGTGCGAGCGGGCCAGAACATCGGCCGCGGCGCGCAGGCGGTCTTTGTAAATCTTGCGTTGCTCGGCTTTCGGACGCTCCGAAGACGACAGGATGTACGTGTTCATGCGCGGGCACTCAATCGCCGCTACGAACTGGGCGGCCGCTTCAAGCCGGCCGAGATCGCGCCGGAACGCCGCGTCATCTTTGCGAAATTCGACCGGAAATCCGGCTACGGCCGGCGTTAGCTTCAATTGCACCAGCAACGCCCGCGTGGACTCGAAGCCTTCCTTCACTGCGCCCGACGTGGCAACATCCACGCCCGGGAATCCCACTCTGGCGGCCAGGCGCGCGAATTCCGGCCACCGAACGCGATCAGCCACGAGCGTGCTGTTCAACGACAGATACATGAGCAATCTGGTCCAGTCAGTAATTCCTGGATTTCTCAATCCGCGGCCGTTCCGCGCGACTCAGCGATTTCACTCCCACCAGTTGCGGGTCGGCCCCGGCGAGTTCGTCAAGATGCGCGATCACTTTGTGCAGCGCCCCGGCGATGTCTTCCACGTCCTTCTCTTCCCCAAGCAAGAGAAATTGCGGCAGCCACACGGCTTCCTCATACGCCGCGCGCTCCGCCACCGGGCAGCGACAGTCATCATAATGGACCGGCTGAGCGCGGCCAAGTTTCAATTGCGGAAAGTCTTCCGGATTCACCCGGAAAAGATCGCTGCGATACACGGGTTCGTAAAACCGCCCATCGCACGGGATGCCTTCGCGGTCGAGCGCCGCCACAAACAAATCGCGTGAAACCTCGTGGCGGCGGTAACGCAAAACATAGTTGTAGATCGCTTCGCGCGTGAGCGCCAGCTGCGGCGCCGGCGGGCATACGCCATCGATCTGCGCCAGGCGCCGGCTCAGCAGCGCCGCGTTGCGCACGCGCCGCGCCGCCAGCTCCGGCAACTGTTCGAGCTGGCCCAGCAGGATCGCCGCCTGAAATTCCGTGATCCGATAATTCGATCCGATCACGCGCTTTTTGTATTGATCCGTGACGCTGGCGCGCCCGCAGTTCACGATAGATTGCACGATCTCGAACGCATCCAGACGCGAGGTGATCACGATCCCGCCTTCGCCCGAGGTCATGATCTTGCTCGATTGAAAGCTGAACGCGCCCAGATCGCCCATCGAGCCGGCGCCGCGGCCCTTGTATTCACCTCCGTGCACGTGCGCGCAGTCTTCGATGACCGCCAGTTTATGCTCAGCCGCCAGCTTAAGCAGCGCGTCCATATCGGCAAAACGCATGGCCAGGGGGACGGGAATAATGGCGCGCGTACGGGGCGTGATCGCGCTTCGCGCGGACTCAACATCCAGACAGTACGTGTCCGGATCGACGTCGACGAACACCCGAATGCCACCGGCGAACAGCACCGCCGCGGCAGTGCCATCCCACGTGTAGGCCGGGACGATCACTTCATCGCCAAATTTAATTCCCGCAGCCTGCAATGCCACCACTAGCGCGATGGTTCCGTTGGCCACGCAGCAACCGTACTTGGCGCCGTGATACGCAGCGAACTCCTGCGCGAAATCGTTGGCCAGTTTGTTAGGGAACGGATACCCGCCCCAGTTCCGGCTTTCGAGAACGGTTTGGAGGCGGGCCAGATCGTCAGGCGCGTGCTGCGGCCAGAGCGGAAATGGACGCGTACGCAACGCGCTACCGCCCAGAATTGCAAGACCACTCATATTGAGCTTCTATGATAGAACGTATGCACCGAATCTGGCTCGTGCTGGCGGCGTGCGCGCCGCTTGCCGCTGCTGATACGTGGAGTGTGCAATTGGAAGAGCCGACCGGCATCTACCGGCGCTCCGCCGAAATAGTTTCCGTTCCACTCGTTAAATTCGGCGGCAGGCGCGAAGGCTTCCGCGTGATTGACGAGCAAGGGCACGAACTGCCCTGGCAAGCCAGCGCGGGCGAGCTGCTGTTTCCTGCGTCCGTCATTCCCGGCGAGCTGCCTGTTTACCGGGTCATCTGTTGCGAGAAGACCGGCGCAGTTGCGAACCAGATCGTGCTGCGGCGCGTGGGCATCCGGCGCGTCGAACTCGGTAACAGCCGCTTCCGCATGATGATCGATACCGGCGTGCCCGCGATTGTTGAAGCGTACTCGCTCGCGGCTGGGCCGCAACGTGTTCTGAATCTAGTCGAGACGACGCCCGATACGGCGTGGACCAACGACGGCTGGTCGAGCTTGCCGCGGCCGGGGCCGTTCACGAAAGTCGAGCTGCTCGAAAGCGGGCCCATGCGAGGTCGCCTTAAATTGTCGAACGAGAACTTCACCTGGGAATTTCTATGGACCGCCGGAAGCGACGCGTTACGCTGGCGCGTCGGGCAGACTCCGGCCGCCGCACCGATTGGATTTCGATTCGCGAGCGTGTCGGCATCGCCGTACCTGCCATTCGATCGCTTCGTCGATGGCTCGGAATACGAATGGCCGCAAGGTCCGGAGGAGGGCGAGCCGCCGCATCATGAGATCGGCGCGCGCGCGTGGAAGAAATTGCCCGGTGGACACGCCATGTACTATCAGCGGGCTGAAGACTACGGCGCACTCGGCATCGTGGCGCTGGATGCCGATCTAGAATGGACAGATATTGGCACGCGCCATTTTCATGCGGAGAAATCCGGCGCCGTTACCGAGATCGCACTGACGTTTCCGCGCTGGGCAGGTGACAACACCGTGCTCGAAGCGCGCCGCGAGAACCGCGTGCTGCGCCAGCCGCTGCTGGTGAAAGCGGGCCAGCCGGTGTCGGCCGATGTCGCAATTCTGAAGGCGGCAGACCGAGAGCTGGCGTACCGCATCGAGACCGTCGATAATCCCGCGGTCCCATTCCAGCCCGACGCCATGTCACTCGATGGCGTTTGGGAACTGGCGCATGGCGATAAAGGCGCCGGCCCGCAGTCCGCCTGGACACGCGTCAACGTGCCGGGCACGGTCCATACGCAGATTCTGGCGCCGCCCAAGTACTACACGCACGAGGCCGACTGGATCAGTTATCAGGAATGGTGGTATCGCAAGAGCTTTCGCGCTCCAGCGCACTTCGCGGGTCGACGCATGCGGTTGCAGTTTGACGCCACCGACTATTACGCCGACGCCTATTTGAACGGAACGTATTTAGGCCGCCACGAAGGTTACATCGATCCTTATGAGTACGACATCTCGCGGCTCATCAGGCCGGACCGCGAAAATGTCTTGACCGTGCGCGTCTGGACGCCGGTGAGTTACTACTGGCGTCACCGGCCTTACACGGTGAAGGGTTCCTATGGAGCCGTGGATCAAAAGCCGGACGATATCACGCCGCTGGGCATTACGCGTCCGGTCCGAATCGTCGCTTCCGATGCGGTCGTGATTCGTGATATCGCGGTCGATACGCGCCTGATGGGTTCGGGCGCGAATCTTGATGTCGGAATCACAACCGACGGCGCCACCGAAAACACGACGTGGGACCTCACGCTCACGCCGCGCAATTTTTCATCGTCCGAAGGCTACCGGATTCGCGCCAATGGAAATCATTTCACGTTTCATCTGGATCATCCGCAACTGTGGTGGACCTGGGACCACGGCAAGCCGAATCTCTACACGCTCGATGTGCGGCTGCTCGACGCTACGGGCCGCGCGATCGACGGCAGGTCGATTGCGGTCGGTATCCGCGAGATCGAAAAAATTGGCTGGGTTTTCTATCTCAATCGCAAGCGGATGTTCATTCGCGGCACCAATTACTACTACAACCTGTTCCTCTCGGAGATGGATCGCGCCAAGTATGAGCGCGATCTGAAGCTGATGCTGGCGATGAACGTTAACATGATCCGCCTGCACTGCCACTTCACGAATCCAGAGTTTTACGACCTGGCGGATGAAAACGGCGTGTTGATCTGGCAGGATTTCCTGGAGGCATGGTACCCGCATGATTCAGATTTCGCGCGGCGCGCGGCCTCGCTCTACGATCCGCACATCCGTTACGTCCGCAACCACGCTTCGGTGGCGATCTGGGCGACATCGGACGAAGAAGATCTGGAAAACTACGCCGATCTCACCAAACATCTGCAGCCGCGTTTGTTTTTGCTCGATCCGCAGCACCGGGCAGTGGTGCGGTCGACGGGCCGCTATGGCGACGGACACATCTATTTCGGCTGGTATGAGGGCTCCGTCTGGCAGTACGCGAAAATGGCGGAGCCGTTCGTTTCCGAGCTGGGCGCGACCGCTCTGCCGAATTACGAATCGCTGATCAAGTTTCTCCCCAACGCCTGGCCCATCAGGGATCATGAGGAGGAGTGGGTCTTCCACAAGCTGCAAATCCCCGAAGCCATGCGCGCCTGGGGCGATCCGGGCGCCAGAACGCTCGAGCAATACATCCCGATCACGCAGAATTACGTTGCACGCCTGTTCCAGATCGCTCTCGAACGCGCGCGGCGGATGAAGTACGAGACCGGCGGTATTCTGCATTTTCATGCCATCGACATCTGGCCCTCCGTCACCATGGCGGCCGTTGATTTCTACCGCGTTCCCACAAAAGTGTTCTACACGGTGCAGCACAGCTTCGCGCCCGTTGCAGCAAACTTTGAATATGATCGCGACCTGTGGCACGCCGGAGAGGAGTTTCACTGCGGATTGTGGGTAATCAACGACGACTGGCGGGAAATTCCCGGCGCTGTGGTGCGCTGGCACATCGCGGACCAGAACGGCGCCACGGTTCTCGATGGCACGTTCGCGGCCGCGATGACGGCCGATTCCGCGCGCAAGCTCGGCGATATCGGTGGCCGGTTGAATAAGCCTGGCAGCTATTCGCTGGTCGCCGAACTGACCGATCAGGGCAGTCGCATCTCCGAGAACGTGTTTGAGTTTGAAGTGAAGTGAGCCGTCATAAGGGCGGACGGCACCGCGTCAAAGAGAGATTCGCGTTTACCGCATGGTCCGCAAAGCGCGGTTTGATATACCTCATCCGAATCGGTCTTGACGGCGGCGATCAGGAACGGCGTCACCGGACCGCGCGGTCCCGACCAATTCTCTTCCAAGCCGGCGAAAACGCCTTTGTGCAGGTTGCCTTCGGCTTCGATCACGGAATAGGTATACATCCTGGCGCGGCCCAGCGCCGCGGAAACAAAGTAAGCTTCCCAAACCGCGGACTTGCCGCGCTCCGCTTTCACTTCGCGCATGTCGATGCTGCGCAGCCGGAGCACCTGGATGTCGGGCGCCCATCCCCTTCCGGCATTGAACATCTGGTAGAGCGCGTACCGGCCCTTGACGGGCTGGGGTGGCGCGACTTCTTTCTTTTCCGCTTTCTGCGGCGTCTCCGACGAGCAACCGGAGACCAGCAGGAGCGAAGCAGCGGCTATGGCGAGCAGGAGCGTTTTCATAGCGGATTGGTTCCTCATTCTATCCAACCCGTCTTCGCCGCGCCACCGACGCTGCCCAATGCGGCTGAGACCTCATGCGCGTGCCAAATCCCTGTGCCATAATGAGGCAAAACTTGGCGGGAGGTCCCTTCCCATGAGGTGCAATCATATTCTGCGCAACCTGTTCTTACTCGTAATCGGCACTACCATAGTTTCACGATCGGTACTGAGCCAGCACGCCCCTGGAGGTGGTGCGGGAGGCGCAGGCGGCGGTATAGCGCGGCCAACGTCTCCTACGCCCCGGACGAATAATACCAATACCGACGCCTTGAACCGGTCCGTCTATCTGTCCGGAAAGGTACTGATGGACGATGGCAGTGCCCCGCCCGAACCGGTCGTGATCGAGCGCGTCTGCAACGGCGCTCCGCGAGCCGAGGGTTACACCGATTCCAAGGGCCGTTTCAGTTTTCAACTGGGTCAAAGCCAGGCCATGACCCAGGATGCCAGCTATGACGACACGGGAACGAGCGGCCCGCAGACGAACGCCCCTGGGCGTCGAAATAGTACGGCCATGGGAAACGGGCCTGTTGGAGGTGCACCGCGGGGTAACGTCGGCCAGGCACTGGCTGGCTGCGAACTCCGGGGCTCGCTGGCCGGTTTCAAGTCGGATGTGGTCAACCTCGGCAACCGCCGCGTGTTCGACAATCCCGACGTTGGCACGATTGTGCTGCGCCGCCGCGCCAATGTCGAGGGTACCACGGTCAGCATGACCACGCTGCAGGCTCCCAAGGACGCCCGCAAGGCATACGATAAGGCGCGCGAAGCGCTGCGAAAAGGAAAGACGGCGGACGCGCTAAGTGAGTTCGAAAAGGCCGTGGCTGCCTATCCGCACTTTGCCGCGGCGTGGTATGAACTTGGCCTGATTCACGAGAAGGGCAATGATCCGGGCGAGGCGCGAAAGTACTATGCGCAGGCCATCGCCGCCGACGCGAAACTCGTCACTCCGCATCTGCATCTGGCGCAACTCGCCGTGCGCGAACGAAAGTGGCAGGAAGCGGCGGATACCAGCGGGCAGGTCATCAAGCTTGACCCATACGATTTCCCCGATGCCTTCTTTTACAACGCGGTGGCCAACTACAACCTGCAGAGATTCGATGCCGCCGAAGCCAGCGCCAGACAGACGCAGAAGCTTGATACCGCGCACCACTGGCCGAAAGCGGATCGCGTGCTGGGCGCCATTCTCTACGAGAAACAAGACTACACGGGGGCAGCCGAGCAATTGCGCAACTATCTAACGTGGGCGCCCGACGCAACGGATGCGGGCGAGGTGAGAGCGCAAGTGGCAGAGCTCGAAAAGCTTTCGGGCGAAGCCAAAGCCAAGGTCGAGAGGCCGGAGCAGTAACCCCCCGCGCAGAGCCCGCTCCCTAGCGACCGCGGGATCGAGACGAGCCTCCTGTTGACGATCAAAATGAGTTCCGCTAAACTCGTCCTGACGTTCGAAAGAATTGCATGAAATCCAGGCCCGAAGTGCTGCAGGGCACGCTCGACCTGATGGTCCTGAAGACACTCGATGCCATGGGCCCGATGCATGGCTACGGCATCGCGCAGCGCATCCAGCAGATCTCTCAAGATGTCCTGTACCTCAATCAAGGCACCCTTTACCCGGCGTTACTGCGTCTGG
>WNFI01279440.1_pt1 | contig 11551 bp, 8 predicted proteins | sample 5400471 | NCBI WGS metagenome assembly WNFI01 (sample SAMN13153348, study PRJNA577476) | soil metagenome | isolation source: 100 cm saprolite on Douglas fir-dominated hillslope | place: USA:California | collected 2013-09-17
ATGACCGATCCGTTCACCAACGTCACCGAGGCGATCGGCTCCGGCCCGTTCCGCTTCGCCAGGGCGGAATGGGTGCCCGGCGCCAAGGTCGTCTATGAGAAGAACCCGGATTACGTGCCGCGCGCCGACCCGCCGAACGGCCTCGCCGGCGGCAAGACCGTCAAGGTCGACCGCGTCGAGTTCAACGTCATGCCCGACCCGACCACGAAGGCGACCGCGCTGCAGGCCGGCGAGATCGACATCATCGACCAGTTGCCGCACGACCAGGCGGGTATCCTCGCCAAGGCGCCTGGCATCACCGTCGCCCGCCTCGCCAAGATCGAGAATTACGGCCTGCTGCGGCCGAACAGCCTTTTCCCGCCCTTCAACAATTTGAAGGCGCGGCAGGCGCTCGCCATGATGGTCAACCAGGAGGACTACATGGCGGCCGCGTTCGGCGACAAGCAATGGTGGCGGGCGTGTTTCTCGTATTTCGTCTGCGGCACCGCGAACGGCACCGAAGCCGGGTCGGATGCCTATCGTAAGCCGAATATCGAGCGGGCCAAGCAGCTCCTCGCCGAGAGCGGCTACAAGGGCGAGAAGATCATCATGCTCAACACGCACGAGATCGCCATGATCGGCGCGCTAGGCGACGTCACCGCGGCCAACCTCAAGGTGATCGGCTTTAACGTCGAGATCGTCGAGACCGATTGGGGCACGCTGGTGGCGCGGCGCGCCAGCAAGAACCAGCCGGACCAGGGCGGCTGGAACATTTTCCACACCACCTCCGGCGGATCCGGCATGTACTCGCCGCTTACCAATTTCGCCGCCGATCAGAGCTGCGGCGCCAAGAACTGGTTCGGCTGGCCGTGCGACGACAAGGCCGAGGAACTGCGGCTGGCCTATATCAAGGAGACCGACGCCGCCAGGCAGAAGGCGGCGCTCGAGGCGCTGCACGCGCGCGAGTGGGAGACCATTCCCTATGTCCTCGTCGGCCAGTACGGCCAGCCGACCGCATGGCGACAGGCCATCGGCGGCCTGCTGCGCTCCAATATCATCACGTTCTGGAACGTCACGAAAGGCTAGACGCGGCCGCCGTCTCGCGCAGCTTGTAGCGCAGCACCTTTCCGAGAGCGTTCTTCGGCAACGCATCGGTGATGATCACCTCGCGCGGGTGCTTGAAGCGGGCGAGGCGGCCGTCGAAGAGAGCGAGGATGTCCGCCGGCGCGATCTCGGCGCCCTGCCGCTTCACGACATAGGCGACGGGAACCTCGCCCCAGCGCGGATCCGGCCGCGCGACCACCGCTGCCTCGGCAATCCGCGCCTCGGCGGCGAGGATGGCCTCGAGCTCGGCGGGATAGATGTTCTCGCCGCCCGAGATGATGAGGTCGTTCTTGCGCTCGTCGATGAAGAAATAGCCGTCCTCGTCCTGGTGGCCGATATCGCCGGTATGAAACCAGCCGCCGGCGAGCGCCACCGCGCTCGCCTCGGGATTGCGCCAGTATTCGCGCATGATATTGGGGCCGCGCAGCAGGATCTCGCCGCGCGTCCCTGGTGCGACGTCGGCGCCGTGGCGGTCGACGATACGCGCCGCGCAATGCGGCGCCGGCTTGCCGCAGGAGCCGATCTTGCGCGCGTGGTCGCGCAGCGGCAGGTAGATCGCGATCGGCGCCGTTTCGGTCGAGCCATAGACCTGGATGACCTTGACGCCGCGCGCATGAAACGCCTCGATGAGTGGGACCGGCACGATCATCGAGCCGGTCGCCACCGTGCGCAGGCTGGAGAGATCCGTCGTCGCCCAGGCCGGATGCGCGATCAGCGCCGCCATCTGCGCCGGCACCAGCACGGTGAGGCTCGGCCGCTCGCGCGCGATGGCGGCGAGCGTGGCGGCGGGATCGAAGCGGCGGTGCAGGGTCACCCGCCCGCCGGCATGCAGCACCGGCAGGGTCTGAATGTTGAGGCCGCCGACATGGAAGAGCGGCAGCGTCGTCAGCACGTGATCGGCGCTCGTCAGATCGTGCATCAGCGTGGCGTTGACCGCGTTCCAGGTCAGCGCCGCCTGGGTCAGCACCGCGCCTTTCGGCCGCCCGGTCGTGCCCGATGTGTAGACGATCAGCACGGCCAAATCCTCCGCGCCCAGCGCATCGCCATCGCGCGCCGGCTGTGCGGCGAGATCGTCGAGGGCGAGCACGCGGCAGGCGGGACGCCCCTCGGCGAGCGCGGCGGCATGGGACGCGAAGGCGGCGTCGTGGATCAGCAGATCGGCCGCCGCATCCGCCAGGACATATTCGTGCTCCGGCAGGGCGAGCCGCCAGTTGAGCGGCACCAGCAGCGCGCCGGTTCGCGCGCAGGCGAAGAGCAGGACGAGGAATTCCGGGCTGTTGGTGCCGAGATGGGCGACGCGGTCGCCGAGGCCGATGCCGAGACGCTGCAGCCGCCCCGCCATCGCCAGCGTCGCGCGCCAGAGAGCGGCCCAGTCCAGCGCCGTGTCCTCGCCGCTTACCGCGATCTCGGCGGGGCTGAGATCGGCCCGGCGCTCCAGCCAGTGCGCGAGATCCACCGCCGCCGCCTCCCGCCCTACTCGTCGGCCTCGCCGGGCTCGTAAAGCGCCTCGCGGCCGATGCGGTCGAGGCAGAGCTCGGCCGTCCAGGGCAGCATCAGCGAGCCGCAGCGGCTGTCGCGATAGAGCCGCTCGAGCGGCAGCGATTTCAGCATCGCCTGGCCGCCGCAGGTGCGGATGGCGAGCTGGCACAGCGCGTTGGCGTTCTCCATGATCGTATATTGCGCCGCATAGGCGCGCAGCCGCTCGTCCTTGCTCGGGTCGATGCGCGCCTCGGCGATGGTGCGCTCGAACAGCGCGCGCGTCTGCTCGAGCTTGACGAACATCTCGGCGACCGCGATCTGCTTGGTCGGGTACATGCGGCGCTTGACCGGCGGCGTTCCCGGCGCCTCGCCGCGCAGATACTGGACGGTGAAATCATAGGCCGCCTGGGCGATGCCCATATAGGTCGGCGCCAGGGTCAGGAACATATGCGGCCAGCGCGACGCCGCCTGGAAATAGACGCCGCGCGGCATCAGCTCGAAATCGTCGGCGACGAAGACGTCCTTGAGGAGGAGAGTGCGCGAGACCGTGCCGCGCATGCCGAGCGGATCCCACTCGCCGACCACCGAGACGCCCGCCGCGCTGCCCGGCACGGCGAGATAGAGCGTGTCGGCGCGCGACAGCACCGGCTTCTCCTCGGTGCACAGCACGCCGTAATAATCGGCGGCGCCCGACAGCGAGGCGAAGATTTTCTTGCCGTTGAGCAGATAGCCGCCGGCGACCGGCGTCGCCACCGTGCCGAACGGCGCCTTGCCGGCCGCCGCCGCGCCGCCCTCGGAGAAGGGCTGGGCGTAGATCGCGCCGTCCTCGACGATGCGGCGATAATGCGCGGCGCGGTGTGTCGCATGGCGGGCGCGCTGCGCCGCCGTCATGTCGAGATCGTCGGCGAGCGGCCCGGTCCACAGCGTCGACGAGACATGCATGTTGAAGGTGAGCGCGGTCGAGCCGCACCAGCGGCCGAGCTCGGCCGAGACCAGGCAATAGGTCGGGAAATCGGCGCCGAGCCCGCCCTCGCTCTCGGGAATGCACAGAGCGGTCAGCTTGGCGGCCTTGAGGTCGGCATAGTTCTCGAACGGGAAGCTCGCCTCGCGGTCGTAGCGCGCGGCGCGCGGCGCGAAATTCTCGCGGCCGAGCGTGTTGGCGAGGTCGATAAGGGCACGTTGTTTTGCCGTCGGCGCGATCCCCCCACCCCGACCCTCCTGAGCGATCGTCGAAGGGCCCGCGAGGGGGGAGGGGGAAGAGGACGCCGTATTGGAGGAATCCCCTCCCCCCTTGCGGGGGAGGGCAGGGTGGGGGGTCGCTTCAGGCATGGGCGAGCCCTTCGAGAAATTTTTCGAGCGCCCGGTTGAACGCGGCTGGCTGCTCGAGATTGGCGAGGTGCCCGGCGCCCGGGATGGTGACGAAGCGCGCGCCGGGGATCTTCGCCGCCATACGCTCCATGACGGCGGCGGGCGCCGTCGCGTCGGCGCCGCCGGCGATCAGCAGGGTCGGCACCGCGATCTGCGGCAGCGAGGCGCGCCGGTCGAAGCCGACAAGACATTCGGGCGCGGTGCGGTAGGTCTCGGGCGGAACGCGGCTCATGCTGGCGAGGGCGATCGCCCAGCCCTGCGGATCGGGGGCGGGGCCGACGAGCCCGCCGACGAGGTTGGCGGCCAGCTCGGCCATCGACTTGCCCGCTGCGAGCGGGGCCAGGCGCTGGGCGATGAAACTCTGCTGCCAATCGCCGTCGCTGCGACCGAAGGCGGCGGTCGTCCCGGAAAGCACGAGACTCGCGAGGCTGCCGGGATGGCGGGCGGCGAATTCCTGCGCGATCATGCCGCCCAGCGAATGGCCGACGAGATGGACGCGGGCGATGCCGCGCGCATCGAGCAGCTGCGCGACGGCGTCGGCGAGCGCGGGGAAACTCGTTTCCGGCAACATTTTCGTCCCCGCATAGCCCGGCATGTTCCAGGCGATGGCACGATGGGTGCGGGCGAAATGGTCGAGCTGCGGCCGGAAGCATTCGGCATCGCCGCCGATGCCATGGAGGAAAAGCAGGGCGGGCCCCTTGTCGCCGGCGGCGATGCAGCTTGGCGTGGCGCTCATGCGAGATCGCCGAGCAGCAATCCCGCCTCGACGATGCGCTCGTCGTCGAGCGCGATGGTGCAGTTGCGCATCGGCAGGTCGAAATGCCCCAGAGTGTGGCGCCCGGCATTCTCGTTGGCGCCGGTCGAATAGAGGAAATTGCCGGCGAAGGCGCGCAGCTCGGTGCCGTTGGTGTCGCGCTTGTCGTAGAAGGCGAGCGCCTCCCAGCGCGCCGCCGGGTTCATCCCCCAGCCGACATGGCTGACGGCGTAGGCGTCGCGGTCCTCCCAGGCGGCGATGTAGCTGCGCATCAGCTCGGCGTCGAGCCCGTCACCCTCGATCGCGATGACGTAATCGTCGGCGATGCGCAGCGTGATCGGCCGCTCGACATAGCGCTTGAAGGTGAGGTTGGCGTCGCCCGGGGCGAGCACCAGCGTGCCGTTGACAGTCCCCGCCTTGGGGAAGCAGAGGCAGAGCCCGCCCGGCCAATGGGCGACCTGGCCGGGCTTCGCCGCATAGCCCCAGACGCCGCCGACCGGCGCGCCCTCGGTGCGGATCGTCAGATCGCTGCCCGCCGGCGAGGTCACGCGCATGATCTTGGCGCCGCGCAGCTTCTTCATCCCGAGCTTGACCTTGCCCTCGAGCCCGGGATCGGGGAGGAGGCGCTCGAGCGCATCGGGATGCTCGTTCGACACCATGATGAGCCGCGCCCCGCCGCCGAGGATCTCCGGCAGCTCCGGCGCGTGCAGCATGCCCTCGACCGTGAGATCCATGACCAGCGCCGATCCGGCGAGGGCGGCGATGACCGGCGCGAGACGCTGCACCGCATCGGAGGCGCCGGTCGAGCGCACCGGCACCTTGGCGCGCTGGCGCGGCGTCGGCAGCACGAGATGAAAAGCGCGCGCGCCGAGGCGCAGCGCGGCGAGCTCGGCGAGCTGGACGTTGAGCGGACGCGACTGCGTCTCCGAGAGGATGGCGACGGTCTCGCCGTACTTGAGCTGCGACAGCTCGAGCACGCGCGCGAAGGCCGCGATCCATTTTTCCTCGATCCGCTCGCTCGGCATCGGCCACACCAGAGTAGGGCTCAAAGTCGGTCTCAAGAACGAAGCTAGTGTACCGACACTCACGGTCGGTCCTCAATTCTCCGTCATGCCCGGACTTGATCCGGGCATCCACGTCTTTCTTTCCGGCCGTCAGAAAGGCGTGGATCGCCGGGTCAAGCCCGGCGATGACGTGTCGGGCGATTCGGGACCCACGGATGGAGGCGCAACACTAGCGCAGCGGCGCGACAAAAGGAATGAGGCAGCCCGCCGGTCGGATGTATCTTCGTGCAAGCGCGATGGGGGACGCAGGCAAGATGGGTGAGACGCGATCCTGGGACCACGAGGCCGACATCGTCGTGGTCGGCTCGGGCGCGGCGGCGCTGGCGGCGGCGCTGACCGTATCGGTCGGCGGCGCGCGCGTGGTCATTCTCGAGAAGTCCCTTGTGCTCGGCGGCACGACGGCGATGTCGGGGGCGGGAACGTGGATCCCAGCCAATCATCACATGCTGGCGGCCGGCATGACGGATTCGAAGGACGAGGCGCTGACCTATCTGCGCGCCACCGCGCCCGCGGGCTGGGAGGCAGAGGAGGATGCGCTGTGGCAGTCCTTTGTCGAGCACGCCCCCGCGATGCTTGCTTTCGTCGAGGCGAACACGCCGCTGCGATTCGAGCTCGTTCACCACCCCGACCTCTATGTCGAGGCGCCGGGCGGCAAGTTCCGCGGCCGCATGGTCAGTCCGCTTCCGATCAGCCGCAATATCCTCGGAAGGTGGCGCAACCGCATCCGCTCCTCGACCCTGCCGCAGATCTTCACTTATCGCGAGATGGTGATAGGCACGGTGCTGAGCCGGCCTGTGCGGACGTTGTCCCGGATGGCCCCGAGCCTGCTCTACCGCCTGCTGACGCGCCGCGTCGGCATGGGCAACGCGCTCGTCAGCGGATTGTTGAAAGGGTGCCTCGATCGCGGCTGCGAGATCATGGCCGGCACGGCGGCGGAAAGGCTGATCACCGAGGGCGATGAGCGCGGCCGGGTCGTCGGCGTCGCCGCCAGCGCGGACGATCGCATCATCGCCATCCGGGCGCGCAAGGGCGTCGTGCTGGCGACCGGCGGCTTCGAATGGGACGACGAGCGGCGCAGCAAATATTTTCCCGGCGAGACCGGACTCATCGGCTCGCCGCGCACCAATACCGGCGACGGCCACAGAATGGCGGAAGCGGTCGGCGCCAGGCTTGCGCGCATGGATCAGGCCAATATCTATTCGGTGACCAACACGGTCTATGAGGGCAAGCGCCACGCCAAGCCGCTCAACGAGGCCTATAAGCCGCATGGCATACTGGTCAACCGCCACGGCAAGCGCTTCGTCAACGAGGGCGATCCCAATGTCGGCGTCGTCCTCGATGCGCGCGATGCGGCGACCGGCGCGCCTATCCACTTGCCGTGCTGGCGGATCTTCGATGCGCGCTACGCGGCCAAGAACAAGGTGGCGATGTGGCTGGGCCGGCGCGATCCCCACTGGTTCCGCAAGGCCGGCAGCATCGCCAGGCTCGCCCGCCAGATCGATCTCGACCCCGCGGTTCTCGCCGCCACCGTCGAGCGTTTCAACGGCTTCGCCCGCGCCGGTAGGGACGAGGATTTCAGACGCGGCGAGACGCAATGGGAGATGTTCCACACCGGCGATCCGACGCGCCCCAACCGCAACGGCGCGCTCGCCACGATCGAGAAGCCGCCCTTCTATGCCGCGCCCTATCATCGCGCCATCCTGACCACCAAGGGTGGGCCGCGTACCAACGAGCGCGGCCAGGTGCTGCGCCACGACGGCAGCGTCATCGGCGGGCTCTATTGCGCCGGCGTCGCCATGGCCAACCCGATCGGCACCAAGGCGGTCGGCGCCGGCACGACGATCGGCCCGTGCCTGACCTGGGGCTATATCTGCGGCCAGAGCTTGCTGCGCGAGAACGCCTGAGGGGGTGGGAAGGAATCGAGCTGTTGCCCTGTCCTTCGACTTCGCTCAGGACGAGGTGAGATATCGATGGAAATCTCGCCTCATCCTGAGCGGAGCCCGTAAGGGCGTAGTCGAAGGATTCGGTCCCAATCTCAGCAAGCCCAATAGCCGCCGGTCGACGGCCGAGGGACCCTCTCCGCGAAGGGAGAGGGTGCCGCGTGCGAAACCTCGTCCGCCGGTCAGGCCTTCTTCGGCATGGCCTTCTTCGTCGACTTCTTCGCCGAAGCCTTCTTCATCGCCGTCGGCTTTTTGCCGGCGAGGCAATCCTTCTGCGCCTGCGAGTCCCAGGCGTAGTCGTAGCAGCTCGTCGCATGCTTCGCCTTGTGCGCCGCCGCCTTCTTCGTGGCACCCTGGGCGAAGGCGGAGGCGGAGGCGAGGCCGGCGACCAGCATTGCCGCCGCAGTGATAACCATAAGCTTCTTCATGTCGGAACCCCTCGGTATCGCCGGTGGTCTCCGGTTGGCAGCCGCCGCCATCGCGGAGCGGGAGCGCGCCCGGCGCGGTCGCTACCTCCCTGATTCTGCTTTACGGTTTCGCTCGACCGCGCGCAAGTACGTTCTTGCCGAAAACTATGCATGGGAGCGAATTTTCACAACTTTCCCTCACGTTTTGTGCAGTGCGGCATTGATCGGCGCTCCCACTCCCGGTAGAAAACGAGCGAGGGACCGGGGCTTGGCGCCCCGTGCGGCGCGTGCGCGGAGTGTTAGAATTGACGCTCGATCATCATCGACCAACCCGACGGCGGGTGATCGCCGGCATGGCGGCCGGGCTGCTTGCGCTCCATCGTCCCGCCGTCGCGCGCGGCGGACGCGAGGCGCTGCGGGCGATTGCGGCGTCGCGCGGGATTCTCTACGGCAGCACGATCGCCGCCGACCAGGTCCGCGTGGACGATGATTTCCTCGCCCTCGTGCGCCGCGAATGCGCCGTGCTGGTCACCGAGAACGAGCTGAAATGGGGCAATATCTGCGACGCGCCCGGGGAATACGATTTTGCCCCCGCCGACGCGATCGTCGATTTCGCCACCGGCAACGGCCTCGCCATGCGCGGCCACACCCTGCTCTGGTACTATAAGACGCCGCGCTGGTTCCGCGACCTGCCCGATGCGAAGACCGCCGAGCGCGCCATGCTCGACCACATCGCGCTCGTCGCCGGGCGCTATCGCGGGCGCATGCGCATTTGGGACGTCGTCACCGAGCCGATCGAACCCGCCCATGGCCGCGCCGACGGGCTGCGCGGCGCCATCTTCGCCGAGAAGGTGGGGCCGCATTATCTCGACCTTGCCTTTCACGCGGCGCGGGCGGCCGATCCGACGGCGCGGCTGCTGTTCAACGAGTATGGCGTCGAATACGACAGCGAAGCGGACGATACCAAGCGCCGCGTCATCCTGCGCCATCTCGAACGCATGAAGCGGGCGGGCGTGCCGGTCGAGATCCTCGGCATCCAGGCGCATCTCGAAATCGCCGCCAAATCCTTCTCGGCGCGGAAGCTGGCGGATTTCATCGCGGCGGTCAGCGCTCTCGGGATCGAGGTGGCGATCACCGAGCTCGATGTCGTCGACGCCGCGGCGCCGGGCAACATCGCCAAGCGCGACAGCATGGTCGCCGATGAATATCGCCGCTTCCTCGACGTCGCGCTCGGCGACGCTGCGGTGCGTACGGTCTTCCCCTGGGGACTCTCCGACCGCCATAGCTGGATCGTCCGCCGCGAGTCCGGCGCGAACACCTGGCGCGGCGACGGAATGGCGCCGCGCCCGCTGCCCTTCGATGCCGCCTTGGCGCCGAAGCCGGCGTGGACGAGCCTCTCCGAATGCCTCGCCGGCGTCGTCCGCCACGGGTGAGCGGCAGAAGCGCTGGAGCTAAATCGGCTTCTCTTTCTCGCGGCGAGCGAGGATCAGCAGGCACGTAACGGCGACGAACATCATGGTGAACAGGCTGATGATCGCCGCCGTCTCGTGGATGTCGAGTGAGGACCAGACATGTCCGGCGGCGTCCTTGACGGCGACGTTGCGCGCCGCCAGGACGGCCGCCAGGTAATCCGCCGGGTAGGCCAGCGCCATGACGATGAACAGCACGGCGGGCTGCGCCCAATAGGCGGTCGTCAGGCGCAGCCCCGTGTGGATGCGCTTGGCGCGATAGAGCGAGAAGGCCAGCAGGAAGGCGAAGACGGTCAGATACCAGCCGAGATAGTTGGTCAGCGGCACGCCGAAATAGCCGCCGCCATTCTCCCAGATCCACAAATGGTCGAGGGTCGACGAGCCGGGATCGAAACAGACATCCCATCCGACCATGATGAACGCCGCCACCACGGGGATGGCGATCATCGAGAGCCGATCCGGCAGGCGGTCGGTCTCGCGGAGCAGAATTTCCGCCAGCACCCAGCTCGTATAGCCGGCGCCGAAATAGGCGGGGCCGATCAGCAGCGGTACCTGAAACAGCTTCGGGCCCATGACATCGGGGTAATGGTAATGGCCGAAGGGAAACCCGGTGAGGACGCTCAGGTTCTCGAAGCCGTTGCTGATTCCGAAGCACAGGATCATGAAAGCGACGATGCCGGCGATCCCGTAGCGCAGCGCACCGTGAATGATGGCGAAGGCGAGCGGCAGGAGTACGACGAGGCCGAGCTGCGCGCTCATCGAAAACGCGGTGGGGAAGAAGCTCGGGAACAACGACGCGGCGGCGTACACCGCGATGAGAATCCAGATCAGGATCTCGCTGGCGCGATCGTGCTTGCCGGGAATGCCGGTCATCTCGCCCCCTGTCGCCGGAAGACCGAACGAACGATTATTTGGCCGGCGGCACGACCATGCGCAACGCGGCGCGTCCATGTCAATCACCGCAACGCCCGCGCGCATTGAGCTGACTTGCTGTCGCCGTTATGTCACAGTTGGATCTGCTCGTTGCCGATCCCAGGAGACCGCCATGGCGGCCGCACGAAGACCCTTCGAGACGCGCGCCGCTTGGTATGGCGCCGAGATGGCGCGCTCGAATGCCTGGGTGCGGCCGCTCGGCGACCGCGAGCGCGCCGAGATCGACGCGGCGCTGGAGCGCGTCCGGCGTATTCCGATCTTTGAGATGACCAAGGACGATTTCCCGCTCGCCGCGACCGGCGATCTCCTCGCCGGGGTCAGCGACGAGCTTGAGAACGGGTTCGGCGCCGTGCGCATCAGCGGGATCCCGGTCGCGCGCTATGGCGAGGACGATCTGCGCCGCGTCTTCTGGGGACTATGCACACATCTCGGCACCGCGATGTACCAGAACGCGCGCGGCGAGATCATGGGCGAGGTGCGCGACGAATCGCGCGATGCCGCGCCGACCTACGTCATCTCGCAGGAGGGGCGGGTCAAGTCCTCGCGCGCCCGTGCCCGCTCGACCGGGCCGCTGCGCTTCCACACCGACCGCACCGACGTCATCGCCCTGGTCTGCGCGCGCAACGCCAAGGCTGGCGGCGTCAGCAAGCTCGCCAGCATCGTCACCATCTACAACGAGATCCTCAAGCGGCGTCCCGATCTCCTCGAGGTGCTGTGCCGCGATTTCTGGCGCTCGCGCCCCGAGGACGAGGATGGCGGACCGGGAGGGGGCGTCTTCAAGATGCCGGTCTTCGGACTGCGCGATGGCAAGCTGACATGCCAATATTCGCGCACCTTCGTCGAGCAGGCGCAGGAATACCCCGAAGTGCCGCGCCTCACCGAAGACCAAATCGCGGCGATGGACCTCCTCGCCGAGTTGGCCGAGGCGGTCTGTCTCCACGCTCCCTTCACGCCCGGCGATCTCCAGCTCCTCAACAACCACGTCGTCTTTCACGGCCGCACCGCCTACGAGGACGACGCGGCCCAGGCGCAGGACCGGCTGCTGTTCCGCCTC
>WNFI01223133.1_pt1 | contig 11549 bp, 11 predicted proteins | sample 5400471 | NCBI WGS metagenome assembly WNFI01 (sample SAMN13153348, study PRJNA577476) | soil metagenome | isolation source: 100 cm saprolite on Douglas fir-dominated hillslope | place: USA:California | collected 2013-09-17
GGATGCTGTGGACGACGCACTCCTGCGAAGCAATCCCGCCACCCGTGCTCATAGGGTGGTGCCTCCTCGCCACGAGGTCCGATCGTGGTCGCCAGACGAGCTGCGCCACTTCCTCAAAGCCGTCGCCGATAACCCTAACTTTGCCCTCTGGCGGCTGGCTGCCTTGTCCGGGATGCGACGTGGCGAGCTCCTTGGTCTGCGGTGGCAGGACGTGGACTTCGAATCGTCCATGCTCTCGGTGCAACGCCAACTGATTCGGAACGGGCCGATTGTGGCCTTCGGCGAGCCGAAGACTATGGCCGGCAGGCGGACGATCATCCTGGATTCGGCTACGGTCACGGCGCTGCGGGCCCATCAGGATGAGCAGGCGATCGCCCGTCGAGCGCTCGGCGACCGGTACCTAGCGGACTTGGACCTTGTCTTCTGTAGTCGTGACGGCGGTCCGCGCGATCCCGATGCCGTAACCCACCAATTCGTGCGCCGTGTCCGTTCGGCAGGCCTTCCCCGGATCCGCTTCCATGACCTCCGCCACACTCACGCCTCGATCGCGCTCCACGCCTCGGTCCATCCGAAGGTCGTGCAGGAGCGGCTTGGTCACTCGAGCGTCAAACTGACGCTCGACACCTACGCGCACGTGATTCCACCGATGCATCGGGACGCCGCGGCTCGAATCGCGTCTATCGTGGACGATGAATGAGAGACGGCCAGACCACCAACCAGGCGGGATGTGGGCCCTTGTGACCATTTTCGTGACCATCCAGCCAATCGGGGACAGTTGATTTTGGCGGAGGCCTAAACGCCAAGTTCAAAAACGGTGGCTCCGGAGGTCGGACTCGAACCGACAACCTTGCGGTTAACAGTTCGCTGAATGCCGCTGAGGTTCGCTGGAATATGAATCGGTTGCTTGAGAATACGCCGGGTGTCGCTGAAGTTCGCCTAAATCCGCCCGGATTGCTGTAGAAAATCGATGTCGCCGCCAATCGCCTGCACGTCCTTTTCGGACCCGCGTGACATCATCCTCGCCTGCTCGACGCGCCGGTTAGCGTTACGGGACCAGGATGTCTCGGTCGAACACTCGCCCGCCTCCCAGTTGGAAATGCAGGGTATACGTTCCAGTGCCGGCTCGTACCCAGCTAAACACCCCTTTGTAGGGCAGACTACGCGCCGTTCCGGGCCCAAGCTGACTCTTTGGCGCATCCAAGGCCAACCCTCCCCCGCCCAAGACGATCCCAGCGCTGCCGTCCGGCAGGCGGAGTGAGACTCCGTCAATAGAGGGGTTCGCATACAGGTCGTCGATCGAGGCGCCGATTTCGTGCATTGTCACCACGACCGCGTTTGGCGTGAGATCCGACGGGTCGAAGGTGAAGCTGGCACCGTACAACTGCGTGGGCGCTGGGTTGGGGAGGGTTTGACTCGGCTGAACGTCCAGCCGGAAGTCAAATTCCCCAGCGGGCGTGCGCGTCGAACCATAGGAGCTTCCCCCAGTTCCATTTGGAATTGGCGTGGTGTTCACCACTGTGCTCACGAGAAGTCGCACGTCCGCGGTGCTGCCGGCCCGAGGCCGAACTGGTGCGTCGAACACAATGATCTGGTCGCCGTTGGGGGCGGTCGTTGCCCTCGACCCGGCTGTCACCAGACCGGCGTCGTCGTAGAGGGTCAGCGCGTCGGTTTGAAGGCTGATTCCTGGTCCGTGGTCCAGCATCAACACGGTGCGCGCGGCGTCCGAATAGGCGCCGATCAACCTTGCGTCGGTTGTGCCGTGCGAGACGGGCTGGTCGTACCGCGTAACAAGATCCTTGACGTTTTCGAGGTGTGCCGCGATGAGGTCCTCGGCCGGAATGCTATTGCCGCCCGATGTGATGGCCGTCGCGGCTCCGCCCGGCTGCAACGCGGGACCGACGCGATCGTACTGATGGGTGACCCCTACGAAGACAGCGGCGGCCACGAGCAACGGAAAGGCAAGAGCGACCGCATACGCTAGGCGCACCCCGTGGCCGATCGGCTTGGTGTGTTGGGCGCTCGCCGTCGTCAAGGCCCGACTTACCAAGAGCGGTGGCGGCGCCGCCGAGATCCTCGACAGTCGCGCGGTGAGGACGTCCTTCTCAGGCAGGCTGGTCATCGATCTCTCCTTTCCGGAGCTCCAGGCGGAGCTGATTCAAAGCGCGGCCATGCGCCATACGGGCGCCCGCTGCGGAGATGCCCAACTCGGAGCCAACCATCTCAAAGTCGAGGTCAGCGCCATACCGAAGGGCAATCACAACCCGCGAGCGGACGGGCAGACGGCGTACCGCGGCGATTAGGTCGGCATCCTCCAGACCGGCGACCGCCAGGTCCTCCACGGGCACTATTGGCTCGGCCCGGGTCAAGTCGCGCAGGCGTTCCCATGCCAAGTGCCGGCGCGTTGCTATCCGGTTTCTGTCGCGGGCTGTATTCACAACGATCCGCCACAGCCAAGCAGACGCATCCCCTCGCTGGGGATCAAATCGCTCGTAGGCGCGGATGGCCTTTACGAGGGCATCGTGGGCGAGGTCCTCGGCATCGGAATCACCGACGGACACCATTCGCGCGAACCGATATACGACACCCGCGTGAGCTTCACACAGCTCTGCGGCGTCCATATACGTACCGCTCTTAGCCCTCGCCTCGCCGCGAATCATTTGCACCTAGCCCGTACTACGTCTGAGCCCCCCCGTTCGTAACGCCAGATGACTCAAACTGAACGATCCGAAGGATTAGCGCCGCCTGTGGCTATCCGCCTAGGCGTGGCACCGAGTGTGTTGCCGCGTTACGCCTTGTCGTAAGAGGGATCCCGCGGAACAACTGTCGTGGAGCAATTCGAGCATCGCCAAGCGACCCGGGCATCCTTGCCTCCGACCCGAGCTTGCAACACAACGGCTGCGCCGACGGGGACGCGTAGCCGCACCCATCCGGGTTCGGTCGGCTGCCAGCGGACCTTCTGCCCCAGGAATGGATTCCACATCGCAATCCACCCGGCAGTCATCGGTTCTCCGCACGTTGGGCAGACCATTGGCCCCATTACTGGCCCCATCGGGTCGGTTCCGGCGGGTACGGTCTGAGCCCCGGCCTCAAGTGTCACTCCCGCAGGCTTGGCGTGGTCGACGCCACGTGGGCCCGGCCGACCCCTAGGGTTCCCGGTCCCGAACGCAAGGTCGTCCGTCAGCTCCTCGGCAGGTCCTGCGGCCATGGCAGCCCGAGAATCCCGATGAGACGCCCGACGGTTTCCTCTACGAAGTCATCGTCCGGCTCGCGACCGCTCTCGGCGAGCAGCGGTCGGACCACGCTGGGATCGATCGTTCTTCCCAAGATCTCCTGAGCCCAGGTTGTCAGGCCGCTCACTGCGGCCTCGGCGTCGATAGGATCGCCAGCAGACTCGTTCTCGAAATAGTCACTCGGCGGGCAACCGAGATAGAAGCGCCCAGAGCCCATCTGAGCCGGGCGGAAGTCCACTGTGGCAATGTCGCTGTCGTGGACATCGACGCTCAGATACGCCACGCCGATTGGTGGGTCCGAAATCCTCTCTTCGTGGAGCGTCCATCCGCCATCTACAAAAAGGAACATCCCAAAGAATCCCAAGATCATCATCCTCCGTCCGGCGGCGATCCCAACCATACCCCGGACGATTGGCGCACGGCCGCCGAGGCACCTTCCCGCACCGTGGCGTGCGGGTCGGACTCGAGAAGGATTGCCCTTGCCTGAACTGCGACTGAACGAATGCGTCCTCTACTACTCGGATCAAGGGAGAGGGGATGCCGTGGTTCTGATTCATGGCACCGGTGCCAACGCTGACATCTGGGGTCACGCGCTGGCCTTGATCGCAGCCAAGCACCGGGTGATCGCATACGACCGCCGCGGCTTCTCGCGATCGCTTGCCAATCCCGTGCGCGACTGGAGTCTTCATTACAGCGACGCGATCGAGCTCATCGAAAGACTTGGAGCCCAACCCGCCACCCTCGTCGGGTGGAGTAGCGGAGGTCCGATTGCACTAGAGGTTGCAAGGCAACGACCGGACCTCGTTAAGGCCCTGGTCCTCCTCGAGGCGGCCATGCCGCTGGTGGCAACGCTCACCCTGTCTGGGCTCCGTTTGCTCCTCCAGGGCAAGGCGATTCAACTCATCAGGGGAGACAGGGAGGCGGCGCGATGGTTCTACCGATGGGCTACCAGCTATCGCTCAGGCGGCAACAGCTTTGACCTAATGAGTGCCGACCTCCAAGAAGCCGAGCTGGCAAACGCAACCTCCGCGATGCGGGAGATCGAGGGAGCTCGACGAGGAGCCCAGCACCTTGGCGGCGCGACGCTCAGGCGCATCAACGTCCCTGCCCTCTGCGTGTTGGGCGAAGATGGTGGACACGGTTGGTATCGACGCACTACGAACTACCTGGCTCAGCATTTGCCGCGCGGGCGGCTCGTGACAATCCCAGGCGCAAGCCACGCGGCTTTCCTGGACCAGCCCGAAGCGTTTGCGGCGATCGTCACGGAAGCCATTGAGTCGGCGGGCTGACATGGTTGCCAACATGCTTCGGCCACGTTCAAATCCCTCATGTGGAGGGAGTGTCAAGCATCTACCGAAGTAGCTGTAAACCGTCACCCGAAGGCCTGTAAGGCATGTACCGAAGGCCGTTCGTCGCCTATGTGCCGAACTAGCACAAAGACGATGGCTCCGGTGTAGGGCTTCGGTAGATCTGTCGCAAAGCAACTTCGGTAGATGTGTCGCACTTCCTAACCCAAACTAACGCCGGGGCGCCCAGCCCTCGGCATGTTTCTTACGAACGTCCCCCCGACTTTTGCGGGTCACCGTCTTCAATAGTTCACTGCCCACCCAGCATTGGAGCACGGCCTCGGTGACCAGCACATCGCAGGCGCTGCCGCTGTAGTTCTTGCCCACAGAGACCTGCTGGTAGCCCACGCTAATGACACCGTTACGGGCAATCCTGCGCGTCACCCAGTGGTCGCCGTCACGCTCGGGGCGGGGGCGGACCTCGCGCTGAGAGGCCTGGAAGCGGCTCACCGGGGTGGCGTCGCCGAGCGACTGGTGCGCGCGCTCGGTGTTGTAGTAGGCAACCCACTCGTCTAGCGCCCCCTGGGCGGTCTTCAGGTCGGTGAAGACCTGGCGGGTATCGAACTCCACCCGCAGGGTGCGGTGGAAGCGCTCAATCTTGCCCGTGGTGGTGGGCGTGCGCGGCCGCGTCAGAAGGTGCTCCACCCCGTTCTCCCGGCAGATGCGGTCAAAGAGGACCTCGACCGGGGGCTGGGCGTAGCGCCCGGTGAAGACTTTGCCGTTGTCGGTCAGGACCTGTTCGGGGACGCCGTAGGTGCTGAGAGCCGCGCCAAAGCCGTCGCACACCAGCTGCGTTCGCTCCTTGGGCATGAGGCGGGCGGCGACGCAGAAGCGGGAGTGGTCGTCAATCCCGGTCAGCGCCTTGGCCGAGGTCCCGTCGGCCAGGGCGAAGCCGTGGACCACGTCCATCTGCCACAGCTCCATCGCCCGGCCCCTCTCCCAGCGCTTCCAGTGCTCCTTGCGATGCTGCCGGCGGACCGGGTCAATCACCCCCGCCCGCACCAGACAGCGGTAGATCGCCGACTCCGAGGGCGGCACTCCGGAGAGTTTGGCCAGCTCCAGCCAGATCCTGTGCGGGCCCCAGTAGCGGTGCGCCCGCCGCAGCTCGAGCACCCTGACCTCGAACTCACCTGCCATCTGGTGAGGGCAGCTCCCGGGCCGGTGCGAGCGCTCGCTGAGGCCTTCCAGTCCCTCCAGCTCATACCGCGCCAGCCAGCGATGCAGGGTCCGCCGGCTCACCCGCCACTGGGTTGCAACTTCCGCGATCGTCCTGCCCTCGGCGACGACCGCAAGGATTGCCTGGTACTTCTGTTCAGTCACGCTCATTTCCCTCATGGGCGGGAGTGTGACGAATCAGCCGAAGTCGGTGAGACAGATCACCCGAAGCTGTGTGACACATCAGCCGAATGTCCTTTGGGACACTTCAGCCGAACTTGCACAACAAATTATATTGAGGGGTATGCGTCGGGCCATTCCGCTCATCCCGCTACTGATGATTGCCGGCTGCTCGTTTGGGCAGACGCCTCCGTCGGCGGCCACATCGCCGTCGGCGGCTGCGGTGTCGCCATCCCCCAGCAACGGACCGTTGCTGCTCGGCATCTGGGTGCTGAGTCCGATCGGGGTCAAGCTGCGCGACCAGGCGTCGACGTCGGGCAGCCAGGTGGCCACCATCCCCCAGGGCGCCAAGCTGACGGCCACCGCCAGGCAGGGGGCCGACCCTGTCTGGTACAAGGTCACCTACAACGCCACGCCGGGGTGGATCGCTGGCAGCCTGCCGGGCAGCAAGCCCAGGCTCGACCTGGTCAGCGTCCATCCCCAACTCTCGTTTTCGAGTTCTGGAAACGACTACTACTTCCTCTATCCCGCCACCTGGTCGGTGGCGGACCGCGGCGCTGACGTCGAGGTCGATGGGCCCGGGCTCGAAGCCAGCCCAGCCGGAGTAGCCAGTCCGGCCGCCAGCGCGTCGAGCCCGGCGGCGGCTGCGCCTGACCACCTGCTGCTGCACCTGGCGGCGGGCATCGACAAGCTGGGCACCACCCCCACCACTCCGGGCTCCAATCTCGACTCGACCCAGATCGAGATCGGCGGCTTCACGGTGATAGAGCACGTCTATCAGCTCAACGGCGGCGGGTTCGAGGCGGACGTCAAGATCAGCTGGACGTCGGGGAAGGCCCTTCTGATCAGCTTCCGCAGCGCAACCCAGCCGGGTCTGGACACCTTCCACGAGATGCTGGAGAGCTTCGGCTTCAGCGCGCCCGCCTCACCCGCTCCGGCAAGTTCGCCCTGATCGCTTCGACTTAAGTCGCCCAACAAAAGGACGGGCGCAAGTCCATGAGGTCGTATGGCGTCGGAGCGGGCTGCGATGTCTAGCCTGAATTCATGGGCAAGACGTCTGGACTGGCTTCGATACGCCGTCGAACCTCAGATTCGATAGGTCATCTTCCGCTCAGCTTGAAGATCGGGGTACCCCTGACCATCGTCAGCGTCCTGGTGGCAGGCGCCGTGGCTCTGACACAGGGTCTGAGCGCCTCGAGCTCGATCGACCGCCACGCGGTAGCCAACGCCGCAGGCCTGGCGAAGTTCGTCGACAGCTACGTGAATTTTGCGCAGACGCCGGGCAACCCGGCACTAACTCACCCCAAGGACAGCGCCGACCAGTTCGTTCGAGCGCTGGCAACCACCGATCCCAGCGTGACCGGGATCCGGATCTTCCAGGCGACCGTGGGCGCTCCTACCGCCTACACCAGCTCGCCGGGCACAAGGTCCAGCCTTCCCAGCGACGCCGCGCTGATCCGGGCGGCACGCGGCGGCGTGGTGAACAGCACCGAATCGATTGATGGCCAGCCGACACTCCTGTATCTGGCTCCCTTGGGCGCCGCCGGGCGCGGCGTGGTCGAGATAGACTACTCCCTTGCTGCCCGGACCGCGGCCGTGGATCGGATCTGGAGCGAGACCGCGTTGGTGACCGGCATCGGCCTTGTGGTTGAGCTGTTCCTGTTCTGGCTGGTGTTCCGCAGCGTCGTCCTCAGGCGCCTGCGGCGCATCGCCAACGTCGTCCACGGTCTCACCGGGGACGACCTCGACCAGCAGGCACTGGAACCGGGCGGGGCGCCCGGCCGCGACGACCTGGCGATCGTTGGCAGCCACATCGACCAGATGGTCGCTTCGCTGCAACGCCGCGCCCAGCAGGACCATGTTCTCTTCGACCTGGGTCTGCGGGCAGCCCAGGCCAGCGATCTCAACACGTTGCTCAAAGAGACCGGCCAGGCCGTCCAGGGCCTGATGCCCAGCGCCGTGCTGGTCGTCAACCAGATCGCCGGAGAGGAATCGGACCTATACGTGCGCACCTATGCATCCTCGGACTCGGAGCACGATTCCCTGCCTCCAATCAAGCTCAGCAACAGTTCCGTTCTCAGCTACATCGTGCAGTCCCGCAATGACGTCTTCTACGAGGAGGGAAACGGCGAGGATCGATTCGACACCAGCAAGATCGAAGGCAGGCGGACCGCGACCGAGTGGCGAGCGAGTCCCGGATGCACTCGACCTTCACCTCCTCTCCCGCGGGCATCCTTTTCGTCGATCCCAAGACCGGCGCCATCCTCGACGCCAACCCGGCGTTCTGCAACGCCCTCGGCTATTCCGCGGCCGAGCTTCAGGAGCGCACCGTGCTCGACATCCTCCACGCCGATGACGTGGAGCGGGCGGCCACCGAGATGGCTGGCGTCTTCGACCCCGCGATCGAGTCCCAGATGCCGCTTGAGGGGATGATTCCCGAATCCGCGCTCTTCGAGCAGCGCTTCATTGCCAGGGATGGCTCGGTTGTCTGGATGCAGTTGAGCGCAGGCGTCGTTCGCGACTCGAGCGGCGAACCGGCGTACTTCCAGAGCACATGCATCGACGTCACGGAAAGAAAGGCCGCGGAGACCACGCTGCAGAGCACCCTGTCCCTGCTCCGGCGCACGGGTGAGGACCGCCAGCGATTGATGGCCAGCCTGGTGCAGGCCCAGCAGGAGCAAAACAAGGCTGCCGGCGAGCTCCACCACCACGTGACACAGGTCCTGGCTGGCTCGGCTCTCGAGCTCGAGCGGTTGGCGCGCTCCGACCTGAATGCGGCGACCGCCGAGCGGCTCGAGGCGAGCCGCGCCGCCATAACCAAGGCGCTGGACGAGCTGCGCGTCGCCACCGACCGCCGGGCGGGCGCAGCCGCCGCGGCGGTGGAGCGTGCGGTATGACCGACGTCAAGGTCCTCATCGCCGAGGACGAGCCGCTGGTGGCCAAGTCCCTGAGCCGTCTGATCGACCTCACCACCGGTTTCGAACTCGTCGGGATAGCCGAGGACGTCGACCAGGCCCTGGCGATCGTTGCCAGCAAGCCGATTGACGTCGTGATCTCGGACGTCCGTATGCCGGCGGGCGGTGGCCTGCGTTTGGTCAAGGAGTTAAAGGTGCGTTCACCGCTGACCCGGGTACTTGCCTACTCGGCCTACAGCGATGACCGGACCGTCACCGAGATGCTGGAGGCTGGGGCAATTGGCTACGTGGTCAAGAACGGCCGCAACGCCGACATCCTCGAAGGGCTTCGGCGTGCCGCCGCCAACGAGGCCAGCATCACCGGCCCCGCCGCCGACAGCCTGCTGCGAAAAATGCGGGAGAAGGGATCAAGCCAAGCCAAGGCCACACCGCAAGAAAGCGCCGCCGCTGGAACCGCCCACATCCAATCCGCCTTCGGACCCGGCAGCCTGAGCACGGTATTCCAGCCGATCTTCTCCCTTGCGGATCGATCCCCGGTTGGGGCCGAGGCGCTCAGCCGGTTCTCGGCCAGCCCTCGACAGGGTCCCGACCAGTGGTTTGCGGCAGCCAGCCGAGCCGGCCTCCTGATCGAGGCTGATTGCGCAGCCCTGAAAACCGCGATGAACGCGTCAAAGGGTCTGCCCACGGGCATGTTCGCGTCTTGCAACGCCACGCCTGAGCTGGTCCTTTCGGGCAGCCTCCAGGAATGTATCGACGGCCATGATGTGTCCAGGCTGGTGATCGAGATCACCGAGCGTGCGCCGATCAATGACTACTCGGCCTTCGCTCGGGCGCTGGCATCCCTGCGCAACGCCGGCGGCAGGATCGCCATCGACGACACCGGATCCGGTTTCGCGAGCCTGCGCCATATCCTCCGCCTCGAGCCCGACATCATCAAGCTCGACCGCGATCTCTGTCAGGGCATCAACGCCGACCCCGCCCGGATTGCCCTGGCCAGTGGCCTGGCCTCATTCGCCTTCGGCATCGGCGCATCCATCATCGCCGAGGGCATCGAGACCCAGGCCGAGCTGGACGTGCTTACCGCGCTGGGAGTGCAGATGGGCCAGGGCTACCTGCTGGGCAGACCCGAGCCGCTTTCACCTGACTGGCCGGCCGCTACGTAGCGACGCAGGCAGCCACCGGACGGGCTACTCCAGGTAATCCTTGAGCCGCTTGGAGCGGCTTGGGTGGCGCAGCTTGCGGAGCGCCTTGGCCTCGATCTGACGGATCCTCTCGCGGGTTACCCCGAAGCGCTTGCCGACCTCCTCCAGCGTCCGCTGGTGGCCGTCGATCAAGCCGAACCGCAGCTGCAGCACACGACGCTCGCGCGGCGTCAGGGTGTCGAGGATGTCCTCCACCTCGGTGCGGAGCATGGTCAGGTTGGCGGCGTCGCTGGGCGCGATCGCCTCCTTGTCCTCCACGAAATCGCCGAGATGCGAGTCCTCCTCCTCGCCGATCGGCGTCTCCAACGACACCGGGTCCTGGCTGACCTTGACGATCTCGCGGACCTTGTCAGGGGTGATGCCCATCACCTCCGCGACCTCCTCGTCGGTGGGCTCGCGGCCCAGCTCCTGAAGCAGCCGGCGCGACACGCGGACGAGCTTGTTGATGGTCTCGACCATGTGCACCGGGATGCGGATGGTGCGGGCCTGGTCGGCGATGGCTCGGGTGATCGCCTGCCGGATCCACCAGGTGGCGTAGGTCGAGAACTTGTAGCCCTTCTTGTAGTCGAACTTCTCGACCGCCCGGATCAGCCCCATGTTGCCCTCCTGGATCAGGTCCAGGAAGCTCATGCCCCTTCCGATGTACTTCTTGGCGATCGAAACCACCAGCCGCAGGTTGGCCTCGGTGAGGCGGTGCTTGGCGTCGCCGCTGCCGGCCTCGATGGCCTTGGCGTACTCCACCTCCTGCTCGGCCTTGAGCAGCGCCACACGCCCGATCTCTTTGAGGTACATCCGCACCGGGTCGTCGAGGCTGACCGCCTCCATCACCTCGACCTGCTGGATCATGTCGTCGTCGATCTCGGCGACTTCCTCGAAGTCCTTGCCGTCGTCGGAGACCTCGATGCCCATCTCCTTGAAGGCGTTGAAGATGCGGAACAGCTGGTCCGGCTCGGCGTCGATGCCGGTGAAGGCGGCGAGGATGTCGTCCGGGGTGAGGAAGCCCTGGTCCTTGCCCTTGATGATCAGCGCCTCGGCGATCACGATCAGCTCGTCGTCGCGCCCGCGGGGCAGCTTGGCTTTGCCGCGGCCCTTGACGTCGGCGACGACCGTCTCGGTGACCTCGATCTCGACGTCGATGTCGAGCTCTGCCACGGCGACGGCGCCGTTGCTCTCGGTCTCGATCAGCTCGACGTCGAGCTCGTCGGGCTCGACCTTCTGTGTCCTGGTGGGCCGAGCCCCCGCAGCGCGTGCCGGCTTGGCCGGGGCTTTCGCCTTGGGCGCCTGAGTGCCGGCGCCGGGCCGGGAGGGGGCCTTACCAGGCTTGGGCGCTGTCGCCGGAGCTTTGGCGCGGGCCGCGGGCGCCGGGGCGGGCTTTCGGGCCGCCGGGCTCACACTCGCCCCTGGAACTGCTGCACCTTCAACCGGGCCCGGCGCTGCGCCAGCTGCCGGTGCTGATCAAGCAGACCATTCCTGGCTCCCCCATCGTCCCCCACGCCACTGGCTCGCAAACGCTCCTCCAGG
>WNFI01279551.1_pt1 | contig 11549 bp, 20 predicted proteins | sample 5400471 | NCBI WGS metagenome assembly WNFI01 (sample SAMN13153348, study PRJNA577476) | soil metagenome | isolation source: 100 cm saprolite on Douglas fir-dominated hillslope | place: USA:California | collected 2013-09-17
CTAATGTATTTGCTATTACTGCCGCTGGATTAGATGCAACTGTTTTGCTGTACAGATATTTTTTATAAGTTATCAAAGCGATAAGCGCTCTATCTTCTACACAAGCAGCATTGCATTGATTCGCTGTCTCTTGTAGAATAGGTTTAACGTTATTTAAATATGCTGAATATAAAGCATCAATACCGTCATAAGCTTCTTTCAAAGATATTTGATAATTTGCAATAGCAGCATCTAAACCAAAAATAGCATTATTGATAGCTGGAATAATAGCACAAAGAATAGTTTGCTCTTGCGCTACTGCTTGTGCATGGTGTTGAAAGATTCCAGATATTGCAGCAAAGGCAATTAATGCACCGCTAATAATTTGTCCAACTACTGGAGCAATATTAACACTTAAACCAATTGCTGTTAATGCACTAGCGTGTGCTGCTGTACCAATACCTAGTGCTACGACACTTCCACCTAGAGCAGCAGTTTTGTTAGCAATTGCTAGATTAATATTTACACCACCAGTATTAGCTTTAGCACAATCGTTAGCTAGTACACCATTAGCTCTATCGCCATAATACCCGGTAATATATCCAGAATCCAAAGCATCAATGATAGCTTGTAATGCACTTGCATTCCATCCAGCTCTATTGCTTCTTTGATTTGGAGGAAATACTGTATCAATAATTTGTTGTTTGATAATTCCATCATCTGGAATGTTATTAGTAACTGGCACAATTTGAGAATTGGAAATTGCACCTAATTGTCTCTTAGGAGAAAGATAACTTAAAACCAATGCTTGAGTACTCATGTTAACCACCCATTAATCAGATTGGAACGAGCAATCTGTTGTCTGTCTTTTAAGAATACTACTTGTCCATAATTACCGGATGGATAATCACTAGATGGATATTCCTTTCCTGTATTAGGGTCAATGCATATCTTGATAGGCAAACCATTTCTAATTACATCGGCTGAGACTCCACAAACGGCATAATCAAACTCGTTATTATTTCCATAAGGAATAATCTTGGAGCTAACTTCTGTTGTGACTTTTCCTTTAAAGAGTAGAAATAATACAAGTATGACTACACCAAAAAGAATATAATCTTTATTTGTGTCTGTCATAATTTACACACTAGGTACAATCCAGACCATAAGTAACGTTATAATTTGGTGAACCACCACCAGTAATGTTAACAATAAATCTCATCCATTGAGGTATAGGTCCATCTACTCTTGTTCCTACTGCTAATAATCTATCTTGTTCAGTAGATGGATTTATACCTGTAGACGTTCCAGAGATTCCAGCAAATTGGTTTAATGTTCCAGTAGTAACTTGTGCAAAATGTATCCTGTCTGTCCATGTATTTCCAGTAGCACTAGTTTGAAAAAATGCATCAAAAGTTGGTGCGGTTCCAGCAGTATTGGTTACTTCTAAAGTTATATAACAAGAACTATAGGAACCAAAACCGGGAGGAGTAACTAAACCAAAAGTTTGACCACTAACTGTTAATCCTACTGGTCCAACTGCTTTATGATATCCACTATTTGTTGTGAATACACCAGAAGCATTAGAGTTAGCTGAGTTTTGTTGTGCTGTACTTACTTGTGCTGAATGTATAAAAGCAGTACCATCATTCAACGCTCCCATTATACCAACCGCTAATGCTCCTCTATTGTTATCTTGTGGAAAAACAAGACCACTATAATTCGATTGTGTAGCAGATAAAGAAGTACCGCCTATAGGTATTGTATTATAGGTTGAACCTCCTGGGTCTGTATTGGTAGCTACACCTATAAAGGAATTACCACCGCTAAGATTTTTTCCTCCTATAGTTACTGGATTAATTACTGCTGGAACTGTTAAGGATGCGTTTGGAGCAACTATACCTTGCACGTTTTGATTAGCATTTACGCTAACAATTGGTGGAGTTGTTAAATTGATACCATTTGTATTAACAATGGCATAAACACTAAGACTTCCTAACGATGAAGTAGTAGTATATTTCACACCTAATTTATTAGTTGGACTAGATGGGCAGCTATAGAAAGTTTGAGACAAAGTAGCTAAAGTTTGAGCACTATAACTAGTTTGACTTATAGGATTTGCTGCTTGTCCAAAGTTTTGTGTACAAATATAACTATTTCCTACAAGTAAAGGAAATGTCCATGTTTGAGTAGAGAAAGATATAGTATAAGTACTAATAGCATTTACTGTATCGCTATTCTCTAACTCGATAGTTACGCTTGCTGTCCCAGGAGGTAAAGTTAAACTAAAATTAATATTTTGATTACCTCCATCTGCTTTAATAAGATTTACACCAGCAGTTAAGTTTTTCGTAACGACTACTTGCGCATTACAAATTTGATAACTTATAAAAAAGATAAAGAGTAAAAATAAAAATCTAAAAATAGCTTTCATTTTTCTCCTTAATGTCCAGCCGGACGATTTACATAAATGTGAGGTTTTGGAGTATTTCTTCCCAACTCTTCCCATGTAGAAGTTGCGCCAACTGGTGGAGTAAAATGTGGACTAACCATGTATCTAAATTCTGTGCTATCAATATCCGCACCTATCCACAAATCACTAGGCCATAAGAAACTAGCTAATGTACCAGCTAATACAGGCACACCATTTAATGAGTTAGCTGAATTTTCATCATCTCCTAACCAAAGACTAACTCCGCTGTTATTAAAAATAAGTACTTGTCTGCTATCTATGAAGTCTACATTAGTTCCACTTTTTAATACTTGTACTGGTCTAATATTTGTAAATCCTCTTTGCATATATCACCCTCTTCCAAAAAACCAAATAGCTCCAACTATGACTAAAAAGACAATGAATGTTGCTGTATTAAAAGTAGGATAAGTAGTTAATGTAGGGTCAGTACTCCTAGACGTTTGTCTTGGAGCAGTGTCTTGATTCTGTACCAATGTAGGATTGCCTACCCAGGGAGTACCAGTAGTAGTATCTAATGGTTTACTATAAACAGAAATACCGGAAGCAAAACCATTAGTATTACTAGATGGAGTTTGAGGGTATCCAGAATCTTGCCTGTATCTACTTAGTATGAGTGATATCAAGTTAACCTCCATTTCCATTAAGAGTTTCTGCTGGAGACAATCCAAACTCTGGAACGATTCTTTGTACTAAGTTTGGTCTAATTGTTTTTGGAACAGTATGTCCAGTAATATTACCTTCCCATTGCGTATTCATTCTTGAGTACATAGTTGGAGTAACGAATACAGGCTCAGGGGTTACGTGTGATAATGGTGTATCTCCGGTATTAGGTCTAGGACTACCCTTAGCCTCATCTGTAGTATTGATAAGACTTGTAGGACTAGTACCTTTACTTTCTTGACCAGGAGCAATTGGAGGAGCAATCTTTGGAGTCTCTTTAGAGATAGTTCCGTATTGCCTACCTCCTGCAAGTTGACTTTCTCCTACATGATTTTTTGGCGCTAGTTGTGCTGTACCTCCTATCAGACTTGTAGAAACTAGATTTTTTCCAGCGAATGTACCAAAGCGTACTTTAGGCATATCATCCATTTATCCTCCTTATGAAAATGGGAGATTTATTAAAATGATAATTTCTCAAAATGATAAATCTCCCTTTTTCTCTAAGCACCAATTACGAGTGTGCGAAGTTGTGCTACACGGTAAACTACTGCTAAGACAACCAGCACAACCAAAGCAGTAATACCAAATTCTTTAGCTGTCATTTTAATACTCTCCTTTTATGCTAGATATGATTCGTACTTATTACTATTAAAAGTAGACCATGCGGTAAATCTGTTTCCTATTTTTATATAGATATCAAATGCAGCATTAGCATTAATCTGAGGGTCTTTAAGATTCATACCAGCAAATTCAGGATGCTTCTTTAGGTATATTTGCCATAGACCATAAGAGCCTAAACCTTCTGGTGTTCCCCCTTGAGCCTCAGTTTCTGGATTATAAGCGTTAGCATCTCCACCACTTTCCGCTAGAGCAATAGCGGTAGCAATGGCAGCATCTGAATCTGAAAAACCAGCATTTTGAGCAAGAGCAAATATTTGTTGATAAGAGAGTTTATTTTTTCCCAAAGTACCTCCAAAGAAAAAGAATGCAATAACAAAAATAATAATAGCGTAGATTATAATATCCATATAGGATTTTTCTTTAAGTAAACTTTAATACAATTACTGCGATAACAACAAATATAACAGCTATTGCTACAGTAGTAACAGTAGTAGTTAACTTTGGGGAGGTATCTGTTTTACCATCATCTTTATCAATTTCGTTTATCGTAATCCCTTTAACAGTTTTAAAGTTAGCTAGTTGGTGTCTTATATCATCTGCAATTTGATTAGGAGTAGTTGATTCAGTTGCTACCCCCTCAATAGTTCCACTCTCTCCAAATAAATGAGGTATCAAATCATATCTTGCTCTTGTCACATTGAAACTACTTGCTTGGTTTGCCGCTTCAGCTATTTCAGATTCAGTAGGTTTGACTATATACAACAAATCGAAAAAACTAAATTTAAATTGTAGTTTATCTCCAGCATTTAAATTGGAGTCTACAGGTACAGGTTGATACATACATATCTTTTCCTTCCTGCATTTGTAAGTACAAATGCTACAATTTCTTTGCCAATAAAACAACTCCAACAATGATTAATCCAATTAGCAAGATAGGCATTATGGAAGTAGTACCACCAACTGCGCTACTTGGAACAATACTTGTACCAGTTGTCCTTCCTGCTATTTGGCTAGTTTGTTGCACAGAGCCGATATTCTGACTAGGAATACGGCTAACTGCAATTCCTCCCAAAACAATATTACCAATACCATTAATTATATCAGTAATACTAGTTTGAGTATGGGCAGCAAACTGTTGGTCTGATAAACTTCCTACGTTTAAAGTAGAAAGCGGTGGACTAGTAATCTTAGCCAAAGAAAAAGGAGAAGAAGTAAAACTAGTTAACTGACCAGTATCTAATGCTTGCTGAAAACTAGACATTCATTTCTCCTTTCTAATAGACTGGAATACCAGCTAGTTCAGTATGGATAACATGGATTTTTTGAGATGCTCCAGCAGTAATATCACCCTCAAGAGTAAACTTGAGATTCTGTAAAGCAATCTGTCTGGTATCCATTGCGATAGCTACAGTGTTTGTATCAGTTGTGGATTCAACAAACTCAATATTGTTGTATCCATAAGGATAAATCAAACCAAGTTGTTTGCTATCTCCTTCCCATTCCTGAAGAGGAATAAATTCGATATCCCTAATCAAGATATCATCTTTCTTTACCTTGACACGTGAGAAGAAAGGAGCAGCATTTCCACCACCTGCGCCTAATGCGGATTGTGGAGGACTCCCGGTTTGACCACTGACTGTCTGGAAATTATCTCCTACTTTTGCTAGGTTAGCTCCTAATGTTCCAGCCAATAGATTAATTGACCTAACAAAGTTGCCAACATTCAAAGGAGTAATCAGAGCATCTGTTTGTCCTACTGCTGTATTGATTGCAAGGAATGTTTCCTTAACAGGAATAGGATTAAGTTTGTATCTGTCTCCCTTGAGTTTGGCAATGTGACGCCAAATAGACAATTGAGGAATACCAGTTGCTCCTCCATAGTTAGTTAGAGCAAGTACCCTATCTCCACCAAATACAAGGTTTGTTGCATCTCCCCAATCTATGAAAAGGTTTAAGCTATTCCAGTATGGAGGGTCAAGCAGGTACAATAATTGTTCTTCTGGACGTACTCTAGGAGGAGGTAACTGGTAAAGATAAGTACACACAAAGTCATTATTGGCAACTGCGCCAGTAATGCCAGCAGTTTGTGTATTAGAGTTAAAAGTACCAATTGGATTTAATTGGATACCATTATTACAACGCTCATGCAAAAAACCATCTCTAATGCATCCTAAAGCATAAACGTGTCCACCTTGTAAACGTGTCCTAACCAAGTCTCCATAGACTTTATGATTACCTGAAATTTCCATTTGTTCAATCAGGTTTTGTCCAAACTCAGCAGGAATAGTACCATTAGTAGTTCCAGCAGTAATGCCAAGTCTAAAACTTAGGCGCATCTCCAAAGCATAAATAAAATAATCCTTTGGTATACCTTGCGCCAAGTCTAAAGCTTGTCTATTCTTTGCCAAGAATGGGACAGTACCCATTCTCAGTTTACCTAATTCAAAACTAAATCCTTTATCCATTTTCAGTTACCTGCCTTTCCAGCTAATGCCTTAGCTACAGCAGCATCAATTAATGCTTGGATATTAGGAGTTGTAGCAGCAATTTCGAGAGTCTGATTAGTCTCTCTTTTCTGTTGTTCAATTCTTGCTAGGTTTGCTGGACAGACTGGAACACCATTAACTACATGTGCTATACCGGAATATCCACATTGACATTCCAGATAACACAGAGCTAATGCGTTAGTAGTTTTGCAATGTAATCCTGTTCCATCTGGATTAGTTGCATGCGGAGGAGGAATTTTCTCCCTTTCGAATGTGTCTACAACTAACTGTTTCGTAGCCATTTCTTATTTTTCTCCTTTTGATAAATTATCAAATTGATTAACGTCCAAAGGGATTAGCAAAAGAAGTTGCAGTTTTTGGTCCTTGAGGTACAGGAGTACCAAGAGTTAGAACAAGATTAGTAGCAGCACCAGCAGCAACAATGTCAATAGCTACAGAAGTACTATCTACTACTGCTCCAGTTGAATCAATTTCATCAGCAACAATGTTTAAACCAGTTTGTAGATTACTTCCACCAACTACAAAACCTGTCGCCAGTCCTACCAATGGAGCAGGGTCTGGTACAACAGTTGCTCCTGTAGGGTCTGGAGAAGATACCCTAATAGAATTACCTACCTTGAGTTGTGAACCATCTACGTGATTTACAACAAAAGGTACTTTTTGATTAGATGCTAGTTTCAGGTTTGCCATTTCGTTATTCTCCTATTTTTGTATTTGAATTTACTTCTAAAAAACTGGATTACCTAAGATTAAACTTAGGTTTGAAACATGAGGTTTAAGAGCAATAATCAAATCTGAAATAGCTTGAGTATTATCCTCAACTGCTTGAGTCTGTTCTTCTTGATTCTCTTCTATTTGTTTTAAGAGTTGTGCAATATTTTCTAAAATAATTTCTAGTTTATCATCATCCATTTTATCACCTACAGTGATTTATTTGTCAAGGGTCAAACTCCTGTTACAGTTTTCTTTAATTGAGGTACACGATTTACTACAAACAAAACTACTACCACGATTAATGCAGACCATAATATATGTTTGTGCATTTATTCATCTCCTTTGAATCTTTCAAACTGTTGGAGATAGGGTTCCTTATCCTGTTCAGAAATTATAGCTTCTCCTAACTTTAATGTACTAGGGTCTTTTGGAAATGTTTTTATCCTCCCTTCTAAATATTGTAAATCCCTTTTTTCATCTGTCCTAAAAATTGTAAACTTATCGGTTTGACTACGTACCAAAATAGGAATAAGAAAAGGACGTTTACCTACAAATATCATAGTTACATTATTATTTCTGGAACCTAGAAAAACATCTGTTAAAGCAGCAGAAAAATGCCTGTCTGAAAATAGAGCATCTGCCTCATCTATCACAATGGTACAATTTCTGAAATGCTTAAAATATGTAAAGAGAGTTATCAATTCTCTTTTTGTATTAAAGGCAAACCGAAATTGTCCTTCATGATAAAATTTTGGATTAGCAGGAAACTTGATAAATCTTCTGTTCCTATTATCCATTAAAAAATAAGTAAAATGAGCAATAGATGTGAAGGCAGGTAAATGTTTCCATTCATTCCTTATGTCTACTATATATAAAGGATACGTTTCAATTAACCTTTGTTTCAGGCTGTTTGTTTTCCCCGCTCCCCTCTGGCCTTGGTCTATTTCTACGCTCGATTGCGATTTTGTACTCAGCATATTTTTCTCCAGCAATTCCAAGCGTAGCAAGAGCAGCAATAGCTACGTCTGAATTTTCATATTGCGATAGGATTCTCTCAAGAGGTTTCCTCCAAAGTTTTGCTAACTTTAATGCTTCCGACTCACGCAATTTTACTTCATCAGTATGTGATAAATAAGATGATATATCAAAAGGTATCTCTACAATAATTTTTGCTGTCTCCTCATCTATTTCAATCTTATTAGGTGTAGAGGTTCCACCAGTCAACGATGGTAAATTTTCTTCTTTAGCAATTTCAGCAGCTTGCGCAAAAATACTAGAAGAAAAAGAATCATCAGGTTTAGTAATAGTGGTAATATCAATAGGAGATTTCTTAATATCCTCCATTAAATTATATCCCTATTCCACCAACCTTTAACTTCTGCTGGAGTAGTCCTTAATTCTTTGATTTTAGTTTCTGTCTCGGATGCTACCTTAGTAACTGCCTCATTAGTTTTAGCTATATCCTTTGATAAATCTGTTTTTAAACTAGCTATTACATTCGCTACATCAATTGCTATTGTTCTAACTTCTTCTTTAGTAGCAAAACCTTCTAAATCTTTTTTAACAATTATATCTCTCATTAAATCTATTTTAGCTTTAGTTAATACAGCAGTTATAATAGCGTCTAATTGTTCTTGTGTTAAATCCATATCATCTCCATTTTATCAATTTAATAAATTATCTACTCTTCGGCAATCAACGATTTTTGTTGATTGAACATAATTAAGGGACAGCAATCCTCTAAGAAAGGAGACACACTACCTCTATAATAGTGTGTCAAAAAAGTAGAGGAAATACTGTCCCTTTAATCAGTCTATCCCACGCGAATAAGATAGACATAATACTAGTATTAACTACTATTATATCATAAAAAAATGTTTGTGTCAAACTTCATGTTTTTGCAAAATTGGCTATTTTGACTTTTTACCTGTTTTTGGAGTGAATCCTTTTGGAGTTTGCACGATAAAATCCTTCATATCGTTTTTACCTCCCAAAGCAATTCTCCCATTAAATACGATTCGCATAGATTGACTATCCTCTGATAACCCTTGTGCCATAGGTGACAAGGTAATATTCTTTCCCCGTTCAACAGTAACAAGTTTTTCCCCTGTGAGTTTGTAACAATGAGGAATAGACACCAAGTCGCCAGTAGCTACTTTGATAACCTTTTCTGTTTTCTTCTTCTTGCTACCAGAAAAGAAAGATAGGCTATTTGTATCACGCAACAAAAAGTTAATATTATGGAGCATCTGTTTACCATACTTATTACTCTTTACCTCTATTGGTACACCTACAACAAACTCCCCAACTTTTTGAGGTTTCCATAGAGGAGGAAACCCACTAGAGGATTGACTTTCCCATTCAGTAGCAGTAGTAGTATCTTTTCTTTTAGCCATTATTTTTTCTCCATTATGGATTTTATTTCTTTCCAGATTTTAATGCCATCTAACAGTGTCATATTATCCAACTGCTTGTTTTGCCATTTCTGAACGATATCCCATAGAGCCTGATTACAATAGAGTACAACTGCCCTTTCATTATTATCAACTACAATCGTAGGTTTATCAATTTGAGAATTATCAAAATTGATAAACCATTTAACAACTCTAGTTAATAATTGCCTAGAGTTTTCTGTTTCTATATGCGTAGCCTCTGGATACTTAGCTAGTCCATCTATTATAAATCTAGTAGAGAGAAACATACACTCCTTTCATTTTACTATTTTTAAATTTTCCCATGAGATGTTTAACGTCCTTTCTTCAGTATGCATCATAAATAAATCTTTACCCTGTTGTTTAATACCCTCCCTGATAAGTGGCATCCTTTCTATTGTGTACCAGTTTTCTTTCTTTTTCCACAATTCCTTGAGTACATCCGGTTTACCCCAAAACCCATGTAATGCATATTTCATTACATGTTGTTTATTACACATAAGTAAATTCAATCTATTCCTTACAAATAACCCAGTAAAACTTTTTGGTTGGATATCGCATTCTTTACACTTGAGTTTTTCAAGTTGCATAACTCCAAACTGTTTAATCTTAGAGGCATAAGAATCATACTTTCTTGATTTAACTGAGTCTGTACTTGATTCGATAGCCGAGAAATAATGCTCTGCCTCATGGAGTCTAGCTCTTGTAAATCCTGTAATGAGAGATGCAATAAATGGGTTATATAACCCTCCGCTAACATCCTTCCTAGGAAACAATTGAAACTGTCCCTGGCTATAAGTATACTTAGGTTTCCTAGCAGGATTCCTTTGAATCCATTTTCCATATAATGAATTAAGCAATAACTTATAGAATATGTAGCGTACATCATGCTTCGGGGTACTATTCTTTTTCTCCCAAAAGTATCTAGCGTATTCTTTGACTGGATTATCATTTGTATCTGGTATCCATATCCATCCCTTGCATGTATCAATTTTAAACTCCTTTGAACGTATAGCTTCTTCTAATTCATAACTGGTAACATAGGCTCTAATCTTTTGTGTGCTAGGAAACCTAAAATAATTAAACCTAGTGTCATAGAAAATACCATATTTACAAGACTTAATATTACCAGTGACTTCATAAACTCCCGGTTTGCCATCAATAAACCTGTCAACTTGTTTATACCTTCCAGCCATGAATGATGGAATACTATACATAGCGAAACCATAGGCAGCATTAAAATCGTATTCATAACAATGATGAATGACGCTAGGATTATCAATATAATACCCATTCTTTCCTCCATGATAAGTTATCTCTGCAAGTCTACAGGCTGAGAAAGGAGGAAAGTGTATTTTTCTATCCTCCGGTATAAACTTCCGTCTAAATACTTTCTCTGCAAAATTAGCAGAAGAAGTACTAAAAGGTATATCAAACTCCTCATGCATATCTATAATTACTTCTCCAATTTCCAAACAAAGTAAAGCATCCATCTGTGCATACTCGACAAATTTTGTATCTTTTGCTGTATACTTATAAGTACCTAAATCTTTAGGACGTTCTAATTTCTTGGATTTTAAATTAAACGTTTCTGCTACAGTCTCCAGAGTACCAGTAAAATAATTATGAATATCCAAAAAGCTAACAAATAAATTACCAGACTTAAAATAGCCATACCAATTCTTAGAACAGAATATATTGATATCCCAAACAGTCCCATGGGATGTTTCATGGCGCAATTGGAAATCATCCTGAAGAAATTTATCGATGTATTGACGTAATAATATAGCCAAATCAAAAGTAGCATTAAAACAATAGACCACAATATACCCATGCAACCCCTCTATATATCTCAAGAATTTATCAAGTACATTTATTTTATTTATCCATTGAATACAGTCTCTCCTTTCATTTCTTTTATATCTAGTTGTACAAAACTGCTGAGTTAATATTTGTCCACCATAAGTCTCGGTATCGTAACCTACTATGTAATCTGGTGGAGTAAATGGTTTTTGTAGTTTCATAAATTTAGTACCTTCTTTCCACCATGAGGGGACGTGTGGGAAGTTAAGCATCCTTTAATCCTTTTTCCTTTTTTATCTGGATAGTTAACTCTTCAAACCTAGCAAGGATTTTACATAATTCCATAAAGTTTACTTCTGG
>WNFI01028941.1_pt1 | contig 11548 bp, 7 predicted proteins | sample 5400471 | NCBI WGS metagenome assembly WNFI01 (sample SAMN13153348, study PRJNA577476) | soil metagenome | isolation source: 100 cm saprolite on Douglas fir-dominated hillslope | place: USA:California | collected 2013-09-17
GTACGGTTCAGATAACAATACAGTGTAGCAGTTCCGTCAACCAACCCGATCGCCTTGGTAGTCGGGCTCACAGATGGCCGATGTTCCTATCGCTGGCTCGAATCACGCATTCCCCTATTTTGAAATATGTCAATCCAACATCGGGACCCTCCGAGACTTGGCGCCTTCACAAATGCGTCGTGAAGAACCTCTAGACACCCCGGACACACACAGGCCTGCCCCGTCCCCGGTGCGTCTATACGTTGTTAGCCGTTTCTTGCTTTATGAACCTTGTTCTATCAGCCCGCATACGATGGGCAAAACGATAGAGCTCGTACCCAAGGCTCTTCCAATACCAACCAGTTTGTATCTATCCCCACGAACTATTGTAGGCATAGGCCCATGTCTGAAGGCCTTCCCCTGCATCTCACATCGAAACGCTTTGTCTGCAGTATCCATCACTGACGTGAACGCCATTTCGGGACGATGGACAATCGATACTTCATGGACTCCTCCCCCCAATGTCTTCGGCACTTCACTTAGTCCAATTATAGATGATGAGCGCCAGAACCTCTTTCTTCGATCAGAGCATGGCGCTATCCGTGCGAAGATACGCTTGGTAGGTGATCATGAGGAGACTGCGCATTTCACTCTGGAGACAAAGCGTTCGGAAATCAACGTTTCAGTCGTGAGTGCGCTTTCTAGTGCCAAGTCGTTTTTAACTCTTCCACTTATATGACTACATGTGACATTCTCAAAGGTTTCCCGGGGGAAACAACCGTTCGTGCTCAATGTCACCCCCGAAATTTCGATGGTTCCTTCATTCATGAAACGACCTCATCCTCTTACACGAGTTTCTCAAAGGAGATGGAGCCCAATCTGGTGACAGTTTCAATGGTCCACGGGAACGGCAAAACACTGATCCGTCGTTCCAACGGTACGTGGTTAAGGCGGACTCGATATTATATCTTGCGAACAGACTCGATTTAACAGGGGATCAGAAGCGCCAAAGCATCAGGGGGGATCAAATTGTAGCTAAGACTGAGGGCGGCTATATCCGCTTTGCTTACGAAGATGAACCAGAGCTCCCCCCAATCGCCATGTTCTTCAAGAACCTCTTCGGCTCCGCCTGAGTGACGATTAACTACACTTTCTTGTGAATTCTGACTCTGGACTTCTTGCACTGTACCAGGACACACATATGGTGTGTTAGTATATACTCAATTGCCTCCCTCGTGTATATGGAATGTTTTTGCTTCCAGTGAACCAGAGCTAGTGCACGCTGAACGTTGACTGGACCCGAAACGGTCCATGGGAACCTTAGAACAGCGCTCCACCCCTGCATGGAATTTAGGCTGGACTCCAGCTCTGTAAGTACATAGGCGTGGAATGTAACAATTATGAATCATCATCATGGGGTTATAAGCGTTTGCTCTTTCGCTCTGCCTCGGATGGCACGCCCACAAGTGTCGGACATGTAACCGGTCGTCATTCATACATCAATTAGACTCTCGACATTGTCTGAGATCTGACGTCACAGTCGACATTACGTATGGCCGTGGGGTCCATAGCCAGGCAGTCTCGATCTCGCCACGCGCGACTCAACTAGGCACCCTTAGAGTACTCTTTCACGATGGCGAGACCGTTGTGCTCACATCAGAAACATGACCAGTTTGTGAAGCCGTCTAAGCTGATTATTGTATGGAATTTAAGTTGACATGTCCGTCGAGTATTCCAAGCTCCCTCAGGAACAATATTAATCTAAATAAAATTAAGTAATATGATTAGATCGGGAATAGTGTGTGAAGGAATCATACATTATCGTCAATTACTATTGTCCATAAGTGACCGCTCCAAGACCTAACTTCGAATTCTTGATGACAGCTCTGAGTGGATCGGCAAGTCCACCAGAGATGCCGATTCGCTCGCCCTTATTCCACCTAGTGAAAGGTTAGTAAAGTGAAAAATTGCGAGAGCACTATCAACGCACCCCATGCGGCTCAATAGCCTGAAACCAATGTTGGATTCCCCTATAGGTTCAGCTTTGCTTCCTACGACGTCCCCATCACGTTGGAATAATCGACCTTTAGAACCTTCTGCACCGGTCTTTTCCTCGTAACCAAGCAAACGGTTAAGCTTATGCTCTCCGCGCTTCCCTCGTCTAAGGCCAGTGCGAGAAGTTCGGATGAGAGTTGTGTAACGGTTCCCTTCTGGGCCACGAGATTTGCTCTTGAGATCATAGCAATCAGCGATTAGGTGAACCTTCTTTCGGCTCCGTTTATCCATCGGTGGTAGCTCCAACGTCTCGATCCTAATATCCTCGACGAAGGCACTGATCTGATCCGCGATTGAGGAGAGGTCTACAAATGGTGGAACCTTGATAGACGGGGTCTTTCCACTCTCGCCGTTATTATATACCCGATTGCCAAATTTGTTTTTTCTTTTTCCCGTCTTGCGAGAAGGTAATAAGCCTAATTTGCGGGCTTCCTCACGCTCCTTCTTGTATTGAGCTTTCTTTTCGCGGCTGCGCTGCCATAATTCCTGTAATTCCTGCAATTCATCTGGCATGTAAGCCCCTTCCTTTTTCTTTCTCTTCCGACCTTAGGTTGTCATCAGTGAGGAATGCTCAAGTGAAAATAATTGGTCCCCACCTCCTGCCAAATCTCTATTTCGCTTTACGATCATATCCTCCATCTCAGCTTCATCCGAATCAGCGTTCTCAACAGCTTGAAAAGCGACTTTTTTCCCTTTTTGACTCTTGCTCCTCGGAAAATCAAGATATGAATTCGAAATATCCTGTTAACCAGCAAACTCAGCATTTTGTCACGGCCCCAGTGAATCCTACTCACTTCTATCCGAGCGTCGGAACCATTGTCAATGCCCTCTAAGTCAAGCTCCGATTCTTCGTCATCTGAAGACTCAGACACGTCACTATCTCCCTCTAGCTGTAGTTCCTCAGCTCGGATGGCAGCGTCTATTTCCGAGGAGCTGATTTCGTCATCATGAGTAGAGCTCATATCGTCTTCGCTGCTGTCGTCGCCGCTACTTCCAATATCCGACTCTTCATCCTCTTCCCGAATCTTCTCCTGAGCAGCGAGGTCATCGATACTGATGGTCTCCGGATGCAGCAGCCCTGTAATCAATCGGTGATAAGCTGAATGCTCGAAATCCGAGTCAAGCTCCATTCCATGATCACATATTTCATTGTTCTGGGCTGTGGATGGAGTCTTCGTCCGAGAGGGACCATCGCTGCCCCAATCGATATCGGAATCACCCACTCGTGGCATTCCCTCACAATGCTGGTCATCCTTGAAGACGAAACGCTTAGACCTTGCTTCGCGCTTAGCTTTACGCCATCTCCGCTTGCGTGCCTTGATCCGAGACATCCGTGGATGATGCTTTCCGAGAGCTTCAGAGGATTCCAATTTGCAATCAGAGAATGAGATTGTAGGCTCGATGGAACCGCTCGACACACACTCCGATTCGGTTTTCTTATGTGCGAAAACTACGACTTCATCGGCATCGTCTGTGGTAACACGTTGCATGGGTTCGCCCAGAACATCGGCATGAGAATGGTAGAGAGAGTTTGATTCTTCGTCCCCTTCCGTGTCGATGATGAATGGCATTTCTTCTGTTGAAGATTTTACATCCTCAGGTACTCTTGAATCGAGAGCCTGGTCTCTCTGGGTGACGACGCGCTCAGATACGGCCTCATGCATCGGTATATCTTCCTTGCATGTGAAAACTATGACATCGTTATCATCGTCTGCGATGCTGTGTCGCGCGGGCCCGCCGGCGGCATCGGGATAAGGATGGTACAGAGTGTTTGGTTCCCTGTCATCCTCTGTGCCAACGAATGTCGATTTTGAGGGATTTGGGGCCCGAGGTATTCTTGTATCGGAACTCTGATCCCCCTTAGGCATGACCTCGCGCACAGATGTGATTTCCTTACGAGCGAAAACTATGACATCATTATCATCATCTGCGATGGTGCGTCGCACGGGTCTGCCCACAACATTGGGGTAAGAATGGTATAAAATATCCGGTTCCCCGTCAATCTGATTTGTGCCTTCTGTGTCGAAAATGTATGCTGGTTCCGTTGTAGAAGGATTAGAGTTATTAGGTATTATCGTCTCTAGTGTTTTGGGAAGGGGCGTAGATGTGAGGATAGGAGTATCTGTGATACAGGCAGGAGCCTCTATCACCATGGAGGTCGTGACGGTCGCTTGGGAATCCCCCGCACATTCTTTTGACACCCTAGAATGCGCACTAACATTCTGAGGATTAGGAGGATCAAATCCCCCCGTGGCAGAATCCGCCATTGTCTTCTCATTATCTGAGGCCAACGATGTCTGAGCGAGATTATCGAGAAGCTGGGTCAAACGAGATTTCTGCTGAGGACGAAACAGACGTGATGGCACAGTTATGAGGTCCGCTTTATCGAACCCAAATTCTAGCACAGGGATGTCACTATCATCATCCTCGAAATCGAGGGGAACAGAATAGTCGGCAAATCGTGGGCGGGCATCGATATCTGTTGCACCAGCCTCTGTTTTGAAGGTAGGTATCGATACCCCAGCAAACAGTGATTCCACGCGATCAGCGGTTGGGGCATCATCCATTTCTACATCAAGATGAACATCAGCTCAACGACGAAATGGCCACGAAAAACACAAAACCATTTTCCACAATCTCTGGCTGAAAAATATCGTCTTCGTTTTGGAAGAGAACTGTGGCAGACCTGACGAAGATTACTGGCCTCAGAAGCGGCCTGTCTCGTAGGTCAATCTTGATGCCACTTGGACGATTGCGGCTCGAAAAGAAATTGTCTTCCGTTCTCTCCATATTCGGTACATTGAATCCAATACCCCGAAAGACGCAATTATGAGGAGTCGTTCACAATGGTACATCGAGAGTGGAAAAGTGATTTGCATACTTTGTGGATCCGTGTGTCCCCTGCCACGGCCACCTCTGCCTCGAGGAGTGCCACGGCCACGGCCTCGATTGGTGTCAAACCCAGGATTATTTCCCCTCCCTCTCCCTCTCCCTCTCCCGGGTGTTTGATTATTTCCACGTTGCATGCTCAGCAATGCGAAGGAGGGTCCTGTGAGATCACGTGCGCTCTAGAATAGTAGTAACATTAATATTTAATAAGCTTCCCTTGCAACCATATGCATGTCTTGCCCAGGCACCATCCACACCATAGAAACCACCATACCAGCATAGCACCGTATTCATTAGAGGATTACATTGTGTTAACTGGGTACGACATCCTATTCGTTAGGTATCCACCCGGGCCACCCAACTTTCCAATGCTGATTGATGAGCTGAAAGGTTGATAGTGATTCACTTATTTTACGATCTTTATTATCAACAGCGCATCCGGGTCTTGTTTCATACCAATAGGAATCGCCACTCTGCTGCTGGACCACGGGCGTGCATCTAGGCTCCCCCTCAGCAACACTGGAAGCTTTTCAAGTCAGATAATGAAAAGCCCTGTTATTTCGCAACCTTCATATACCCACCAGAGTGCCATGTCGTGAATATGATTAGTCATCTACGTGTACTACATACCTGATATCAGAAATACGTAAATTGGACCTGGCTAATGATTGATCTGAGTGTAGACGCAAATTTGTATCAGAAAGGATGAGCCCAGATGTACGAGTGCTTACATCAGTTAGCCCTCTTCGGACCTTATCTTCATGAACACTGCTGCAGCTGGAAGAGGCAGTATTGTCAGTCTTGAAACATTGCGGCTTCAACACTCACATACGCTTTGAGAACATCCCTGTTGAATGTCCCACTCGGTGTGCGACCTTGTCCTTGCGTCATACTGTTTTGGCGTCACCATGGGTGGAATGAGACCAGGGTAACTGGGTGGCGAGAGTATTCTTCACTTCTACATACTCCTTCCCGTCGCTTGTGAACACGAAGAATTTCCTCGCAGTTTTGGCGTTTTGGCAAGGCGAAGATTAATGCCGATCATCGCAGATTCATACTGGCTCTTATCCACCTAAATGAGGGTGACGGTTCGCAAGATAAGCCCTTATCTAAGAGGCTCAATGGATAAATACACGCTGCTTTTTGTCCCATGATACCGTTACTGGGTGCTCGATATGGTACCTTTATCAATAGATCTTGCTGCTTGATGTCGGCCAGCAGCGCCGGAGCTTCCAAACAATTGAGACACGTCAGTTTGCATGCCCACGCTTATCGAAGACCTCTCATATCGCAACGGTGCTCTATTCTTAGAAGTCGATGTGAGTCTGCAAACTAGAGCGAATTCGGGCGTCAGATATACGAAAATTTCATGTGATCCCTCTGGCAAGTCAAACGAGTCCCGGCGCTAACCGATCACGGTCATTACCGCGCTTCACCTCACCCACTTACACTAGGACAATGTCTATGAGCTCTCCATCTCCGTTCGCTAGAAGCACGTTTGATGAAACCACCCGACTATCCCACCGTACCCAGACGGTAAGTCGACATTGGGCACGTTCTGAGTCAGGCACAGCTTAGCCACTAGACTTTGGGTATTACATTGCTACGACGACTAGATTGAAGAGATGTACAGCATTCCGGAGAGCTTCTTGGAGGTGGAAGTACGCAACCCTCAGACCCATGGTACGTGCTCCGGGGACCGAGAATTGAATTGTGACCACCGTGCTCACCATCAATAATACTCTTTAGGCTACGGACGGAAGATGTACACTGACTATGAGGTCGTGTGCAGAGTCAGTGTTCCCCTATGGTCCTCTTGAGGCGTCAAACGATTAACCTTTCGCCTGTATGACTCACACGACAGACAAACATCCCTGCTTTCAAGCTTCGGCACTCCAGTGTTCGTCGCCGATACAGTGACTTCGAGGCCTTTCGTGATATCCTAGAGCGTGAATCCACCCGTGTCAATATCCCCCCTCTTCCCGGAAAGGTCTTCACCAACCGCTTCTCTGATGAGGTCATTGAGACACGGCGTGAGGGCTTGGAGAGATTCCTGAGTATTGTCGCTGGACACCCACTCCTCCAGGTTCGCACTTAGATCCACCCCAGCATTACTTTGCCTTGGATTAATATACGTCACCAGACTGGCAGCAAGGTACTCTGTGCTTTCATACAAGATCCTGCTTGGTGAGTCGTCAAACCCGCTCAGGGCCCGAGTCCTTCTTCTGAATCGCATGTGTAGGTCTGCTAGTGAATGGGCATAAGATATTTCCTTGCGTTCACCTTTCTTGGATGATTCGCCTTATGTTCAAGTCTCATTTATACATTGACATCCCGGTCTCGACCGCTTGTTTCCCTACCCCCTCGGTTTTTGAGACTGACTTTGTAGCTGTTTCTGCACGAATACACGTCCCCATTTTCTGGAACTTTCTGACAATGCTTCGGTACATCAACCGCACTCAGATGCGTTTTTGAATATCGAGTCATACTACCCAAACCCTCTACGCCATGTCAGGGATGCGTTGGATGCTTCTTCGCCACCAGCCGTCACTGTCGCTCCCGCTCTTTTACCCAATTGAAACAGCAAGACAAGTGACCAGCCTGCGCAGCATGGACACACGAGTTTCCGCTTTTAATCCCAACCTCAAAGCCACACCATTCAAAAGGGGACATGCATTTTGAGCCCCTGAACGGTTAGGTTATAGTAATTCCATTTTCAGTGGGGGTGCTCACGTCGAGCGTGACGCTGTGATCGAGCTTGACTCCAAAACGTTTGATGCTGCATAAATGGAACAGGCGTGAACCAAGCAAGTGTTTATTTCTTTCCTTGGGAGGGGATATTCACCTGCCAGCCGAAGCCAATTAGCGCGCGATTCAGATGGTAAACTTTGCTTCGCGAGAATTCTCGCACCCTCCATTTATTCCTAACACCCATTCACCACTAGTCACTGTCAACATTGGAGTTTTGGAAGCCCATGCCAGGAAGCTATGATGCGCTAAGCACCATCACCGGGTCATCGGTCGCCTAGAACGTGGGAGCAGTATGCATGTTCCCGTCCTCTAAATCGGAGATGGTGAGCCTTCCCAGGTACTCCGTCTGATGCCAGACCGTAATATTTCCGCCCTAAGCTTTTCGGTAAAGCAGGAATGATCAAAGCTGGTTCTGAGCCTTGATGCAGGGATTGGATTAATATTATGCAGTTATGCTGAGCGGTTCGACTGGAAATCCAACCTTGTCCTCGTATCCAACATTCGTCATACATACTGGTGGTTTGAGTGATACCTAACTTGCTATGCCTAATTCACTTGCTTGTGGGTAACGCGAGAAACGGTGCCCACAGGCGGAACCCTTTACATTCAGAACTCGGTACGTCAGTCATACAGGGAAGTGAAGAAGAATGAGAAGAAAAACATGAAAACAACGAGAAATTTCGGTCCAAGGATGACAACAGAAAATCTGACATCTCAACAACAAATGTGTGAAGTACATTCAATCTCCTCGGTCCACGTGCAGACTGCAACGCCCTCAGGGTTACACTCCTCGACCTTGCCATGGCCTTCCTTCCCAACTTTATAGCATTTTCCCTTTTCACTACGGCTTGACCATGTCAAGGACTTTTTATGAATAGTGACGCTTTTCCCGCATATTGTGGCGGTGGGATTAGGATCCTCATTCGGGATTGTCTCATTGTATCGGTAGAGCCACGCGGTATTGCAAGATGATACTGTATCAGATCGCATGACCTAAGCTGAGTACCCAAAAAGAAACGCATTCAGACGAGCTCACCCTTTGATGGCATGACCAGGCTAGAATCATCAAAACCTCCTCTTTCTACGGCACATACGAATCTTGAATATGTAAAGTTGGCAAGAGCCAACGGAATAGTGTGGAGGATAATCCCAACCCAGATAGCAAACTGCATGATGAACAATGAGATGTAGCTGAGGGTGATGGAGCTCAACTCAAGGTGTCCCTGGGGTTACTTATGGGCAGCGGAGGGCGGCTGATACACGGACATGAGTTTGTCCACATGCAAATCGAAGAGAGCCACATGTATAGCTTATATCTCCCGAGCCTGGGCCGGAGATCAACTCAGATGGACATGGGATTCCGAGTCCGAAAGACCAACCCGGGCATAGCGCGGGATAGAACTCGTAACACGGCTCAAGAGAAGAGTGAGTTTCGGTGTGCCCGAACCTTAAAAAGGGAAAGCAACATGACATATGTCGCCACCAGGAATCGAACCTGGGTCTTAACGGGACTGCAGTCCACAACGTTACGTCTTAACCACTGGACGATAGCGACCTCGGTAACGGCGCAGTCATGGAATGTTTGAGTAGCTTTGATATCATCCGTCAACGCTTATTTCACAGGTCACTTATGGTAGGTTATGCGACTTGGCGCGAATGCGCGGTAATAAGTCGGCAATAGTGGAAGTGCGCTCTGAGATTGAGAAATCAGAGCACCCTCCTTTACATAAAGGGATCGGTTCCCCCCTTGCCATCTGCATCTATTTGTGCCCGCGCTGTGTTACCGGCGCCCTACTGGTAAGTTCGAGCCTGTGCGGTTGATCGGTCCCTTATGTGCTATGCCAGGCCTGCCACCCCCCTTTGCTACAAGTAGCGTATTGCCGCGCTCATATACGTAAGTTCAGCGCTCCCAATGCCATATGCTCTCTCGTTCATATCCCTGTATTTGTGAGCTTAGCTCCTCATTTCTCCTTTGTACACTGCTTTTTGCACTCCCACCTCTCACCCCTTCCTTCTGCCCAATTGCTTTCTGCTTGAATATCTCCCAGTTTCATTCTCCGTTGTCCGTCTTCACAACTCTTGCCGCCTTTGATTTCTTGTCGCCCTAGTTTGCTTTAAATTGCTTGTACATATTCGGATCGTGCGATACCCTTTTTTAAACAATGTTCTTTGGCCATCTTTACATTGCCATCCGATTAGCCCACCGAAATGGGCAGGAGTCCCCGAACGACTCTTGTATTATCACAATACAGAGCTGGGACCTGCACACTCCTGCATTATTGTTTAATACCCGCAATTCATAAGACTATCATGACGAGTGGGTATGCCTCGAAATGTACGTGTGTTGCTTGGTCTGCGTTAACGCGACATGATAGTTCCAACGCATCAGATCCATGCATGTTTTATGTACAAGTAGCAACTTACGCCAACCCAGCTTTTCCCAATATTCGAAACGCAATAACTCAGCTTGTCCCCCACTTTTATGTCGCAATGCTACTAAAATGATGGACGCCGGAATCACGTAGATTCACAACAACCCTAGCTAGTATGCACCCATTCCCACGGCAGACTGTTACACTTGAACGTGTCCCGGGGAAACGCTGTAATTGACTGTCGTGATCCCTGTTTCCCTCCATATAATGCTTTCCGGGGATTACTTTCGTCCCAATCTTCACAGTACTTGTCCACACTATAGGATCTTTGCACTTTAGAGTGTCTGTGCGGCCAGGATAGTGTCAATCACTGTCAATTGAAGCCGATGCGGTAAAGGCCAACACTATACACCATCGTGATAAGAACTGTGTACTAACCTTGGCGAATGATAATGATGGGAGATGCCAATAACAGACCAAACAGAAGGTACGTTAACCCAACGATGGGATACGCATGTCGACCGTAGCTAGCAAGAACCCTTGCTATCTTTCACGCAGGCAAGTGGGGTGTTTAGAATAAGGCGCGCGAGAGCTATTGTGAGAAATATGTCGAAATGCATGAAGGTTTTGACATAAGGAGGCGGTATTAGTGTGTCGCATGCCAAAGAAATCAGAACCGCGGGTTAAGAACACAACGGGCAGGAGGTGGTTGTCCCCGACAGAGAAAAGCTCACTTTAAGGTCAGAAAGCAGGATCATCCCTGGACAGTTGGACAAAATGATGTATGACGCTCGGGCAGAGTCATTGAAACCCTTGGAAGCGATGCCCATGGCAGTACCAATGCCTTTCACCAGCAACGGGTTAGATTCTCAGGAATAGTACAGCGTTACCCCGAACTGATCGAGGTCAACACAAAACAGTATAGGGAGCAGTGCATCAAATGATTGGAAGTTGAAGCATCTGCATAGGGCCGGAAAGCTAGATACGAAGCTCGAGGATAGCCCCACCAAAAGCGTTTGAAGCAGCATGAGATCCTACGGAATGTAAATGGTGAGTCAGATTCACATGAAGCACACACGGTGACTGAGTGCCAATGATATACACAGGTTGAAGCTTGAATCTTGTCAATGGACTCGCAGGGCTCCGCCAGTCACTCTGCCCGAGTAGCTGACCATGTGAGTAACTCACAAGGTAGGACAGGTACCCACTACACCCTACGAGGGAACCTGGAAGAGTTTAAGTAACTAACAGTTAGTGAAATTATGCTGAGTAGCTAATCGTGTTAGTTACTCTCTGTTACTAACACGTGGGTATCTACGATGGTGTACGTTTCCCCGCGCTTACTGCTCAATGATATTGCTTCCGTCCCTTTACTACCTTGTGGCCAAATCAAGCGGCGTGGTGCATGGTAAAGCATGGGCTCGAAGCTTCTAGTGGCAAAGGATACAAAATGGGACAGATCCACGTATGAAGGAAGATGGCACAACTCAAGTGCAGCAGAT
>WNFI01361153.1_pt1 | contig 11547 bp, 12 predicted proteins | sample 5400471 | NCBI WGS metagenome assembly WNFI01 (sample SAMN13153348, study PRJNA577476) | soil metagenome | isolation source: 100 cm saprolite on Douglas fir-dominated hillslope | place: USA:California | collected 2013-09-17
ATCGGGCGCGTCATCCAGACGATCGGGATGGGCCCGCACAAGATGACTCCGGAGACGCGGCCGGCCTGGTTCTTCGAGAAGGAGCGCTACGGGGGGATCCTGACCGACATCGCGTCCCACCAGTTCGACCAGTACCTGTTCTTCACCGGCTCGACCAGGGCGGACATCGTCGCCTCACAGGTGGGGAACGTGAACCACCCGCAGTGGCCCGGGCTCGAGGACTTCGGGGACGTGATGCTGCACGGCAGCGGCGGCAACGGCTACATCCGCGTGGACTGGTTCACTCCCGCCGGTGTGAACGTGTTCGGTGACGGGCGTCTGACCATCCTCGGCACGGACGGCTTCATCGAGATCCGCAAGAACGTCGACATCGCCGGGCGTCCCGGCGGCAATCACCTGTTCGTGGCCGACCAGAAGGACACGCGCTACATCGATTGCAGCCAGGTGGCCCTGCCGTACGGCGAGCAGCTCGTCGACGACGTGCTCAATCGCACGGAGACGGCGCTCCCCCAGGCCCACACGTTCCTGGCCATGGAGCTCGCGCTGAAGTCAGAGGCGCAAGCCAAGCGCGTCGACGTCAAGCCGACGTAGGCTCGTCGAACTCATCGCGACGTCAGCGCGCCACCATCCTTCGCGGGGCGTCGCCGGCGTAGAGGGCCGCGGAGTGCGCGGCCTCGCTGCGGGCGCCCGCATGTCCTCATTGAGAACGGCGCGTGGGTCCCCACCCACGCGATCAGCAATAAGGAAGTACTTGCGGGCGCCCTCACTGCGGCCGCTGTTACTCCGCGGCCCATCGTTCCCGCCGGCGACGCCACCATCCGACAGAGGAGGAGCGGACCCGTACGATGCGCCCACGAACGCAACGGCCCCGACGTCATGCCTTGGCCCGCGCCACCGCGACGCCGTATGGTGCGTCGCTGGCGAAGACGGGTGGGGCGTGGGGTAACAGCCGCCGCAGCGGAGGCGCCACGCGTATAACTCCTCTTTGCTGATCGCTGGGGTGGGGGCCCCAGCGCCGTCCTCAATGAGGTCATAGCGTGGCGGCGGAGCAAGGCGGCGCACCCCGCGCCCCGCTACGCCAGCGACGCCCGTCGCGTAGCGCTCATCGCTCGCGCAAAAGCAAAACGCCCGGGAGCTTGCGTCCCCGGGCGTTTCGTACGGCGTTTGCGACGAGTTAGATGCGGCTGACGTTCGCCGCGCGCGGACCCTTCGGGCTGTCGACGATGTCGAACCGGACGCGATCGCCCTCGGTCAGGCTCTTGAAGCCATCACCCTGGATGGCGGAGTGATGGACGAACACGTCCGGACCACCCTCACGCGAGAGGAATCCGAACCCCTTGGAGTCGTTGAACCACTTGACGGTACCTTCGATCATTTGGACGTGGGCCTCCTTCGGCCCAGCCTCGTGTGCGACGTGCTTGCGCGTCCTTGCGATGCGAAGGCGGCCACTGTGGCCAGCCCCGTCGAAAAACGCCGAAGCAACGGCAACGAAACAGACTAGAACGGTATCACGACGCGGGTCGCCCGTCTAACTGGAGCGGGACGGTCCGCGACGCGGCCGGCGCGCGCCGGAGCCTCGGGCGGGAGGCCGGCTGGAGCCGTGGGTGCCCCCATGGGGGGCATGAGGCCGGCGGGGGCGGGCGGAGCCACGGGCCGACCGCATCGCCGCGAGTCGCTGGTGCAGCGGCACCTCGAGCTTCTCGGCCGCCCTCTTCGTGTAGTCGAACCCGGGCAGGACCACGCGCGGGAGCTGCTTGTGGATGGCCCGCTCGATCGCGCGCAGGTTGCCCTCCTCTTCCGGGGCCACGAAGAGGAAGGCATCGCCCTTCTGCTCCGCCCGGGCCGTGCGGCCGACGCGATGGACGTAATCGTCGGGCGAGGCGGGCACGTCGAAGTTGATGACGTGGGAGAGCGCCTCCACGTCGATGCCGCGGGCCGCGATGTCGGTGGCCACCAGGACCGGGAACTTGCCGGCCTTGAAGGCCTCCAGGGCCTGGGTGCGCTGGGACTGGCTCCGGTTGCCGTGGATCCGGCCCGAGGGGATGCCCTGCTTCAAGAGGTAGTCGGCCACGCGGTTCGCGCGGTGCTTGGTGCGGGTGAACGCGATGACGCTGCGGATCTCCCCGCGCCGCACCAGCTCCGCCAGCAGCGCCGCCTTGAGCTCCGAGGGCACGGGGTAGACGGCCTGGGTGATGCCGATGGCCGGCTGCGACGTGCGCTCGAGGTTGATGGTGGCCGGGTTGTGCAGCATCTCGCGCGACAGGGTCACGATGGGGCCGGGCATGGTCGCGGAGAAGAACAGGGTCTGCCGCCGCGCGGGCAGATGGCGCAGGATGCGGCGGATGTCCGGCAGGAATCCCATGTCGAGCATCCGATCCGCCTCGTCGAGGACCAGGATCTCGAGGCCCTGGAGCTTGGCGTACGGGAATCGGAAGTGATCGAGCAGGCGCCCGGGCGTGGCCACGATCACGTCGACGCCGGCGCGGAAGGCGTGCTCCTGCGGGCCCATGCCGACGCCGCCGAACACCGCGGCTCCGGAGAGCGGTGTGTGCATGGCCAGCGCGCTCAGGTGCTCCTCGATCTGCGCGGCCAGCTCACGCGTGGGCGTGAGCACGAGCGCGCGCGTCGTGCGCCGCGGCTTGCCGGCCAGGCGATGGAGGATGGGGAGGACGAAGGCGGCGGTCTTGCCGCTCCCCGTCATCGCGCAGGCCAGGAGGTCGCGGCCCTCCATGGCGGGAGGGATGGCCTGCTGCTGGATAGAACCTGGCGACTTCACGCGAGTACACGCTCCGCGTGACGCAGGTCGACGGCAGCTCCAACGACTTCGTGTTTGCGGTATCCAACGATGCCTTTCTGACTCGGCACGTCCGCTATCAGGACGCGGCCGAGATCTGTTTCCTCAAATTGCAGCGCGCGGTGATCGCCAGCGAGCCCGGCCTGCCCGCGGCTCGCCAGAGTGTCACCGAGCAGGACTTCGAAGCGTATCGTCTCGCTCATCTGGGAAGGACCGCCGGGCGTCGTTTGTAGCCGCGGCCGTCCGGGCGGCGCCTCGTCTCCGCGCGCCGCCCTCTCGCGACCCGCAGGTCGCGGCAAAGGTCAGGCCGTCACGCTCCGCGCATCCCATTCATCCGCACGGCAAGCCTTGACCTGCCCTGGCTTGATCAAGCGGAAGGCGCGCGTGATCCACGCCCCGCAGGACCAGGGACAAGGGCCCATGAACGCACCCGTGCCCTTGTAGGCCTTCGTGCGGTGGCCGACGGCGACGATGGAGTGCCCGCATTTGTCGCATGTCCAGCGACCGACCTCTTCATCCACGTGTCACCTCCCAGGGAATGGCCCCGGCCGTGACCTCCAGGAAGGCGACGTGGCCGAGCTTGTGCCCCGCGGGATCGATGCGCGGACGGGCCCCGGAGCGCAATTGCAGGGCGCGCCGAAAGACGATGGTGGCGAGATGGAAGTTGCCCCACGGCCTCTGCCCCTCGCTGCCCGCCAGCACTTCCGAAATCGAACCGTCGTCCTTCCCGCTCACCGACGCCCGCCCTGCCGGCGAGGAGCCACGGCCATGGCCGGGACGCGACGCTCGGAAGGCCACCACGCCCATGCACGAAGAGCGCTCAGCAAGTGCTGCAGGAAATCGTGCATGTGAACCTCACGCGGCCCGGCGCGGGGAGAGCCTTGGTCCCGAGGACCGCCGAGACGACCGGCCGATGCGCCGGACGTCGGGGCCCGCACGAGGTCAGTCAGTGGCGTCGATTGTAACACGGCCGGGACCGGCCTCCGGAAAAGCGCACCGCCCGTCCCGGGCCGCGCGGCGTCGGTATAAGGTGGACTCTATCCGGCCGCTGTGTATCGTCCGAGGAGGGCTCTCGATGGTCGAATCCGTTCGACACCCCGCGATCCAGACGTTCCTCGAGTGGGCGCGCGAGGCGATCGGTCGTGATCCGTCCTTCCGCGTGAAGGTGGATGCGGCCCTTGCCGAGCTCACGATCTCGCCGAAGCTCCGCCATCATCTCGAAGAAGAGCTGGATCTCATCGCGCGTTCCACTGCGGGAGCGCGGTCGTAACCCTTCGCGTCACCCAGGGCTCACCTCCCCGGCGCGGCGGCCCCATAGTAGACTCGGGGCCCGTTTCATCCCGCACAATCGAAGGCCACCGGAGGAGAATCCATGCCCTCGCTCGTGACGTTCCCCAGGACTCTTGCCGCGCTCGCGGCTCTCGCCCTGATCGGTCCCGCCGCCGTCTCCGCCGGGGAGGACTGGAAGATCCTTTTCGACGGCAAGTCCACGGACGCCTGGCGCGGCTACAGCCGCGACGGCTTCCCGGCCGGCTGCTGGGCGATCGAAGGAGACACCCTGAAGACGGTCTCCGGCGGCAAGGGCCCTTGCGACCTCGTCACCCGGGAGCCCTACCGCGACTTCGACTTCGAGCTCGAGTACAAGCTGTCCCCGGGCGGGAACAGCGGGGTCCTCTATCGCGTGGCCGAGCTGCCGGGCGAGCCGTCCTGGCACTCCGGCCCCGAGATGCAGATCCTGGACGACGACAAGTACCGGCAGAACTCACCCAAGAACTGGACGGGCGCGCTCTACGACCTGATCGCGGCCCCGAGCGACAAGCCCGTGCGGCCGGTGGGCGAGTGGAACAAGGTGCGCGTGCTCGTGCGCAACAACCACGTCGAGCACTGGCTCAACGGGAAGAAGGTCGTCGAGTACGACCTCGGCAGCGATGCGCTCAAGGCCCTGGTGGCCGAGAGCAAGTTCAAGGACATGTCGCGCTTCGCGCGTGAGCCGGAGGGATACATAGCGGTCCAGCACCACGAAGGCGGGGACGTCTGGTTCCGGAACGTACGCGTCCGTCACCTCGACGCGGGCGCGTCCGCGCCGGCCGCCGCCCCCGCGCCGGCCCGGCGGGCGGCGAAGGGCAGCGACGGCGGTTGGGTCTCGCTCTTCAACGGGAAGGACCTCACCGGCTGGAAGGCCCACGGCCAGGAGCGCTGGACGGTCGACGACGGCGAGATCCACGGCGTGGCGGTGACGAAGGAATACGGCTATCTCTCGACAGAAAAGACGTATCGCGATTTCGAGATGAAGGCGAAGTTCAAGGCGGAAGGCTCCGGCAACAGCGGCGTCTTCTATCACTCCACGCTGGACGGCGTCGACATCAAGGGCGTGCAGGTGGAAGTCGACCCGCATCCCGGGATGCACACGGGCGGGCTCTACGAGAGCGCTGGGCGAGGATGGCTGATCCAGCCGAGTGAAGCCGCGGAGAAGGCGCTCGTCGTCGACGGCTGGAACGAGGTCCGCGCCGTCGTGCGCGGGCCTCACGTCCAGACCTGGGTCAACGGCGTCCCCGCCGTGGACTACACCGACCCCAGCCCGAAGTACACGGACGGGCTCATCGCCCTCCAGCTCCACGCCGGCGGCGAAGGAAAGATGCGGTTCAAGGACATCGTCGTGCGCGAGATCCAGTAGGGTGGCCGCGCCGACACGCGCGTCGCGCACCCTCGGCGTCGGGATCAGCGGCATCGGCTGGTGCGCGGCCGAGCACATCAAGGCGTTCCTCAAGAACCCGCACACCGAGGTCCGCTTTCTCCACGGGCGGGACGAGGCGCGGGTCCTCGAGAAGCTGTCCCGCTACGGCGTGGCCCTGCCGGGCGCGCGGTTCACCCCGCGCTACGAGGACCTCCTCGAGTCGGACGAGGTGGACATCGTCTCCATCACGACCCCCAACCACCTCCACGCCGCCCAGGCGGTAGCCGCCGCGCGCGCGGGCAAGCACTTCGTCCTCGAGAAGCCGACCGGCCTCGACACCCGCGAGCTGGTTCGCATCCGCGATGCCGTGCGCAAGGCGAAGGTCCGCACCATCGTCTCCTTCGAGCTCCACTACAACCCGTACCTGCGCTTCGTGCACTGGCTGCGTGAATCGGGGCGGCTGGGCCGCATCCGCTTCGCGCGCGTGCAGTACCTCTCGCGCGTGACGGACTGGTATTCCGGGTGGGACTGGGTGCGGAAGAAGTCGAGCGGCGGCAGCCATCTCCTGGCCGCGGGCTGTCATGCCGTGGACGCGCTGCGCTGGTGCTCGGGGCTGGAGCCGGTCGAGGTGAGCGCGCTGCACACGCGCTTCACCGAGGGCTACGAGTGGCCGACCACCATCGCCGCGAACATGAAGCTCCAGAAGGGTGCCATCGGTCACGTCACCAGCTCCACCGACTTCATGCTGCCCTACACGTTCGGCGTCGAGCTCATGGGCGACCAGGCGACCGTCCGCGACACCCTGGTCACCTGGCACAAGGACCAGCCTCTCGACGTGGACGAGCTGTGCCGCGCCAACCCGTTCCCTGAGGTCAAGCTGCTCGACGCGCCGTATGGCAGCGGAAGCCCGGCGCTGCGGATCGACTGCTTGATGCCGGACAGCGCCGACGTGAGCCACCATCCGTTCCAGGGCGAGATGGACGAGCTGGTCGAGGCCGTCCGGAACCGTCGCGAGACGCACCTGAGCGTTTTCGACGCCCAGAAGACGATGGAGGTCTGCCTGGCCGCGGGCCTCTCGGCCGAGAAGGGAGGACGGCCGGTGCGCCTGCCCCTGGTGGCGCCGCCGGTCGGTCCTGCGCATCATCGCGTTCGGCGCCCATCCCGACGATTGCGAGCTCGACGCGGCCGGGGTGGCCGCCAAGTGGGCCGCGGCCGGGCACAAGTTCAAGTGCGTGGCCGTCACCAACGGCGACATCGGCCACTGGGGCATCGCGGGCGGGCCACTGGCCTTGCGCCGCCGCGCGGAAACGCAGCAGGCGGCCAAGATCCTCGGCATCGAGACCGAGGTACTCGACAACCACGACGGCGAGCTGATGGTGACGCTCGAGAACCGGCGCAAGATCGCGCGCCTCATCCGCGAGTGGCAGGCCGACATCGTCATCAGCCACCGGCCGAACGACTACCATCCCGACCACCGCTACACGGGCGTGCTCGTCATGGATGCGGCCTACATGGTCCAGGTGCCGTTCTTCGGCCCCGAGGTCCCGCCCCTCACGCGCAATCCCGTGTTCCTCTTCTCCGAGGACCGCTTCCAGAAGCCTCAGCCCTTCAGCGGCGACATCGTGGTGGGTATCGACGACGTGATCGAGAAGAAGCTCGCGGTCGTGGAAGCGATGCCGTCCCAGTTCTACGAGGGCGGATGCTGTGACCTGCCCACGGGTGGGCTGCCCACCGACGCCGCGGGAAAGGACGCGCGCCGCAAGCAGGTCCGCGATCGCTTCACCGCGCGCTTCGCCTCCACCGCCGACCGGTTCCGGCCGCGCCTCGTCGAATGGTACGGGGCGCAGCGGGGAGCCGCGATCAAGTACGCCGAGGCCTTCGAGGTGTGCGAGTACGGCCGCCAGCCGAGCAAGGAGGAGATCCGCCAGCTCTTCCCGTTCTTCGGCGACGGGGCCTCGCGGTAAAATGACCGTTCCCATGACCAGGAACCCTGTCTCCCGTCGCACCGCACTCAAGAGGATCTCCGCCGGCGCCGGCGCCATCGCTCTGCTGCCACTGCTCTCCGACGAAGGACTGGCTGCCTTCGCCGACATCCAGCGCACGGCCGCTCCCCCCAGCCTCAAGGCGCTCACCGCGGAGCAGTACGCGACGCTGGAGGCCCTGACCGAGGCCATCATCCCCGCCGACGAGCGATCGCCGGGCGCCAAGCAGGCGCGCGTGGCCGACTATATCGACCTTCTCCTGAGCGAGGCGGACGAGACGCGACGCCAGCAGTGGACGGACGGGCTCGCCGCGCTCGACGCGGACGCGACGGCGCGGTTCGGCAAGCCGTTCCTGAAGCTCGATGCGGCCCAGGTCGAGACCGTGCTCACGGATGCGAGCAAGAACGAGAACGCGCCCGCGCTGCAGTACAAGGGGAACAAGGTCCTGCTCCAGTTCGTGGGGTGCCAGACCGTCGACGGCAAGGATTGCCCGCACTGCGGGCAGAAGGCGGAGGGGTAGTCATGGCCGCCGACAAAACGCTCGACCTGGATCTGGCGGCCATCGCGGACCAGTCGCGCAGCCTGGCTGCCTCGATCAAGCCCGGTTCCGGGAGCTGGGACGTGATCGTGGTGGGCAGCGGCGCCGCGGGCGGGATGGCCGCCTTCCAGCTCGCCACCGCCGGCATCAAGGTCCTGATGCTCGAGGCCGGCCGCATGCTCGACCACAAGGCCGAGTACCGGACGATGGAGTGGCCGTATGCATCGCCACGCCGCGGCCGTCTGCCCCTCGATCACCGGCCGATCGGGGTGGCGGAGTACAGCTTCCTCGACCGTCCGTACGCCGCCAACCCGCAGATGGCGAAGTACGCCAAGGTGACCTCGTACGCGGGGAACACCTTCACACGGAACTGGGTCGTCAACGAGAAGGAGCACCCGACCACGGGCACGCCCTACTCCTGGGTGCGCGCGCGCGTCCTCGGGGGCAAGACGAACTTCTGGGGACGCGGGGCGCTGCGCTATGGCCCGCTGCAGTTCGACGCGGCCCGGCTGGACGGGTACGACGTGGACTGGCCCATCCGGTATTCCGACGTCTCGCCCTACTACGACAAGGTGGACGTCCTCCTCGGTTGCTCCGGCACCAAGGAAGGGCTGGACCAGGTCCCGGACGGCATCTTCCAGCGGGCGAGCAAGCTCAACTGCGTCGAGGTGGCGTTCAAGCGCGCGATCGCGCCGCTGGGCCGCCACTACATCCCCGGCCGCGCCGGGGTGACCACGGACGGGGTCCTCAACAACAAGTACCGCTCGCGCTGCCTGGGTCGCGGCCGCTGCGGCCGCGGTTGCGACGTCAACGCGAATTTCCATTCGCCGACCGCGCTCGTCTACCCGGCGCGCGACAGCGGGAACCTCACGATCCGGCCGTACTCGGTGGTGTCGGAGGTCTTCCTCGAAGAGGCCACGGGCCGCGCGGGGGGAGTGCGCGTCATCGATGCGAACACGCGCGAGGTGATGGACTTCAAGGCGAAGGTGGTCGTGCTCGGCGCGGGCTGCCTCGACAGCACGCGCATCCTGCTCAACTCGAAGTCGGCTCGGCATCCCCAGGGAATGGGGAACTCTTCCGGACTCCTCGGCTGCCACCTCAGCGAGCACGCCATGGGTCCGCGCGGCAGCGGGTTCATCCCCCAGCGCATCGGCACGGAGGCTACGCTCGACGACGGGCGCCCGGTCACCCCGTACGTTCCGCGCTTCCGCAACGTGAAGGACAAGCACCCCGACTTCATCCGCGGCTATCACTTCCAGGGCGGCGGCGGGGCCTACGAGTATCCGGGCATGGCGCACGACCTCCCGGGGTTCGGCAAGGCCTTCAAGTCCTCGGTGCGGAAGTACTACCCGGCCCTGATCAGCCTGGGCGGCTTCGGCGAGGTGCTGCCGCGCAAGGAGAACCGCGTTTCCCTCGACGCCGAGGTGAAGGACGCCTGGGGCGTCCCCGTCCTGCGCTTCGACTACACCTTCGGCGACAACGAGAAGAAGATGGCCAAGGACATGGGGGACTCGGTCGAGGAGATGCTGCGGGCGGCGGGGGCGGAGAACATCAAGGTGGACCGCGAGCTCCTGCCCCCCGGATGGTCCATCCACGAGATCGGCACCGCGCGCATGGGCGACGATGCCAAGACGTCCGTCACCGATCGCTGGTGCCGGCTGCACGACGTGTCCAACGTCTACCTGGCGGACGCCGCGCCCTTCGTCTCCGGCGGCACGCAGAACACGACCTGGTCGATCCTGGCCATGTGCTGGCGGACGATGGACTACCTCAAGGAGCAGATACGCACGGGGAGCGTCTAGCGGCCGACCTTGTCGACGCGGTCGAAGAACTCGTTCTGCAGCTCCAGCGATTTCGTGTCGGCCTTCACCGTGCGCAAAGCGCGGACCAGGACCTCGATGCGCGCCTCCGTGAGGACCTGCCCCAGCTCGCGCGTGGCCTTGGCTCCCTCGCCCGCGTAGTGGTTGGGGAAGCCCGCGTACCACCAGATCGCGTTGTAGAGGTCGGGCGTGGACAAGCGCTTCTGGTTCGCCCCTGATTCCTGCGTCGCGCGGTCCATCTTGACGAGGTCGGGCCGCAAGTAGAGGAGGGTGGACGTCTCGCGTTCGCCCGCGTGCATGTCTCCGGCGGGATCGGACTTGCGCAGCTGCTTCACCTTCTCGGTCACGGCGGGATCGTCGGCGGGATCAAACAGATAGACCACGTAGTCGTGCCGCTTCCCGAGCTGCGACTGGATGAAGTAGCGCAGGAGCTGCGGATTGCCGCCGTGGCCATTGACGATGACGATCCGGTGGAAGCCGTTGCGGCCGATCTCATCGCAGGTGGCCTGCAGGAGGTCGAGCACCATGGTCGGGGGGAGGGAGAACGTTCCCGGCTGCTGCCGCGCCTCGTTGATCTGCCCGTAGAAGTAGTCGGGGAACACGACCGCGTACTCCTGGCGGGCGGCGCGGGCCGACCACTCGCGCACGTGGATGAGGTCGGAGCCGATGGGCGCGTGGGGGCCGTGCTTCTCCAGGATCCCGATGGGGAGGATGCAGGTGCGGGACGAGCGCTCGAGCGCCGTCGGCCAATCGCTGGCCGTGAGCTCATCCCAGCGGAAGGGCAGGTCGGACGACGTCGCGGCGGCGGCGGCGGCGGCGATGAGGGCGAATGCGAGCTTCATGAGGACTCCTTTATCCGTCCCGGAACGGATAGGACCAGAGAACGATTCACTCGGTTAGGGCCTTACGGGAATGCGCAGGATGCGCGCCATCGTCTCCCCATAGATCCTGCGCCGGCTCAGCTCCGGCACCGCGCAGGCGTCCAGCATCGCCTCGTAGCGGCCGAGCATGTTGTCGAGGGTGTCCGGCGGCTCGTCTGTGCCGAACACCAGCTTCTCGAACGCGTAGACCGCGTCGGGCGGGCTGTGCATCGTCGGCCCCTCCCACCACAGATACTCCTTGAAGACGGCGAGGTTCTTCTGCTTCTTGATGAGCGAGGAGCCCGTGAGGTCGAAGTAGAGGTTCTTCTGCCAGCGAGCGGCCTCCGCCGCCTCGTCGTACCACGGGTTGCCCAGGTGCGCGCCCTGGATGGTGAGGCGAGGGAAGGCGCGAGCGATGGTGTGCAGGTACGACGGCCGCATGCGCGCCATCGACGAGATCTGGGGCTCGTCGCTGGAGCCGCAGTTGCCGTCCACGATCGTGCACACGATGCCGGTGTGGAACAGGGCCACCAGCCCCAGGTCCTGGATCTTCTGGTAGAGGGGGAAATACGACTCGTCGTCCCAGTTCTTGCGCGGCGTGTGCATCTTGATGCCCTTGGCCCCGCCCGCGGCGAAGGCCTCGATCTCGGCCATCGCCTTCGGGTCGTCCACGAGGATCTGGCCGTAGGGAATCACGACGTCCGGGTACGCCGCCGCCGCCTTCTTCACCGCGGGCCAGTCCTTCATCAAGGTCAGGACGCAGGCCATCGCGTTGCGCGGCCGATACGTCTTCACCAGCCGGTCGAAGTAGTCGGGCTTGTCCTGATAGTGCTGGTGGGAGTCGATGACGAACCGGCGCGGCGAAGAGGGCGACGGAGA
>WNFI01680060.1_pt1 | contig 11547 bp, 8 predicted proteins | sample 5400471 | NCBI WGS metagenome assembly WNFI01 (sample SAMN13153348, study PRJNA577476) | soil metagenome | isolation source: 100 cm saprolite on Douglas fir-dominated hillslope | place: USA:California | collected 2013-09-17
GTTGGCCCAGTGCTCGACCCTGATCCTGCGGCCGAGCAGCGGGTTGAACGCGTTCGCGACGTCGCCGGCCGCGAAGATGTCCGGGTCCGAGGTGCGCAGAGCCTCATCGACCACGATGCCGTTGTCCACCTCGAGGCCGGCCTCAGCCGCTAGGCCTGCGTTCGGCGCGACGCCGATCGCGATGATCACGATATCGGCGGGCAGTTCCTCGCCGGAGGACGTGACCGCGCCCGTGACCTTTCCCTCGGCGCCCGTCACCTCGCTGAGCCCGTCGCCGAACCGGAACGTCACGCCGTGGCTGCGGTGCAGGGCGGCGAAGACCTCGCCGACCTCGGGGCCCAACGAGCGATGGAGGGCGCCGCGCTCCGGCTCCACGACCGTGACCTCGCAGCCGTACTGGCGGGCGGCGGCCGCGGTCTCCAGGCCGATCCAGCCGGCCCCGGCGATGACGACGGTGCCGCCGCCGCGCAGCGCGGCGCCCAGGCGCTCGGAGTCCCCGACCGAGCGCAGGTAGAGCACACCGTCAAGGTCGGTGCCGGGAACGTTCAGGCGCCGCGGCGAGGCCCCGGTGGTGATCAGCAGCCGGTCGTAGGGCACGGACTCGCCCCCCGCCAAGCCGACCCGCCGGCCAGGCCGGTCGATCGACGTGGCGGTGACGCCGCGGCGCAGGTCGACGTCGTGAGCGGCATACCAGTCATCGGCGTGCACGAAGATCGAGTCCCTGGGCTCCTTCCCCAGCAGGTAGCCCTTGGACAGCGGCGGCCGCTCGTACGGGCGCTCGTCCTCGGTGCCGATGAGAACGACCGCGCCGCCGAATCCCTCCTCGCGCAGGGTCTGCGCGGCCTTGGCGCCGGCCAGGCTCGCTCCGACGATCACGTAGGCGGGTTGACCGGGCACCGAGCGCTCCTTTCTTGGCCTTCGGGATCATGCTATGCCCACCCCGCCCGCCGCCGCCCGGCTGACTCAGCAAGTGTCGCCGGTGCCTCGGGCTCAGCGACACAGCCGGCGGTGCCAGGCGTTGGCTGAGGTGTCCGTGAGCGCGGCGATCTGGTCGACCACGATCCGCCGCCGCGCTGTGTCGGTGCCGGCGCCATCCCATCCGGGCCGGAACACCGGCTCCAGCGTGCCGGGCGCCCCGGACTCGACAGCGGCGGCCAGCTCGGCGATCAGCTCCCGCTCCCGGGCCTGGGACGCCGCGGCCCCGGCGCGGCTCATCACGTACCGCGCGGTGACCCCCTTCAGCAGAGCGCACTCGAGCCGCTGCCGCCGGGGCACCACGAGATCCGCGGCGTATCTGGTCAGCCGGCCGCGGTCTGCCTCCCGCCGGGACGCGGGCGGCCCAGATGCAGGCAGCTCAGCCGCCAGGGTTGCGTCCTGGGCCGAGCGGCAGAACCTGCCGATCAGCTCGCTGGTCAGGTTCTTCAGCGCGGCCAGGGACTCCAGCCCGCCGTCGAACCCGGTCGGCCAGCACGGCAGCGTCAGCATCCCGGCGAAGATCTCGCACAGCTCGTCGACCGTGGCCGACTCCGCGGCGCAGTACTCGGAGGCGGTGATGCCGGCCACCGCCTTGCGCTCGGAAGGGTCCCGGAGCGCGCTGAGCGTGACCAGGCCGGCCTGCAGACCGTCCTCGAGATCGTGCACGGAGTAGGCCACGTCGTCGGACCAGTCCATGACCTGGGCCTCCAGGCACAGTTTCTCCGGCGGCGCGCCGTCCCTGATCCAGGTGAACACCTCGGCGTCGCCGGAGTAGACCCCGAACTTGACCTCGCCCGCGCGGGCCGGCCAGGGGTACTTCAGCGTGGCGTCCAGGGCGGCCCGGGTCAGGTTCAGGCCGGCGCCGGGCACCTTGGCCTCCAGCCGGGTCAGCAGCCGCAGGCTCTGCGCGTTGCCCTCGAACCCGCCGCAGCCTGCGGCGTACTCGGCCAGCGCCGACTCGCCGTTGTGCCCGAACGGGGGGTGGCCCAGGTCGTGAGCCAGGCACGCGGCATCGACCAGGTCGGGGTCACACCCGAGCACGGCCCCGAGTTCGCGCCCGATCTGCGCGCACTCCAGCGAGTGCGTGAGGCGGGTCCGCGGGAAGTCGCCCGAGCCCACCTCGACGACCTGCGTCTTGGCCGCCAGCCTGCGCAGCGCGGCGCTGTGCAGCACCCGGGCGCGGTCGCGCTCGAACGGGCCGCGCCCGGGGTTTCGCGCCTGCTTGGGCGGCTCAGCGGCCCATCGCGCCGTTGCGCGGGCGTCGTAGCCGCCTGCCTGGGTCACCGGCTGTCGCTGCCCCCCGACCGTTCAGCGGCGGCGGCCCGGCCCGCCTCCAGCCGGGCGACCGGGACCCGGAACGGGGAGCAGGACACGTAGTCCAGCCCGACCTCGTGGAAGAAGTGCACGGAGTCCGGGTCGCCGCCGTGCTCGCCGCAGACGCCGAGCTCCAGTTCCGGCCGGGCCGCCCGGCCCTCCTGCACCGCGATGCGGATCATCCGGCCGATCCCCTCGGTGTCGATGGTCTCGAACGGCGAGACCCCGAAGATGCCGAGCTCGATGTAGCGGCTGAAGAACGCGCCCTCCACGTCGTCGCGGGAGAATCCCCAGCCCATCTGGGTCAGGTCGTTGGTGCCGAACGAGAAGAACTCGGCCGACCCGGCGATCTCGCCGGCGATCATCGCCGCCCGCGGCACCTCGATCATGGTGCCGATCAGCGTGTGCACGCTGGTGCCGGTCTCCTCTATTGAACAGGCCGGGTATGACCAGGCCGAGCCGGACGCCGCGCAGGCCGAGCATGGGGTTCTGCTCGTGCAGGCGGCGCACCGCGTCGAGCAGCTTACGGTCCTGCGCGGTGGCCCCGCCCGCCTCCCCTGCCCCCTTCTCTGCCAGGGCCACCTTGACCGACAGGTCGGTGAGGTCGGGCAGGAACTCGTGCAGCGGCGGGTCGATCAGCCGGATCACGACCGGCAGCCCGTCCATGGCCTCCAGGATCGCGGTGAAGTCACCACGCTGCAGCGGCTCCAGCGCGTCGAGCGCGGACTGCCGCTCCTGGTCGTCATCGGCCAGGATCAGCCGCTCGACGAGCTGGCGACGCTCGCCGAGGAACATGTGCTCGGTCCGCACCAGGCCGACGCCGCGGGCGCCGAACCTGCGCGCCCGCGCGCAGTCGTCCCCGGTGTCGGCGTTGGCGTAGACGCCGAGACGGCGGGTGGCGTCGGCGTGCTGCATGATCCGGTTGACCGCGCCGACCAGCTCGTCCGACTCGGGGTCCAGGCTGCCCTCGAAGAACTCGACCACCGGCGAGGCCATGACCGGCACCTCGCCGAGGTACACGGCGCCGGAGGTGCCGTCGATGGAGATCACGTCACCCTCGCGGACGGTGACCCCGCCGGGCGCGGCGAACTGCCGGGCGCCGAGGTCGACCTCGAGCTCATCGGCGCCGCAGACGCAGGTCTTGCCCATCCCGCGGGCGACCACGGCCGCGTGGCTGGTCTTGCCGCCGCGGCTGGTCAGGATGCCCTGAGCGGCGATCATGCCGTGCAGGTCGTCGGGGTTGGTCTCGCGCCGCACCAGGATGACCTCCTCGCCCGCGGCGGCCTGCTCCACCGCCCGCGCGGAGTCGAACACCGCCTGGCCGACCGCGGCCCCCGGCGAGGCGCTGATCGCCTTGGTGATCTGCCGGACCGTGCCGCTCACGTCGAAGCGGGGGAACATCAGATGGGCGAGCTGATCGCCGGTGACCCGGTTCAGCGCCTCGTCCATGTCGATCAGGCCCTGGTCGACGAGCTGGATCGCGATCCGGAACGCGGCCGCGGCGGTGCGCTTGCCGACCGTTCTGCAGGTAGTCGCCGTAGACGCCCTGCTGGCCGGTGCCCGGGTCGCGGGTGAACGCCACCCCGGTGCCCGAGTCCATGCCGAGGTTGCCGAACACCATCGCCACGATGTTGACCGCCGTGCCCAGGTCGGCGGGAATCCGCTCCTGGCGCCGGTACAGGATGGCCCGGTCGGCGTTCCAGGAGTCGAAGACCGCGTTGACCGCCAGGTTCATCTGCTCGCGCGGGTCCTGCGGGAAGTCGCGGCCGACGTGGTCGCGGACGATGCCCTTGAACGTCTCGACCAGGCTCTGCAGGTCGCCCGCGTCCAGGTCCAGGTCGTTGCTGGTGCCCTTGGCCTTCTTGGCCGCGTCGATCGCGTGCTCGAACTCGCTGCCCTCGATGCCCAGCACGGTCTTGCCGAACATCTGGATCAGCCGCCGGTAGGAGTCCCAGGCGAACCGCTCGCTGCCGGCCTGCTTGGCCAGGCCGCGCACGGACTCATCGGACAGGCCGATGTTCAGCACGGTCTCCATCATCCCCGGCATCGAGAACTTGGCCCCGGACCGGACGCTGACCAGCAGCGGGTCGGCGGGATCGCCGAGGCGCCTGCCGATCTTGGCCTCCAGCCGGGCCAGGTGCTCGTCGACCTCGGCGGCGAGGCCGTCCGGCACCCTGCCTTCCTTCAGGTAGTACCGGCAGGCGTCGGTGGTGATGATAAATCCGGGCGGTACCGGCAGGCCCAGGTTGGTCATCTCGGCCAGGTTGGCGCCCTTGCCGCCCAGCAGGTCCTTCAGGTCCTTGTTACCTTCGGTGAAGTCATAGACAAGCTTCGGCACTGAACGCACTCCTCATGGCGCCGCCAGCCCGGGGACGGTTGTCGTGGACGCTGGGCGGCGAAAGTATCCTGCGGCCTCACGGCCCCTCAGCTTGGACTCTACCGAGCATGACGCGTGGCCGGCGACGCGGCGGGCCGAACGGCGCCGGATCGGCGGGCACCCGGGAGGCGGCGAAACGCCACGGCGCTTATCTGAAGTCAATCCGCTTTCGGCGCAGCAGACCGTCTGGCTCTGTGCGTGTATTAGCGGAGAGCGAGCCGACCGACGGAGGCCGCGTCGACGTTTCAGGAGTTTGCTGCCGCCCGGCTGCCCGCGGTGCTGGCCTTCGCGGCCGTGCTGACCGGCCAGCGGCCACGGCGGAGGACATAGCCCAGGAGGTACTGATCCGGGCGTACGCCAGGTGGGACACGATCTGCGGCCTGGACCGGCCGGAGTTCTACGTGCGGAAGATGGTGCTAAACGAGTTCCTGTCCTGGCGCAGGCGATCCTGGCGGCTGGTCCCGGCGGGTGACACGGCCACGGCCGCGGTAACCACCTCCGATCTCGCGGACCAGTACGCCGAGCGCGCTGCCCTGCTCGCCGAGATCGGCAAGCTGCCCAGGCGCCAGCGAGCGGTACTCGTGCTCCGCTACTACGAGGACCGCAGCGACGCCGAGATCGCCGAGCTACTCGGCTGCCGGCCAGGGACGGTCCGCGCCTACGCGTCGCGAGCGCTCGCCGCGCTCCGCGTGGAGATGCGCCCGCAGCCAGGCAACCTGACCTCGTACCGGGAGAGCGAAATCTGATGCGGACTGAAGATGACCTGCGATCGGCTCTGCGCCTGCTCGAGCGGGAGACGCCATCAGCCGAGACGGTGCTGCGGCGCGTCACCGAGCGGACCGGCGCCGGGCGGGCCGGGCACGGGCGCCCGCCCGGCCGGCGGCTCATGGCCGGCGCGGCGGCGGCCGCGGCCGTCATCGCGATAGCGGTGGCGGCGGCGCTGGTCGCGACCCTGCCCCAGGGCCACGGCCGGGCTTCCCCGCAGGATGCGCTGCGGAGCGTGCCGCGCTACTACATGGCGCTCGTCCCGGCTGGCCCGGGATCCTACGTCGCGCAGTACGCGGTCGTCCGGGACACGGTCACCGGCCGGACCCTCGCCAGCGTCCGGCCGCCCAGGCCGTACCTCACGTTCATCGGGCTCACCGGCGCGGCCGATGACCGGACGTTCGTGCTCACCGCGCAGAGCACCCTGTCCGGAAGCCTGACCTCCCGGAACAAGTTCTACTACGCCCGGTTCAACCCGGCCGATGACGCGGTCACGATGACCCCACTGGCCCTGCCGGGGCTCCCGTTCAGCAACAATCTCAACGGGGCCGCGCTGTCGCCCGACGGGACCCGGCTCGCGGTGGCCAGCCAGAACGGCGCGGCCCAGATCGCGGTCTACTCGCTGCCGAGCGGCGCGGTCAGGGTGTGGAAGAGTACGGCCAACGTTTCGGCGCTGGTGTTCGTTTCCTACCCTGCCGACCTTCTGTCCTGGTCGCGCCATGGAATCTTGGCCTTCGGCTGGAACGGCTCGCCAGGCCTCATCGTGAGGCATGGCCAAATTACGAGGGACAAGAACCTGGAGTCGCCTTACGGCGAGTACCTGCTCAACACCAACGGCCCCGGCGGCGGGCTGCTGGCCGACAGCAGGCAGCCGCTCTGCCCACCGTCGCAAGCCTTTCCCCTCGGCTACCCCGGCTACCTGACGCCGGACGGCACGAAGATCATCATGCCCCTGGCCCACCCCGTCAAGCCCGGTCAGCGCCCGAACACATGCTCGCAAGTGCCGTGGACGCCGGGTCACAGCCGAGTCTTCCCCCAGCTGGAGGAGTTCTCCGCGACGACGGGCAAGGCGATCGGCGTCATCTATACGAGCCCCTCGCCCATCACCTACACCAGCCGCAACCCCTTGGTCGGCGGTTACGGCGTGTTCTGGAGCAACGCATCGGGGAGCGTGCTCGTCCTTGACAGCCCGGTGCGGCCCGGGCAGCGGGCGCCGGACACCTTCGGCGTGGTCAGCGGTACCACCTTCACGCCTATCCCGGGAGCGCCGAGCCCGGTCAATTCCACCCTCGCGTTCTAGGCGGCGCCTCGACTCACCCGACGCCCATCCTGCACCGAGCCGAGGAGTTTCCGGCCAGCCTCGACGGGCAGGCCGAACGGTGACCGAGGCTCGCGGCCCGCGCGAGCAGCACGCCGAGGACCTGCGCGGACAGCACCCGGCAGTGCAGATCCAGCCACGATGGCCCGGTCAGCAGTTCAGGCAGGAGGTTCACCATGCGGCACGTTTCTCTGGACGGGCTCGATGTTTCCCGGCTCGGTCTGGGCGCGATGGGCATGTCGGCCTACTACACCGGCGCGAGCGTCGATGACGCCGAATCGGTCCGCACGATCCGCCGCGCCCTCGACCTGGGCATCACGCTCATTGACACGGCCGAGGTTTACGGCCCCTACGTCAACGAGGAACTCGTCGGGCGGGCGATCGCCGGGCGCCGCGACGAGGTGGTGCTGGCCACCAAGTTCGGGCTGATCTCCCATCGTGACGGCGACGCGCCGGGGCGCGACAGCACGCCGGAGAACATCCTGGCGGCCCTGGACGGCTCTTTGCGGCGGCTCGGCACCGACCATGTCGACCTGTACTACCAGCACCGCGTCGACCCCGCCACGCCCATCGAGGACACGGTCGCCGCGCTGGCCGAGCTGGTCAAGGCCGGCAAGATCCGGCATATCGGGCTGTCGGAAGCGTCGCCCGCGACGATCCGCCGGGCGCACGCAGTGCACCCCGTCACCGCCCTGCAAACCGAGTACTCGCTGTGGACCCGGGACCCGGAGGACCAGATCCTGCCCCTCGTGCGAGAACTCGGCATCGGCTTCGTGGCGTACTCGCCGCTCGGCCGCGGGTTCCTGACCGGGCAGATCCGCGCGGCCGACCAGCTCGACGCCGGCGACTTCCGCCGCAGCAACCCCCGCTTCGCGAAGGACAACCTCGAGCAGAACCTGCGCATCGTCGCCGAGGTCGAGGCGGTGGCCGCCGACGTCGGCGCGACCCCGGCGCAGGTAGCCCTGGCCTGGCTGCTCGCCCAGGGCGACGACATCGTGCCGATCCCCGGCACCAAGCGGGTCTCCCGGCTGGAGGAGAACGCCGCCGCCACCGACGTCGTCCTGAGCCGCGATCAGCTCGCGCGCCTCGGCGCGATCCGGCCGCCAGCCGGCGACCGTTATGCGGACATGTCCCCGATCAACCGCTGACGGCGTAGACGGTCGCGAAGTCCCTGACGGCGTCCAACCACCGGCACCGCAGCCGGCCCGCGCGGCGCCGTGCCAGACTCAACCATGCACATGCCGAGCGCGAGCGTGATCGGGCTGCTTCATCCGGGCGAGATGGGAGCCGCTGTCGGGCAGTGCCTGACCGGCGCGGGATATACCGTGCTGTGGGCATCGGAGGGCCGCGGGCCGGAGACGGCAGCCCGGGCCCGCACCGCCGGGCTCGCCGACGCGGGCACGGCCGCGGAGATGGCCGAGCGTGCCGATGTGATCCTGTCCATCTGCCCGCCGCACGCGGCGCTGGACATCGCATGGGCGGCGCAGGGATTCGGCGGCCTCTACCTGGACGCGAACGCGATCTCCCCGGCCACCGCGCGCGAGGTCGCGCTGATGGTGGAGGAGGGCGGGGCCACCTACATCGACGGCGGGATCATCGGCCTGCCGCCGGTCGTGGCCGGCAGCACCCGTCTGTACCTGTCGGGCGGGGAGGCTGACACCGTGCGCCGCCTGTTCGACGGGACCCCGCTGGACGCGCGGGTCATCGGCGGCGGCACCTGGTCGGCCTCCGCAGTCAAGATGGCCTACGCGTCGTGGACCAAGGGCACGGCGGCCCTGGTGCTGACGGCGCGGGCACTGGCCAGGGCCGAGGGCGTCGAAGGCGTGCTGCTCGCCGAGTGGGCCCTGTCGCAGCCTTCGCTGGCGGACCGGTCCAGCGGCGCCGCCCGGGCCGCGGCCACCAAGGGCTGGCGTTGGGTGGCCGAGATGGAGGAGATCGCGGCGAGCATGGCCGCCGTCGGCCTGCCCGACGGGTTCCACCAGGCCGCGGCCGAGATCTTCCGCCGGTCACCGCGGGCGGAGCCCGGCATGCTGACCGGCGAGCCCGTCGGACAAGTGCTGGCCGCCCTGACCGGGGATGCCAGTCGGGACTAGCCACGCGGGGGGTCGCCCGCGCAGCCGGGGCGAGCCGCGACGGCCGGCCTTGGTCGGCCCGAGCGGATGACACGCGGGCCGGTCTCCTGCCGGCTGTCGCTACGGCGTTATGGCCTGGGGGAAGTTGAACAGCTGATGCGGGTCGTACTTCTTCTTGACCTGCTGCAGCCTGGCGTAGTTGGAGCCGTAGTAGGCCTGCGGCCAGTTCGTCAGGTCCGGGTCGATGTAGTTCTGGTATGCCTGCCCGCTGGCGTGCGGATGCACCGACGCGTAGTACGAGCGCAGCCACGCGTGCTGGTTCGCCACGCCGCTGCTAGACCCCGGGTTGTTCCACGAGGTTGTGTACTGCGCCAGGAACAGCGCGTTACGGTGCACGAACGCCGTCGCGGACGAGCTGACCCGGTTGAGCGCGCCGCCGAAGGCGTCGAACGCCAGCGCTCCGCCGCCGCCGGCCGCGCCCCGCACGCCTCGCAGCTGCTCGATCCCGCCGACGAGCGCCCGGATGCCGGCGGCGTTCAGGGGCCTGGTGAAGAAGTCGGACTTGGCGTACTGGGGAACCCGCGGCAGGCTGCCCCCGGGTGCCTGCCCGGGCAGGTGGCACTCGTTCACCGACAGCGAGGCGCAGCCGGCCTCGACGAGCATCGCGCTCAGGTAGGACTCGGAGTTCAGGAACGTCGTGCTCGGCGCGTGCCCGATCCGCGGGTAGAGCGTGCTCAGCAGGCCCGCGGCCGCCGAGGTACTGCCGACATACGTGCCGCCGACCGATACCGAGGGCGCCCCGAATCCGGCCGGGGCGATCAAGTGCAGGTTCGACCACAGCGCGTCGGGCTGATACGGGGCCCAGGACTGCCAGCCGGCCACCACGCTCGCCGCCTGCGACCACGGCCACCTCAGGAAGAACAGGACCACCCTGGACAGCTGGTGCGCGCGCAGCGTGAACGAGGTGGCGACGCCGAAGTTGCCGCCGCCCCCGCCGCGGCACGCCCAGAGGAGGTCGCTGTTGTTCCGGGAGTCGCAGGTCCTGATGCTCCCGTCCGCGGTGACGATCTGCACGGACTCGAGGTTGTCGCTGGTCAGCCCGTAGATGCGGGAGAGCACTCCGACCCCGCCGCCGAGCGCGAGCCCGGCGATGCCGACCGTCGGGCAGGATCCGCCGGGGATGGCGAGGCCACGGGAGGCCAGGTGCTCATAGAGGTCGATCAGGTACGTGCCGGCCCCCACCCGGACCGTGCCGCTGCCCACCGCGAACGAGTTCATCAGCGTCACGTCCACGATCAGGCCGTTGCTGACGCTCGACCAGCCCCCGTAGCTGTGGCCGCCGGAGCGGGCGCAGATTGGCATCCGGAACGTGCGCGCGAAGTTCACGCAGGCGCTGACGTCCTGCGGGGTGCCGCAGTACGCGATGCCCGCGGGCGTCTTGGTGTCAAAGCGCGGGTCGAACAGCTCCCGGGCTGCGTCGTAGCCGCGCCGCGTAGGCCGGATGAGTTTGTGGGACGAGATCTTGGCGCGCAGTGCCTCCCAGTCTCGTGGGCGCGGGCCGCGCGGCGCGGCGGTGCTGGGGCCGGCGACACCTAACCCTCTACCCCTGGTCACCACCGCCCCGGCGCCGACGGCCGCGCCCATCGCCAGAAAGCCCCGCCGGTCCGGTGTCCCCGCGCTCACGCCGCGCTCAGGGTGGACCCCGATTGCCGCCGGGTCCGTCTTCATGCCCACCACTCCCCCCGTCGCGCATCAGCAGTGGCGCTCGGCCGGCAGCGAGCGTCACCTCGCTGATATCACATCAAGGTGAACGGAATCGGGCCTGGCGGCACCGCGCGCGGTGGCCGTCTGGGGCTGATCAGCAGCCGGACATGCGTTCGGAAAGGTAGGAGATGAGGGAGCTGATGGCGATCCTCTCCTGCTTCATCGAGTCGCGCTCCCGCACGGTCACCGCCTGGTCGTTGAGCGTCTCGAAGTCGACGGTCACGCAGTACGGGGTGCCGATCTCGTCCTGGCGGCGGTACCGGCGGCCGATCGCGCTCGCGTCGTCGAACTCGGCGTTCCAGTGCTTGCGCACCTCGGCCGCCACGTCCCGGGCCTTCGGGGACAGGTCCGCGTTGCGGGAGAGCGGCAAGACGGCCACCTTGACCGGCGCGATCCTGGGGTCGATCCGGAGCACCGTGCGCTTCTCCATATTGCCCTTGGCGTCGGGCGCCTCGTCCTCGGTGTAGGCGTCGAGCAGGAACGCCAGCAGCAGCCGGTCCACGCCTTCCGCGGGCTCGATGACGTAGGGGATGTACCGCTCGCCGGACTCCGCGTCCAGGTACGACATGTCCGCACCCGAAGCCCGGCCGTGCGTCGTCAGGTCGAAGTCGGTGCGGTTGGCGATGCCCTCGAGCTCGCCCCACTCCGTGCCGGGGAAGCCGAAGCGGTACTCGATGTCGACCGTGCGCTTGGAGTAGTGCGCGAGCTTCTCCTGGGGATGGTCGAACAGCCGCAGGTTGTCGGGGCTGAGGCCGAGGTCGGTGTGCCAGGCCATCCGGGCCTCGATCCACTGCTCGTGCCACTGCTCGTCGGTTCCCGGTTTGACGAAGAACTCCATCTCCATCTGCTCGAACTCGCGGGTGCGGAAGATGAAGTTGCCCGGCGTGATCTCGTTGCGGAACGACTTGCCGATCTGCCCGATCCCGAACGGGATCTTCCTGCGCGAGGTCTGCAGCACGTTG
>WNFI01083477.1_pt1 | contig 11546 bp, 12 predicted proteins | sample 5400471 | NCBI WGS metagenome assembly WNFI01 (sample SAMN13153348, study PRJNA577476) | soil metagenome | isolation source: 100 cm saprolite on Douglas fir-dominated hillslope | place: USA:California | collected 2013-09-17
ATTCCTCACGAAGTGTTTCTCCTAGACCTGTTCAAATCTCGCAACCGGCACAACGAAGAGAGTCCCGCGCTTCCCCCCGTCTCCGGGCACGCTTACGGTTTCACGGATCAACGCAATGGCCGGATCGACCTTTTCATCCTCAACGCCGAGCAACAGAGTGGCCACGCCGCTGCGCAAGAACCCGCCGGTCGAGGCGATCCGGGTAATGCGGTATTGCGCGCTCGTTAACGAGCGTGTCAGCGCATCGGCCTCATGATCCTTAATGATCACAATGATCATCTTCATTCTTAGATCTCCTCAAATCTCTCCACAGGCAGGGCAAACACTGTGGCACCGCCCACCGTCACCGGAATCGCTGTCGGCATCGACAAGGGGGTCCCTTCCAGCGGCATGCTGAGATATTCCACCCGCTTGCTGCAGGATATGCGCAGGGCGAGTAATGCATCTTCTTCTTGTCCATCTGGAAGACCGATCAACACAGTTGCATTGCCCTGGCCCAGGAATCCACCCGAGCTCGCCAGAGGCACGACAGGGACACCCAGGGGTTGCAGGGCACGGGTCGCCAGCTCCAGATCCTGGGTGTGGATGACCGCCAGCATTAAGAGGTGGATGGGGTTCGTCATGGCTGCATCATTACCCTTCGATCTTTCTCATCTCAGCATCGTACCACTAATTTTCTGTTACAAGGGATAAGCCCGGATCGCTCACTCGGACCGATTTTCGATTCGGAAAGATTATCTCGGTCTCTGCGTGGCCCCGAATGACCTTGAGCCCTCGAAAAGAGATCGTCACCGGCCAGGCAAACGGATTGTGTCCCTCCAGCCGGACTCGGCTGGGTGAGAGAATGGTTACGCCCAGGGTTTGCAGGAACAAGCCAACCGGGGCCAGGCCGCTGAGCGCGCCGCGCTCTCCGATCCCGCTGCCGGTCTCGGCGTGATAGCGTCCGTAAAATGCCCGGTTCTGTTTGAGGCTCAAGATCACTGCGTTCATCAAATGAACGGTGAGTCGGGCGGCCTCATATCGATGCCCGTAGGCAAGCAGCCCCTCCCCGATCAGCTGATTCCAGGGCAGAAGCACGCTCATTGCCTCCATGTCTGAGAGAGGATCTTTCAGATCGGGCATGGCCGGGATCCCGAACGGGCGGCCGAACTGGCTGGCATCCATCAGCGTACGTTCGATCATCACCTCGGCGCGCTCGTGATCGGGAATCGATGCCCAAAGGGGCGTGAATAAGGTGATGTCTTTGGCGGATGTATCCACGGTCTCGATGATGATCTTGTCCGTATCCTCGAGACCTGTGATGTTGATACGGCCGATCCGGGAAAAAACTTTCCGGCTGGTCGCGACCAGGCCGCCGCTTCGCCATTTGAACTGGTCCTCTTCAATGACCTCCGACTCCCCGCCCTGAGCCTTCGCCAGCTCACCGATCTCCACGCGGGGTCGTTTGGCTGTCGGGTTTTGGGTCTGTACTTCGATCAACAGGTGGACGGAGGGGTCAAATTCCAACTTAGGGCGCAATTTGCCCGAACCTTGATGCTTTGCGATCAGCCTACCCGGCTGGCTTTGTTTCGTCGTCCGGTCTACGTAACCATACATGCCCATACGCGGGTCCCAGGCTGCGTCCAGTGCTGAGCGAAGCTTGCCCATTTGGGCGCGCAGTTGGGTCAGCTCGTCGCCGCGATCTAATTTCTCAGCGATCAAGATCAATGAACTCGCCTCGCGGTACAGCATGGCCTCCAGCGCGGGATCCTGCAAAGCAGAAAAGCTCACACCCTTGGACCAGGGATGCCATACATCGAAGAGCGGGTGGTCCTCAAAACCGATCTGCTGAACATGCTCCCACTCCGGGATGCCATCTCCGTCTGGATCATGTTCGGGCGAGAACCAGTTGCGGAAGAAAGCCAGCAGTTTGGGGAGTGCCTCTAGCAGCAGGGTATCATCCTCTGTGCCCTGGTAATAATTCCACACCAGGCTGGCAAGCATCGGGGCTGCAAGAAATTTTGCGCGCTGGCCGCGTAACCCCGGCTTTGCATCGATGAAACCAGTATCTGCCTGAACGCTCAAAAAATTTTCTATCACGCCGCGCGTCAGCTGAGGTGCCCCAGGCAAAAGACTGGCCAGGTAATAGGTCTCGAGGGCAGACTGGCCACTCCAGGCAGGGGGATAATCGCGGCCGTCTCCGCGATGGGAAAAACCGCCATCCGGCTGGCGGGAGTACACAAAGGACGGATTGGGCAGGGCAGAGTTCCCTGGATAAAACAGACCCAGCGCAGTTTTTTGGCTCAAGGCAAGTGCCCCATCCCAATCCGCATCCCCGGTGGAGATATCCAGGACCTCGCCTGCATCCACCAGCTCAATCCGGGCGCGTTCGGCGTCCCACGCGCGCGCGGTGGTCTGGCGTGCCAATTCAAATGAGGCCTCGGGGGTGGAATCGGATGCAAGGGTCCAGGTCAGAGTCCGCGAAGCGGTCGGGTCGAGTTCTACGGGGATGGTCAGGGAGGGATGCGGCCCGGAACCGGGCGCGGGCCCTCCGCTCAGAAAGAGGATCGGGGAAAGACCCCCGGTCTGCCCGGCCAGAACATTCACCATCTGTTGTTGGGCAGGCGCGAATGCCTGTCCATCGAGAGGAGTCAGGGCCCCGCACAATTCAAGACTTAGCTTGCGCGCAAAGGCGGTGCGATTCACAACGATCAGCCGTCCGGACAAGGCCTGCGACTGGGGAACCCAGTATTCCGCGGTGATCTCCAAGTCTTCGAACGGCGCAAAACTCAAAAGCAGAAAGTTGGGATAAAACCGGCGCAGCTGCAGCGGGGTATGAAATTCGGAGGGGTTGGTGATGGTTTTGCCCAATTCGCTGAAACGGTAAAAGAGGCGCATGCTGCGGGCGCGCAGCCCGTATGTGGTCTGCATGGCCAGCGCGGCCGGTTCACCCGTGCCAATTTCCAATTCCCAGATCTGGTCGTTGACATAATCCGGTGTCGAGAGCCGCGTATCCGCCGCGAGGGTGAGAGCCAGCGGATCACCAACCTTAAAAGCCCAATCACGCATCCATCTATTGTACGGTTAGATGAATGCGAGGTCAAAGGGTATAATTCCTGAAGCCCAATCACCAAATTTTTGAGCAAGCGAGCCGCGTAGTTCCTGCGAGCACCATCAAGGAGTCAAATGGCTGGACTTTACTTCGAAGAGTTCTCTGTCGGGGAGAAAATCACAACCCTCGGCCGGACAGTCGCCGAGAGTGACATTATGACCTTTGCCGGTCTCTCCGGAGACTACAATCAGATCCATACCGACGCGGAGTTTAGCAAATCGACTCAATTCGGCCAGCGCATTTCGCACGGCATATTAGGGTTAGCGATTGCCTCGGGGCTGGCGATGCGGACCGGGATCATGGATGCCACGGTGATGGCGTTTCGGGAGATCGGGGATTGGAAGTTCTCCAAGCCGATCTTCATCGGCGATACCATCCATGCTGTGCTTACCATTACCGAGACAAAGGCCCTGCCCCGCATCGGCGGAGGCTCGGTGGCCCTGCTGGTCGAGCTCTACAACCAGAGCAGCGAAGTCTGCCAACGTGGAACCTGGACGCTACTGGTAGCGTCCAGGCCTAAGTAGTTCCCCACTCCCTCGTTCGATCAACGCGAACCTTCGCCGCCATTTATGTCCCAAGACGAACCTCCTGAAAAATTTCGGCGTATCCTAAGCTCGGAAGGAGAAACATATTCCGAGTCTGTCGGAGGCGCGCCTCCCGAGCGCGGAAAAATCCCTCTGCCGCAGCGTGTGAATGAGACCGACATCGAGGGGACGCGCGTGACCCCGGCGGCATTCGTGACCCAGACCGGACCCGCTCCCTCAGCGTATCACGGCAGTTCGCCGCCGGGGGGCGGAGCGGTCTTTCGATTGGATCCGCGCAGTGCAGGCTGTCTGATCCGCAGCTTCATCGTCGTTCTTTTTCTCATGGTCGTCGTGGGCCTGTGCGTGGGATCGCTGGCGATCTATGAGTATTATCAGATCGCCAGTTCACTCCCAACCGTGAGCGACCTGCAGCAGCGCGCCGCGAATTTCGAGACCACCCGGATCCTCGATCGTAACGGCGACCTGCTCTACGAGATCGTCGATCCCAACGCGGGACGCCGAACCTACGTGACCATCGACAAGATCTCGCCCGCACTGGTCGCTGCAACGATCGCCACCGAGGACAAGAATTTCTACTCTCATCCGGGTTACGACGTTTTTGCGATCATTCGAGCCATCTGGCAAAATTACACCTCGGGTCAGACGGTTTCCGGAGCATCCACCATTACCCAGCAGCTGGCCCGCGCAATCCTGCTCTCGCCCGCCGAGCGCGCCCAGGACACATACCTTCGAAAAGCGCGCGAGATCATTCTAGCTGCAGAGATCACCCGGCGCTACTCGAAGGATCAGATCCTGGAACTGTACCTGAACCAGATCTATTACGGCAATCTCTCCTATGGCATCGAGGCGGCTGCAGAGACGTACTTTGGAACCACCTCGGATAAATTGACACTGGCGCAATCCGCCTTCATCGCCGGGCTCCCACAGTCTCCTGCAATCTATGATATTTACACCAATCGCGATGTGACCCTGGCGCGGAACCAGGAGGTCCTGTCATTGATGACCCAGGTCAGTTATGAGCAAAACTGTATCCAGGTCAGCAACAGTCCCAAGCCCGTCTGCGTGGATCCGGCAACGGCCGCCGCCGCGGCCGCAGAGATCCGCGCCTATACCTTCCAGCCGACCACGGCCAATATGCGCTATCCGCACTGGGTTAATTATGTGCGCTCCCAGCTTGAGGCCAATTATGATGCGCAGACCATTTATCGCTCCGGCTTCACGATCTACACCACCCTGAGCCCTGCTTTGCAGGATTATGCTCAACAGATCGTGACCGCGCAGGTTGCCAAACTGGCTGCCAACCGCGCCACGGACGGTGCGCTGATCGCGATCCAGCCCTCGACCGGGGAGATCCTGGCCATGGTGGGTTCGGCAGATTTTAACAATGCGGCCATATCCGGCCAGGTCAACATGGCGGTGAGTGAGACACGCCAGCCTGGTTCGTCCATCAAACCCGTAAATTATGTGGCGGCTTTTGAGAATGGCTGGACGCCTGCCACATTGATCTGGGACGTGCCTTCGCAATTTCCGCCCTCCGGCCTTTCCAATGATCCGCGGCCGCCCTATATTCCCAATAATTACGATAACCGCTTCCACGGGCCGGTGACTGTCCGGACTGCCCTGGCAAATTCCTTTAATATCCCGGCTGTGAAGACACTCCAGTTCATCGGAGTCTACGGAGATCATGGCATGGTGGCCATGGCGAAACGGCTTGGGATCACCTCCCTCAACCGGGACGATTATGGTCTGTCGCTCACACTCGGCGGTGGTGATGTCAGCGTCTTGGAAATGGTAGGCATGTTTTCGGTCTTTGCCAATGGCGGTGTGCGGGTTCCCCCGGTTTCGATCTTAAAAATTGTGGATTATCAGGGTAATGTTGTCTTCGAATATAAGCCGCCCCAGGGCGATCAGGTGATCAGCCCTGAACATGCCTACCTGATCACATCCATCCTGTCCGATAGCGTAGCGCGCGCGCCCATGTTCGGCACCAACTCGATATTGAATCTCCCATTCACGGCAGCGGCCAAGACCGGCACGACCAATGACTTTCGCGACAACTGGACACTTGGATACACCCCTGATCTCGCGGCGGGGGTATGGGTCGGCAACGCCGATTACACACCGATGGTCAACACGACCGGGATAAGCGGTGCCGCGCCGATCTGGGCCCAGTTCATGCAAAACGCGGTGCCCTTTGTTTCGAATGGACATCCGAGCCCCTTCGTCCGGCCCGCCGGGATCGTCGAGAAGGTCATTTGTTCGCTCTCTGGCACAGAACCGGTTGTGATCAATGTTACGGATCCGTGGGCGATCAAATGGTTTGGTACAAAAGACGGCCGCACCTGGCTGAGTGGTCACGATTTTCCTGTACCACCAGTGATTGCGGCCGATCATGGCTGCACCTCGAACGACGGCCGCCCGCTTCTCAATCTGAGTGTGAACGAAGGGGATGTAATCTCGCAGCCCAGCTTGGCGATCAAAGGCACGGCTGACGCAACCAGCGGATTTAAGTCGTGGCGGCTCGAATATGGTAGCGGCGGGAATCCGGGCGGGTGGACCCTGCTCGCACAGGGGAATCAACCGGTGAGCAATGATCTGCTCGCCAACTGGAATTTGGCCGGCCTACCGAACGGTACTTACACTCTGCATCTGTATCTGACAGGGGCTAACGGCTACGCAGAACGCTCTGTCCATTTGATGGTGCTGCTCCCGACGCCGACTCCGACGAACACCCCTTTGCCACCCCCAACCGATACCCCGGCTCCTACCAGCATTCCAACCAGTACGCCAACCAATATTCCCACCGACACCCCCGTTCCAACGGCTACATCAACTCCCTGACACGTGGGAAAATCGGTAAAGATAGGCGGAGACCGCGCCTGATTGCCCTTCCTGCCCTCACCCGCCTCGTAATCGCGGGCGGTTGAATTGACCGGCTGATTATCCTGCTTTTGAAATCAATTCGAGTGAGTAGATATCGGCCCCCTGCGTGTAATACACGGCATAGGTATCCCCCTGCTTCATGATAGCCGGCAGATCCTGGGCGACGTCAAAGGACTTACCGCCCACGTGCATTTCCTCCACGATGTGATGGTGGTGATGAACTTCGCCATCAGATGTGGTGACGGAAGTGCGCTCCACCGTGGCAAAACTGACCGGTCCCTGGACTTTCTGCAACTGGATGGGACGAGCCTTGGCAAACGCCTGCAAAAGCGTGCGAACTCCAAACGCGCCCCAGATCAGGGGCCAGATCACGCCAAACATTACGCCCAGACCGATGCGCGCGCCGGGGTCGGTGAAAGCGATCACGCCCGCGACGGCCGCGGCCAGGCCGATCAAGCCTATGAGAATCAGGCATCCACCGCCGAAAAATTCCCATTTGCGGTCGGCCTGATCCTCCTTGCGCAACGACTGCTTCTGCGCCTCAGAGAACTGCCCCGTGCGGTTCGCCTGCAGATCGGCTTCCGTGAAATTGAAATGAGACATCAATGCCTGATCGGTCATTCCAGCTCCTTGTGGCGTGCATCCTCGCTAGCAGCAAGTATACGGACACCCTGATAATACTGCAGCCTACTTTGGTAGGGGTAGAGCAGATTGTCCCGCCTGGAATCGAGCTGGCCCCCGGTCACTCCTGAGTTCACCTGCATTCGTCTTGAGCGCTGAATATATCAGTGATGTTGGGGGTTCATTGGCGCCTAGGCTTGGGACATTCCAATCATAGCCGGCATGAGAAACGACGGTCTTGCATGTGGATTCTTCGACAAGCGGCCCTGAAGGCGATTGCATTAGAATTGGATTGATTTTTTGCATCCCCCCACCCTGGAGCTACTCCCTTGCAAATCCCAAAGCTATTGCGCAAGACCACCTGGATTTTTCTTGTACTCTTCCTTCTCTCATTCACTGCGATTCCCTTTGTCGAATCAACCGTCACGGGGGATTTCAGCCCGGATCCCAGTCACCTGCCCCTTCCCATCCTCGTGCTGACGGTTCTCACCATCCTGTTTTTTGTCGCGATGATCGGCTCCTTGATCGGTGCTGTGGTTTTTCGTACTGCGGAGAATGCCGGCCTGCGCAAGTTTGGCCAAAGGGCCACTGCGAAAATCCTGGCGGTCCGCGAAAACGGGGAGCGCGATAACTACAGCATATCACCCGGCGCAACAGTCTCCGTCAGCTATGATCCGAACACCAGGGAAGTTGCGTTGGACCACGAGAAGCGGACGAAGGAGAATGATTTCTAGGGAAGGTGGCATCGGGCCGCCTTGTCTGGATCAGGCACGTGAGCGCAGGCTGTGAAAGTTTGTCCACGACCTTCTAAGGTTGTAAGGCTTCAAATTTCGTCACCACGGCGGGGTAGCTGACCGTGTAGATATTCCCCTGCGGATCCAACGCCAGCGCGTCGACGCCATTGTTCACCCGGATCGTATAGAGGTATTTTTCGTCGGGACCAAAGATCTGCACGCCGCTGCTGTCGGCGACATAGATGCGCCCGGATGAATCGATCGCCAGCGCGTCAGGGAAATCGAACTTGCCTCGTTCCCATCCGCCCGGGAATGTCGCCCATGTTCCGAATTTGCTGAGCGAACCCCCCTGGGAATCGGTCTTCATGACGACCCCAATGGTCCACCCGACAACATAAATATTTCCCGAGCCATCCACCGCCACGGAGACTTCCTTATCGGCACTGTTGGCCGGGACGTCGTAACTCAAAATGGGTGCGTCGCCGGAATGCAGTTCATTTTGAGAGGAAAACGATGGCAAGTCAAAAGCCTTCGGCAATACGACCGTCGGCTCCCCCCTCCATGTGAACCGGAGAATATCGCCATCCTGATCGGACGCCGCCAGGCCGCCATCCGGACCCAGAGCGATTCCCGCGATGAGCGCGGCGCGGTCCCCATTTGAATCCTTGACTTCGATGGTCGTGTCCGTCCCGTCCGCGAGCAGGTGATGAATATCGCCGTCGTGTGATAGATACAAACTTCCGTCCGGTGCGACTGCCATGCCGAGGAGGGTTACGCCATCTCCCAACTGAGTCAGTTTCAGGAATTTTCCCTGCGGATCGAATTCATTAATATGGCCGGTGTTCCAGTCCGCGATGTAGATATTGTCCTGGGCATCCAGGCCGATGTAGGTGGCATGATAGAGCATACCCGGATCCTTGCCTTCTGTCCCGAAGGTCAATAATTGTTTTGGCGAGATCCAGTGCGGAGCGATCGCAAAGAAACCGATCAGACATGCTCCGCAGATCAGCGCACTGATTCCGGCCGCGACGAGGACCCAGGTCCGGACGGTTTGGCTGGAGGGCAACGGGGTGGTTGGGAATGCAGTCGCTGGCACACGTTTGACCCTGGGCATGATTTCCTCCGAAATTTCTTGTCTTGGACTGATGGTATCGGCGCAGGTCAAATCCCTCAATGGTCCATAAGTACCGGGGCAACATTTCACGTCCGGCTGGAAAATCATGATCAGGAGTATTATTCGCCCTATGGACGAGAAAGCCGTCGCCGAATACATCACCAAGACATTCCCCGACGTCGAGACCACCGAGGCCTACGGATACATCTTTTTCTTTTTCAAGTCGGACCGGATGCTTCCATTCGCAACTCTGATCGCCGCAAATAACGACTACGACCGCATTTCGCAGTTGGATCGTCCCGGCGTATTTCGCCTCAACATCGGCGTCGGACGGAAGACATTTGAATCCCTCTTTGGATCGACTAAGGGGGCGGTCAGCGCCTACGATTACACCGCCCTGGACGTGCTCACGCCGCATCCCGATTACGCCAAACAATTCTTCGTCTGCGTGCTTTCGCCCGGCGAGGCAACTTGGGAAAAAGTGCGCTCGCTGCTCTCGGAAGCGCATGATATCGCTGCGAAGAAGTACAGAATTCGGAGTAAAGGATAGGGATTCCATGCGCCATACACGAAAAGAGGTCATCGAGCGGACCATCCGGGAATACAAACTCCTCGATAAACTCGTCGGGGGACTCAAGCCGGAGGATTGGAAGCGGCCAGTGCCCCGGCCCGAGACGAAAGATCCCTGGACCGTGAAAGATTCGCTGGCCCACATCACATACTGGAAGGCCGATACTGCCCGATCCGCCAGAGGGCTGAAGCGCCCGTCCGAGTTCCTCGGACTGAACGAAACCGAGGAAAATCGCCTCATTTACATGCGCTGGAAGAAAAAATCACCTCGAGAGGTGCTCGAGTGGCACCGGCGCGTCCACAACGACGTGCTGAAGGCGCTTCGAGAGGCACCTGAGAAATGGTTCACCGGCAAACCGCGGCGGAAAGATTGGCCGTATGATGTGGATGCGCATTTGGCGTATCACAGGATACAGGACATCGAGAGCGTACTGGAAAAAACAAGGGGTAAGAAGTAAGGAGTGGTGAGTTACCGGTCGCCGGTCGCCATGTCATCCGCTTATCTTTACCGATTTTCCTGCATGTCAATCGGAGTCGCCCATACAGATCCAAGGACTGGCATCCGTACAATGGAACGGTAATCCGCACTCTGCAGTCAAGAAGTTATGCCTAGCCTTTTTGTAGCGGAATTCTTAGTAATCCTTGGGTTGGGCCTCTTGGGGGCAGCAGCAATACTTCCATATGCATTCAGCCTGGCTGGAGACAAGCTGCTCAAGGCTAAGCTGCCTTTGCCTGCTCTCGCACTGATCAGCTTCCTGCAAACTGTTTTCCTCATTGCCCTCGCAAGCGGCCTAGGCTTGCTGGCTGCAAATTCAGTTGGCGTGGGTGCACCCTATATCCAGGCGGATCTCTCAGGGAAGCTGCTCCCGGGCTCTGTGCTGGAACTTTTGCCGCTTGTGCTTGGCCTGGCCGCAGGCACATTCGCGGTCATGGCATTACTCGAACGCTATGTGTTCGCCCCGCACCTACCCGAGGCTCTACGAAATACTGATGTCAACATCCCCCTTTGGAAGCGTTTCCTAGCTTCGTTCTATGGCGGATTCGATGAAGAGATCCTCATGCGGCTTTTCCTTGTGTCCGGGATTGTATGGATCTTGGGCCGCATCTGGCAAACGAGCAGCGGCATACCCGCAAACGGCGCCTACTGGACAGCCATCCTGCTGACTGCGGTGCTATTTGGGCTGGGACACCTGCCCGCCACCTCGGCCATCACGCCGTTGACGTCGGTGATCATCCTTCGAGCCATCGTGCTCAATGGCATTGCCGGCATTGCCTTCGGCTGGCTTTACTGGCAGCACGGCTTGGAGGCCGCGATGCTCTGTCACTTTAGCGTCGATATCCTACTGCATGTGATCGCGCCGCTTTTCGCCACCGGCGTCCAGGGTGGAATTAAAAAGACTGAAGCGCAGCCTGATCCAAAATAGCCTGAAGATCGGGGTAAAATCGACCTGTGGCACACTGTGGCTGGGGGAGGCGCATAGCAAAATTCTTACAATATTCTAGTCAATTTGGCCTTGACGTCTGGCCGAAAACGCTTATAATTGCAGACGTTAGAAGTAAAACTGAGCTAAGGATAGCAAGCGCTAGAGGAAAAAAGCCTCCGAGCGCTTGCCTTTGTTTGTCTCCCGTACCTGCTGACTACACGCTATACCGAGACAACTGCTCACGATCTCGTACTGATGACGAGGAGAGGACGCAGTGGAAACCAAAGGTTTGACGGCACTTCGTATCAGCTTGGCCTCGCCCGAAACGATCCTGTCGTGGTCGTATGGCGAAGTTCTAAAACCCGAAACGATCAACTATCGCCGGCTCCGCCCGGAAAAAGACGGGTTATTTTGTGAAGCCATTTTTGGCCCGACCCGCGACTGGCAGTGTTATTGCGGAAAATACAAGAACCCCCGGTATAAAGGCATCATCTGTGACAAATGCGGCGTGGAAGTAACCCGCGCTGCAGTCCGCCGTGAGCGCATGGGCCACATCGGCCTGGC
>WNFI01619614.1_pt1 | contig 11546 bp, 15 predicted proteins | sample 5400471 | NCBI WGS metagenome assembly WNFI01 (sample SAMN13153348, study PRJNA577476) | soil metagenome | isolation source: 100 cm saprolite on Douglas fir-dominated hillslope | place: USA:California | collected 2013-09-17
CGCTAGGGGACGCTCAGCGCAATTTATTCAAATCAATCTTCGAGTCCCACTTTTCCTTGGACTTTAGCGTCTCTTCCCAACTCACTTCGCCCCCGGTGTAGGCCGCGGTGCGCGCCATCATGCAGGAAAGAGCGGATTCCGCCCCCGCCGCGGCTTGATTGTGAAAGCGGCCGCCGGCGATACTCTCGACAAATGCCTTCTTCTTTTCACGATCCGCAAATTCGAGATTCGAGGTGAATTTTCCTGTCGCGGAAAACGCCGCCGTCGCTCCTTCTTTCGCTACGGAACCCTCCGCCTGCCACGGTTCTTCTCCCCAAATCCCCAGCGGCCCGGTGTACGGAGACTGCGATGTGCCGCGCGTGCCAAAGAAGCGCTCGGTCACCTCCCACCAGCCTTTGGAAATCTGCGTCGAGCTAAACGTGATGTCGACTCCTTCGGGATAATGAAACAGGACGTTGTAATTTCCAAAAGCGTCGCCATCTTGCGGACGCCCTTGCCGCCCGCCGCTGCCCGAGGCTTTCAGCGGATGCGCTTTCAAAACCCAGTTGCAGATATCAATCACGTGAATGTTTTGCTCCACGATGATGTCGCCGGAGAGGGCGCGGTCGTATACCCAATTGCGCAAGCGCCGCTCGACAGGCGAAGCATCCGGCCACGCCGGCCGGTCGATGTAGCCTGAAAAATAGTGCGCTTCGCCGCAAATGATTTTGCCCAGCGCTCCGCCATGGATGCGCCGCACAAGTTCCACGAACGGAGGGCAATCGCGGATCTGGAATCCAACGTCGAGACTCAGTTTCGCTTCCGCGCGCTTGCCAATTTCGATTACGTGCAACGCGCCGGGCACGTCCACGGCCACTGGTTTCTCGCAATAGACATGCTTTCCCGCCGCGACCACGGCATCCAGATGCTCCGGATGAAAGTACGGCGGCGAGGCGATTACCACCGCGTCGACTTCCTTGGAGTTGGCCATTTGCTGGAAAGCGTTTGGCCCCACGAAAAGTTGCGACGCGTCAATCGCCGCGTAACCCTTTTCCTGTTGCATCTTGTTGAAAGCATCTCGCCCTTTGTCCAACTGGTCTTGAAACAGATCAGCCAGTGCGACGACGCGCGCGCCGCCGGTGTCGATCAGGTTGGTCGCATCCTCGGTGCCGCGTCCGCCACAGCCGAGCAATCCCACGCGAACCGCGGAATTCGCCGCCGTACCGCGCACCAACTCCGGCTTGATGAACATCATTCCCGCCGTCGCCGCTGCTGCGCCTATGAACTTTCGACGGTCCACTTTGTCGGAATTGCTCTGCCGATCCTTCACCTCTTCTGACATATGTCCTCCGTCCTCTTTTGCCATTCGCTTCCAGGTTAATCCGATGACTACCCGATGAGCTTCTCGAGATAAGCTTTCGATGCTCGCACGTCTTCCATTTGCTGCGGTCCTGAAATTTCCCGCTCGATGGTGACCGCGCCGCGATAATTCATTTCCTTCAAACGCGCGATAATTTGCGGAAAGTCCACTTTACCCTTCCCGATGGGAACTTCCGGCCCGAGTTCCTTGGGATTCGTCGGCCACAGCCCATCCTTGGCGTGAATCCCTTGAATATAAGGGCCCAGCAACTCAATTGCGTCCACCGGATTGGCTTTGCCGTACAAAATTAGATTGGCGAGGTCGAAATTAACGCCCTGATTGTTCAGCCCCACGTCCTGCATGGCGCGAACGAGAGTGATGGGTGTCTCTTGCCCGGTCTCATAGCGGAAATTCTGTCCGTTGCGCTGGCAGTATTCTGCAACATCGCGCATGGCCGCGATGGTTTCCTTGTAAACCGGGTCATTGGGGTTTTCGGGGATGAATCCGCAGTGCGTTTGCACCGCAGCGATGCCGCATTGTTTGGCAAAGTCGGACGCTTTTTTGATGTGCGCGATTCGCGCATCGCGCGTCTCGCGCGGCACAAGCCCAATGGTCAGCGGCCCCCCGTAGAAGTCCCACACTTCCTTCCCCGGTCCGCCAACGACGAGCGAAGTCGCCTCAATCTGGTATTTGTTCAGCGCTCGACGCAAGCGACCCGCGAGACTGTCCTCGATCACTTCCACGTACACCTGACACGTTGGCAGGCCCAGATCGTGGACCTTTGCCATTGCCGCGTCAGGGTCGCTGCCGCTTCCGATAATCAGGCCGAGCCTCAGCGGCTTCTTGCCTTCGTTGGCTGCCACCGTTGGAGCAACCTTTGCTGCGCTCTGCCCGGTCGCCGGAACCTCGGAAGTAACCCGACCATTCAGGGTCGGGCCCATGGGGCTCAGCGTGGCCGCCAAAGCCGCGGTGGAAGTTTGAAGAAAGGATCGACGATTCCGCTTACTCATGCGCCTCACATTGAACTCACGTTCGGGATTCGCGCAGCTAACGCCGCCAATCCGATCTACTTCTCTTGAATGAAAATATCCTTCCACCTCATCCGCACACCACCGCCGGTGTGAATTTGCAAGCCGATCACACCATCCGTGAATTTCGGCGTGGCGTCAGTATAGTCTGCGATCCTCACGGTATTCAGCCGCGTCACGATGTGATTCCCTTGCACGGACACTTCGAGGTCATTCCACTCGCCGGGCCTTAGCGCCTGCTCGCCTTCCGCTGTCGGCATCTTCACCCAGCCGCGGCCTCCGCTTTCATAGAGGCCGCCGGTATGCTTGCCCACGCTGGGGTCCACTTCCACTTGCATCCCTTCGATGTCGGGACCATGTTCCGGATCGATGCCGGTGATGCGAGAATGAAAAAACACCCCACTATTGCCGGCGGCCTCGCCCTTGAACTTCAGGCGCAGCTCGAAGTCGCGATAGGTTTTTTCTGTTGTGAGATAGCCGTACTTGTTGGCAGCACTTTCACACAGGATCGTGCCCTGCGCCACAACCCATTTCTCTTCCCCATTGTTCTTCCATCCGGTCAAATCTTTTCCATTGAACAGAGGAACCCATTTCGCAGGCGGCAGCGCGTGCGCCACAAGCGCGGCACCCAGGAATATGGCGGCGGCAAGGAAGGCTCCCATTTTGTTCACGGCACGATCTCCATCGCGATGTTCTGAAAAATCAGAGCGCCTGGCGAGAAGAAACTTACCACAATTTCACCGCAGACCCAGGCTGTTTCCGGCCATTTCTCATGTTCTCAGCGCGACGGAAGTTTGATGCTGAGCCGCCCATTGGTTTCGCCGGCCGCCAAATCGCGGATACACAGCTTCGTCAGGTCGCCGGCATCGCACTGATAAATCTGCTTCATGGGAAGATCCGAGTCATCGAGCTCGTACTCTCCGGACGACATGTCTTCCCCAAGATCGGTCGAAGCGATGGCCACCCGGCCGCCCGCTCGAACGCGGACGCGAAATTCTCCCGATGAGGGCTCATAGTTTGCATAGCTGAAGCAATGCGCGATGCAAGCGCGCTCGACCGCGTGACCGACAAACGAGATTCGCGAATCCCCAGGAGCCTGCGCCGTGACAATCACGCGTGTCCCGGCGGGCAACTTTTCCACCAACTTTTCGGCGTTTGCTTCAAGCCGGTTTAGCCATCCGGTGTCCTGATAAAGAAACGCAAAGAAAACCAGACCGCAAACACCGAAACCGGCGACCTGCCATTTTCGCGGCTTCAGATCTGCGAGAATGCAGAGGCCGAGAATCGCGGAGATCGTCGTCAGCCTGGAGCCGAGCACACCGATCCAGCCGGCGTTGACGGACGGCCGCAGATTTTCAGGCAGCAGCGCCGTGGCGCAAAACGCCACGGCATACAATTCGAAGGGAAGTTCGAACGCCTTCCACCAGGAATCAACGCGCCGCCGCGAGTGAAGATCCACAGCCACGCAAACGACGCCGAACAGGAATGCCACTCCAGCAAGATAGGAATATCGTTGCCCGTAAAGTGCCAACTGATCCGCGCCGTTGTAAAAGTAAAACGGTCCGCGATCCCAATCCGCGAGGAGCGACGGCCGGTGCGACACATACCAACAAATAGCTGCGAATCCGCTCGCCGCCGCCAGCGGCAGCGCCAATTTCCACCAGCCGGACAATTTTGCTCTTAGCTTCACATAGGCCAGCGTGCCGATCATCCAGAGAACCCCAATGGGATGAGCCAGCATCGCGAAGAAAGCCAACAGCGCGCCAATGATCCAATCCCTTCCTCGCGCTCGCCAGAGAATCGCCATTCCAAAGCATGCCAGTCCCAGCGACAAATAATAGTTCATGAAACCCATGTTGAAGGAATAGCCGTAAGCCAGCATGGCGAGGCACGGCGTGAGAAACCACGGCGGCCCATCGCTAATCGTTCGAATGAATGCGAAAGCGCCCCAGAAGAAAATCAGCACGCAGAGCGACACTACAATTTTCTGCGCCGCCGCAAGTCCCACAAGATTCGCCACGCGCAGCAGCGTCACATCAAACAATATATTGTGCCATTGCGGAGCGACGTACAACCCAGGCGCCTGTCCCTTGGCGACCAATTGTGCCAACCAAGTGTTATAGACATGGCTCGGCAAATCCCCGGCCTCAATACGCCGGTGCCACACACACGGCACCAAGAGTGCGGAAGAGATAGCCGGGACTAGCCACCACCGCGCACTCGGACCCCTGAATCCGCTCATTCCACCCTTTCTATGGCGGGCGCCACACATGCAAACCTGCGCGACATTCTACTCGCTAATCGCCATGCGGAGGCGTCTCCTCTCGAGGACATCGGCCCACGACTGCCCTTTGGTCTAGTATCCTCGAGACCGCACATGGGCATGCGTATGCGCCTGAAGGCTAGCTTCAACGTTTCCGGCTACTCCGCTGCCAACCAGGTGATACTCAACGCGCTGAAGAAATACGGCATGATCATGACGGTCTCCATCACCGTCCACTGAGCGCTAGATCCCGTTATTTTAAGATTTACGGAGATAACTGCCCGTGCGCGCAGATCTGCGCAGCGTCAGCATGACAAACGACGCTATTCGAATTTACTTGGAGGGCTGGTTTTCGCCCAGGCGCTTCAGGCGATCGCGTAACCGCCGCTGCAACGGCGTCGGCGTATTGGGATTAAACGCCACGAGATACCAGAGCGGCTGGCTGCGGTCGCGGCTGAGCCACGTCAGCGTGTTGGCGTCCGCGTTGGGATGTCGCGCCACATTCTCGCGAATTGCCCCATAGGGATGCTTAGCCAGCTTGCTCAAAGTCTTGGCATTGGCTCGGGGGTGTTCGCTGATGAGCCGGAGCAAATAGAAATCCTCCTCCGGCGCTTGCTTCACCAGTTTTTCCAACATTTCAGGCTTGGCGTCCGAACTTAGCACCAATCCGATTTTCTCGTCCCAGGCGGTATTGATCTGGTTCAAGTCGCGGGTGCGCGCGTGAATCAATTCTTCGAGAATGCGCCGCTCCTGTTGCATCCGCGCGATCGGCAGATCCGTGCCCTCGAGCGAATCGAGAACGCGCAGCAGGTGCTGCCGCTCGCCGAAAACGATCTGAGAGGTGCGCGTCGATGCGCTCTTTAGCCCCTCTTTGTGCTGAACCAGGTCGGAACGTCGCATTGTTTGGCTGCTCCAGCCCGATCCCTCCCAAGCTTGCTGAGGGACTGGGTGCTCACTACAGCATTCGAACCGCATGCCACACGAAGAGCTTCAAACACTTCTTTGTGGTATGTGCGAATTATGTCCCGCGTGCGCGATGCGGTAAAGTTTGGTGCGAGCCGCGTGTGCCCGATGTGCAACTCCGGTCATCGGCGCGTTTTACTGCAATTCAGTGAGGGCGAAAGATGAAGTCGGCATTCGAAGAACACCGGGACGAACTGGAACATTTCGAGCAGAAGTTTGGCCGCGACCGCGGACGCCTGGCGGTGTCGCTGGACCGCTTAACGAATGCGCTCGTTCTGGTAGGCCAGCACGGCGTCTACTGTACCAGCCAGCGCAATCCCACGGTCCCGGCGATGGACTTGCGCATCATCAACCAGGAGTTGGTGCACGCCAAGGAGTTGGTGCAGTCGGTGATGGAAGAGATGCGGTTGGCGCGACAGAAAAAGGAAAGTTGAAATTGGAAATTCGAAATTGAAAATCGGAGCCTCTCGATTCAAGACTGAAGCTTTGGACTCAAAACTGGAAACTATCAGCTTAAAGCTTACGACTTATAACCCAGAAACGCTAAACTGCGCCTTCACCACAGCTCTATTCCGGCTGCAAAAACGGGTTCAACTGACGCTCCTGGCCAATGGTGGTGACGGGGCCGTGGCCGGGGTGGACGACCGTGGCATCCGGCAGATGCATCAACTTTGAGCGCAAGGAATCCATGATTTGCTCCAGCGAGCCGCCCCACAGGTCGGTGCGCCCGATGCTCCCGGCAAACAGGGTGTCTCCGGAAAAAAGCTGGGGCGCGGGAGGCAAAATCACTTCGGATTCATCCGGGATTCGCTCCTGGCGCGTGTTCTCGGGATCAACGGTTTTTTTCAAGAGCTCCGCGATGGAGATTTTCTCGCCAACCTCGTCTATGACTGAAGTGATTGTCCGGGCGCCAGTGATTTTTCCCGCGTCGTGCGGCAGATACAGCGAGACGCTGCCCGGCGTGTGACCGGGGGTGTGAATCACCTGCGCTTCAAACGAGCCCCAGCGCAGAACGTCGCCCTCTTTCAGCAATTGATCGACTTCAGTGAGGTCCGGCGGGTGCACGCCGAGGAACGCGGCCTGCATGTCCATCGCCTGATAAAGCGGCAAATCGTCGCGGTGCATGAGCACGGGTGCGCCGGTATATTGATGAAGCTTGCTCAAGCCGCCCACATGGTCGATGTGCGCGTGCGTGCTGACGATTACTTTTACGATGAGCTTATGACGGCCGAGAAGGTCCAGGATGCGATTGACTTCGTCGCCCGGGTCAATCACCAGCGCTTCGCGCGTGGCCGGATCGCCGATGATCGAGCAATTGCATTGCAGCATCCCTACAGGAATGGTGATGTGGATCAATCCATCGATGGAAGCATTGAGAGCAGTCCGCCCTTCGTTCATGAACGGCAGTATATCATTGGCGATGAACAGATACGCGCCACCAGCTACGTGACCTGCGTTGCTCTTTGATAGACTGAGAGCGAGGGAATGCACGGAAGCTCGAGAATGGCGACGCCCGCTACAGCACTAACCACTCCGCTCGCCGCGGCACATGCTGCCGCGGGCGCGAAGATGGGGGTATGGTTCGGCTGCGCCCTGCCGGATTACTTTGGCGATGCGGCCGCCGAGTACCGCTCCGCGCGCGACACTGTCGCGCTGATCGACAAGAACTACCGAGCATATCTCTCCTTTACCGGCCCCGACCGCGTGCGCTACCTGAACGCCATCCTGACCAACAACATCAAGGATCTCGCCGCAGGCCACGGCATCGTTTCCCTGTTGCTCAATCCGCAGGGGCACATCCTCGCGGAGATCGAAACGTACGCCGTTGCCGACCGGCTCCTCTGTGTTTCCTACTCCATGATTCGCGAGCGGCTCATCGAAGTGCTCGAAAAATTCATCATCATGGATGACGTGACGCTCATCGACGAGACGCCGCGGTACGGCACGCTCGCGCTTGAGGGTCCCAAGGCTGCTGCGCTGGTCAAGGAAGTTTCCGGCGCCGACCTGACGAAGTATGAAGACCTTTCCACTCGCGGTGGAAAAGTCGGTTCGATTCCCTGCTTCATCACGAAGCGCTCTCCGGGAGGAGTACCTGGCGCGGAATTCCTAACCGAAAGCGGCAAATTGCCGGAACTTTGGCAAGTTCTTCTGGATGCGGTCCGCTGGCACGAAGGCGCGCCGATGGGCTACGCCGCGCTGAGCGCCACCCGCCTCGCTCAAGGTGTTCCGTGGTTTGGTTACGACTTTGGCGAAAAACAAATCCCCCACGAAGCCGGCTTGCAGGACAGCCACATCAGCTACACGAAAGGGTGCTACACCGGCCAGGAGATCGTCGAGCGCGTACGCTCCCGCGGGCAGGTCAACCGCCAGCGCGTTCAGCTCGTTTTTTCCGGAGATGTAGTCCCCAGGCCGGACACGCTGCTGACTCAGGACGGCAAAGAAGTTGGCCACGTCACGCGAGCGGCGCGGATCTGGGATCCCACGCGCGCCATTGGTATGGGCTACTCCCGCAAAGAAGCCACAGCGCCGGGAACCGTGTTGCAGTGGGAAAGTGGGACCGCGACGGTAGTGAAGTAAGAGCATAGCAAAGCAAGATTTCAAACCGCACTCTTATCACAATGGCTACCGGCGCACGCTCACCAACGCAAGATCGGCTTCGTAGCCTTCTTCCTGCACGGTTTTCTGCGCGGCTGCGCCAACTGTTTTTTCGTCGGCGTCCTTCGGCAACTTGCAATACCGCCGAATGACCTCTTCCCCATTCACAATGCGAACCAGCCACTGGCCCTTGCCTGCGTCCCAGGTAACTTCCACTTGATCGGCACGCATAGATACCTCCTACGGCCGGATGTGTGAGACACCCGCTTCTGCTGCGCACCCCTCTTATACGCCCTCTCCGCACGGAATGCGACAGGTTGGGACTGGAAATTCCTTGTCCGTCGCGGCGAACTCGGGGCTTTCGTGTGTCAGTACGTAAGTACCTAGGCTTCGCTACCGCCGCAGAGAGAATAGCGAGCTTCTTTCAGTGACAATTGAGCGGTCAGGACGGGCGCTTCTTGCGAACCAACTGAAAAGTCATGTGCATGATCAGCTTGCGGTCGTCGTCCGAGACCCGGCCGAGGAGTTGGCGGAGGCGCTTGAAGAATTTAGCCGGTTCACCGGAACTGCCCCACTCGTCCTTGTCGGTGGGCATGCCCGGTGGAAGGGACGGGATTTCCGGCGGGGCTTCCCCGTCGGTGCGCTCCTCGATATCCCCTTGCGAAAGGTCTTTTTGTTCGCGGATGGCGCGTAAACGATCTGAAATAACCATACCCGGGAAGTTTACACCATGACAACTGGCAATGTAAATATTATTTTGATGCATGCCCGGGCGCACTGGCCCCCGGGAAAAAGGTTTTGACCGGGATGGTGACGGAGCCGACAGATCCAGAGCCGAGGTCGCGGACAATGATGCGAATCTCATCGGATCCAGGCAGCACGTTGACTTGCCTCTGAAGGACCATCCCGGCTTTGCAAAGAAATTCGTACTGTTTCTGCTCGAAGTTTATGCCAAGGTGCTGTTTGTCGCCCACGAGGATGTTGCCGCCCGCGTCGCGCTGGACAAATGCCATGTCCAGTGCCCCCTGCTGACGATTGCCGGATTCCTTCAGCAAAAACTGCACGGGGTTGAGGCCAATTTGCAACTGGAGGTTGCGTGCGGAAAGCGGATCGAGAGCCTTGCCGCTGACCACCATGCCGAGACCGGCGGTTTCGATGGGGCTCGAAGCCGCAAGCCCCAATGCCTCTTTCACGGCGACTTCGGAATCAGGGCTGACCGGGAAAGCGTAATAGCCTCTGCGATAACGGAGATGCGCGCCTTCGGAGCTCACCTTGACCTTGAGTTGGCGGAACTTGCCGTCCCATTGACCATGGTCGGGATAAAAGCCGAGGCTGCAAGCGTAACGGCCATCGTCAAAGGCGTCGAGCACGGCCTTGCTGATATCGTTGGTGCCGTAAAACGCTTTGCCGCCGGTATTGTCGGCGAGGAGGCGGGAAGAATCGCGAGTGTTCTGTCTTTCGAAAAAGGAGGCGGAGTCAGGCGACGTAGAAGTTCCACGCTGGTCGGGACTGATGCCGCCACCGATTTCGACGCCGTGGGCATCGACCGTGTAAATGGCCATGTTGACGCGATTCAGAGCGCGGATGGCGCGATAGACAACCTCCGCCTGTGAGCTGGATTCCCGGTCAAAGCGCGTCAACTGGCCAATCTGGAGCGGGAAACCTCCCGAGACCCAGATCAGACTTTTACGGCCGGGGATCGTAGCAACATGGTCGGCAATCAGTTCGAGCGCAGCGGCGGTCGTGCCGGCGCGATTGAGGGTATGCAGGTCGTTGATTTGGCCCTCGGCGTTGTTCAGGCGGTTCTGAAAACTCCGCCATTGGGGGTCGCTGGTAAGACCCTCAAGATCGAGGGCTTGCGAGGTCGAGGCGTCAAACGCCGCGAGTTCCTTTGGCGTGAAATGACTGACGGCGTCAACGAGAACGGAAAGGTCCTGAGTAAAGTCGTGGAGGACGATTAAGTTGGTAGTCAGCGCGTAAATGGCAACGTGGTCGCGGGGTTTGAGTGTTTGCAAAAAACGGAGGATTTGTTTGCGGACGTAGGCCTGGTCTGGCGAGGAAGTATTCAGAGAGTCAAAGAGGATGACGGTGACGGCCCCGGGATCTTCGCCCCGCAAATCAGAACGGTTAGTGAAAACGTTGAAGGGCAGCGCCGGAGGCGGCGCGGAGGGGGCCGGCGTTCCGCAGGAAAAGAAAGCAATCTTTTGCGGCTTGCCTTTGCGGCAGTTGGATTTGGCGCCGCCGTAGTTTGCGGCGCAGCAAGCAAGCCGGGTTGAGGGATCAGCAAAAGCGAGAGAGCAAAGGCGATTGCGCGGCCAAGCATCGATGCTCCTGATTCGAATGAGCTAGACAAGCTGTAACTTACACCATATCGGAGATCTTATAGCTGAAGAGTAAGACGCACGAAGCTGCCTGCGTCGTTTCCGGAAAGGGTCGATTCTTGGAATAGTCCTTGGTAGAGAACCGGCAGGTGGAGGCGTGCGTCATTCGAATTCGCGGCGAGGAGCGGATTGCTCGAGGCCGACGCGGCCGGCGACAATTTCTGCTTTGTTGTAATTTTCGGCTTTGACGGGTGAGCCGGCGAGGCGGCGGAGCATGGCGATCTGGCCGATGTGCGTCAGAGAGTCGGCTACGGGGCCTTGAAAGAGGTTTTCGGCGGCGCCGTTCAGCGGCTCGCCGGAAGCTAGAAAATCGTCAAACTTTTTCAGGGCGGCAAACAAGCGGTCAATTTCGGCGTTCCAAGGCAATGGTGTGGAGTCGTGCCAGGCTGGTTGGCCTTGAGCGATGGAGAGCGCCCAGTCAAACAGGTCGCCCATGTGAGCGAGGATTTGCCCGGGGGTGCGCGTTTTGTCTCCGATGTGGAAACTGGCGAAGTGGTCGGGGGCGGCGCGGAGGGCTTTGCCGCCGCGGTAGGCGACGGTGGCAACGGTGTGGCGGAGTAGTTGGCGGGCGGGATCGGGGGATTGGGTCATGCAAAGGCTCCTGTGAGTTCAGTTCCTAATGGGACGATGTAGCGACTGGCAACATGTCTGTTTTAACACAGAGGACGCGGAGTGCACAGAGAAGAGCGGAGAAGAAAGCCCTCACCACTCCGGACCGAGTGGGGATAAATTCCGGGGTGAGCTACAACGAATGAGGCAGTGAGTGGGCTACAGCGCTATTGCTTGGCGTAGACGCGGACGTAGTCGACTAACATTTGCTGAGGGAAGATGGTGTTGGCATCCGGAGGGCCGGGCCAGTCGCCGCCGACGGCGACGTTGAGAATGATGAAGAAGGGGTGATCGAAAGCCCAGGTGCCGCCGGCGGGCCACTGGGATTGTGTAAAGGTAGCGTAGAGATTCGAATCGACGTAGAAGCG
>WNFI01237785.1_pt1 | contig 11545 bp, 11 predicted proteins | sample 5400471 | NCBI WGS metagenome assembly WNFI01 (sample SAMN13153348, study PRJNA577476) | soil metagenome | isolation source: 100 cm saprolite on Douglas fir-dominated hillslope | place: USA:California | collected 2013-09-17
ATCCTTCTGCTGTTCGCTCAATTGGGGCAATTCAGATTCAGGCGCGTTCATCGCGCGCTTCCAGTCGTCCGGAGAGCCGCCGCTGATTCCCGATACGAAGACTTGAAACTGCGTTCCCATTTCTTGTTGCCTCTCGTGCATTCCAATTCAGTAGTAGCGATAAACTTTCTGATACTTCAACCGGACCGCCGGATCCACCTGCTCGATCCGCTCCAGATAAAACTCGCGCATGAGCGCCTGGTCAGAAACCGTCAGCGCGCTGTACAACTGCTGCGCCGTCTTGCCTGACTTGGCCAGCTGCGGATCGGCTTGCTCCAGCAATCCGAGCTGCACCAACTTTTCAAACTCGCGTCCGCGAACGCTTTTGCTCTCCAGCTTGCGGTAAAATTTGTCCAGAGCATCGGAGGCAAAAATGCGCCCGATTGCCGCTTTGAGACTTTCGAACTCTTCGGTCTTCTGGACTGCGATCTGTGCTTGCTGGTAAGCCATCAAAAACCCCATTTGGTAATTGAGTAATTTGGTAATTGGGTAATTTGAAGACTTGCGGTTCCGCCGCTGTTCAATTACCCGGTTTTCAATTACCCGATTACCAAATTACCCAATTACTAAATTCCTGGAGCGGGAGACGGGAATCGAACCCGCGGGCTTTTCTTCAAGGGCTCCGCTTCGCTCTGCCCTCACGCTCCACGCGCGCGATACGGCGCGCGTTACGCGTTCACCCGTTCTCCAAACTCCTTACTTCCTAACCCGCGTTCAAAAATCTGGAGCGGGAGACGGGAATCGAACCCGCGACCAACAGCTTGGAAGGCTGTGACTCTACCACTGAGTTACTCCCGCCAACCCAATTTGTAATTGAGTAATTTGTAATTTGTAATTTTTAAGGCAGTCCGCCGCTCGCTGCCTCGGCTTTTCAAATTACCCGATTACAAATTACCAATTACAAATTCCCTGGAGCTGATGACCGGGATTGAACCGGTGACCTCTCCCTTACCAAGGGAGTGCTCTACCAACTGAGCTACATCAGCTCAAAAGTGCAGGAAAGTCCGCAGAACAAAAATTCCCAGCACGATCAGCGCTGCCTGCCGCAAGGTCAGGTGAACGCTGCCTTCCAGACCTCTCGGAGCCGGGAGCGGGATGTTATCGATCGTCATCCAGATCAGCAGTCCGAGTACCGCATAGATCGCGAGGGCTACGTAAAACTTCTTGCGCTTGTCCATCTGTTTCCCGCGCTTCACAACGCGATCTCATTTGCGCGCCGTACAACGCGACCTGCATTCGCGCGCTTCAAATCCTGGTGCACAGGGGAGGATTCGAACCTCCGTAGCTCCGGAGAGCGGCAGATTTACAGTCTGCTGCCATTAACCACTCGGCCACCTGTGCGAAATAACCGAGCCTGCTTCTCCGCCGAGTCACTTGCGGGCTCTAGAGCCGGGCCATTACGGGGACGCTTCGACCGGCGAACCAAGTCAAGCGGTTAGGACGCGCAAAACATACTTCCGCACAGGCGCCATTTGCCTTGCGGAAAGTCGTTAGTGGAAGTACGTTCCGGTGGAAAAAATTCCTTGCGCGGTCTGCTAAAAAATTCCGAAACACGCCAGCCTTCGCGTTCCGGGAAACCCGTTTACCATCCTGGAGCTGGCGAAGGGACTTGAACCCCTGACCCTCTGATTACAAATCAGATGCTCTACCAACTGAGCTACGCCAGCGAATCCCGCCCGCCAACCGGGCGCGACAGACATAAGCCATTACGCTTGAATGATTATACATCTATACGTATAATTGTATAGTGGAAGACGAGCCCCTGAAACCTCTTCGCTGGGTAGGATCGTCCCTTGCGGACTTGAGGTCCTTTCCACCAGAGGTTCGCTCCGGCATAGGCTACGCCCTTTATGCGGCACAAAATAGCCGCACCGACCCGGCAGCGAAACCAATGAAAGGCTTCGGTGGCGCAAGCGTTCTTGAGATCGTGGCACCCTTTGATGGCGGCACGTGGCGCGCAATCTACACCGTACGCTTTCAGGGCTTCGTTTACGTGCTGCACGCTTTCCAGAAGAAATCAAAGTCGGGCATAGCCACTCCTAAGAAAGAAATCGAGCTGATTCGCAGGCGGCTGGCGGTCGCCGGGCGAGATTACGAAGAGAGGAAGGGGGCACAATGAAATCCAGGAGAAAAGCTGTCAAGAATGCCAGAATCACCGAAGGCAGCGGAAACGTTTTCGCCGATCTTGGACTGCCTAACGCGGACCAGGAACTGATGAAGGCGCGCCTGACTCTTCAAATCCACCGCATCATCCAGAAACGCGGGCTCACTCAGACGGAAGCTGGAAGAATTCTTGGTATTTCGCAACCGCATGTGTCGGCGCTGGCGAGAAACCGGTCCGGCAACTTTTCCGTGGGCCGTCTGCTTGACTTCCTGACCGCTCTCGGTCAGGACGTTAAAATTACTGTCACGCCAGCGGAAAAAGAGCACGGCGAAATGTCTGTCGTGGTTGCTTGATTCGGCGCCGTCCGTGCGCGATGGTCTTAGGCAGTCCCGTCTGCCGAAGTTTATACTGGCCCTTCCCATGAAAAAATACCGCAAACTCTTGATTTCAGCGTCGTTGCTGGTGGTGGCGGCGGCGTCTGCCTTCGTGTTGCTGCGTTACGTTGTCCATCCGCCGGAAGCAGCACGGCTGTTGCCGGAGGGCGATACGCTGATTTACGCGAACCTCCGGCCACTGCACTTATTCGATACAGAAAAATCAGCTAACTTGCAGCTCGACCAGCAATACAAAGAGTTCATTAAGCAGACCGGCATACAGATTGAACGCGACCTGGACGAAGTTGCGATGTCACGCCAGGACACCGCCGATGGCCGCGACGTTGAATCCTCGGAAGTCTTCGTTGGGCGTTTCGACCGTGAGAAAGTCATCAGCTATTTTCAGAAGATCGCAAAAGACACGGAGAAGTATCTCGACAAGACGATCATTTCGTTTCCCAACGATGGACACACGATTCGGCTGTGCATTCTCAGCAACAACATGATCGCGGTGACCAACATGAGTTCTTCAGCTCCCATGCACCGGATCGTGGACCGGCTTTCATCGTCAGGAGGGCCTTCACTGCTTGAGGCCCACTACTCGCAGGTACCTACGGGAAGCGTGGCCTGGATGATTTCCCGCATTCCCGCCAAGAACGGTCTGGAACTTCCCGGCGGAATGAGTTTCAGCTTTCACCAGGACGCGGTAGCAGTTGCGTCTTTGCGCTACGCAGGATCATTGCTGTTGCGCGCGGATTTTCTGACGCAGAGTGAAGACGAGGCGCGACAGCTCGCTGACTCGGCAAAGACGTTTCTCGCTATCAGCCGCAGTGTGGGCCAATCCATGGGAGCGCGGGGCGGAGACAAAGACGTGAAGGCTGCCTTTGACAGCATTCAGATTCAGCAATCCGGCACTGCAACCGTGATTACAGCGACGATTCCACAAAATGTCGTAAAGAAAATGGCTTCTGGAATAGATCTTGCCGGGGGCACACCGACCGCGAGATAGCCGAGTTACATAGCTCCCGATGCAACCTGCTGGGTGAGGGTATAACGCAGGAAGCGTTGCGGATTTACTGGAGTATTAAAGATGCGGACTTCATAGTGCAAATGCGGTCCTGTCGCGCGTCCGCTCTGGCCGACGTAGCCGAGCGTATCGCCGCGATTCACGATCTGGCCTTCGGTGACGACGAAACCGGACATGTGTCCGTAGAGCGTGGTGATTCCGTTGCCGTGGTCAACGACCATGGCACGGCCGTATCCATTCATGAAGTCGGCATAGCGGACAACGCCGCCTGCAGGAGCGATGATGGCGGTACCGTAGCCGGCTTGAATGTCCACACCGCGATGGAAGGCGCCTTCACCGTTGAACGGATCGCTGCGCGAACCAAACGTGCTGTTGATGTGTCCGACCACCGGCCACAATGTAGGAGCGGAAGCCAGCTTGTCCCAGTCACGAGTGCTGACGTCGCGCATGTCCATACTGATTCCGATGGAGGCCGCGCCGCTCATGGCGGTGTCCCGCAAAGCCTGGAATTGTCTCTGAGAAGCATGCAGCGGGTCCGCATGTTCGAAGACGGGATCGGCCTTGAGACCGTAGAGCGTGGAGACTTCACCGGCCAGCGAACTCAGCGACTCTGCCTGGAGTTCATTCTGCTGGGCAATCTGTTCCAGGCTCTTGTAGCTGGACTTGATGGCTTCTTTTTCTGTGCGGAGCTGATTGAAGCGTTGCGTCTTGATCAGCATGCGGGTATAAGAACCGGCCATGCCGGTAATGGTCATCATGCCAATGACCGCGCCGGCGATGAAGACGTAAACATAATGCAGGGGAATAGGAATCTTCAGAAGCGCTTTGCCCGAAATCGGGCTGACTGGCCTCTGCTAAATGCAGGCGATCCTGCTTGGCTCCCTCCTTCGTAAAGGCAACGAAGTAACGGTCAGAGGCGCTGGGTAATGGCGAAACCAAAGGTAGCAAGCTACTCTGACCCGTGTCAATCGAGAATGGATGCTGGATAGTTACGGAAGGGTGGCAGCATCTGCTCTGACAATGGTGCAGTAACAGACCTGTCCGTTGGTTCATCGGGCAATTGGCCAATCAGTGTCCGGCGGGTTCGCTATAGTTAACACTACCGTGGTTTTACCTGAGAAAACACTGATTGAACGCATCCGCCGCCAGGCTGGAAGGCGAGCGAATGCGCGCATTGTCCGCGGCATTGGCGACGATACTGCCGTCCTCAACCTGACCAAAGGTCACCAACTTCTGGTTACGACCGACCTATGTATAGAAGACGTGCACTTTCGTCGTGCATGGCATCCGGCCCGCTGTGTGGGACATCGCTGTCTGGCCCGCGGACTCAGCGATATTGCCGCCATGGGTGGCGAGCCGGTTGCATGCTTTTTGTCATTGGGAGTGCCGGCGTGGCTTCCTCAGAAGTGGGTGGATGACTTCGTTGACGGGCTACTGACTTTGGCACGGCGGTTCCACGTGACACTGGCCGGCGGCGACATTTCAAGTTCCGAGAAAGTGGTTGCCGACATTATGGTGACCGGCCAAACGCCTTCAGGCAAAGCCGTCTTGCGCTCGGGCGCGCGCGTTGGAGACATTATTTATGTGACTGGTGAGTTGGGCGGCTCGGCGGCCCAACTGAAGCGGCTCTTTGCCGGAGAAAAGATCAAGCCAAAGTCTTCCGACCGGCATTTTTATCCTCAACCGCGATTAAAAGTTGGCCAATGGCTTCGGCAACACGGTGCGACCGCCATGATCGACTTGAGTGACGGCCTGTCCACCGATCTCGACCACATCTGCGAGGAAAGCCAGGTGTCAGCACTGCTTGATGCCACAAAGCTGCCGATCGCCAGGAATGCCAATCTCGATCTCGCGCTGCACGGCGGCGAAGACTACGAACTGCTCTTAACCGTTCCCAAACGAGCAAAGTTGCCGCAGAAGATTGCTGGTGTCCGCGTAACCGAAATAGGGGAGGTGCAGAAACGTTCCCGATCCGGCGCAAGCATTCAATTTCGCGACCAGCATGGCCGTCTGCGTCCTCTCAAACCACAAGGCTGGCAGCACTTCCGCAAAAGTTTGCTGACACCGGATTGATTGCGCGGTAGAATCGCGCTGCTACCATCAAATCTCCGTTGCGTAAGGATGGAACAATGAGCACCCCGCCTCCTCCCATGTCATCGCCCCAGCAGCAGCCTGTGGAGCTTGGTCTCTCCGAGGCCACACGCATTGTCGACGTTTTTGTCTCTCCCAAAAAAACATTTGAGGATTTGAAAACAAATCCCAGCTGGTGGGTGCCGTGGCTAATCACTTCTGTATTCGGCCTGATTTTCGGCTTCATTGCGGTTCAGAAGATTGATATGGTCCAATTCGCGCGCCACCAGGTCGAACAGTCCAAGATGGCGCAGCGTCAGATGGAGCAACTTTCTCCCGAGCAGCAGGAACAGAACCTGCAGATGAGAGCAAAGATTTCCAAGTTCTTCTTCTTTACCACGCCGCTGTTCAGCCTGCTCGCAGGTCTGATCTATGCGGCAGTACTCATGGCGGTTTTTAACTTTGGATTCGCGGCGGAGATTCCTTTCAAACGAGCGCTTGCCATTGTCTTCTATGCGTTATTACCAGGCCTTCTGACCCTCATCTTGCTTACGGTCAGTCTGCTTGTGAGTTCCGACCCGAATGCGATCGACATTGCGGGCAACCCAATCCCTACTAATCCCGGCTTTTTCATGAATCCGGAGACCAGCAGCAAATTCTTGTACTCGATCATTTCCAAGTTGGATCTGATCACCCTATGGACGGTAACCCTGCTCGGTCTGGGCTTCAGCGTCAATTCGGCCAACCGCAAGTTGAGCGCTGGAACGGCAATTGGAACCGTGCTAGCCATTTACGCCGGTCTGGCTCTGATCGGCGCCGGCTTTAAGGCTGCTTTTTAGAGGGATGCCATTGCGGGGTTTCGCTTTTCGGCCTTAAAAATCAACCATTTAGTGCTCTGGTATCCAAGGGCATGGATGTTTATGCTCTAATAACTACTTACATTCATGTTCACCATGAAACCCACATTCCGGCGGCGGCTCAGGGCCGCGGGCCGCAGGCTTCGCGAATTGCGGATGGTCGCCCGGGGACTGATCTCCACCAGCCATCCGATCCAGGTGCATATTATCCCGATGCGAAGGTGCAATCTCTCCTGCACTTACTGCAACGAGTACGACGATTTCTCCGATCCTGTGCCCTTGCAGGAAATGTTCCGCCGCATCGACAAATTGGCGGAACTGGGAACAGGACTCGTCACCATCAGCGGCGGCGAAACGCTGCTGCACCCGCAGCTTGACGACATTATTGCGCGCATCCGCAGCCACGGAATGCTCTCCGGCCTGATCACCAACGGCTATCTGCTCACGGCCAAGCGCATACAGCAGTTGAATGACGCCGGCCTGGACCACCTGCAGATCTCCATCGACAACGTCATGCCCGACGAGGTTTCGAAGAAATCCCTGAAGGTCCTTGATAAAAAGCTGCAATTACTGCGCGAACACGCTGACTTTCACGTGAACATCAATTCCGTCATCGGCGCGGGAGTCAAAGACCAGTGGGACGCAGTGACTATCGGCAAGCGCGCCGTGGAATTGGGCTTCAGTTCGACGGTCGGCATCATCCATGACGGTTCCAGGACAACATTGCGCTGGGCAAGCCAAACAACTGGCGCTGCCGTGCAGGCGCTCGTTACCTGTATGTCTGTGAAGACGGACTGGTCCACTACTGCTCGCAACAGCGCGGCTACCCGGGAATCCCGCTGGCTGAATACACAGTGAACGATGTCCGCCGCGAATTCCTGACCCAGAAATCCTGCGCGCCCAACTGCACCATCTCCTGCGTCCATCAGACGTCGCTAGTGGATTTCTGGCGCGCGCCGCAAAAACTGGAATCACACGCGATCTTCCGATCTCCGGCTCATTCGCCACAAAGTGAGTTAGTACAGATCAAGGCGGAAGAGACAGTCGGCGCGGATTAACCGCTTGTTTTGCGGTTGAAAGGGTCCTGTCCTCCGGAAACTACGCGCCTTTCTGCAATCCCGAAGCGCAGCGAGGGATACATATGACAACGACACTCTAAAGGGCATCTACGTCCCAGCCACTATTCCTTCAAGATTATAGGGATCCCTCGCTGAGCTTCGGGATTGCAGAAAAAACTCCCTTGTCCGCTGGACTATGGAATTTTGAAACCCGGAAGCCGCAACGCCCTTTTGTCAAATGTCAGGGTATGAATGCAGCCGGCTCGAGTACCCAGTTCGGCGATTAGAGCATCTGCGAATGCTCCGCGTCCCTGCTTGAGTGCCATCATCGCCGCGAAAACTTCCTGCTCGTTCTCCACGACCAGAACCTCGACCTGAAGCATCCGCTCAATCACCGCGGCGATTTCCTGGTCTGTTAATCCATAGGCGCGGTCGAGAACCCACACGATCTCGGCCATTGTAACCACGCTCACAAAGCCGATGTTCGTCGGACTCAACCGGCGTTCGATAATTTGAGTTGCTTTGGCTGACTGAACCGGATCGTCCTGAGTAAGGTAGCGTATCAGGATGTTTGTATCGAGCCCTATCATTGGCGTTTGGCACGTGGGCTTCGGCCAGACGCTGCTTCGGCGACTGCCTTGGTCATGCCATCGATTGTTACTGGCCGCCGGCGCCGGATCTGACCATCCCCCGTAAGATCCGGGCCGGGAGTTTCGGCAGAAGGGCCACGCTGCCATCAGGATGGAAGAAGAACTTCAGCCGGTCCCCCGGCTTTAGTCCGAGATGCTGGCGCACTGCCTTCGGAATGGTGGCCTGACCTTTAACGGTAATTGCAGATTCCATTGCCTCTCCATTACATTTCTAATAATGTAATACCATATGGATCACACGCGGTCAACCGGAAGCAGCGGCTACAGTCGGCAGCGATTAGGGGGTTTTTTATCGTCATTAACAATAATCCTGTCTCAGAAAACTATCTCCCGCTATAGAATCCCTGCATGTCAAGCCATACTCGATGGCCGCTCAATCTATTTCTGACTATTCTTATTGCCTCAAGCTGCCTGGCCCAGATCAGTCCCAGCCCGGGCAAGAAACCGGCGCAGACCAACGCCGCGCAGGAAGGCGCCATTGTGGAGGAGCGCAAGACCTCTGTGCGTTTTGACGATGATGGAACCCTCCACGAGACATTCCGAGAGCGCGTCAAGGTGCAGACCGAGTCTGCGCTGAAGGATTACGGCATTATTACCTTCAGTTTTATCGCGGGACAGGAATTCAACATCGACACGGTTGAGGTCCATAAGAAAGACGGCACGACCGTAAAGGCCGGAGCGGAACACACGCAGGAAGTCACGCCGGAGATAAGCCGCATCGCGCCGATGTACAGCGATCTGCGGCAAAAACAAGTCACGGTTCCAGGCCTCAGCATTGGAGACGAGGTTGTCTTTCAATATTCCACCCGCCGAACACCGCTGGCGCCCAACCAATTCTGGTTCGAATACAGGTTCGATAAAAACTTAGTCGTGCTTTCTGAAACGGTGGAAGTAAATGTTCCTAAAGCACGCGCCGTGAAGGTCCATTCGCAGCCGGAATACCAGCCAGTCGTCAAAGACGAGGGTGAGAGGACGGTTTACCTGTGGCACGGCTCCAATGACAGGATTCCCGATGAGGATGAAAGGATAAAAACCCAGAAAGAGCGGTTGAAAGGCCATGGAAAACCGCCGTCGCTCGAGCTTTCCAGTTTTGCCACCTGGGAACAGGTAGGCGCCTGGTACAACGATCTGCAGTCGGAACGCGCAAAGTCTACGCCGGCAATCAAGGCCAAGGCCGCGGAACTCACCAGCGGGCTCTCTACGCCCGAGGCGAAGATCAAGGCCTTGTATCAGTTCGTATCGCTGAATTTCCGGTATATCGGAGTGGATTTCGGTATTGGGCGCTATCAACCGCACGCGGCGGGAGAAGTGCTGGCCAACGGCTATGGCGACTGCAAAGACAAGCATACGTTGCTCGCTGCGCTGCTGGATGCAACCGGCATTCAATCATTCCCGGTGCTGATCGGGACTCAGCGCGATATTGAGCCCTCGGTCCCGTCGCCTGGACAGTTTGACCATCTGATCACGGCAGTGCCTGTGGGCAGCGACTTGGTTTTTCTCGACACCACTGCCGAGGTCGCTCCTTTCGGCATGCTGTTCTCTCCTCTGCGTCGCAAGAAAGCACTGGTGGTGAAAGGGCCAAGTTTTGGACAGCTGGTGGAGACTCCAGCCAATCCGCCGTTTGCGGCTCGCGAGATTTTCGAATTCAACGGCAAAGTCGATGAAACCGGAACGATGGAGGCCGAGGTGTCTCTTTCTATGCGTGGAGACACGGCGCTATTGGTCAAGAGCATCTTTCGCGGGGCCCCTCCCAGCAAATACAAAGACCTGGCCCAGGCCTTCTCCTACTCGTACGGGTTCGGTGGCGAGGTCAGTGATGTAAAGGTGGACAGCCTGCAAGAGCTGGAAAAAGACTTGACCGTCAGCTATCACTACCATAGGGCGGACTATTTTGATCTGCACGATGCCTCCCCTAAAAACAGCTTGCCCCTGGGCACTTCGCACTTTCCACCCTGGCAGGACAAGTCTGAAACTCTGTTGCTTTACTCTTCTCCGGCGGAATTGACCTACAAATGCAGGGTCGAGCTTCCGGCAGGTTTCACCGCCGACGCGCCATTGCCCATCAAGCTCGTCCGAGACTATGCCCGCTACGTCTCGACGTACTCAGTGGACAAAAACATCCTCAAGGGAGAAAAGACCGTCGCTATTCTGGTCGGCGAGATTACGCGCGAGCACCATGACAACTATGAGAGCTTTGCTCGTACCCTTTCCGCTGACGAATCTCAGCAAATCACGCTGCAATTGCCTGCCGGATTTGTCGCCAAGTCCGGCGCTGCCACGACAGTCGATTTGGATGAAATTGCGCAGCGGGCGGAAATTGAGTTCAGGCAGCGAGACTATGGGGCCGCACTCGCGGATTATCACAAAGTCGCCGAACGCGATCCAAAGCGCAAGGGCATATGGACCTCTATCGGGCTGGCGGAAGCCAACCGCGGACGCCTCGATTTCGCGATTGAAAGCTACCTAAAAGCAATCGAAGCGGATCCTTTGGATGCCAGAGCGCATACGGAACTGGGCGCCTCCTACATGAGTCGGTTGCGGTACGACGATGCGCTGGCCCAATTGAAGAAAGCATTGGAAATCGATCCGCTCAGTCACCGCACACACTACTTGCTGGGATGGTACTACGCGACAATCAAGAAGGATTTTGCCAGCGCTGCGCCCGAACTGGAGAGAGCAATCTCTACCGGGCCAACAAGCGCGAACGAAGAAAAGCAGCTGAATAATATGCTCTCCGACGCATACTTGAGGCTGAAGCAAACCGACAAAGCGGTTGACATGATCAAGCGCACGGTTGCCGCCTCACCGGATGCCTTTACCTGGAACAACGCTGCTTACAGTCTGGCGGACAATGGTATTCAACTCGATCTGGCCGCGCAGTATGCGGATTCGGCGCTCAAAGAGCTCTACGCCAAGCTGGACGCTGTTGGGACCACGAACGTCCGAATCACGGATTTCCTGCTGATGAGCCAGCTTGTCAACACATGGGATACGCGCGGCTGGATCTACTTCAAAAGCGGCGATACAGCGAGCGCCGACAGGTACGTACGAGCGGCGTGGACGATCGGCCAGGCACGGGAAGTGGGCGAGCACATGGGCGAAATCTGTGAAAAGCTTGGCCGCCAAAAGGAAGCCATCCATTTCTATGCCATGACCGCGGCCCTGCCCCCGTTTCAGCAATCAGCTCCTAACCTGTCGAAAGAACGGCTGATCAAGATACTGGGCAAGCCGCGCGCGGAGTCGCTCATCAGCCAGTCCACGGGCAGCCAGTCCATGGAAAGAACTCTGCATCTCGGCAATATTGCTCCCGATGGGACCCGAGGAGAGTTTTATTTTGTTTTCACGCCGGGACCCAAGCTGGAATCG
>WNFI01301517.1_pt1 | contig 11545 bp, 14 predicted proteins | sample 5400471 | NCBI WGS metagenome assembly WNFI01 (sample SAMN13153348, study PRJNA577476) | soil metagenome | isolation source: 100 cm saprolite on Douglas fir-dominated hillslope | place: USA:California | collected 2013-09-17
AAATGTCGCTCAGGATTTTTCTTTTGTTAGCAACGCAAATTCTACCGCATCTGCCTCAGTAGACACCAGTGCGCCTTCTGACGCAGTTATATTTGAAGGAGAAGAAGCAGTGCAGTAATAAGCATTAGGTAAATATATTATAAATTGGGATTTTTACTATGAATATTAGTTACATTATAAAAAACCACCTATTTACTTCGTTCAATCGTGAGAACTTGAGTTTGTTATACCCGATTCATTTTATTTTGAATCGTTTTTAGTACACTTTCATCAACTTATGGTAAGTTATCAAATTCCAAAAAGAATATGTTGTAGTAACATTGACAAAAGACAAAATGGGTCTTAAATAATAAATATGGTTGGGTTTCATAAGACATACGTTGATACGAAAATAGGGTCATCAGTCCTCTTTCTTATACTCGTAGCAATCGCAATTCCTATGACTGTTCTTCTCTCTAAGCAGCAAACAATGTAGAACAACATGCGTCAAGCCCAACAACAACGAACCTTATAACCGCAATTATGCAAATCAACAGATATTTCCTATGAAAATCAAGGATCAAATCCGTCAAGCGGTCCTGTCGCTTCTGCTTGCGGTGCCAATCGAACCCTCAATTGCGCGGTGAATTGTAACTTTACCTATACTTCATATTTTGTTGACAGAGGACCAGTACGTGTCCCACTTGCTGCGCTGGGAACTCCTGTTGCTACATGTAATGCTGACCGATCAGTTAACATTACTTGGTTGTCTGTCCCAGGCGCGTCAAATTATTTGCTTCGAATTAATAATGACGCACCTAATTCTCCAAGCTGGATGGATGCGGGAGACATGACGGTTGTCTTATCAGGAACAACATTTGCTTCTGAAAATCCTGCAACATACCAAACGTCGGATACACATCTCAATAATGGCACAACAAATATATACGCGGGCGCGCAATATGATTATTCTATCCAACCGATTGCTCCAAATGAGAAATACCCCTTCAGCGGTGCAAGGTCAGCGGGAACGTTTCGATGCGGACCACCAGCAAGTTTCAATCCTGCCTGCAAAACGCCCCAGAATTGTTAACTTATTTACCATGCTTGCATTATGTAACCTTGGAGAATTTATTATCGCTAATAATTAATAGCTAAGGAGCAATAGAATTTCTACCGAGGTTAAAGATAATTATCTATAAGACCTTTTTTAAATAGAATCGTGGTTTAAAGCTTCATAAGATACACTTTTAATTCAGTTGTATTGAGTTAAGGATTGTATTTATAATTTGATTATAATACGAAATTGTCTGTGAGGATTTATCATATTCTCCTCCAGCAAAAATATATAATACTTTGTCAGGCAGCTTCTCTTGCAAATAGATTGTAGCCAATATTCCTTCTGGTAAGTAATGCAACTTATATCCTTGCAAACTTGGAGTTTTGATCATTTCTGGAACATCCTGTTGACCTGTAGAAGAAGTAAACGCCTGATTTTTTGTATACTCCAGTAAAGAAAGTTTCTGGGGATTTTGATTAATTCGTATTGAGATACTAAATCCGGTACCCTGGGTGTTGATTTTTTGAATTTCTATGCCTGTGACACTGGGTTGATCAAGTAATCGCCAATCAGATGGATATAGTAATGAAAATCCGTAGTTACTTTGAAAGGCTCGTAAGCTAATTATGCTTGACGAGGATTTTAGAATTAAAGGCGGCGGGATAAATGTCGGCGTGGGAGGATTTAGTGTTGGTAAAGATATAGTTTCTTGTTTTTTTTGAGCATTAAATTGATTTTTTGTCAATATGAGAAAAAGACAAAGAACAATAATGACTGCGAGTCCGATACAAAAATAAGTAATGCGTTTTCTGTTCATTTTTATTCTTGGGTTTTAAACAGATATCCCATAGCCTTAATTTTGTCGATAATATAAGGAAGTGCTTTTACTGTGGCAAAATGATTGGAATGCATGAGTATAACAGATCCTGGATGAACATTACTGACTACACGGTTTATTAAATCCGTAGTTGAAGGCTCGCTCCAATCTTTTGGATCAATCGTCCATAATTTCTGTTTTAACCCAAGCATCGCTGCATCTTTTTCAACAAGACTATTCGTTCCTCCATAAGGAGGCCGAAAGAGAGTTATTTTTTTCCCTGGACCCAACAAAGCACTCAATATAGCATTTGTTGTCGTTAATTCATATATAATTTGATTGGAAGAAAGAGTTGAAAGATTCAAATGGCTTAACGTATGGTTTCCAATCGCGTGCCCTTCGGATATAGTTCTTAGTGCTATGGTTTTGTAGTCCGTACTGTTTGCTCCAACAAGATAAAATGTTGCTTTTATATTTTTTTCCTTGAGAATACCAAGAAGGATTGGATGATAAATAATATTTGGGCCGTCATCGAATGTCAAATAAACAATTTTTTCTCCCGATTGTGTCGCTGTCGTTGAAGTACCTAATACTTCAGAATTTAGCCGTGCTCCAATTGGCACATCAACAACGCGTCGGGTATTCGTATAAAATTGACTATAAATTGTTGGGTATATATCATATTCATTAAATTCGGCATGTGTTGCTGCCTCAACCTCCGTTGCATAAGGCGCAAGAAGATGAACCAGGTTGATACGATCCAGAGTTAAGCCCATAATCGTTTGTTTTGGATTTGTGGGATCAACTTGCTCTGAAACTGATAAAAGATATTTTAAGTCAGATGGCGTCAGTGTAAAGAGAACACCTCCGCTGGTAATTGAGATTGGCCTGCTTGTGTAGTCTAATGCCTGTTTTCGAATAGCGTTAAGGTCATACGCTCTATATTTTTTAGAGATGATTTGAGTGGGTATAACAATTGCGGTAGCAGGAGGAACAAATATATATGAGTCAATAACAGCTGAGATTGCCGTTGAGTTAATTTTTATCCCATTTTTTTGTGGTATTGTATTGAAAATATTCTTTTTAAAATCCGGCATCGCTGGCTGAGGTTGTTTATTGACAGTATCTGCTATAGAAAGTGTCGTTAAAAGAATCAAAGATTTTGATAGGCTGACTTGTAATTGCGCATTACTGCCACCAAAAAGAGCTTTATTCTGGGTGATGAGATCCGGAAAAAAATTGCCAGTTCTACCTGGAGTATAGACATTTGCAATTGTCTTATTGTAATCTATTTTTGCTCCCACATCCTTTTTATAAATAAGATACTTTTTTCCATTTATGCTTAATTTGAGTGGTATATTTTGATCAAATTGAGACTGAATAAATGAAATAATCTCCTGTTGATTACGATTTGAAACCGGAATGTTATTTAATTGCTGACCAAGAATAGGATAATTTGAATGAAATTTATTAATAAGAAGAACCGTATCTTCCAAAAGGAATAGACAGACGACGATACCAATACAGAATAGTATTAATTTGTTAATTTTGAAGAATTTTTTCAATAGGTTTTTCATCGTTGTTGCAAACTCAAACATGTTCCGCGCGCAGTATCCAGCGTTTGTTCTGATCCTTCAGGAATAATTAGCTGCTGAGGGCGAAGGACATTCTCCGCGTTATCACAAAGTGCTTGAAGTTTATTCTTAATTTGACCAGATTCAGTTGCGTTTGGATTTTGTAATACTTTCAATGCTGAATCAATTTGATAGGTAAATCTTTGCATTTTAAAATTTGCGTCATCAAAATTGCCAGTGGTCAAATTTGATTGTACAGATTGAATATTATTTGAAGCAAACTGTGTTAAAAGATTTGCCTGCTGATCTGGTGCTGTTGCTGCAGCAAGTTGTGTATTTTCTGTTGTTACTTGGTTTACTGTTTGATCGGATAATGTTTCTGTCGGTGATTGCGTTGAAAGATTTGGAAAAACAGCACTATCAAGTGTCGTTAATGACTTATTGATATCTGTGGGTTAGTTGTCACATCAGGAGAAGGAGAACCGTCTTGGGGTAGGGTAGGTGTCAATGTCAGACCTGCCTCTGCATCTGGGGAGAGAGTAGGTACAGGCAATATATCTGATTGATTTGTCGTTTGTGATTGATCTGTTGATTGCTGTGTAGAGGAGAATGATTGATCAAATGGCGCCTGTTGGGTTGACGCATCAGATTGCTGATTTGTCTGGTCAGTTGATGATTGCGTTTGATCTGGAGTTGGTGTATCTGTTGGTTGATCAATTGTCGTTGAGTCTCCCAAAACATGCTGATACGTTTTCGTATTATTATTTTTTGTAGGGAACACAAGCATCGTTTTGATAAGTAACTGTATAACAACGAAAAAAGCAAATATAGTCATAACACTCCTAATATAAGTAGAGCATGATTTACAAATAAAATCAAGGGGAGATAATTTATAGATATTCTGTTCTTGTGTCTAATTTACTCCATTTGAAATGGAAAATATCAATTTTATAGTAGCTTTTTTGTACTGCTAATCCCTGATCGGTCCTTAGGAGTTCCTGTATGAAAAATATCTTTCGTTTTATTATATAGTAGTACAAAATAGTAGGGTTTGTTTGCCAGGCCATAGTCATACGGTCTACACCATCTTTATAGTATTTAGAATGCCAATCATTATCATCTGCATATACACCAGTCAAATGAACAAGGAAGCTATAGAAAAAAAGTGAAATAAACAGGCATGTCATGATACGTTTTCTTTGGATAGTTGAGAAAAAATAGACGCCTAAAAATACAAGAGATGGCACGGCCTCTGTTAAAAGACGTGGACCCCATGAGAATCCTCCTTCCCATGCCCACCAGAAAGAGTTAAATAAAAATATTAGAGTAAAACTGCATATTGTCATCATGAGAAAAAGAAAAGTTGGACTTCGCAAGTCATTTGTATGGTTTTTAAGCAATGTTATCAGTTTATATATTCCTAAGAAGCTAAAGATACTCAACGGGCAAAAAATAAACAATCCGACATTTGGACTGATAAGAAGACTTAGAATGACCCGAAACGTGTAAAATGGATTAAAAGCATGGAAGGAGCGAACTATCTCGGTATTATATCCTCCGGGAATACCGATCAAAATAGTTATTAATTCCCATAATCCGATTATAAGAACAAAGAAAATCGTTGGGACTATTACAGATTTCCTTTGGTTTTTATCAATAATCAAAACACAGAATATTGCCAAATAAAAAAATATATTGCTGATTCGAATAAGACTTGCAATTGCCAGTAACATTGCGATGAAAAGGAGATAATTTTTACGATGACCTTGAAGAAAGTTGAAAAAAAGATAGAAAGAAAAAGTTATAAGAAGAAGTGATGGAGCGTGTTGCCAATTACCCTGTGACGCAGTACTGTAAACCATACTTGCAAAACCATAGGCTAACGTACCCCAAATTGCGAAAGTAAGTTTTTTAAAAAACATATATAACGTTAGAAACATAAAAAAGACAGATATGCTGGTCAGAAATGAGGCATAATATTTCCCTACAGATTGATAATATGTTTCATAGTCTTTCTGCGAGAAATTTAACGCTGATACTTGACGCATATTATAGTGAGTATCAAAAAGATAAAAAAAAGGGACTGAAAGTATACCGTTAATTACCGGTGTTTTTGCATAATAGACTCCTTTGTTATTTGCTACCTCGACACTTTTTTGGTGTCGTTTTTGAAAATATTGATTAAAATTTGTAATGTCTAGTCTATGGTTATACAAAACATTGACAGCAGTAAAGTTATTCGGTAAAGAATCGGACGTAGAAGAAGAATTTGCGTGAAGCGTATACATAAAAAATGTAAAAAAACAGAGAAGGAACCCTACGAGAATGACTCGAAAAGAAATCAAAAACTGAGAAAAAGGGAGAACCTTATGTGAAAGAATACAACAGAGAATTTCCAACCCGTCAATCATACGAATTTTTTTCCCTTGCTTATACGTTCTCGGATAATAATCAACATTTATTTCGATAAGTTTTTGATTATTTCGTATTGCTGCGATGAGCAGATCTGATTCAAGTCCAAAGCGTTTTGTAGAAAACTGATAACTGTTAAAATCATTTCGGTAAAACATCTTATATCCGGAAAGACTATCTTTCACATGTATTCCATAGAATAGATGAAGTAAATGACCAAAAAGTATCTTTGCTACATGTGTCACAATTTGAGGAAAAGAATAGAAGTTCTGTTTTATTTTTTGGATGCGTATACCATTGACAAATCGTGCATTTTCTTTTTTAAGCGCGGTATACAGACGAATGATATCATTTGGATTTAGTTCAGAATCTCCATCCAAAACGACGAAAATATTGCCTTTTGCTATCTGAAGTGCTCGTTGAATACTTGCTGATTTACCAAGGTTTTTAGCGTTGGTTAGAATGCGGACATTTCTATAATTAGTCTCAAATGTCTTTAGTATTTGATTCGTATCAGTATTGGTTGATCCATCATTAATGATAATCAATTCTTTATGTAAAGGAAGAGAAAACGTCTTGTTCAATAATTGCATCAGCCCCGCTGTTTCATTAAAAACAGGAATGGCAATTGAAATATAATCTTGACTAGACATAGCAAAATTTCTTGCGAATTCGAGATATATTATAGTTCACGCCATGAGAATAAGAAAGTATCTTAAATTTATGTAACAAAAGTATCGTAAGATGCTATACTACAGTAAGAATTGATAAATACGCTATGAAACGATTAATTTCGTTAGATGTTTTTCGGGGCATAACTATTGCAGGAATGATTCTTGTTAATAATTTTGAAAGTAACGGGTATACAATTTTGGATCATGCACAATGGAATGGATGGACATTCGCTGATATTATTTTCCCTTTTTTTCTTTGGGCTGTTGGGATGTCTTTAGTTTTTTCTCTTAAGAATCGTCTGGAAAGAGGCTACACGCAAAAACAAATTTTCTTTCAGATTCTTCGCCGGTCTTTAATTCTTTTTATTATTGGTGTTTTTCTTTATAATTTTCCTAACTTCCCTCTTGATTCCATACGAATACCAGGAGTATTACAACGTATTGCTCTTTGTTACTTTATAGTCAGTATGATTTTCTTACGGATGAGTTTAAAAACGCAGTGTATAGTCATACTGACAATTCTTATTGGTTACTGGATGGCACTAAAACTGATCCCTGTTCCTGGATTTGGAGCAGGTGTTCTTGCTCAAAATGGAAATATTGTCCAATATGTTGACGTGAAGATTCTTAATGGGCATCTCTATTCTGAAGCATGGGATCCGGAAGGTATAGTTAGTACTATTCCTACAGTTGCAACCACACTTATCGGCACAGTAACTGCGCAACTTCTTCTATTAAAGAGTTTTTCTAACAGGAAAATCCTTCTTCTTGTCAGTAGTGGAGTCGGACTATTGTGTCTTGGAATAATTATGAGTCATTTTCTTCCCATTAACAAGAATCTATGGACCTCTTCATATGTCGTTTTTATGGCTGGTTTGGCAATCTCTCTTTTTTCACTCTTCTATTTCGTCATCGATGTAAAGGGATATATACGAGGGTATCTATCTTCGTTTTTTGAGTGATAACAATGCCCATTTGCTCTTTGCACTCACACAAGTAGTTCTTTTTTATGGCGTTTCATATGTACTATATAAAAAAAATATAAGATTTCGTATCTAAGTTTATAACTATATTTTTTTAGATTTGCCAATTCTAAAGCAAAAAAGTTAATTAGTTAATGCGAAAAATAACAAAGGATTAATCCGATTTGACAATCTACTTTATATTTTAATGTAAGACCTATCCCGTTAGGTGAGCCACCTGTCTAATGGGTGGCACCAAATCTTTGAGAGTTTAAGTCGAGTTTATCAGAAATTAGATGATCCAGGAGTTGTTTCCTAAAAAAGCACGTTCAACACTATATATATTTATGAGAAGGATTTTGATTTTCAACTTCCAAAATAACAACTTGACAAACAACAATACTATTGTATAATTGTATTACTATGAATAACTATGTAACAACTAACATTCGATTACCTGAAGAGGATTATTTACGTTTAAAAGAAGAAGCTGCGAAAACTCGTAAAAGTTTTTCAGCAGTCATTCGGGAAAAAATAGGAGTAAAGCATTCAATCGAAAAATCCCCTGAAGAGATTATAGAAAACATTAGAGCACACGCTGCTAAAAATGAAAATAATCTTACTAATGTTGACATTGTGAAAACAATAAGAGAAATGAGGTATCAGGGCAAATGGTAGTTGTTGATACATCAGTAGCATATAAATGGTTTAGCAAAGAGAATGAAGACTTGTTATCTCAAGCAATTAAACTTCTTAGTAATCATCTTAAAAAAAGTGAAGAACTTATAGCACCAGATATTATCATCTATGAATTAGCAAACGCGTGGGCCACAAAAACGAAACTTACCAATGATCAAATCAAAGTTTTCATGAAAGATTTTTCTTCAACAAGAATAAAAATTGAAACTATTACATTTGATCTCATTAACTCTGCAATAGCATTTTCGAAAAAATATCATGTTTCTGTTTATGATGCATCTTATGCTGTATTGGCTCAATACAAAAGATGTGATTATTATACTGTAGATACTAAATTTATTGAAAGAGTAAATCTCCCTTTTATCAAACATCTAAAAGATTATATAAATTAATACACTGACATGTGACCCGGCCGCACTTTCTATCGAATCACTTTTGACGTGGTTAACTAATATTATAGATGTGTTCCAACGAGCAAAAGATTTAAATTAATGCTTGACTATTTTGCCAGAAATTCTTTCTCGGAAACTCCAGCTTGTCGTAAAATGCTTCGTAATGTTCCTGATTTAATTTCTTTATGATGAGGCACAACACACGTTTTTCTTGTCTTTTCGTTCCACCAGATTTCATGTGATCCTCCTGTTGCTCTTCTAAATGCAAAACCCAATTTTCGAAGTTTCTTAATAGCATCTCTATAAGGAAGAGGAGAGATATTTGACATATATTAGTTTACAGAAACAATAAGGGGAAAGTTTACGTTAAATCCCTTGCCTTGATTTTTTTCTGTTTTTTTCAACGTAAGAGGAATTTTTAAATCCTCTTCTTTATACAATTCAATTAAAGAGGAAGCTACGTAAGAGACTTCATTGATTACTTCTTCTATTGTTTCTCCTTGTGCGTAACAATCTCTCCATATAGGACAAAAAGCAGTAAATCCGTCTTCTTTTTCTTCCTGAATAGTAATAGGTAATTCATATTCTTGGATATCTAGTGTCTTTTTATTCATAGTTAAATTATACCACATTCGTGCAAGATAAAATTTGAAAAACTGGGTTCGAATCCCCTTAGGGATCTGAAATAGTTTGATACAGAAGCCTGAGGCTAAATTTGCTTAGTGACCCCACAGGGATTTGAACCCTGGATTTCCAGGATGAGAACCTGGCGTCCTAGGCCACTAGACGATGGGGCCTATAACAATATTTTACAGTAATTTAATAAAATTCACAATGCCATTATTTCAAAGTTGTCTATTTTGATGTATAATTTTTCTCGTGAGCAAAATATTCCTCTCTGTTGTAATTCCTTCTTATGATGAAATGGCGAATCTGCAAAAAGGAGTTTTGGATAAAGTATCACATTTCCTTGAGAAAAAGAAATACAAATATGAGGTTATCATTGTTGATGACGGGTCGGTAGATGGGAGCGACAAATTTGTCTCCCAGTTTGCCAATGAAAACGCTAATTTCATCTTTATAAAACAGCAGCATTCAGGAAAAGCAGGAGCAGTAACAAAAGGTGTGCTCTCCGCGCAGGGGGAATACGTTTTATTTACTGATATGGATCAGGCAACTCCGATTGAAGAAGTGGATAAATTACTTCCTTATCTTGAAAAAGGATTTGATATTGTTATCGGATCAAGAAACAACATTCGCAAAGGTTCTCCGTGGACAAGAGTAATCATGAGCAGAGGATGGATGTTTTCCAGAAGTATGATTACTCCGATAAAGGGAATACAAGATACGCAGTGCGGTTTTAAACTTTTTCGTCATGATGTTGCCCAAAGACTATTTTCTTATCAAAACTCACTGCATAGCGGGTATAAAAAAGTATCCGGTTCGAGCGTTTCTGCAGGGTTTGATGTTGAGCTTCTCTATATTGCTCAGAAGATGAAGTATTCTATAAAAGAAATACCAGTGAACTGGTTGTATGTTGAAACAAGAAGAGTAAATCCTTTAAGAGATTCACTTGATGGAATTAAGGATCTTCTAAAAATCCGTTTAAATGAGTGGAAGGGAATTTACTCAAAAATATGATTCCCAAACTCAAAAAGAATATACTTTTTCTATCATATATCATTGTTATCCTGGGATTATTTTTCTTTTCATTTACGCAGGTAGATTTAAGTTTAACGCTTTCCCGATTAAGACAATGGCAGGAGTTTCAGAAATTCTTTCAGCATATAGGTTACTTCAATAGGCCGCTGGCAACGGGATGGTATCTCAGTATCCTTGTACTTGCTTTTTTCTATTACATTTTGTTTCTTTATCTTTCAAAAAAGAAAAAACTATCACAAAAGAAAATTATCATAACAATACTTTTTCTTTGTATACTTCTTGTGGTTTCTTATAATGCCTTTTCCTATGATCTGTTTAACTACATATTTGACGCAAAAATAATAACTCATTATGGGCAAAGTCCCTATATGCATAAAGCGCAAGATTTTCCGAATGATCCGATGCTGTCATTTATGCATTGGGTACAGCGAACATATCCCTACGGGCCATTGTGGTTACTCATAACGGTTCCACTATCATATATAGGATTGCAGTATTTTCTGCCCACGCTGATATTATTTAAACTTTCTATAGCGATATTTTTCATAGGAACGCTTTATTATATCTATCAAATCATGAGAACTCTATCACCCAAAAGAGAACTGTACAGCATAGTCTTTTTTGGATTAAATCCGCTTGTTATTATAGAGTGTTTAGTATCAGCGCATAACGATATTGTTATGATGTTTTTTGCAGTTGCGAGCTACTATTTTCTCACACAAAAAAAATATCTCTTCTCTCTATTTTTGCTTTTGATTTCTATAGGAATAAAGTTTGGAACTGTAGCGCTTCTACCTATATACCTTTTTGTCATCATACGACAGAATCAGAAAAAAAAAGTTATGTGGGATCATATTGCTGTTATTTCTGCTTTGTCTATGATCGTACCTTTAATCGTATCGTCAATTAGAACTGAAATGCAGCCCTGGTATTTTTTATGGATCCTTCCGTTTTTTGCTTTACTCCCCGATAAAAAACAATATACGATTCCGCCAATTGTTTTTAGTTTTGGGCTGCTGCTGCAGTATGTGCCATTCTTTTATACAGGGAATTGGGATCCGCCAATTCCATCAATAAAAATGTATTTAATTGCAGGATCTCTTCTTCTCTCTCTTATACTATTCACAGTATTCTTTATCAGAGATACTCATCGGTATAGTGCCTAGGCTTAGTTGCTTCTTCTTCTTTTTTTCGGGTATAATGCTGCTATATGCGTTTTCTTAAAGAGAATGAAGGAAGAATATTGACTGTTCTTATCTTTTTCTATCTATTTACACGTATTTATCATCTGCTTCTCTTGCCATTATTTACCGA
>WNFI01016084.1_pt1 | contig 11544 bp, 7 predicted proteins | sample 5400471 | NCBI WGS metagenome assembly WNFI01 (sample SAMN13153348, study PRJNA577476) | soil metagenome | isolation source: 100 cm saprolite on Douglas fir-dominated hillslope | place: USA:California | collected 2013-09-17
CGAAGCCTGCCGCCAGCTCCGTTCCTGGCAGGCCCGCTTTTCCCGCCGGCCCCTGATGATGAGCGTGAACCTGTCCGGGAGACAGTTCCAGCAACCCGATCTCGTCTCCGAAGTGGCCCGGATCGTGCGCGAGACTCAGCTGCCCCCGGGCAGCCTAAAGCTGGAGGTCACGGAGAGCATCCTCATGGAGAACCCGGATGCCGCCGCCGCCATGCTCACCGAGCTCAAGGCCCACGGTATCCATGTCTGCATCGACGACTTTGGGACCGGCTATTCATCGCTCGGTTACCTGCTCCGCTTCCCCGCCAACACGCTCAAGATCGATCGCTCATTCATCAGCGGGATGGGGGCCGGCAGCCAGCACTCGGACATGGTGGTGCGGACGATCGTGGGGCTTGCCCGCAACCTGGGTATGGACGTCATCGCGGAGGGAGTCGAGACCGAGGAGCAGCTCACCCGACTCCAAGCCCTCGATTGCGACTTCATCCAGGGCTATCACTTCTCCAAGCCGATGGCGGCGGAGGGAGTGACCGAGCTCCTGAGCGGCGAGGTCCCGATCCTGTGGCCGCCGCGGGCCTGATCCCCGCCCTCAAAAACCAACGCGGAGCGTGAGCAGCCACTCGTCCGGATGCAGGGTCGGCGGCACGATCATGTCGAGGCGCGCGTACTCGGCCGTGAAGTCCAGGCCACGGATGATGCCCAGGCGGAAGCCAACGTCCAACTTGTGCCAGTCGAAGCCCACGGAGGGGGCGGGGTTCAGGAAGGGCGTGACGAACTTGTTCTGGATGTTGGAGAAGCGCACGGTGGGCTGGATCCACGTCAGGACCGGGCTGTCGCCCGAGATGAGCAGGCCGCTCAGGGGGACCCGGTAGGCCACTTCGATTTCCACGCCCTGCCGAACCAGCTTCGCGATGTCCTGGTGCACGAACTGGGCGAACAGGCGCAGTTCGCCCGCACGTCCCTCTAGGTTGACTCCGTATTCCGACTTGTCGCGGCCCTCGAAGGGGAGGGGGAAGAGCACGCCGCGCAGGAGCGTGAGGTCGCCCAGGTAGAAGGTCCCGCGGATCGCCGCGCTGTCCGCGAGCTTGCGGTGGAAGTACCAGGCCAGGGCGTCGATCGCCCGCGTGTCCGCGGCGTTGCTCACACGGTACCCGACTCCGCCCCCCAGCTGGAAGTTCCCGCTCACGTTCACGTCCGACGCCTTGGTGTCGTAGAGAAAGGGAAAGCCCGACTCGTAGATGGGGCGGGTGCCCGTGATCGGCCGCGGCCCGGGTTGGGGTGCGCGCTCCGGTGTCCCGTTGTCGCCGGCGAGGGCGTTGGGGTCCCGGAAGAAGAGCGGGTTGCCATCGGCTATCTGCCCGCGCCAGTAGAAGTTCCGCCCCACCGATCCCCCCAACTCCACTTGGAGCTCTTCGAAGCGCCCGACCGCGGTCCCCCACAGCCCGTAGCTCTCCAGGCGGCGGAGCCGAGGCTTGGTGAAGCGCGGGGCCTTGCCCACCAGTCCATAGAACGAAGTGGCGGGCGCTATTTCCAGGGCTTCGTACTTTCGACCGAACCGGACCCAGGCCTCGCGGAGCGCGATCCGGTCGTCGGAAGAGGTGGGGTTGCGGTTGTAAAGGTCCAGGAAGTGGACTTCGACCTTGGCCGAGATGTCGGGTGTGAAATCACCCTCCCCGATCAAGGCCGCGTTCGACACTTCGACGGAGCTGCCCTGGGCCGTCGTCCGCTCGAAGACTTGAGTCTGCCCGGGGGCCAGGAAGCTAGGCGGAAAAGGGAAATGAACGAGGACCTCCTCCGAGGCAGAGTGCCTGAAGTTAGCCTTGAGCTCGCCGCCGAGCCGGAACCGCTTGGGGGCGGGGGTCGGCTCCGGCGTGGGGGCGGCCGAGGGTTGCTGCTCCTCGCCGGTCAAGACTGGGGCCGGTAAGAGGGCCGCCAGAAGGACGAAGAGGCCCAGGTACGGGCGACATTGCATGACTCCTCCCCTGCCCACTCTTCGACCCGGGGCCACCAGAGCCTAGGGCTCTTCGCCGACACGGTCAAGGAGCCCGCCGGTCGGCATGACCCGATCGGTCCGACCGCCGACCAGCGTTGTCCGAGCGGAGAGCGGGGACTGCCTTAAACCCGCTTTAGATCTTGACCCTCAGGAGGGCCCGCTCCAGGTCGGAAGCGGTTGCGGGACGCTGGACGCGAGACTTAGCCAAGCAGGCAAGGATTGCGTGGCAGAGAGCGTCGGGCAGCTCCGGCCGCAGCGTTCGCGGATCCCGCGGCGGGTCATGGAGATGCATCCTCAAGAGGGTGTCCCGATCCTCGGATTCGAACGGGCGCTGCCCGGTGAACATCTCGAACAGAGACACGCCGGCGGAGTAAAGGTCGCTGCGCGCGTCGAGCACCGCGCCCCGCGCTTGCTCGGGGCTCATGTATTGAACGGATCCCGCGAGGATGCCTTCCTTGTTCTCCCCGATGCGGGATCCGCGGGCCACCCCGAAGTCCATGAGCTTGACCACCCCGTTGGCCATCACCATGACGTTTCGGGGCTTGAGGTCTCCGTGAACGACGTTCGCATTGTGGACGGCCGCCAGGCCGCGACAAATCTGCTTTGCGATCTGCAGCCCGGGGGCAAGGTCCAGCTTGCCCCGTCGGTCCAAGAGCTCACTGAGCGTCGTACCCGGAACGTACTCCATGGTCAGGAAGCGGCTTCCTTCAGATTCGCCCAGGTCGTAGACCCGGACTACGTTGGGATGGGTGATCATGCGGGCCAACCGGGTTTCCTGCTTCAGAACTTCATCCGCCTGCGTGCCCTCCCCGAAGGAGCTTCGGGTCAAGACCTTGAGCGCCACCTGCTCGTCAAGATCCCGATCGTGGGCCCGATACACCCGCCCCATTCCGCCCTCCCCGAGCACGGAGAGCACGTAGTATCGCTTGGCGAAAAGCTTGTCGATCCCCAGGCCGGGCGGCGCCTGCTCTTCCCCCACCACCGCGCGCGAGCCCAGCGTCACGTCACCCGGGCGGCGGAGGACCTCGGCAACCCATTTCTCGAGCGCCGCCTTCTGCTTCAGCTCCGCGACCATGGCGGCGAAGGCGCGGGCCAGGGTGCCCACCTCGTCGCCCCTCGCTCTCGGCAAAGCAATATCGAGTTGGCCGCCGCGAATCGCCTCCGCTCCCACCGCCAGTTGTTCGATAGGATGGGAAATGCGCCGGGCCAAGGCCGAGGAGATCGGCAGGGAGGCCAGGAGGACGAGCGCGCCTATCCAAGCGATGCCCCGGCGGATCTGTCGGAAGGCCGCGAGTTCCACGTCCTTGGACCGCGCCACCACCAGAGCGGCGATCACCTCCCCGCTGCCGGACTTGATGGGCAGCGCGGTCGCTATGTAGCCCTCGTCCCTTGACGAAAACTCCAACGGACCAAAGGGCTCTCCCCGCCCGAAAATGGGCTCCAGGGCGCCGGTCGAAGCCAAGATACCCTGGAAGGCCAGACCCCGCAGAGGTGCGGTGGCGGCCACCACCGCCGTCTCCGGGCTTGCCCCGCGCGCCGCCAGGTTGGCGACAAAGGCAATCTCTCCCGACATCAGATGCCCCAGCTCCGTCGCGCGCGCGTCGCCAACCGGAAAGGCCGCCGCGAGCACACCGTTGACCTTCAGCTCCCGCCCCTCACCTTGGGTCACGGGCGCGGCCGCGACAAGAAAGAGGGCTTTCTTCCTCTTCACGTCGAGGATGAAGGCGGAGGACTCGGTGAGATCGGAGAGCGGCCCCTTGACCCAGGCGACGGCGGAGAAATCGCGACCCGACTCCTCACCGGCCGTCCGATCGCTGCGGGCCAGGAGGGCCCCTCGGGAATCGAAGAAGAACACTATTTCCGCCCCAAGGTCGCGCGCGAAGTCGCGAGCAGAGTCGTGGAACGTCTCCACGCCCGCCCTGACCTCCGCCAAGAGGGCCCTCGTGCCCGGCTGCTCCGCAGAGGACTTCACTTGCTGACGACGTGCGCTGGCCTCCGAGCCCGCGAAGCTGCTATAGAGCGCGGGGACGACCTTCAGGTTCTGGTGGATCCGTTCCCCCGTGACCTGGTTGGCGCGCCAGGTGGCGAACGCCAGGGCCAGCGATAGACAGCTGGCGAGGAGCACGGCAATGGTCAGAGAGAGGCGGGTGGCGAGCCGGATCCCCTTTCGGGGCTCTTCCTCCTCTCGCGGGCCATCCATCGGCAGGGTGGCCACTTGGGAGGCCGGAGGCGTCCCCTCGGCCGGGGGGGCGGCTGTTCCGACCTTGGTGGTCTCAGTACCGATCGTCATCTCGTCGTACAGGAGGGTACTCCTCCCCATACTTGTTCTTGTGGGGCACCTCCTTGTAGCTCGAGGCGTCGAGGGTCAGGTTCACGGTCGTAGAAACCCCGCTCACGACCTGGACCATCACGCCCGTCTCGCCGGCTCTCTCGTGCCAGATGCGCAGCTCACGTCGTCCTTCCGGCACGCCGTCAATCCGAAAGAACCCGGTCTCGCTCACCACGGCAAAGTCGGAGGCGTCCAAGACCATGATGTAGCCCGCCATCTGCGAGTGGATGTTGCAGTATATGCGCACGAGACCAGGGGTGCTGAATCGCACATCCTTGGACTTCCCCTGGTGGTAAAGGCCGAGGTCGAACTCCGCACCCGGGGTGCGACTGAAGACGTTGTGGAGGATCTTGTCGAGGTTGGGAAAGACGACGGTGCCTCCCCGCGCCACCGCGACGACGTGGGGCTCAAAGCGCTTGTCTTTGGATGAAACGGTGGGAGGACCTTTCGGGACACTGAGCGCAGCGGGTGCGCCGGGAAGCCACACCACGGCTCCCACGCCAGGGACAGTCTTACCATCCCGGTCGACGATTTCGATCCGACCTGTCACGTCCGCCGCGACGAGGCACTCGGGAAAAGTGCCCGCCCCCAATACCCAGAGCACCCCGGAGACAAGCAGGCGCCGGGTAAACATCGGTGTGTCTCCTTTCGGACCCGGCGAAGGACATATCCCGAATCGGAGTCGGCGTCCTCAACGTACCGTTCACGCTTCCCGCGGCGTCCGCCAAACGTCGGCGGGGGTCTCGACGCTCCACGTGCTTAACTTCCGGCCCTCCTGGCCGTAGCGCCCGTCATGTGGGCGAGTCAGGGTGCTACGGTACCACGAGCCGACGCCGAGTCAGGTCCGATAGACAGCCTTGGGCCGAACGCGCACCAGGTCGTGATCCCCGCCAGACAGGCCATTGCCGTGCCCATCGGCGCGTGCTGGCCCTACGCGGTGCCGATCTGCTCGCGTAGCCCTGATTCGCCCGCGCCTCACCCCGGAGGGGACGTCATGCCGGTTGTGACCCTGGACGCCAGGACGGTGAACAAGCTTCCCGTGGTTCCGGGCCGTCGCGTCGAGCATTTCGACGACTCCCTCCCGGGTTTCGCCCTCCGAGTCTCGCCGAGCGGCCATCGGAGCTACGTGTTGACCTACGCCGCGGAGGACGGCTCCAACCGCCGCGTCACGATCGGCCGCGTCGAACGCAGCAACCTGGGAGCCGCCCGGGCCAAGGCCAGGGCTCTCCGGGCCGAGGTCGAGCTCGATGTCCGCACGCTCCGCGTTGCTGAGCCCCTCGGTCGCTCATCCCTGACCGAGACGAGCGGCCGCCTCTTTGCCGGGGCTTTGGCGTCCGGGGAGCGGGCGCGGGGGACGAGAGCCCCTCAGCGCCGGCGGGTCTTGCTGCGGGCGGAGGTCCTCCCCCGGGGCAAGACGCGGGACCAGAGCTCAGAGGGAAGCTCGGCGACCGCCGCGTGGAGGCGCCCGATCAGCCCGTCGACGAGCCCGGTGACGTCGCCCGTCTCGTGGTCGTACCAGGCGTTGAACGCGGTGTCGTGCAGCGCCCGCGTGACGAAGGCTAGGAGCATCGGTGTGTTGTCGCGTGGCCCCGACCGGAGGCGCGCGGTCATGAGGGCGGCGATCCGCTCCTCCAGGCGACTGCGGCGCTCCATCATCGCTCGCCGGAGCGGGCTCTTCTCGCGCAGAGCGCGGATCACCCAGCGAGTGAACTCGGCGTCCTCGATCCCCGCGCGGACGGCCGGGATGAGTGCGTTGCGGATCGCGAGGAGAGGTGGCTCACCGGGAGGGCGCTTGGCGAGCTCGGCATAGAGCCGTTCGCCCCGCCTTTCGGAGCGCTCGACCAGGACGTCCTCCTTGGACTCGTAGTAACGGAAGAAGGTCCGGCGGGACACACCCGCGGCGTGGGCGATCTGCTCGACGGTCGTGCCCTCGAAGCCGCGCGAGAGAAACAGCCCCTCGGCGGCGGTGGCGAGGGCCACCCGGACAACCTCGCGCTTCCTCTGGCGGAGGGCGGTGGGCAGCGGCGGCACGGCCCGGGCGAACGGCCTCGCCTTCCGCTCGTGGCGCCTTGGATCTGGCCTCGCCATGGCGTGCATCATATTCCATGGTGTTGACAGTGGCACTGAGTGCCAATAGTATGCGGGCGATTGGGCCGGCCGCAGTAAACCCGGCTGTCGCGCCTCGTGGAGGGGCGGGTTTTGCGCGTGTCGCGGCGCCACGAGCAGGCCTCCGGCTCGATCGTTTTGACGGGACGGCTCGAGAGAGGCCGAAGGCCCTTCGGCTCTGTCGCGGCGCCGACGGTCAGGGAGAGGTCACGATGAACCATTTTCGTCTGCTGCTGGCCGTGGCCGCCTGCGTTGGCCTGGCGATGCCAGTCTGGACCCAGAGCGCGGCCGAGAAAGCGGGCGCGCGGCCCTCGGCCCATGCGCCCAGACCGCTGCCGTACCTAAATCCCGCGCTGAGCGTCGACGAGCGCGTCCTCGACCTTGTCTCGCGTATGACTCTCGAGGAAAAAGTCGGCCAGCTCCTGATGCTCGATGCCCGGGGAGAGGACCTGTCGTTCGTGAACACTCGTCAGCCCGGCGCGCTGCTCCACGTCCTCGGCGCCAAGATCGCCCTCGCGATGGACCTCGCGGCGAAGAACCGGCTCGCCATCCCGCTCCTCGTCGGGGAGGACGGGATCCACGGCCACTCCTTCTGGAAGGACGCGAACATCTTCCCCACCCAGCTCGCAATGGCGGCGAGCTGGAGCCCTGACCTGCTCGAGCGAATGGGCCGGGTCACCGCGGAGGAGATGGCTCCGACTGGCATCCACGAGACCTTCTCGCCGGTGCTCTGCCTGACCCGAGACCTGCGCTGGGGGCGGACTGACGAGACCTTCGGCGAGGACCCTTACTTGATCGGGGAGCTCGGAGCCGCCCTGATCCGCGGTTACCAGGGGAAGGGGCTCGACGATCCGACCGCCGTGCTCGCGACCGCCAAGCACTACGCGGGCTACTCCGAGACGCAAGGCGGGCGGGACGCCTCAGAGGCGGACATCTCCAGGCGGAAGCTGAGAAGCTACTTCCTCCCGCCCTTCGAGCGCGCGGCCCGCGCGGGGGCCATGATGTTCATGACGGGCTACCAGTCGATGGACGGCGTGCCTTCGACGGCCAACAAGTGGCTCCTCCGGGACGTGCTGAAGGACGAGTGGGGCTTCAAGGGCGTCCTCGTCACCGACTGGAACAACGTCGGAAGCCTCGTCCACGAGCAGAAGGTTGCTAAGACCTACGCCGACGCCGCGATCATGGCCGTGCGCGCCGGCAACGACCTCATCATGACGACGCCTCAGTTCTACGAGGGGGCGATCGAGGCCGTGAAGAGCGGCCGGATGAAAGAGTCGGAGATCGACGAGCCCTTGAAGCGCATTCTGGGTCTCAAGTTCCGGATGGGCTTGTTCGAGAACCCGCGGCGGCCCGACCTCCAAAAAGCTGCCGTCGAGGTCGCTCGGAAGGACCACCGCGCGGCGGTCCTCGACGCCGCGCGAGAGAGCCTTGTGCTGCTCCAGAACGACGGCGTGCTGCCCCTCGACGCCTCCAGGGTGAAGTCGATCGCGGTGATCGGACCGAACGCGGACGACGACCTCCAGCAGCTCGGCGACTGGTCGCTCGGCTCCCCGCAGCACCCGCCGGAGGCCGGCAAGCATCCACGGGACAAGACGGTGACGGTGCTCGACGGCATCAAGGCGGCGGCCCCGGCAGGGACGAGCGTCCGCTATGAGAAGGGCTGCGCGATCAACAGCGGGGACCTGTCCGGGCTACCCGGCGCGGTCGCCGCCGCCCTGGCCTCGGACGCGGTCGTCGCCGTGGTCGGCGACCACCTCGACTTCATCGGTGAAGGGAAGAGCACAGCGACGCTCGAGATGCAGGGCGGCCAGGTGGCTCTCCTCGACGCCCTCCAAAAGACGGGCAAGCCGATGATCGTGGTGCTCGTGAACAGCAAGCCCCTCGTCTTGCCGCCTGCCGTGAAGAGCGCCCGGGCGATCCTCGAAGCGTTCAACCCCGGCATGGAGGGCGGGCGGGCCATCGCCGAGGCCGTGTTCGGCCAGATGAACCCCTCGGGCAAGCTCACGATCTCTTTCCCGGTGCACGTGGGCCAACAGCCGGTGTTCTACAACCAGGTGCGCGGACAGCACGGCAGCCGTTACGCGGACCTCACCGAGGAGCCGCTCTTTCCGTTCGGCCTGGGTGAACAAGGCGCTCAAGGGGTTCGCTCGGGTGCACCTCGAGCCCGGGGAGAAGAAAACGGTGACCGTCAGGCTGCCCTGGGAGTCCTTCGAGCTCGTCGACGCCGACGGAAAGTACGTCGTCGAGCCCGGGGACTTCGAGATCCTCGTGGGCCCGTCGTCGCGCGACCGTGACCTTCTGAAGGCGACGCTCCGCGCCGAGTAGGAGGCGGCGCTCGAGCGCTTGGGTCGTCCGGGAGGCCAGACCGCGGCGGCGGCCTCCCGTCGGGCCCCGGCCTGCCCGAGGTCCAGAAAGAGGATCAGGAGCGATTCTCGCGGTCGTCGCCGAGGGCCAAGGGTGGTCCGGGACAGGCCGAGTGGGTTTAGCGACGCACTTTGCGCCTGAGGAGGTCTTTCATGAACGCCAAACGTCGCCCGGCAGTCTCCGCCGCTGTGGCCGGCTTGCTCCTGGCGCTCTTCCTGCAGCTCACCCTCGCGGCTTCGCGTAACTCGGCGACCTTCGACGAGCCGGCCCACATCTACGCCGGATACCTGCAGTGGGCTCACGGGTTTTACACCCTGAATCCGCCCCTCACGAGGTATCTGCTTGCGGCTCCCCTCCTCGGCATGAAGTTGAAGGAGCCCTCGATTCAGAACCGCCCCCTCCGGATGCACGAGATGGAGTTCGGCGTCGCTGCGGGCGTGATCGCGCTTGCGCTCCTCGCGTTCGACCCCACGTTCCTGGCGCACTCGAGTCTCGCCACGACCGACACGGGCCAGGCGTTGTTCATGTTCTGGGCGGTCTACCTCTTCTACCGCTATTTGAAGGAGCCAGGCCTCCTCCCCTTGGCCGCAGTCAGCATCGTCGTGGGGCTCGCGATCGCCGCCAAGACCAGCGCGGTGCAGCTCTTCCCGGATCTCGCGCTCCTCGCTCTCGTCGAGGTCTTTTGGGGCCGAAAGCTCGGGGGAGCGCGCCCCGGCGAGAAGACTGGGCCGCTTGCGAGGCGGCTCCTCGGGGCGCTTGCCGTAATCGCCATCTCTTCCCTCGCGATCCTGTGGGCCTCGTACGGCTTCCGGTACGTCCCTGCCGAGGGTGGCCCCCCTCTCAACCCTCCCATGCAGGTGGAGCTCGCTCGGGTCCCGAGTGCCCTCGAGGCGAGGCTCCTGGCCGCGGCCGACGGGCTTCACCTCCTGCCCCAGGCGTACACCTACGGCTTCGCGCACTTCCTGTACGAGGCGAGGGCCTTCCCGAGCTACGTGCTCGGCAGGACTTACCCCCACGCCGTCTGGTTCTTCTTCCCGATCGCGATGGCGATCAAGTCCTCGCTGACGTTCCTGATTCTCGTCGCGGCGGGCGCCTTTTCTCTGTTCACGGGAAGAGTTGGGGAGCGGCGGGGCATGGTCGCCATGGTGATTCCCGCCGCGGTGTACATGGTGATCGCCATGACGGGCGGCATGAACATCGGCGTCAGGCACGTCTTGCCGGTCTACGTGTTTATGGCAGCTGCCGTCGGCGGAGCGGTCTCGGCGCTCGTGAACGGAAGACGACCGTGGCTCCTGGCTGTCTCGGCCCTGCTCGTCTTTCAGGCGGTCTCGGTCCTGCACGCCTTTCCCGCGTACATTGCCTACGCCAACGAGGCCTTTGGCGGACCGAGCAGCGTGCACAAGTACCTGAGCGACTCGTCTTCGGACTGGGGCCAGCAGCTCAAGGCGGTCAAGGCCTATACGGACGCACGCGGCCTGAAGGACTGCTGGTTCGCCTACTTCGCCGAAGGTCCGCTGGACTACCGGTACTATGGGATTCCGTGCAAGCCGCTCCTCACGCCCGACGCACTCTCCTTCTCCGTGCCGTTCGACGTGCCGCCCTCACTCGACGGCCCCGTCCTGATGAGTGCCGGCACCCTCTCGGGCTTTGAACTCGGGCCGGCCCCCCTGAACGCCTATGAGCAGTTCAAGGCGCTGAAGCCCGTGGACGTCATCGACTACGGTGTGTTCGTGTTCGAGGGGCACTTCGATCTTCCCCTGGCCGCGGCCCTGAGCCACGTCCAGAAGGCCGGCTTGGACCTCAGGTCAAACGAGCCCGAAGCAGCCCTCGCGGAAGCGCGACAGGCTGAGACGCTGGCGCCAGACTCGGCCCGGGTGCTTGCCATGGTGGGCGAGGCGCTCGTCGCGAATCGCCGGCCGGACGAGGCCGCCCTTTACGACCAGAAGGCGCTCGCAATCGCGCGGAAAGTCCAGCCCGAGTTCCAGGCCCGCTTGATCGCGGCTCTCAAGGGACGCGTCGAGGGAAAGTGACCCAAAAAAGGACCCCGGGTTTCTCCGGCGCGCGGTCTTGGCGCCCGTAGGTTTCTAGGGAGCCCAACAGGAACACCGCTGAGAGCTAGGCCCTTCCAGTCAGCCTAACCGGGGAGGCGGACCCCAAGATCATCCACATGTTCAATAGGGGTCCGAGGGCAGCCAACCAAGCAACGATGCGTGGCGAGCCCGCGCTACAACCAACCGACCTGCAGACGCCAAGGACGAGGCTTGGCTCGCGGCCTTCGAGTACCAGATCGTGACCCGGAGCGCTCCACTCCCCGATGAGGAGGAGGAACCCCCTGGGACCGGCAATGCTTCTCGTGGCCATCAGGAGCGGTCTCGAAAGGCCGCAGGAGCGCAATTGAAACGAGATGAAGTGGTCCGACATTCCGCAATGGTCCGATTGAGGACCTTCAGGCCGGCAAGCCTTGCCCCACACGCGAAGGCAACGCCGATTAATTTAGTTGCGGATTTCAGACGCGTAAATGAGGGTCATCATGAAACACGCGGTGAACCATTTCTACAAGTTGCTCCGGCTCACGGTTGAGGACCCGGATCTTCATGCGTGGCAGATCGTCTTTGGAGAGCAGTACACAGCGAAATGGGACGAGCGGGAATAGGCCTAGAGCGGATCATAAATATGGACCACGAGCAGGCTCATTCTGCTTCCCAACAACACAAACGAGACCTTCGAGATGGTGCTGATGCAGAAGGGCACA